>ERZ778516.258-NODE-258-length-46054-cov-5.283528_pt1 | contig 46054 bp, 59 predicted proteins | sample MGYA00510342_ERZ778516 | MGnify/ENA primary metagenome ERZ778516 (study PRJEB29527, sample SAMN07138961) | mouse gut metagenome | material: feces | host: mouse | place: China:Nanjing | collected 2016-01-25 ...
CGTGCCGTCGCCGTTCTCCCTTACGGTAAAAGTCTTATCCGGCGTTACGGCGTGGTCTTTCCAAAAAAGTACGCTATACATTTCCTTTCCACCTCCTTACTCTGTGCTATCAATCTCGTAGAGAGGAAACTCCCAAAGGGTGATTACTCCCTGCGTAGCCAGCTTCTTAATGCTCTCGGAAATCTGCCCGGCCACTTCTCCACTGGTGTCCAGCAGCCGGACGCTCGTGATCGTGAGGTCTACGCTGTCCGTCGTGGTGCTAAGGATTTTAAGCGTGTCGCCCTCAATGCTCTTTTCCGTGATAACAGCGTCGTACCACTCGTCGCCTGCGGAATACTGGATTTTGTAAATGCTGTTCAGCCATTCCCTGCGCCGCTTGTTGAGGAAATTCTCATTCCAAAACTTCATTTTCGCCTCTGCCTCCTAACTTTGTGTGAATGTTGTCCCACAAGGGGTATAGTCAACGCTGCACTCGGTCGCCGTCGCTCCCGTGCCTGCGTCAATCACTTTGCTATTGCCTGCCGTTGAAATGCCCGGCTCTGCGCCCGTGTGGGCGGTTTCTGCGGCCTTTTCGTAGTTGGTGGTATAAATCCCTACCTTTTGCGAAATCGCCGTCATTTGGCCTAAATTCCGGGCTATGGCAGCCGCTTCCGGCTTTATCCCCGTGGCCTCATACTCTGTCAGCGTGTTCTCCCTGCGCTCCTCTACCGCCAGCGTCCCGGCGTGGGCTGCGGCAAGTAGAACGGTGTCCGGCTTTGTCCCGGTGATCTCGTAGCCCGTCACGCTGTTTTCATGCCCGGCCTCCACTCCCAGGGCGGCTCTGACCGCCTCCCCCAAAAAAGCTGTGCCGGGGTGCTTCCCTATCTGCTGGTGTTCCCCAGCCTCCTCGTATCTGAATACGCTGTTCTCATGCTCCTGCGTCGTCGCCACGTCCCATGTAAGGTACTGCCCCTGCGTGGTCGTTTCCGGGTATGTCCCGGCCAGCTCGTTCTCCTCGTCGGCGTTTTTGTAGGTAATCCGGGTATTGCTGTGTTCCTGCTGTGTTACCATGTCCCTCGTGACCGCAAGGCCGAGTAGCGCCGTGTCCGGCTTTGTGCCGCAAAGGTCGTAACCGTACCTGTAATATTTCCTCCTGCGCCCAACCACCACCGGGAAACGGTAAACCAGCTCCGGCCTGTATGCGATATGCGCCGGGAGCTTTTTTGAAAGCAACATTAAAATATCGCTCATGTAGATCGTTTCGTTGCCGCTGCGCTGGAAGTCGATAAAGAGCATATTGTTCCCCTCGTCGTCGAAAGGTTCAAACCTGCAATCCACCGGGGCATTGGTGTAGGCTCCAATCATCTGTTTAATGAGCGTCGCTGAAATCTTCCCAAAGCCAACAAAATAGGACTTCACAAGCCGCCTGCGCTCCTCAAGAGTGCGGTTTCTGTTCAGCCCTATCTCTAAAAATCTTTCCAGTTTTGCTATGGTCGCCTCGTCTGCGTAATCTATGAAGCCGTTGAGGTACGCCTGCTCAATGTTATCCTCCATGCCGTCGGCTATCCTGCCGTGGGCCTTGAGGATTTCCACCATTTCAAACACGTCCCGGTAAAACCGGGGGTAATAAGTTATCAGTTCCTCGTAGTTGCTGGTGTAATATTTGTCGTAGAATTTCACAAAATATCCACCTCCCCGATAATAGGTACGCCGTCCTCTCCGGGTGTGATGTTTACCGCAGCTCCGTTGAGCCTCAAATCGCTGTAATCAAGAATCGTCTGCAATCCGCTCAAAATCGCCCCGACAGCCGATACTCTGACAACAATATCCGCCGCCTCCGCCGTGTCCAGCACTAGCTCCTTGAAGTATTCCTCAATAGCCTCCTCTGCGTCCTGCCTCGCTGCGTCCTTTGTGGCTCCGCTCGCCAGTTCTGCCGTAAAGCTCACATTGACCGTGAGAGGGATTGCGCCCGTCGCCGTGAAATGCGCTCCGAGGTTCGCCACTCCCTCCCCCAGCCCGTCCCCTACCGTGTACGTCCTGCCGTCTACCGTGGCCGTGTAGCCCCTTGTCGCCGGGTCAATATAGTTTTGTACCTCCTCCACCTTTCCGGGGCCGCACGGCTGCCCTGTGCCGTCTATGAGTACCGCCTTGACGGTATTTGGCCCGTTCCAAAGTGGAAATATCCTCGCCCGGCCTACCCCGTCAATGCTTTCGCACCACGTTTTGTAATGCTGCTTATTCCCATTCTCCGCCGGGCCTGCAATCTTCTCCTGCACACGGGTGCGGAGGCTCTCGTCCTCCTCTGCGTCGCTGCCGTTCTCGTAAAGCGCACCAAACTCCGCCGAAACCAGCCCCTCAATATTGTTTACCGGGACGGCTGGCGTTCCCTTGTAAATATCGTTGCTGCCGCTGCCTGCTGCCTCTGCCTCAAGATAATAAATCGGCTGGCCGTTCTCCTCCCCCTCCCGGAGGACGAAATACCGCCCGTCGTTGTAAAACCGCTCCCCGGTCTGCGGCATAACTCCCTCAAAGGTAACGAGGTACTTCGCCCGTGTTGGTGCAAGCCTCGTAATGCCATATTCCCCGGCTCTCGTGTCCAGCGCCTCCCCGGTGGCTGAAACCACGCTTACCATTTCCACAACGAGGTCAAGATCGGTGTAGAGCTTTGCGACTTTCAGTAAAATGCCGGAAACTGCGTCATAAAAAATACTCCCCTGCCGTGTGTCAATGTCCTCCGGCGCATTGTTCAGCACGTCCTCCAAAAGCCGCTCATAAGTAAAATCCTCAAACACTCTAAATCACCTCCTCAATCTCTGTTTCTCCAAATATCGTGTCCGCCCGGAAAAACACATAGGCCCTGTCCTCTCTGAACTCAAAATTGAAATCATAAATTGACAGTATGCGTGTGTCCGGGCGCAGTGCGTCCTTGATGAAGCCCTCCGTCACGGCCTCAATATACTCTTTGCTTGCGTCCTTTGCTATGATCGCCTCCTCTACCTCGCTGCCGTACTGGTTATCGTAAATAAGGCATTTGAAACGTGGCGTAATAATCGCCTTGCGGATAGCTTGGTTTACTGCCTCCAACTTATCTACCCGGCCAACAATCCGCCCGTTTTCTAGGTCGAGGCGGTATGTCAATGACGGCTGCTCCTCCGCCTCCGTGACCGTATCTATCGGGATAGGAATAAAAACCTCCGCCATGATTACCCCTCCGTTCTGTCCAGCAAATAATACTGTTTGCCGTGGTTGAAAGAAAGGACGTGAACTTTCTCCCCGACTTTCAGTGCATTATGTACTGTAATGCTACCGTTCAGCGTAAAATCTGTGAGCCGGCTGCCGTCTGATGTAGGCCCGTCTACGCTACCCGTTCCCTTTGTGATGGTGCAGTCTGCCGTGTAATCTGTTAAATGCCTTGGAATGTAGGTAATGTTCGGCCCGATTGTCAGCTTATCATCATTGACAATCTGTATTTTCAGAGGGCTTGCGGACTTTACAATCCCCTGCAAAACCTCCACGCCGTCCCCTGCCATTCCTTGAAAAAGTTGCTTGAGGCTTGTTTTTTCGGTTTCTTCTGCCATATCCGCTCCTCCTAACTGAATGTACCGTCGTCTACCCAGCCATATACCCTCGTGCTGCTGTCCGTGTGAATAAGGTGCCACGGGTGCTTTGCGCCTTTGGCTATCAATGTTATCTTTGCCGGGCCTGCTGCGCACGGTGATCCTGTCGGGCTTCCTGCCGTGCTGCTGACGTAATGCGGCCCTCCATTGAATTGCACTACGTCGCCCACCTTGTAATCCTTGCCGCCTCCACTGTCCCCTCCGCCCTTTCCTGCTTTCGCAAGGTCGTTCGCATAATTGAGTTTGAGCGACATGGTGTGCAGGTTATCTTTGAATGTGTGCGTGTCGATATCAACGTAAAATGTCCGGGACAGCCCCAGCTCCGGGATAATGATATAAACACCAATCCCGGAAATGACATCAGCTATACCCATAGCTTCCACGTCCAGCGTCCGCTCCGGCGTACTCTTTTCGTCGAGTATGCTCTCAATGAGGTCATTGATCTGCGCCGGGGTGAGGCTTTCGTCCGGCTTATCTATCTCTTGGAATACGCCGATTTTCTCCTCCAGTCCGGCGTTGGCTTTCTCTGCCAGCGTCGTCCCCTCTTTTGACACCATTTTTACCCGTGTCTTTATCTTCTCAATGCTCCTCGTATAGGTGTAATTGGAGAGGTTCTGTCCCACCTCAATTACCCACTGCATGATGTTCTCTCGCCTCGTGAGGAGGCTCAATTTCCCCTTTGCGCTTGAAACATAATGCCTTATGCCAGTAGCGTCAAAATCAAGGCTCAAAGCGTCCGCAATCGTGTCAAATGCCGTCGTCTTTGGTTTTGTAAGCTCCGGGATTTTGTAGGTGCATTCCGCAACCTCCCCCATAGGCAGGCCGAAGCGGGTGCAGCAGTCCCGGAACACGTCGCTGGCCGTCTTATTCTCATAGGTGAATGTGTCCTTGTTGTTCGCAAGGTATATGCCGCTGTCGTATGCCTTGAATGTAAGCCTTTTCCGATTGTTCTGCGTCTGCGTCATAATGATACCCCGGAAAAGCTCCTGCCCGTTGTAATTGAATAGGCATTGATGTCCCTGCTCTACGTCAATCTCGCTCCGGGCGTGTTTGTAGCCGTCGTCGTCCACCAGTGTTACCGAAAGTGTCCGGGACGAGGAGCCTTTTCTGCCGCTCCACTTGATCTGTTCGACGAGCTGGGTAACGTCGTAGCCCTGTTCGCCCTTGATGATGATTAGGCTTATGCCGTCCGCCATGTCCTCGCCTCCTTATGGTATGGTTAAAACCTGTCCGGGGTAAATCAAATTCGGGTTTCCGCCGATTACTCCCCTGTTTGCGTCGTAAATCTTCGTGTACTGGCTGCCGCTGCCGTAAAACTTCTTGGCGATATTCCAAAGGCAGTCACCACTTACAACTGTATAGGTCTTTGGCTGTACGGTATTATCTACCCTCGGCTCCTCTTTCTTGACCGTCGCCACGGCTTTCGGTATGTTCACCTTTACCTGCCGTACCTTAATCTCCCGGTACTCCTTGAGCGTAATGCTGTACTGGTATGTGCCGGGGTCGCCGCCCTCCTCGCTGTAAGAAAAATCCTCAATCGTACAAAAGAGGTCTACGCCGCAGGCTGTCGCTATGAAATGCACTGGTTTCTTCCCGGCTTTCCACGAATTGATTTTCTGTATCAGTGAGAGAGGCTTTGTTATCCTGTTGACCTGCAGGCCGGGAAATTTTGTCGCCGGGAAAAAGCTCGAAAAGCTGAATTGCAAGGCCGGGCGGCTCTGTATGATAACAATTTCGCCCAGCCCTGCAATATTCACGCTGTCATTCTTGCTGCCGTTCTTTGTCTTGAAGCTCTCCGGGAGGACGGGGAGCTGTATTTTCTCTTTCTCCGCATTGTACGTCAGCCACATTTGATACTTAATACTCATACGAATACTCCCCCTCCTCATAGATTTCGCCCTGTATAATGTTCATCAGCACGGGCTTTAAGTGTTCATAAAGGACTTCGAGGATTGTTTCTTTGTCCGTTCCTCCGCCCCCTACCTCGATTGCGCCGCTGCCTGCAATCTCAAGCAGTATGCGCTTCACCTGTTCCGTCGCTCCTCCGCCCTCGGCCCCGGTCTTTGCGCCTGTATCTGCAAATACCTGTAATGGCCGCCGCTTCTCATTCAAAGCGGATATGAGCCTGTCGGTTTCCTGCGTCGGGAATACGGTGCTGCCCGGCTCCCCGGCGATAAGCTCCGGCCCGTTCTCCCCGGCAATAAAATAGTCCGTGCTGTCCGTCGTGCCGTTTGCGTATGCTGCTGCCGGACGTGCCACCAGCTCCGGCCCTCTTTCCCCTGCGAGGAATAGACTCTCTGCGTTGGTGGTACCGTTCGCATGACCGGGTACTCCGCTTGAATTTACGCTTACATTCACGCTCGTCTTTGCGGAGGCAAAAGCCGCAGAAACTGCGTTCGCTACCTCCTCCGCCGCTGCTACTGCATTGGCCTTTCCTGCCCGGATAGAATTGGCATAGGCGTTGATCGTTGCCGTTGCGCTTGCTGCCGCCTCGGTGTCTAAGTTCATGCCCTCCACGGTAGACTGCATTTCCTGTTCGATCTCGTCCATTTGAGAGGAGAAATTTGTTACCCAGTCTGCCGTGGTTGCTGCTATTTCCTGCTGCTTCGCATTGACCTCGCCCACGGTATTCGCAAGGGCCGCTACCGCCTCTGCGTCGCCGTTGTTGATAGCCTCTGCCATACTGGCCGCAAGCCCGGCGGCCTCCTCGCTGCCGTTCTGCGCATAGGCCATAAGAGCCTCATAATTTTCCTGCGTAACGCCCAACTGCTCGGCGGAAGTGCTTTTCAACACCTCAATATTCGCAAGATAGCTGTCCCAATAAGTGAGCTGGCTGTCGAGGGCTTTCTGTGCGTTCTCGACGGTGGAGTTCACATACTCCTCGGACTTCATGCTGGCCTCGTCGAATAGCCCAAACTGCCCCTCAAAGCTCTCAAGAGCGGCATTGTAAGCCTCCCCGTAAGCCTCGCAAAGCTCAATTACCCGATCTTTGACATTTTCATAAGCGGTGGCCGCTGCGTCCTCCCACGAAATGGTTTCCTCTGCTGCCGCCTGTTCTGCCGCCGAAATATCCTCCCAGCCCTGCTCAATCTGTGAAATAGTAGCTTCATTCTCTGCCTGCGCTGCGTTCAGTTCGTCCAGGGCGGCTTGATATGCCTCAAGGTCGTCCCACTCGCCAGCCGTCCAAAAATGCGTCCAGCCGCTCATGTCGTCCATTCTGGCCTGCTCAAGATTTAGATTTTCCTGCGCTTTGGCAATCTCCTCTGTCAGTTCCGCCCGTTTCTGTAATGCCTCAACATAGGTTTCCTGCGCCTGTGCCTGCCGCTGCTCCTCCGCCTGCTGCTCACAGGCTTTCTTCATGGCCTCCACATAATCCTCGGTACTAAGCGTTGCGCCGTCCATCTGCGCCGCCAAATCCGGGTAAGTTTCGGACAGCTTCTTTGTGATCGCCTCAAGTTCCTTTTCCTGCGCCCCGGTGAGGTCTGCCTGCGAAGCCAAATCCTCGTATTTCTGAATAAGGGCGAGGGAGCCGACTTCGGTATTCTTAATGGCCGTCATGCTGTCGTTGAAATCGCTCGTCACCTGCGAAACACTCTCACAAAGAGCGTCCACCTCTGCGGTAAACTCCTCTACGGTCTGCCTGTTGGCCTCAAATGCCGCCGAAAGGTCGTCCACTTGATACTTGAGCCTCGAAGCCTCCTCCGAGGTTTCCCCGTATTTCTCGCAGGCCTCCTCGTATTCCGCATTAAGGTCTTGTAGCTCGTAATACTGCGCCCGTGTTGTCGCCGTCATGCCGGCTGTTTCGTCCTCCGCTGCGCTAAATGCGCTTGCCAACAGCATAACAACGCCAACTACCGCTGCCACGGCTGCCGCAATAAGGGTAATCGGCCAAATGGCTGCGCTGATCGTCGCCCCCAATGCCGCAACTGCCGGGATAGCAGTGAGAGAGGCTACCGATACCGCTGCGATTGCCACCACCGCCACGCCTAAACCTACGCCAATAGCCGTGATCGCTTTCGTGACGGCTGGGTGTTCGTTCAGAAAGTCTCCGAAGCTGTTCGCCACGCTCGCCATTCCGCTGGAAATCCCGTCTATGGTCGGCTGGATTGCCGTGGTAAATGCCGTGCTTATATTGTTGCTGGCCTGCGTCCACTTTTGGTCGAGCGTCTGCGCCGTCTTTGCTGTGGCCGTGAGTGTCCCCTGTGCCACGTCGAGGGACTGCGTAAGGCTGTCTACGGAAATAGCTCCGCTTCTGATCGCCCCGGCAAATTCCTGCCCGGCCCTACTGCCGAAAGTTTCTACCGCCAGTGCCGTCGCCTCGCTTGCGTCCTCCATGTTGGCAATTTCGTTGATAACATCACGCAGGGCTGTTTCTGCGTCAAGCCCGTCCTTTGCGAAATTATTTACCGCCGTCCGCAGGCCTGTTACCGTTGTTTGGCTGGTGGTTCCGTAAAGTTCAAGGTCAGACAGTAAGCCGATAGCATTATCCAAATTCATTCCTAAAGACTGGAATGTGGCGGAGCTGTTGATAACCGTGTTACTCAAATTGTCTACCGAGGCCCCGGAAATCTGCCCGGCGTATGCCAGTTTATCAAGGACGCTTTCTACCTCCGTCTGCTCTATGCCCCACTTATTCATAATCTTCGTGGCTTTCTGCACAGAGCCTACCACGTCCGTCCCGGTGATCTCGGAAAAGTCAAGGAATTGCCCTGTCACGGTTGTAAGCTCCTGCCCGGTAAGCGCCATTCTCGTATTGATTTCACCGACTGCCGCTGCGGTGGCTTCAAGGCTGCCGGACTTGCTGGCGGCGTAAGCGTCCATCATACTGGCGGTCAATCCGTCCAATGCCTCTCCGCTTGCGCCCGTGGCCTTTACGACGGTGCTTTCTGCCTCCGAAAAAGCCGTAACCAGTTCATAGGCTGCGTCTGCAATTTCCTTTACCTTTGCGGTAATACCTGCCGCCGCCAATGCCCCGGCTACTCCCTCCACGGCCTCCACGCCTTTCTTGCCACTGTTCTCCGCCTCCTCGGTCGCCTTTGCCGTGGCCTTTGAAAGTTCCTCGCTTGCGGTGCTGGCTTTTCCATTCGCCTCCGCAAGGTTCTCCGCTGCGTGTCCGGCCCGTTCCGCTGCCGCCTCAAGCTCTGTTAGGTCGGTAGTCCCGGAAGCCATAACTGCGTCGTATGCCTCCATAGCTGCCGCCGCTTCGTCCTGCGCCCTTGTTAGCTCGCTCATGGCCTCCGCCGCCTCGGTACTGGCTTTCGCCAGTTCCGCCTTGCTTTCCGCCGAAACATCATCATTCCGGGACATTTCTGCTGCCGCCTGCGCTGCCTCCTCAAGCGTCCTCGAAAGCTCCTCCTCAATGCTGGCCGTGGCCTCTATACTTTTGCTCAAGCTGCTGGCCGACTGGTCGCACAGCTCAAACATTCGTTCCTGCTCCTCCAATGCTGCCGCAGACTTCAATCCCATTTCCACCAATTCCTCGGTAGAATAGACAGCCTCAAGTGCGCTCTTATCGTAGTTCCCAACAGCCTCCGTCCAGTAGTCCGTCTGTGCCACGGCCTCCGCCGCTGCGTCACCGTAGCCTCCCAAAGTATCTGCCAGTGTATCAGCAGAGGAGGAGGCACTGCTGGCCGCACCTTGCAGGCTGTCTATGGAAGTCGCCACGCCGTCCACGGTAGACGTTGCCGCCGCCACTGCTCCGGCTATACCGTCAAATGCAGCGTTCGTTGCTTCCCCGGCTGCCTCCCACTGCTCAATCATGCTCTGTCCGCTCTCGGCCATGCTGTCGAGCTTGTCGCTCATTTCATCAACCAGCCGAAATTTCGCCAATAGGTCAGCCACAATTACCGCCTCCTCTCTATGATAGTGTCATGTCTAACCGGGTTTTTGTCCTCCTCGACTTCCGAGGCTATGTATAAGAGCTGCAAGCGTCGTGGCATAGCATAAAAATCTTCCATTCGGAGGTTATGCCTCTGCCAAAGAACGTGCGCCCAATAGCCGTCGCCGCCGGGAGTGCTTACGAGTTTTTTGCTGCTTCCAAATCCTCCTCGTCATTTACCGGGGCCGTAATCCCCAACGCCTGCAGCACAATCCTCATAACGTGCTGGTACTCGTCCGTCTTAGGGAATACCTTGAGCGGCATTTCTGTGATGTCAACACAGCCGTAATATTCCATAAGCTCCTTGTCCTTGAGGTTCGGGTACTGCAAAGCCTCCACAATAATATGCCGGGTCGCCCTCGCTGCGTCGTTCTCGGTTTTCCAAACCACCTCGCCATTGGCGATAAGCGCACTTCCTTTCTTATCCGTTGCCATAGTGCGCTTCTTGTAGGCGTTATTGATTTTGGTGATCTCCTCCTGCGTCAGCACTTTGATTTCAAACTGGATAACCTCGCCTTTTTCGTCCTTGATGGTGTCCGGGCCGGGTGCGGTTACGATCTCTGCCTCTTTGCTGCGCATAAAATATTTCAAATCTTTCTTAATCTCTGCCATGATGATTTTCTCCTTTACATGAAAGTGATAGCCCCTCCTGCGGCGGAGAGGCTACCCTGCGTCTTATAAAATGTCTTTTGCATTGAACGAAATACTGTCCTCGACTACCTCTCCGCCACTGTCGAGCATGGTGAGCGGTAAATCCCCGGTGAGGACGCAGCCCACACAGGTTACGGTATTCGTGCCGTAAACCTTGTAATAGTCGCTGTTCTTGTCCTCCATAATGCCCTGTATCGTCATTTCCGGGGTTTCGTGGCTGTTCTTGTAGTATGCAATCTTCTCCTCAAGCCACTTCGAGGAGCGGCGGCGAGTGATCGTACCAGTGATTGCATAGCCCAGCCAACGGCTGCTCGGCGTAAGCTCTCCGAGCTGCCTGCCCGTCCAAACGTCCGGCGTGAATTTGATTTCGCACTTGATACTGTCCGCAATCTCCACGCCGTCCAAAAAGACGTGTCCCTCTCGCAGGGAAATGGGTGCATGATTGTACTCCATACGTTATATTCCTCCTCTCTCTTATCTCGTGGTGATCGTGAAGTAGAGCTTTTCTGCGCTGTCTACCGCCTGCAGGCCGATATTGAAATACGTTTCGTCGTCCACGCTGGCCTCCCGGTCAACAAGGAAATCCTCGTCATAGGAAACATTGGTAATCGCTCCTGTGTCCTCGAACTGCCGCAGAATGGTCTTTCCAATACCCTCCATAATCTCCCAGCCGTCGGAGCTGTTGTCGAATTTGTTGGGAGGGAAATTGAGCTGTACCGCCTCCTGGAATGTATCGAACACACGGATAATGCGGTTCTTGCGGTAGCTCTTATCCTTTTTGTCCTTAAAGGAAATAAGGCTGTTAATGTCGTACTCTACCACGATTTCCTTATCGTCGTTGACGGAGAAGAAAAACTCTCCGGCCCTGATCGCTGCGATTGCCTCCTCGTTGCTCTTGAGGCCTACCACCTCCGTCGCCCCGGCATACTGGTTATAGGTAAGGCTCTGCTTGTTGGTCGCTCCGGCTGTCGCCCCGGCTACCCATGCGCATACCTCCGCCATACTCAACACGTTCCCGTTGAGAGCCACGCTGTTTGTCACATTGATAACTCCCTCATAGTCCATGTTTCCGGCGTTCGGTATAACAACCTGTACGCCCCGGCCCATGCTGTCACGCATATACCGTACTTTCGTGAGAGCTGCCTGCTTGACGTTTGCGGCCTCCTCTCCGTCGAACGGGAAAGCAACCGTATTGAACTTCACATTCTCCCATGCGTCGATAAAGTCCGTAATATCCATATTGGCGGCCTCCTCGTCGCTGCCTCCGGCGAGGTTCTGGCCTGCAGTTTCTCCGAGGCTGCCCTTGCCCGAAAAAGCGATATACGGATTTTCCAGCGCAATAAGCTCCTCGACGGTTTCCAGTCCCTCATACTGCGTGACCTTGCTACCGTCAAGGTGGATAATCACGTCGTACCCTCCGAGCGGATTAGCGTCCACGGTAACAGTGAATGCATTCCCCCGGCTGCCTCCGTACCTTGCAATAGCGGTCAAGGTATTCGTAACTGCGTCCGTGGCGGTCTCCTCGTCTGCTGCCTGCGTCGTCATGGTGATCTCCGCCTGCGCCTTTTTGCCCTCCGTGAGAATGTAGACATATACCGTAGTCGCTCGTTTGAACGCCTCCCGGATAAGCAGCATTTGACGGTTCGGGTCATTGTCGTAAATGCTGTAACCGAACGTAGCCGCCTCTGCGTCCGGGCTGTCCGTAGTCAGCTTGATAAATTTCTTTGCCGGGCCGTATGCTGCTTTGGGGAGCGGAATGATTACAGTACCCCTCGTGCCTGTATTGATGGTGTTGGTGTCCCGTCCGCTCTCGAAGTTGATATAAGTACCCGGCCTCTCCTTGCCAATGAGCTTGTCAAATCGTCCTCCGGCCATGTGTTATTTCACTCCTTTCTTTCTCCACGCCTCAATGTGCGTTTTCATTTCCTCTACGGTGTAAGTACCCGTCATTCCATAGGTCGCTCCGGCGAATGTGCTTGTCGAAACTCCGAAAAGCTGGCGGCAATTCGCCTGTAATTTCTCGACTGTGTATTTCTTTGCGGCCTTGCCCTGCGCCGGAGCCGCCGCCTCCGCAGCCTTTTTGTTTGTAGTTGCCATAGTTTACCTCCTGTCATTCCGGCTTTCCGCCGTTTGAATTTAGTGGGACAGCGTACTTTTCCAGTGCATCTGCGTATGCGTCCGAAATCTCTTTCCCGGACTTCATAAACACGTCCACATAGAACGATTGCGAACGCTGCGCCCCTGCTGCTGTGTCGTTGTACGGCCTCCGGCTACGCCAAGTGATAGTAAGCTGCGCCGCCCCGTCGTCCAGTATTTTCAGCTTCGGGTCATTCAGACGTACCCAGCTTTCCTCAATCTCGCTGCCGTCCTCCGCAATCAGCGGTATAAGGTTTCTCGCTGCCCGGATTGCTGTTAATACCGCATGGCCGAGCTGGTACGCCTCCTCTTTCTTCCTGTGGAATAGCTTGATATACCACGCATAGTCCATGTAGTAAGTGAGGAATGTTTCTCCCCCTGTGTCTATTTCCGGCATGGGGAAGTAGGCCGACGGTACAACAAAGTGCGCCGGGACTTCCCAATAGTACGGGGCCGGTTTCCCTGCCCGGTCAATCACATATTTCATAATGCTTGCCATTTCCTGCTCAAGCACCTCTTATCACCTCCTCGTCAGCCTCCGAAATAGCTGTCAAGCCATTCCTGTAATTTGGCCTCCAAAAGCTCCGGGTAAATCCTGTCGAGTATGCGGAGTGCGCTTTCCCAATAATGCTTACCCTCTACCCAATGCTGCTTTAACATCATTCCGCCTTTGGCCGCCGGGTCGTAAATAAAGCGGTCGCCCTCCCAATACCCCGGCACGAAACGCCGCTCCACGCCTTTGGTATTCGTCCAGTGACCGTCATTTACATATCCTGCGTATTCCACGCTCGTACCGACTTCCAGCACCAGTCCGCCCTCCTCTATGTTCCATACATTTCCGTCGCCGCCCTTTTCAAAGCTGGCGAGGAGCTGCCTGCTGTCCAGCACTTTCCGCCGCACGATCTCGTCCTGCAATATCCTCAAGAACTCGTTGCCGAGCCCCTCTAAAAACAGCTCAAACTCTTTGCGAAAATCGCCCCTTGCTGCCCGTTCCAAACTCCCGAAAAACTCCTTAAATTCAGACATATCAATATCAACGTATCTACCGCTCATAGTGCCTTTTGCCCTCCCGTCCTCTTGATGTAGACGAATACATGGTGGCCTCTGATATTGATTGGCTGCTCCGCTGTGTACTCAAGCCCGGTCATGCAATCCACAATCTTGTCGTTGCGGCGCACGTCTGTCCCGGCTGGCAAGGTGAGTTTGATTTTTGCGTCCATAAGGTTCGCCGGGGCCGTCTGCGTGATCGTGACGCTCTGCGACTTTACCCCGAAATGACACACCTGCTCGCTGATGTCCGGCTCCTCCGGGTAGCTGAAAGAGGGAGAAGCAGGCAAGCCGTAGCCGGGTGTTATTTGCTCCTCCCTGTCGTGGTATATGTCGCAAAGGTGGTTGAGGAAATCTTCAAAAGCCATAGCCGCACCTCCTTAGAGCTTTCTCATGCGAAGCGTTACCCCGTTCCTCGGCTCCACTTTGATGTAATCATCAAGCAGGGCCGCAAGGTCTAACGCCTCTATGCTGATTTGGCTCGTTTCTGCGGTATAGCTGTAATCGTCGAATGTTTCCGACTTGACTTCCCTCGCTGCGATTGCGGAATTGTGACCGTAGGCCTCTGCCAGTATCAATACCGCCGTCTTTACCGCCTGCGGCAAATCTCCCTCTTTGAATGAGTTATGCGTGTATGTGATAACATACTGCTCCGCCCTCGTAATATCCACTGCGAGCCGTGCGTCGCTGCGCTGCTGTACCGCTGGTATCTCGGAATACTCCTTGACCTCCTCCGGCGTTACCCACGGTCTGTCCGCCATATCGCACCTCCTGTCTACTGCGCCTGCAGTTCCGTCATGGTGGGGCTGCCGTAGTCAACCTCGTTTTCAGTTTCCGCAGCGCCCAGCTCCGCTTTCAGCTTTGCGATAATGTCCGCCTTTTTGGAAATCCCCTTGAGGCTTATCCCCTTATAGGCGGCAAAGGTTTCCAGCTCCGGCACTGTCATTTCTTCCAGCTTCTTTCCCGGCTCCTTATCGCCTCCGCCCTCGCCCGGTTCTTTCTCCTCTCCGCCCTCCGGCGGCTCCTCTGCCTCCTCTATGAGCTTGAAATACCCGGTGGCTACCGCTGCGTCTGCGGTAGCCTTGTCCTCCAAGAATACGTCCGGGTTCTTCTTTGTGGCCGTCACAATGCCAGTAAAAGAGAGGGCTTTCATCAGTTTCAAATGATACATAGCTCTCCTCCTCTCTTATTTCAGCCCCTTGATGATCGCCGTAGCGTCCAGCTCCTCGATAATCGGGTCATAGTCCAAATGGGTAACATAGAAACGCTTATCCATCATAATGGCCTCCTTGCCCTCGGTGGTCTTGCGGATTTTCACGCTGTAAGTATTTACTACGACGAGGTTCTTCGGGTCGGTCAAAATAATCGTGCCGTCGTCCAGGGACGGGCACTCGACAGCCGGAATGCGGGCCGGGGAATTGTAGACGCTCTCCGGCACTGCGCCGCCTGCGTTTACAACTTTATTCAATAAAAACAGCTCCCACTCCTGTGCCCTGTGAGGGGACATCAGCCAGCGGAGCTTTCCGTTGTTATACTTATTCGGAAGCGTTTTCAGTGTCTTGTAAAACAGGTCGAGGCTCATGCTGCTCTCGCTGGAAGCGTCGTAAACATGGCCGCCGTTGGAAATCTGCTTAATCCAGCCGTCATTGATCTTCAAGAAATCATAGTCCGGGTCAGTGCTTTCCGTGGCCTCGTCGCCGTTGAGGTATAAGTCCTCAAGGTCAATGCCGAGCTGGGTAGTCATAAGGTCGGTGATGATCTGCTCAAGGTTCTGCCCCTCGATATTCTCACGCAAGGTTTCCTCCGTGATTTCCCACGGGAGCCGTACCGCCGTGGTAGCGTACTCGATCTGGCTGGTTTCTACGCCTGCTCTGTATCCGTCGTCGTGGTTCTCCGTCTTTTTCCGCAAGATACGACGGGCAATACCGATCTTGTCAATTTCGCCCGTTTTGGCCGTGCGCATTTCGTGACGGATAAGGCTGTTGAGATTGGTGGCCTCAAAAGTCTGCTGAATGAACTTCCGGGCCTGCTCCGGGTTCAGTAAACCGGAAGAAAGGGAGCCAGTTTCAATAGCTGCCTTTCTGATGATTGCTCTGTTACTATTTGCCATGATATATTTTTCCTCCTGTCCTTGTATTAGAGAATGCCGTGCAGGTAATGTTCCTCACCTGCGGATTTTTCCACGCTGCCGTTGAGGTTGCTGGGTAATCCCTTGCTTTTCAGCACCGGGGCAACCGCCTTTTCCACCGCTGCGGTAATCATATCCTGTACCTGCTCTGCGGTGACGTGTTCCTCCTGCTGCGGCTCAAGGGCCTTTGTGATAGCCGCCTCAACCATTTTCTCCACGCTCTCCGGCGTGATTTCCGCCGGGGTGGTACTCTCCTTACCCTCGGCCTTTTCCACCGCTCCTGCGCCACTCTGCGGCTCCTGTGCGGTACTCTGCTGTGCGCCGCCGACTGCCTTTGCGATAGCGGCAGACACAATCTGCTCAACTTCCTGCTTCGTCACTTCTTTCTCCTCCTTATCTTCTTTGGCTTTCTTGTCGCCGTCCTGCTCCTCCCCGGTTTCTTCCCCGTCCTTTTTCTTCTTGTCCGGGTCGTCCTCCTCCGGGTCGTCGAACTCCTTGAGGAATGTCCCTAAACTCTCATAAATGCCGTTTAAGGTTTCCTTGTTTTTGCCGCTCATTTTCTTCCCGGCCTTTTCTACGGGCCTGTCGGTCTGAATGGCTTTGGTAATGCTCTCTTTGCCAGTGAGAATACTGGTGATGATCTGATTGAAGTCCTCAAGGCACTCCCGTACCTTGTCCTCGTTGGTTTCATACATCCAGCGGCTTGTGATCGGGTCGTATTTGTATAAAATCTCCTCAAGGGAATTAAAAGCGTTCCAAAAGAGCGTTCCTTTGCTGCGCTCCTCGTAAAGCTCCGCCATAGCTCCCTTTTCCACCACGTTCAAGCCAAGAGCCGCCGCCAACTGTTTCAACAGCCCTTTCCTCTCGCTGGTTTCCTGTTTGCTCACGTTATCCAATTCCACGTCCTCCTCGCTATAATTTCCGAGGCCGCCCATGCTAAAGCCTGTGATCTCGCCTTTTTCAATGCCAGCCCACACGCTCTCGTCGGCTACCTCTACGGTCATAAGCCATGTCCCTTTGCTGATTGCCTCCCCGTCGATTTCAAAATCCGCTTTGGCAATCCAGTTTTCTACGACGGTTGCGCCGTCCAGCGGCTCAAAACTGTGCTGCAGGTCTACCTTGTCGCCGTTTTTGGCAAACCAGTACGCCGCTTTGGTGATCTCCTCCTCCGTCATAAAATTGCCGTGACTGTCCTCCTCCATAGGCTCGTAGACAATCCCGGTGACGTAGTGGTTATCTGCGTCCGCCTTGACAATTCTGCCGTAGGTAGTGAATGTCGCCTGCCCGTCCTCCGCCTTTTTCAAAAGGAACTGCCGCTTGTTGGCCGCCTTGTCAACGAGGCTTACAAACTGGATTTTTGCGTCCGTGATCTCGTATGCCTTTTTCAAGCCTTTCCTCATGCCCTTTCTCACCTCCTCTCTGTAATTTGGGGTATATAAAAAGCAGCGTTTCCGCTGCTCTTTACCGTGTCCGTTTCGTGTCTACCACGAAAACGCTCTGAACGGCTCGAATTTGCCGTTATTTATGCTGGTGGTAAAATCCTCCACTCAATCCATTTCGGACGCTCCTGCGCCACGAGGGACAGCATGAGGGCTATCCTCTAATTATGCTATTACAACGCCGTCGGGCAGCTCAACCTCAATCCCGTCAAGAGGGACTAATTTCAAATTCAGTACAGGTACTTCCCCGGCTCTCTGCGATAGCGAAAACTCCGTAACATAATTACTAAGCTCTGCCCCGTCAACCTTGAGCGAAGTATTTCCCCTGTCGTCTTGTGAAATTTGTATCTTCATGTCCTACTCCTCCTCTATGCCTGCCTTTGCTTTGTTCTTTTTGTCCAGCTCTTTCTCCCAATCGTCGTCCATAGCGTCAATAGCCTCCTGCTGCAGGCGTTGTCTTTCCTCCAATGGTAGGCCGAGAATATCCTCGCTGACGACTGGCTGCTCTATACAGTGACAGTTTATCCGCTCCTCCGGCGGTAATATCGGGTCGCCGGGGAACATGGGGCTGTATGAGCCTCCGTCTGCCCCGGTAAGGTCGAACGGTTCTCCGACGGGTACTCGCTGGCCGTCCATGTCAACATGGTTCTGCCGTGGTTCATTCCTGTATTCCCCGGTGTGCTTCCACATTTTCTCGCTGACCGCCGGAGATTGCATGAATGCCTCCTGCTGCGCCGCCCTGTGCGCCGTCAAAATCTCCGTGACGGCTACCCTCCGGGCCTTGTAATATTCGTCCCGTATGCCGCTGTCGAGGATTGCACGGGTAAACTCGGCTATGCTGCTGCCGTCTTTCAGCCCCTTTTCGAGTATGCGCTCAATTTCCTTGTGGCTGTTGAGTTTCATAATCTCGCCCAGCTCTTTGGCCCAGCCCTTTACCCATGCCGTCGTGCGCTTCGATACCTGCAACAGCTTGAGGTCTTTGTCAGTCTGCGCTATATAGTAGCCGATAAACTCCGGCATGAACTTGTCAAGGCTCTCCGTGAAAACCGTGGCGAGCTTGCCTTTTACTGCGTCGTTCAGCTTCACTTTCGGCCAAATGTCCTCCGCAAAGGTTTCGAGGTCAACGGCCTTTTCTGCCTCCGCAAGAATGTAGTCCGTTTCCTCCAAAAGAGCCTCCGCTACGCCGTCCTCAAGCTCCGAAACGTATTTGACCGTCTTTTTCGGCTTTACATACCCCTGCGCCCCCAGCTCCTCCGATAGGCCGCCGTCTGCTTTTTGGATATATGCGTCAATGGCCTTTATCAGAGGCCCGCAATTCCAACACATAAAATCACCTCTTTTCCGCTGCTTCAAAATCTGCCTCAAGCTGGGGCAGATTTACGCCGCCTTGTCCATCTTGAGCAACAGACGCTTAACCTCTTTCATCACAGCGACAACAGTATCGTCGTGCTGGCCTGCCGCCTTTTCGATCTGCTTTTGCAGGCTCATGGTAAGCTGGCCGAGGTCGAAGCCCATGCCGCCGCCCTGCGATTTGTTGTAAGCGAGAGGCGTGTCGCCCCAATCTCCCTCGTAGTCCTCCGCCGTTTCCCCGTATGCCTCAAATATAATCTGCTTCGCTTTGTTTGGGGTTAGTCCGCCTGCGTTATTGCAGACGGTGAGCAGCTTGTAGAGGTCGTCCGGGTTGCTGATGTCCGGCTCAAGGAAATACGCTTCGACGTACTGGAACTGATAGCCGTTCAATAGGCGGTTGTTAATCGCCCAGGCGAGGCTCTTTCGCTCCGGCTGGAATACCTGCTCCTCTGTAACCTCCTGCGCCGTCTGCGCCGTGGCCCGGTTGAAGTCCGTCGTATATCCAACATAAAGGTCGGGGAGCTGAAAAGCAGATTGCACTTTCCGGCGGTTATTGTCGAGGTAATCTTGGAATAACTCGTCTTTTTGGAGAATGTTCGCAAGGTCTTTGACCTCAATCTCCGGTTTGTCCTGCTGGTCGAAGTCCGTGCGCCCGTCGGTGCTTTCCGTTTCCAGTATGATAAATGCGTGTTGCCCGGCTGCCCCCTTGATTTCATTCATGTAGTTCTGCAACTTCTCAAAGCTGTCGTCTGTAAGCGTTCCGCCCTTAATCATTATCATCAAGGGCGTATGCCTGCCGTTCTCGAAGTAGTTGTTATTGAGGCTTTCCGCTTTCCTGCTGCCGTCCACTCCGAGTACCTGCCCTATCCAGCGGACTTCCCCGTATGCCTCCGTCCCAATAGCGAACTCCATAATCTCATTGGCCTGATGTTCAAGCTCAAGGGTTTCCCCTTCCTCAAGGTATTTGCCGTCCCTGCTGTCCATAATGCGAGGGTCGCCAAACTCCCGGAAATATACCGTCTTGCCGCCTATCATCTGCTTATACTTGCAGTAGCGTTTCTTGCGCTCGATCTGCTGGCCGTGGTGATAGTACGTCGTGGGTATGTAAGGCTCAAGGGGCCTCGTCTTGCTGACCGAGGGCGTGTCTTTGATGAAATCAATCTGCACAACCTCCCCGGCGACGTTCCGTATAACCTCAAGATAGGCAATACCGTATGTTTCCCGTGCCTCCACTATGTCCTCGAATACCTCTTTTGTGTCCTGCTCTATGTTCAGCAGCTCTATAATCTCCTGCGCCCGGCTGTATTCTGCCGCCTTTTCCGGCGTTTCCTCTCCGTCCTCAATGTACCTCACGCCTATGCCAAATCCGGCGATATTGTTCTTGTACGCTCTGATACACTGGGGGAGAATGGTGCTGTTTTTCACCAAATTGCGGAGGCCTCTAAGGTCATTCGGCGGCGTTATCCAGTCCCCGGCGTTGTAGACTTCCTGCTCTGATAGCTGTACGGAAGTGTCCGCTTTCTCAACAGGTGCTTGCCGCTGCTCTTTGATTATGCGCACCTGCTGTCTTGCTTTGGCTTTAGCCATTCTTTTTCCCTCCTCTCTTTTTTGGTGGCTTTACTGGCAGGCAAAGAAGCAATACACAGTCTGCCTCGTCCGGGGACGGCAGCCCTCTCTTTTTCATGGCCTCTTTGCTCTCTACTTTGATTTTGCTGGCCTCTGTCAACGCATACTTCCGCCCGGAAAGCTGCGCTACGAGGTCGTCGTCGTCCGGGAGTATCAGCTCCACGGGTTTCCGCTCCCCGGTGTCCTCGTCGTATGGCCGGAGCAGCTTTTTGACTATCGCCATCATGTATGTGGTGCTGTCGTGGTAATACTTATGCTTTATGCGCTGGCCGAAGATTACCGGGTAAACCTCCAACCACCAAAACCGCTCCGGGTCATTCCGCTTGATCTGCTTTAGGCGGTCTACCACGCCTCCGCCCACTCCTCCGTCGTCTACCTTGACCGGGATAGGGCTGTCTGTTTCCGGGTCAAGCCTGTACCTGCGTACCAGCATTTCGCCCAGCAGAATAATGTCGTCCGCCGTTTTCATGGTGTCCTGCCCCTGCCGCTTTTTGTAAAACTCCGCTTTCTCGTCGGTCTTGTACCCGATTACCGTCTTATCGTCGCCAAAACGGGCAACGTCGCAGGCAATATGAATTAAATCCGGCTTTTTCCGGGGAGAAAACTCCGTCATAATGGAATTTTCGACGAGTGAAAGAGGAATAAATATGTCGTCCTCCTGTAATGGGAACTCTCCGGCGACACGCACTCTGAATACGTCGCTGTCCTCCCCGTACATTCGGATAATCATGTCAACATAATCCTGCCGCACTCGTCCGCTATTGCGCCCGTCTATGTGGAATGTTGAGTAGCTGGCCCTGTTCTTATTGTGGCTCTCATAAAAAAATCCCGATAGCTGCGTCGGGTTCCCACACATCAGAAGCCTTGCGCCCGGCGTTGAAAGTGCGCCGAGTACAGGCTCAAATATCTTGTCGTCTACGCCGCTGGCCTCGTCAATGATATACAAAAGGTGTTCGGCGTGAAATCCCTGCAGAGCGTCCGGCTTGCTGGCCGTCCGTGCCACGGCGAACCATTCCTCCGGGTAGCCTCTCATGTAGAGCTTTTCTTTCGTCCATATCAGCTCATTCCGCAAGGCTCTGTTATTTCTTATCCACTTGCTGACCTCCGCCCAAAGTATGTCAAATAGCTGGTGCTGCGTCGGTGCTGTGCATGGGATTTTAGGGAATGGGTGAGTGCAGATAAACCAAATCACTACCCACGCCTCTACTGCGCTCTTTCCTACGCCGTGGCCGCTTCGCACGGTCGTCATAGGGTTTGCCGCTACGCTGCGGAGTATTTTGGCCTGCTCCGGGTCGGGAGTTACTCTGATAATATCCTCGACAAATTCTACCGGGTGATCGGCATAATACAATATTGCCTCTGCACTAAGCATTGTCTTTTCCCTCCCTCTTTAAGTAGGCCGCCATGATTTCATCAGCAAGCGAGGTAGTGGCTTCGCCCTTGCCCTTGCTGTCCTCCTCAAGAGTGCGGTTCAGCCGTTCGAGGTCGGTAGCCATTTTGATAAATTCCTTTATGTCTTTGGGGGTCATTGCCTCGACTTCTAAGCTGGTGAGTGCTTCCAGGGCTTTCTTTTGGAGCTGCATGGCAATTTTGATGTGGCGGCTCGTCATGTCCTTGCGGTCTTTTACCGCCTGCGCCCGTGCCTCTTTTTCCAGCTCATTGTCATAAGCCCGGACACGTTCCGTCCACTCCCAGCCGCTACTCCACTTTCCGATCTGCGTCCTACTTTTGCCTAACTTTTGTGCAACCGCCCGTATGCTACGGTCAGTACCCATATCCCGGTAGGTCACAAACGCCTCGTATGCCTTATCGCTTTCGCCCTTTTGACGTTCCCACGGCTTATCAGTCCATTTTGGCATTGTCCTCCTCTCCTTATCTTTTTCTCGGTTCCGCCCCTACAATCCAAAAAAGAGCATTCCTCGTGTTGAGGTTATGCTCTACCACATATTTCATGGTCTTTGCCTCGTATTGTGGGTGCAGCTTAACGCCTCCTATCCTCAATTTCTGCTGTTTCTCATAGGTGAAGCCGGGCGTATGGAAAAGGTCGTGGTAAATAAACTCCCTCGCCACACCAAATCGCCGGAGAGTGTCCCTCACTTTCTCCTGTCGGTCAAATGCGGTCGCTATGAGGTGAATGTTCTTGACATTCTTCCCATACCGCTCAATTCCAACGATAACGCCGCTCGCTGTAATTCCGCTGCCGCAGGTAATGTAAAGGTCGTCTAAATCGTCGGGAATGTTCTGCACCTGCTCCGCCACTGCGCTCAAGAGGACTTCCCCGTATTCGTCGAGGTTTATCCCATATTGCACAACGAACATACGTTTGTTATTCGCAATTTCCTCCGCTTTCGCCTTGAGTACGTTGTGCCTGCCGCTCTTGGCTATTACCTTGACGGCGGCTCCGTAGCTCATGGCGAGCCTCGGCATATCTCCCGTGGCTATGGATAGGTCGCTCGCCCCTCCGTGGGCGACTATGCAGGGTAGACGAAAATGCCTTGCCGTCGCTGCGGTAATCGGGCCTTGTGGGGAGTGTATCGAGCAGTAAGTAATTACGCCAGTCATGCCCGGCTGCCGTCTTAATGCGGCCTCAACCAATAGCATACACTGGCGTAATTTCCCTCCGTTTACCTCCCCGGCCCCGAACGGGGTATATAGGTCGTCCCTCTTGAAATACATTCCGGCGATCTCCTGTACTGGTGTGAGGTCGTGCGCCGTCATTCTTCCAGCCCAAAGAGGCGTTTATAATAATCAGTCTTTCCGGCAAGCTCCTCCTGCATGAGGCCGTAAAAGGACTGGTTATTTATCTTCTTGTTGATACCTGCAATCTGATTGAGGGACTGGAAACAGCCGCCCGTGCCGATCTGCTTCATGTTCTCCGTCGGCTCCGGGTTCTTTCCGTTCATCAGCATACAGAGGTTGTAATCGTTCCCCTTAAATCCCTCAAGGCCGTCTATTCCGCAGCACGTCATACTGTCGCCCATGCTCCGCAGCCTGTTCTCCCCGGCGTAAAACTTCATGCCGTGTCTGTGGCACTCCGCTCTGATTGCCTCGAAGTGTGGCCGTAGTACATTCAACGGGTAGCAGTTGTCGCCGCCGATTTTTACCATGCCTTTCTTGCCTTTGTAGAATTTCATGCCCTCCACCACAACGCCATAAACACCTGCGTCTGCAAGCCGGGGAATGTTCGCCATAACTTCTCTGAAAACCTCCGGCATATAAGGCTGTACCCGGACAATTACCCTCTGTACCCGTCCGGCGAGGGTTTCTACGATTTTCAGCCTCTCCTCATAGGGCGGCGTTCCCGGCTCAAGCTGGTCGTATTTGCTGCATACCATGCTTACCTGTACGACGCAGTTGCATTTTTCCAGCAGTTCAAGGTACTCCGGGTCTGCCACAAGCCGGCCTTTTGTGCTGACAACAAACGGATATTTTGTTTCCGTCAACAGCTTGAGGCAATCGTAGGAAGCTCTGATATTCTTCTCAATCGGCTGGAAAGGGTTGCTCATGCCTCCCCAATGGATAGGGATATTCCAGTCGCACCATGCCGTTTCCCTGCCTCTCTTTCCCTCTATGAATGAGCGCAGGGCCTCTACGGTTTCGTCCCTCTGTATCTTTGCGATATTCTGCTTCTTTTGGGCGAAGCAGTATTTGCACCCGTGGCTGCACCCTTTGTAAGTGTCAAACCGTACCGGGAGATTGCACAAAATAACCTGCGTTCCGCATTTGCAGCCCATATCAAATTTCCCCCTTTGCTTTCTGTATGATTACCTGTATGAGGGCTTCCTTTCCATAGTCCTTGACGTATGCTTTCAGCTCCTCCTGATCCGCCTTGTCGAATGTGAGGCTTACGTTAAACAGCTCCTCAATGGCTTTCAGCTCCTCGTCCACGGTGTCGCCGTCGATAAGGCTGTCTATGTCGTTGGTGAGGCTGTCAATTTCCTGCTGGGTAAATCCCGTGAGGGTTGCGTCCTCTCCCAGCTCCGCCAGCAGGTCGCCCAGCTTCTCCTCGTCCCAGCCGCCCTCTACTTTATTCAGTGCGACATTAAGCTGCCTCTCCTGTGTTTCGTCGAGGTCTACCACCGATACGTCTACCTCCGTTTCTCCCTCGTTCTCAAGGACGGTGAGCCGCTGGTGGCCGCCGACTACTCTGTTTGTCCGCTTATTCCACACCACCGGGATAATCAGCCCGTATGTGGTAATGCTCCGGCGGAGGTTTTCATATTCCGTGTCGCCGGGTATCAGCTCTATCCGGGGATTGTATGCGGCTCTGTCCATGTCCCGGATTTTCTTCCGTTCGATCTGCATTACGCTCCCTCCTTTACCTTGTTGATGATCGCCGTTGCCAGCTCGATTTTGGCGTTGTCGGTGTTCTGCAGGTAGCTCTCTACGGTTTCCCTCGCTCCTGCCGGGAGGCTGAACGTCATAGTAAATGTGCTGCGCTCTTTCTCGGAGGAATAGTCTGAAAAATCCTCCTCCATGAGGTCTTTTATGTGGTCGTACTGCATGAGGAGGCTCTGCAGCTCCCAATCCTCGAAGCCTGTCGCCTCCATAGCCCCGGCCTCGTCCAGTTCCTGTAAAAGGTCTGCCAGCTTCCCTATGTCCCAGCGGCCCTTTACCTTGTTGAGCAGGACGTTGAGGATTTTCTCGTCTTTGTCGTCGAGGCTTACCACAACACACTCGATCTCCTGCGCCCCTTTTTCCAGCAATACCTTGAGGCGTTGATGTCCGCCTACGACATTCCCGGTGCGCTCGTTCCAAATAATCGGCTCGACGTACCCAAACTCCTCTATGCTCCGGCGCAGCTTCTTGTACTCTGCGTCCTCCGGCTGCAAATCTTTCCGGGGGTTATAGTCTGCTGCTTTGATTTCCGTCGCTTTCAGCGTCCGTATTTCCATTATTCTCTCCTTTCCGTCCCTTTTCGGGGCATTTATCCGTATAAAAATACGCCGCTCGTTGGAAATTCCAATTCAGCGGCGTTTTCTCTCCGTTATTTCGCAGGTTACAGTATAGCACATTATGAAGTGAAAAGTAAATGGCGAGTTTGTGACATTTGCCTCTCTCATAGGCTCTCAATGCCGCCTACGCCGAACAAAAGAGCTGTCAAATCCGCTACGCATATATCCACGTCCCGGTAGACCGTCCTCTTGTCTATGTTCTCCCTTTTGGCGATCTTCTCCGCCGTCGTGTAGTCGTCGGATATGTAAAGCCCCTCCAACACTCTCCAATGCCTTGCGTCGTCTTTCCTGCTGGAACGCTTGCACATGATCTCGTAAACTTCCAGCATTTTATTCACATGGGTCATAATGATTTTCGTGGTGATGTAGTTCTTCTGAATACTCTGGACGAATACCTTTTCACTGGCGGCCCGGCTTGCCCCTCTCATAATCCCCTCAAAGCTCTCGTCTGCCTCCTCTGCGTCCTCCTCGCTGAATACGGCATTTTCAAAATACTTCTTGAGCCGTCTGTAATTGCGTAACAGGAGCTTCGTGTTATGGTACTTCCAGTCATATTGCTTCTGTCTGTACTTCTCCTGCTCCCTCTCCATTGCTTCAATGGCTGCCGCCGCTCCCATTTCAGCGCCGATCTTGCTTCCTACCTCCGCCCCGATTTTTATTCCCAGCGGCAAGGCGACGTTAATGGCTGCCTGGATTTTTTCGTCCATACCCTTTACTCCGGCCTCGTGTGCTGCCAGTACCGCCGCCTCAATCATTTCCTGTATGTCCAGTTCGTTTCCGCTCATGGTGAAGTCCCTCCTTTGATTTCTTAATCGGGAGTTACCTCCCATTCTGTCCGGCCTATCCCTCTTTGAGGAATTGGAGAACGCCGCCTATGTATCTGACCTTGTACTCCTGCACGTCCTCCGGGGTGATGTATTTCCTGCCGTAGTGCTGTTTCATTTCCCGGAAAACCGCCCACGGGATTTTGAAATACTGCTCAAATCCGAACGATACCATTACAAAACACTCCGCCCCCAGCTTCATATGCCTGTCGAGCTGCTTCTCCTGTTCGCTGGATATGACATTCTGCTGCAGGCGGTCGCTGTCGGTGTGCTTTGCCTCAAATACCACAGCTTTGCCTCCGGCCAGCGTCCCTTTATAATCCGGCTGCGCCATTTTTTCATAGTGTGCTATGAATTTCCCCTGTCCGAGGGATTTAATCGGGCGCATAGGCTCCGGCGTTTTGGTGATCTCCGCTATTCCCTTGAGGCGGTAGTGCTGACAGGCCGCCTCAATCATGTTTTCCCAATATTCCCCGGCTGCCTTGCTGCGCTTGCCGCTCATTACTGCCTTATAGTGCTGCGCCTCGTTCATCATACCAGCCCCATTTCTGCGGCAAACTGCGCAATCTTGTATGAAGTTGCCCCCTTAATGCCTTTGCATTTCCCCTCTGAAAGGGCAGAGAGGAGCTTTTGCACCTCGGAGGTATTCTCGTTAGGGTCTGCCTCCTCCGGGCTGTCCTGCGCCACGTCCGGCACTCTGACGGCTATCTCTGCGTCCGCCGCCCGGTGAAATTCCTCGACGAGCTGCTTGTCGGTCATTTTGCGGAGCCTCACGGCCTCCTCGTGGATTGCTCTCTCCTCCGCCGTGTATCTGTTTTTCCCTTTTCTTCCCATGTTGTCTATCCCTCCAAAATCTTTCTTACCGCCCGTAGCTGCTCTACCGTGTAGCCCTCTGAATTGTAAAAGTTTGCCGCCTCCGTAAGCCAGCGTCTAAGCATTTCCTTTTCGATATAGTCCGTCAGTGCCTCTTTCGTCGGAAAGAGTTTCAGCGGCTCCGCCCAATCTTTCTTTTCCCGGAGGTGGTCTTTTCTGTCCTCCAGCTCGTAAAACTCCGTCGGAAATCTGCTGTCCCCGTCCCTTGAAGCTCTAAGATATTTCCGACCAATGGAAACGACTATATACTCCTTTGTCTGTACTTCCCGTTCCGGCCCTCTCTTTTCTTCGAGGACGTAGACCGTCTGACCGACGGTAAAATCCTTTATATTCACTTTCGTCCCTCCTGTACCCCATATTCTTTGAAATATGCCGTCATTTGTAATGAGGCTCCGCCTGTCCGCCAGTCTGTTTCCTCTTTCTTGTTAAATCCGACGACATAGGCCTTTCCAAATTCCATGCTTTCAAGGCTGCTCAAAAGAAGCTCGGCAAGCTCATGTTTCCCCTGCCTCTCAACCTCTTTTCGCACGTCTACTCGTGATAATCGCAATTCCTCCGGGGAAATTGTATGATCGTATCTGTATTTATCCATGCTGCGCCTCCTTAGTCTTGGAAATGCCGTATTCCGTCGTAATCGTCGTAATCCGGCCCATCATCTGCAAAATGTCTTATACCGTCGTAATCATTATCCATATACTTGTACCTGTAATAATCATCATCAAGAGGCGATACGACATTTCCGTTCTCGTCCACAACTTCTCCATACCTGTTTCTCATTCTTCTCCTCCTTACGCAAATGGCCCTTGAGGTCTGCTGTCCGCAAATTCAATCCTATCGGCCTGTACCTCCGTTACCTTGTGATTTTTGCCGTCGTTGCCGGGGTATGTCCGGGTTCTGATCTCTCCCCGGACAACAATGCGGCTGCCTTTGTAAAGGTACTTGCAGGCAAATTCAGCCGTTTCCCTCCATGCGATAATCGTGGGAAAATCTGCGTCGTCACCTTTGCTGGCCCGGTCTACCGCCAAATTAAACGAGGTACAGGGTACGTTCTGCTGGGTGTACCGCAGCTCCGGCTCCGCCGTAAGCCTGCCCGTCAAAATAACTACGTTCATGGCGTCCTCCTTAATTCTCTCGGAAGCTCTCGCCTCATGTCGTCCTCTCCAACAATGGGAATGAGGCTGTCTTTCATAAACAACGGTATTCCGCCCTCGTCGCAATCGTCTGTGATCTTCTTTATCCATTCTCGCTCCGGCGTTACCTTTTCTTTCCTGCGGCCCGTTTCCGCTCCTAAGATTATCCACTTTGCATAGCTGCCGTTATCTGCAATAGCCCAGCCTTTCGAGGCTGCTATATCCTCCAATATCGGCTCTATGCTGAAAAATGTCTTTGTTTTCCCCGGCAGCTCTCCAAAAGCGTCCGCCGCCTGCTCCATCTGCGCCGCATTTGTAATTGAAGTGCCGTACCACATATTCTCTTTTATCGGGAGCTTGCCTGCGTCCTCAAGGTCACAATACCTTTTCGGGTTTTTCGTGAGGAATAAATATCTATGCTGGGGTGCTTTCTCGCAGGCGGCAAATACCTCCTCTATCCAGCTATCCGGCACCCATGCTCCGAAAAGGTCTGCCATGCTGCATACAAATATTGTCCTGCCTGCTTTCCTCTCGTATTCTCCGAGGCGGTATCTGTGGAGCGTAGGGGTAAATCCAAAAGGATACGGCTGCTTTTTCCCCTGCGATAAAAACGGGGCATTCAGTTCATGTGGTATATTTAACGCCTTTCCTCCAAACCTTGTCGCTATCCCACGAGCGTAACAATATCCGCAATTATGATTACAGCCCGTTACCGGGTTCCATGTGCTGTCGCACCACTCTATTTTTGTTTTGTCCATATACCCTCCTATGCGTAAATGCTCTCGATCTGTTCAAAACATTCCGCCAGCGTTTCTTTTAGTGGTTCGCACCACTCCAATGTGTTTGGCTCGCCGTCCTCCCGGTCAAGGTGTACGCTGTCCGTGCCTCCTGCGATTAAATATTTGCTTTCCTGCCAAATGCTGCCCGGCAAAACATATGCGTACTCATTTTCAATGAAAAATCCGTCGTCATCGCATTTTTCAAACGCACATTCTTTTACGCAACGGTATCTTTTAATCTCCTCCATAGTCCTGCCTCCTATCGGTACTCTTTCCCGGTGGTCTTGTCCTTGAGGGTGATCCTGCCTACTACCTCAAATCCGGCCAGCTCCGCCGTCTGTTTCATTACCGGGATAAGGTTGCCTATCATGTTGAGACGTTCTGTTTCCTGCCGCCGTTCCTCCCGGCGCATATTGTTCCACGCTGTCCCTGCTGTCGGGTCGGGGTAGCCCTCGCCGTTTTTCTCCATTCCCATGCCTTATTCCAGCACCTCCTCTATCCTTGTCCCGGTTTCCTCCTCGACTATTCTGATTGCCTCTGTTATGGCCTCGTCCCAGCCCTCGGCATAGCCGTCCTGTGCGCCGCAGCCCCCGGCCTCATGGAGCCGTAAGAGTATGCGCTCGGTTCTCTCTTTCGTATCGTCGGCCTCTTTCGCTTTGTTTTTCAGTCGCTCCGCAAGTCGTGATACCTTGATGTCAATATCTTTCTGAATTTCCTCCCTGCCGCCATAAATCATAAGAAGCTGGGTAAGCATGATAATCACGTCTGCAATCTCCTCGTAAATGTTCTGCCTCGTCCGTTCATAGTCCCATGCCTCCGGGTGCTTTTCTGCCCGGCGGTGCTTGAGCAGAGCTTTTGAAAGTTCGCTCATTTCTTCGATTGCCATATCAGTCTGCGCCTCTTTGCCGTAGGCATCTACCGCCTGCTGTAAAACTTCCGGGCGCATGGTCGTCGGGAGGCCGTGCTTTTCATAAACTTCCAGCCACGCTCTAATATCTGCCATTCCGTAGAGGCTTCTGTAAAACATAGCGAAAATCCCATCAAGATCGCCCGTGCCGTATTGCAAATCATCAGCAAGTAACTCGTCGAGCGTATCATTATCCATATCGCCTGCGTCCGCCAAACTGCCATGCTTACTACAAATCTCTCTCATAAGGTCACGGACAGAAATTTCCCTCTCGAAATCCCTGTACCACGCCTCGCCGTTTTTGACAAATACATGGTTGTGTGCCATTTCCCAATTTCCCATGTCGCTGGTGTCGTCGCAAATTCTTCTAAATTCCATTTCCATGTCCTCCTCAGTCTATAATCGTGACGTAGGTATTCCGGCGGCTGTTCAGCTCCAAATCTACCGGGCTACCGCAGTTAAGGCAGTTATAGTCAAATGTTTCGTCGGTGATGTTGGTCTTGTATTTCCAGTTGCTCCCACACTTACAATGCAGGTGTGCAGGCTTTAGGTCATAAAGCTCCGTCTTTTCTCCACAGCCGCAGGTAAATTCGCTGATCGGGGTCTTTGCGCAAAATCCCTTGATTTTTCCACAATGCTTGCACTTGATAAGCAAAAAGCCCCGGTACTCCTCCGGCTCATGTTCCTCCGGCTTTTCCGGCTCGCTTTTCTCCTCCGCCTTGCCTCTGAAATCCCCGAAAAGACGCTCTACCCGGCTCTGCGGCTTATTCATAGGCTGCGCTGTTTTCGGCGGCTCCTGCGCCACGCTGGGGGCTTCCTGTGGTATTTCCTCCGGCTCTTTCCGGGAGGCGTACTGAAAAGCGTTCTGTATAAGGTCTAATGCCTGCTTCTCCGGCATATTAAAATTCAATTCCCCGAACGGGGTTTTCATGGTGATCTCCATTGCGTTCCCTCCTGCTCTATGTATTCCCAAACTGGTTGATAATGCCCTGTCTATCCGGCGCATTTCCGATACTGTAACACTCCCTACATACCGCTCAAGCCTGCTTTTGCATACCGTCACAATCTGCTCGCAAAGGGCGATTGACGGACGCTCCGCCGAGTTAATATAGACGTGCGTGGGAATGTCCGTTTTTCTCTTTGTCGTGAGGTAAACCGCCTCCACGACCGGGGCGTATTTGTTCCCGGTATCGTTGCTTACGATTACCGCCGGGCGTTCTCCTCCTTGCTCGCTGCCTGTCGCCTCTATGCCCGTGATGAAATAAATATCGCCTCTCTTTATGCCGGCCTTTGTCATTGGCTCTCCTTTCCCCGTAGGGCGGCTATCGCCGCCCCGTCAGTTGCTCCGCAATCAGTTATCAGTTTTTCTTGAAATAAGCGGAGCGGAAGCCAATGCCAGGGAGGACATGCGCACGAGAGCTGTAGAGGTTCGTATAGAACACACCAGCATGCGCACCGTGGTACCAGGCGCCACCACGAAACGGGAAATATTCGCCGTCGGTGCTGTCAACATAGAAATATGCCTCCGGCTCTCCGGGGAATAATGCAAGCTCTTTGAGCCGTTCGCTCTCACACTCAATACTCACGTTCTCCCATTCCGTCCCGGTATAGTCCTGCTCAATCTCCGTCGCCGTGCATATTGTAATTTCTTCGTCCGATACAGACACCGCAATGTTTTCCCCGTTGTCGTCGTAAATCGGCTGCCAGCCGTCGCCCTCCTGCGTGAGGTCAATGTCCAATGCTGCGTTGTTATTCTCTGCCGCCTGCAATCTGCCGTTCTTTATCCGCAGGCCACGCACCATTTCCCATACATTACCGCAAAGGTCGTGTACTCCCTCCGGTGTATGATCGTGCGTCCATGTTGCCGGGCCGCTACCTGTGAGGGTCTTGCTGCTGTTGTCGTATTCCTCCCCGTGTTCCTCCGGGTCTGCATGGTACTTTCCGCCGTTTGTGTTTCCGTGGGGGAGCGTTCCGAGCATGAGGCTGGTGTCCGCCAACAGTCCCCATTCTGCCGCTGTAAGCAGGTGCCAGCCCTCTCCCTTACTGAAACACGCCTTTGCTGCGTCGTCGTTCGTGATGTTCGTCCAGGGCTTCTGATAAGGCAGGCTGTACGGCTTTCCGTTGATCTCGCAGTTGGGGTAGACGGAAATATAAATCTCGTCATACTCTACGCCACCGATAATAAATGCCGGGTGCGTCTTTTCACTGCCTCCGAAAAGTTCCTTGTCCGTGGTCTTGGTGAAGCGGCGCATAATGGAGGGAATACCTGCGTTGTCGTAAATCGCTACCACCTCGCATTTCAGTCCCGGCTGCGCCGTCGGCACGTCCGCCAGCTTGATCTCTTTCTCCGGCTCTCTCGCCGCCTCCTGCGTCCCAAACAGCCCCTTGATTAAATCCGTGTCGAGGCGGTCAATGTCCTTTGCCTCAAACGTGGTTTCCATACTGTGATCTCCTGCGCTCTGCGTCTGTCTGATTTTTACCTCTGCCATTGTCTTGTCCTCCTATCTCTTTTTGACTATTGCCTTAACTTCAAATCCGATCTTGCAAAATATTCCCGGCTCTGCCGCTCTACGGTTTATCTCCGTCACAAGTTCCTCGTCTGTAAATTTCTGAATATCGTACTCGAAACGGCGATAATATTCGTCGTCGCTCAACCTCTCAACATATTCCCCGTAGGCTCTGTCCCTTGCCTCTGTTTCAAGGAATTTTCCCTGCGCCTTTACCCTCTCCCAAATGCTGTTTGAAAAATAAAGGCTTTCTTTTCGCTTTCCATAGCAATCTGTATCAGCTTCTACAAACACACCTCTTTTTTCGGGCTTCTCGCTATGTATTTGCGTTATATCAACTGTAAATATATCCATTATCCCTCCTGCGTTCCAAAAAGCCTTTCCCTCGAAAGCTCCGTGTAATCCGGGTTTAAGTCAATACCGATAAAATCCCGTCCGTTCTTCTCTGCCACTACCGCCGTCGTGCCGCTGCCTATGAATGGGTCAAGTACAATCCCTCCCGGCCTGCAGCCTGCCAATATGCAAGGCTCAATGAGCTTTTCCGGGAATGTGGCAAAATGCGTTTTAGCATAGCCCTGTGTCGCCACGTTCCAAACACTCCGCCGATTTCTAAGCCCTGTTTCATTCTCACTGTTTCCGTGGCTCTCTCGTTTCGTATCGGCTGAATTATTGAAGCTTCCGTGATTGGTATAAGCTCCGCCGCCTCTGAATGTTTTGGCATTCCCTTTTCTCCTGCGTCGGTTCGGTGTGGTCGCTCCCCGGCTGCCTGCTGGCGGCCTGTTGTCAAATCCTACCGCAGGCTCCCTTATCGCCTCATAATCGAAATAGTACCTGTCCGATTTTGTCAGCAGAAAGATGTACTCATGGCTCTTTGTGCAGCGGTCTTTTACGCTCTCCGGCATGGCGTTTGGCTTGTTCCAAATAATGTCCTGCCTCACATACCAGCCGTCTTTCTGCAGTTCCAGTATGAGGCGGTAAGGAATGAGGCATAGCTCTTTCTTCTTTACATACCCTCCCATGCGCCTGCTCTGTGAATAGGTGTCTGCTATATTTATCCATAGTGTTCCGTCCGGGCGGAGCGTCCTGCGTACCTCTCTGAAAACGCCAACAAGGTTGTATATATACTCGTCAACCGTCCTCTCAAGGCCGATCTGTCCGTCTATACCATAATCTCTCAAGCCATAGTAGGGCGGAGAGGTAACGCAGCAATCTATGTAGTTGTCCGAAATCCGGCGGAGTACGCTCAATGCGTCGCCCGTGACAATTTGTGATTTTTCTGTCAATACCTGTTCCTCCTTTACCTCCACGGAAATCCCGTCCCTATCACTCTTGAAAGATTGTAGATATACTGTCCACACCTCACACAACGGTCATGCTTTCCCCAAAATCCGAGTTTTTTCATTCCCCGGACGCTCCCGGTGTAATGGATTGAGGGGTGTCTGTCCCTCTCTGCTTGCGTCAATTTCATGTATCGCACTCGCTCGCCTCCTCCGCCCTTGATAATGCCGCCGCTATCTCCTGCAGCATTTTGTCAATGTCCTCTGCGTCCTTTACCAGCTCACGGGTAGACGGTACGCCGCTTACGCCGTTTTTCCTTGCCTCAATCCACATTTCTATGTGTTCATCAATGTCGAAGCCTGCGGCGTATTCTCTGACTTCCGACGGGAGGTTTTCTACTCCGACGCATATTGAAAAGTCCTCGCCTGCCGGGGAATACTTCTCAAGTTCTACCCTGCCGTCGTCTGTGTAACTGCTCACCGCCCAGCCGCGATTTTCTAGGACATCAAGGTATTGCTTCTCAATCTTTTTCATGGCTGCGCCTCCTATCCCGGTAAATCAATATTGATAATGATAGCCTTAATCCACGGCATTTCTGCGTAGGTTTCCTTAGCCTCCTCGTCATTCAATAATGTGAAAATCTCCTCGCCCTGCCTCTCGCAAATAAGCCGCTCAACCTCCGAGGGATCGTCGTCCTCCCGGAAATATACCCTCTCCTTTCCTATAAGGTATTCCCCTATGTGGCTGCTCCCCCACGCTCCGAGCCAGCGTCCACAATCTTCGCCAATGATCTCGTAATCCACCATAGGTAAGACAGGCAGCTCCGGGTTTTCCTGCATGAGCTTAAAAAGCTCCTCCCTGTACTGCTTTTGCCGTTCCGTCATATCTTCACACCTCGCTCTCTCAATGCCTGCGTCCAGTGCTTTTTAATTTCCTCCGGGCAGTGTGCCATAGCGTCCGCCCACGTCGGCCAGCGTCCGTGCTGGTCGTAAAATTTATACTGATATGCAAGGCTGTCACGGTTATGCGGCTGCTCCGGGTCGTGTTTTACAGCACATTCCGGGCAAGTCCCCTCCGGCACGTTACCGAGCAGCGTCATGCCGTGAATATCTTTCAAATATCCCATATCATTCCTCCTGTTCTCCGGGGATAAGGTCGAATAGCTCCAACTGCCCCGGTATCGGTTTTAGAGCCTCCTCTGCTTTCTTTGCCTGCGCTGCGCACTGGCAGCCATACCCTCGCTCGACGGCCTCTTTACTTGTAAGGAGCCGTCCACATCTTAGGCAGCGACGGGCCTGTATGTAAAAAATTCCGTCTTGCACTTCGCTCCTCCTTATACGCTGCCTCTGATGTCCTCCCATGCCATAGTCATTACTTCGCTGGTTTCCTTGAGGCGGCTTATGATCGCCACGATTTTAGTGTTGTCATACCCTTTCGGGGTAAGTGCGTCGGCCAAATCGTCGGCGTTGTAGTTCGTGGTTACAATGGTCGGCTTCATGTCCTCGTAGCGGTCGTTCATAATGGCGTAGAGGGTACTCATGCTCCAATCGCTACACTGCTCTTTTCCGAGGTCATCAATAATCAGCAAATCCACTTTCTTGTAAATATCCAGTACCTCATGCTCTTTCGCTCCCTCGAAGCTGAAAGACCGCTTAATATCCTGCAAAAGGTCGCTTGAGGTCTTACATATTACTGGTATTCCCTCCCCGATAAGCTGCAGGGCAATCGCCGCCGCAAGGTGCGTCTTTCCTGTCCCGTTCGTCCCCTCTATGTAGAGGCCGTCCCCCTTTGCCTTGTGGTATGCGAAGTTATCCGCATAGTTTTTGGCTATGGTATAATTCAATTTGCGCCCGGCGGTGTCGCAACGAAAATTCGGAAATGTCCGCTGCTGAAAACGCTTCTTTATGCCGCTCTGTCCGAGTAGCCTGCTGATCTTCTCCTGCATGGCCCTCCGGCGTTCTACCTCCTCCTCGACCACCTTGCGCTCCGCCTCTTTCCTGTCATACTCCGCCCAATATATCTGCGCCTGTTCACACTTGCACCGGGGAGCTATCGGTTTCCACATAAAAATCTTTCCGCCGAGGACAATCCCCTCTGCCTCAAGCTCTTTTCCGCAAAACTCGCATTTCCCCCATTTCGGCGGTTCTTTCTCCCACCGTATTCCTCTTTCCCGTGCCTGCGCCGGGGTAATGATATTGTCAGTTGCCTTTGAAACCTCCCGACGGCTTGAAGCCTCCGGGACTTCCTGCCGGGGGCTGTTCATCACGTCCCCTATCCGGGTTAAATCCGCCATAGTTATTGCCTCCCTCCTGCGTGTACTCATTCAGATAGCCTTTTGCGTTCAGCCAGGTCGCCGGGTTCGGTATGTACTGCCTCTCCCGGAAGCGGCTGTCGTATTTCTTTGAGGCTTCCACGGCCTGTATGATCTTCTCCGTCATGCCCTCGTCCGGCGTGGGGTCTATTTTCGCCCATGCCCTCTCTGCTGTGGCCCGGTCTACCTTTTTCGGGTACGCCGCATAAAATCTATCAAATAATGCCTGCTGCTCTTTCGACAGCGGCCCGGACTTTTTCGACTTCGCCCCTGTCCCCGGCGGCCTGCCTCGTTTCTTCGGTTTGTCCTCCGGCGGCTTTTCCTCTGCCGGGGGCGGAGGGACCGAGCTTTCCTCCTCTGTCGGTTCCGTGAATGGCCTTTTGGGTGCTGATACCGTCCTCTTTGAATATACGTCCTGCAAATTATCCACGAGGCTCTGACACCAAATGACCTTGCGCTCCTCCCAAAGTTCTTTGTCAATATTTCCGAGGTCTGCCAGTACCTCCAGTATTTCGCTGATCGTGTCCTTATCCAGTTTCATCAAGGCAACGAGGTACTTCTCGTTTGCCGTTGCCGAGCAGTCGTAGTAGTGTCCCTCGCTCCGTCCGAGCAGTTCCAGCAGCTTAAACCAAAAGGCATACCCGTCGTTCCCCCAGCTCTGTTCAAGTATGAATTTTGTACGGCTGTCCGTGCTGACAAAATGCGGAAAGTAATCTACCGTCTGCTTTCGTGGTCGTCCCAACGACTACACCTCCTTTTTTCGGGCATATCCGGGGCGGAAATCCCCGGATAGCCCCGTTTATCATTCATAAATAACTTTACTGCCCTCTGCCGTCTTTACCACGTCAACACTCTGCGGAAATCTCGACTTCATAGCCGGGTCGTGGGTGATCGCCATTACCTTGAGATTGCCATACCGCTGCTGGATAGCCTCAAGTGCGTCGCAATATGCCTGTACTCCCGGTGCGTCGAGGAAAGGCGGCTCGTCGATAAACAGAAATCCGAGCTGTACGCCTGCCTTGCTGCTCTTAATCTCCGAAAGGGCAAGGATTACAGAGAGTGCCGCCTTTACCCGTTCGCCTCCGCTCCTGCTCATGTACGGGAGCCGCCCGGTGTCGCTGTCGTTGATGATGATGTCAAGGGTCGTGACCTCTTTCTTGCTGTTGGATTTCAGTATCTTTTCCGTCACAAACTCCACGCTCATATGTCCCTGCGACATTTGACCGAGAATATTGGTCGCCGTCGCCTCAAAGATCGGGATAATGCTGCGGATAATGTTGTGTGGTATGCCGTCCTGCGAAAATGCCTTTTTCAGCTCCTCGTACCCGGCAGCCTTGCCTCCCAGCTCGTTCATCTGCTTCTGAAGCTCCGCCGCCTCCGCCAGCCTCTTTTCTGCCTGCTCCAACTGTTTCTTGAGGCCTCCCAGCGTCACGTCTGCGCTCCGGGCGTGTTCCTGCAAAGTCTTAATCATTTCCTCTGCGCCGTCCACCTGCGCCTGCAATACCTCTTTGCCGACGGTCTTGCTCTGCTCCTGCGCCAGTTCCTCCCGTGCCTCGGTGATCTCCGCCTCAATGTTTTCCAACTCCGTATCAAGCTCAAGAACACGCTGCGCCGCTGCCGCTTTCTTTTCCCGTGCTACCGGGAGCTGCTTTTCTTTCTCCGTCCACTGCCGGGCGACTGCGATCTCTGCCTGCAGGCGGTCATAATCTGCGCTGGCCTGCGCCACTTTGGTAAGCTGTGCCGTAACCTCCGCCAGCTCTGCCTTGCCCTTTTCGGCGGTCGCCTCTGCGTCCGTGACGGCTTTCTCAAGCTCCTCCGCCCTCTCGGTAAGCAGTTTCAGCTCATTCCTCTGTGCTTCGAGGCTGTTATATTCCCTTTCCGCCGCCTCAAGACCACGCTGAACGCCACGGAGAGCGTCGATTTCCTCCGGGTGGTACAAACTGTCGCCTAATTCCTTTTGCGCCAGCATGAGGATATCTGCGGCACTCTGACGGTTATCTGCGTATTCGTTTTCGAGGTCTGCTACCGCTGCGCCTGCCGCCGGGAGCTGCTTTTTCGCCTCTAAAGCGTCTGCGAGGAATTTACAGCTTGCCTTTTCCACGTCCGGGCAGCCGCTGTCATTCAAAAGCTCCACCTTTTTCCGCAGGGTGTCGAGCCGGAGCGTGAGGCGTTCGTGCGCCGCCTTATATTCCCGGTCAAGGCGGTCTACCTCCGCCTGCGCCGTCTGTACCGCTGCTTTCTTCGCTTCATAGTCCGGGGCGAGGGCTTCCAGTTCCGCAATCCGGCTGGCCGTCTTTTCGTACTCTGCGTGTTTCCCGGCCAGCTCCTCCTCACGGGAGAGAGCCTGCTGTAAGGGGCCAATCTTCATCAGCGTAAGGGCGGCTTTTTTCTCCCTCATTTCCTTTGCCGAGGTTTCCGCCAGCGTGATCGCTCCCTCAATCTGCTTTTTCCGGGCGGCAAGGTTGTCATAGGTGGCCTTGCCCTTAATCAGCTCTTTCTCCTGCTCCAAAAGGGTGTTGAGCTTTTCCACGCCTGCGGCGATCTCCGCCTCTCCTGCGAGGATTGTGTCGGCTGCCGTGATAATTCCTACCTGCGAGGTCTTTGCGGCCTCTTTGGTGGCTTTCTGTGCCGTGAGCGTGGTAATCTTGCTGTTGAGCTTGATTGCCCGGCCTGCCGCCTCAATCTGCGTATTCAGTTTGACCTTGAGGCCGTCCACCTCTGCCGCCTTTTCCTGCGCCTGCTCCTCAAGCCTTTTCCGCCGCTCCTCCGTTGCCTCGATCTGCGCCGCCAGCTCTCCCTTATCCGGCAATCCGGCAGTAATGGTTTCCGCCTTGTCTGCCAGGGTGCGGATAGTACGGTTTGTGTCCGTGGCCTTTTCCGCCGCCAGCGTTTCCATGCCTGCATAAATTCCCAGCCCCAAAATGCTGCCGAGGATATTCATGCGAGCCTCTTTGTCTGCCTGTAAAAAGAGGCCGTACTGGTCTTGCATGATAAGGGCGCAGGCTTTCAGCGTGAGGCTGTCCATGCCAATGATGTTGATGATCTCCTGCTGGGTGTCCTTGAGCTTTTCTTTGCTGCGGTCTACCCATTCGCCCTCGATAAACTCCGCAATATTGAGCGTCGCCTTGCCGCTTTTCTGCCGGGTACGGGTCACACGGTAGAGGCGGTCGCCCAGCTTGAACGTAAATTTGATTGCGCCGCTCCGTGTGTCCGGGTCGTTACAAATCCAGCCCGTCAGCTCTCCCTCACGGGTTTCCTCGAAAAGAGCGTCCGCCATAGCGTCCATAAACAAGCTGCTCTTTCCTACGCCGTTGCTGCCGTTGATCGTGCAAAACTGGATGTCCTCAAAAGAGAAAGTTTCCTCCCGGTAGTTGCGGTAGTTCTTGACCTCAATCTCTACCGGGACAAACAGCCCTGTATGCCGCTCCGTGGTGGCCTTTTCCGTCGCCTCTGCGATAATCGGCCTCGCCAGTTCGATAATTTCACCGATACGCTCCGGGGTAAAATTCTTCTCCGCAAGATAGTCCGTGAGGTTTCCCTCCGGGGTACTGTCTGCGTCCATGCTCCGGCGGTCTACGGTTATGGTGATCTTCTGTGGCGTAACCTCCTGTACCCAAAACGCCCCGGCCACTTCATAAAGCCAGTTTGTAAGTACGGCATGATTAAACGCCTTGTTATGCTCGTCGGTGCAGTCGTAAAGTACCCGGACTACTTTCCCGGCTGCCTCGTCTGCATAATCGAATACTGGGGCGGAGTTCAGCCAGTCAGCTCCTCCCTCGTTGATCTCACTCACGTCGTCGTCTTTCAGCCGGATAGTGAGGTATTCCCGTGTCGGAAGCGGCTGGAACGTGCTGAATACCGACGGACCGGACGGCTCCGCTCCGGGAACGCTGGTAGGCTCGTCCACAATCTCATGCAGCCAGTAGCCTCTCTCCTGCCCCTCGTCGTTGAAGTTGAGCGCCGATATTGCTCCGCAATAGAACGTGTTCCGGCTGCCCTCAAGCTGCTGGGGGCGGTGAATGTGGCCGAAACAAACAAGGTCGAAGTCTGCCGCCGCCAGCGTGGAGGGATAGACCACAGGCTCAAACTGACTGAAAAAAGCCGTCTGTCCGCTCTCCATGTTGCAGCCCGTAATGGTATAATGCGATACCAGCACCGTCGGGCTGCCTGCGCCGCACTGTGCCTTGAGGCCGATAATCATGTCCTCAATGGACTTCGTGAAAATCTCGTTTTCCTCCTCTTTCGAGAGGCCGGGGTGCTTCGCTCTGAAATAGCCCCGGTCAAATCCCGGCAGGCAGGCAATCTGAATTACCTTGCCGTCGTAGCTGTGGTATGCGCCTGCGCCCGGCTCCGTGACGATATGTACGCTGTCGTCACTCTCGAACGTGCTTTCCAGCGTCTTGAACTGCTCCTCGCTGTCGTGGTTCGGCGTTCCTCTCATAACCACTACCGGGCATACCTCCGACAACTCACGCAGGAACTTTACCGCCGTCTGCTGTTCCTTGAGGCCTCTGTCGCTCCATACCCTCGCCTGATGAAAAATGTCCCCGGCGATTACCGCAATATCCGGCCTGCTTTCCCTTGCGCCTGCCACCAGTGCGTCGAGGCACTTGCAGATGTCCTTATATCTCATGTTCTCCCCGTTCTGCTCCGGGCCGGGGAAATTGCCAATGTGTAAATCCCCTGTATGTAAAACTCTGATCGCCATTACTGATTACCTCTCTTTCTCTGACAAGCCATACAGAGCGTCATTCCGTAGGTCTGCTGGCTGTATTTCACTACCCCGTTGCTGCACTTTGCGCCACAATCGGCACAAATCGTCGGGTCATAGTCCGGGGCTGCCTCTGCTGCCCTCTGCTGCCGTTCCTGCGCCTCCCTCGGCGGTTCTGCCGGGGCCTCCCGGTATGCTGCGCTCTCCGGCTCCGCAATCGGCTGGCCGGGCGTTTCGTAATCCATGCCCTCCTCCACGTCGTCCTCGACAAATATGGCTTTCCGTGCGTCCGGGTTGTGTCCTCCGTAAAGCTCCTGCGCCGAAGAAAAGAAGTGCCTCACCGCCTCCTGCTTGACCGCCTCGTTATCGAGGTTCGGTACGAGATAGGCAACAACGAACGGCTTTTGAAGCTCCTGCAGGCTGTATGTGTTCTTGATGTGCATGGCTGCCCGTAATGCCCGGTTGATCGCTTTCGTTTCGCACATTTCCGAGCGGAACTTCAAAAACTCCCTGCGCTGATTGTCTGTCATGCCTGCCGTTGCGTCTACGACGATAATTTCCTTGTGCGCCACAATCTCAATATTCTCCCCGGTAAGCTGGGGGACGGAAATCCTCGCCTCAAATTTTACGTCTTTGTTTCCGCAGGCTCCGCAGTTGACCGGGCGGCCAATGCTCTTGTTGACCTCTGCGCACTTTTGGCAGGTGGCCGGGATAATCGGGCGAGTACCCAAAATCTTAATGCCTGCTGCTCGCATGAGCTTGTTGAGGCCCTTTTTCGTGAGCGCCCAGCCGTCAGCGTTCCTTTTGTTCTTGTCCTGCAAATAGATTTCCTTGTCGGCCTCGTTTGTGGAAATCTGTACGGCGTTCATCACGGGCTTGTGGATTTCCGCAATCTCCGCTACCGTCTGCATGGGTACGAGGAGATTAAACCTGTTCGCCGGGTACTGCGCTGTGATCTGTAATGCGTTCTTGCCGCCTGCTGCGGCTGGTGCTAAGTCCTGTTGTGCCATTTCAATCCTCCTATTGCATTTTCTAAATCCCTGTGCTACAATAGGGGTACGGTGATGGGCGGCTCGTGTTTTAGGACACGGGCTGTCCTTTTTTTACCCCCATGTCGTCTGTGCTGCTGAATATCTCCATGAGGTCAAGCGTGAATTTTGAAAATCGGCTGCCCCGGACGGCCTCGGCGATAAGCTGCGCCAAATACCACGGCTGCCGCCTCGCTCCGTCCCCGTCGCCCTCACGCTCGATAATCCCCTTGAGCTTCTGCTCTGCGTAGGCTTTCGCCTTATCCCACTCTGACGGCTCTATCTCCGTACAGAGATACCGCTCTGCCTGCTCTCTTAAAGTGTCCCCCAAAGACTTCACCGCCTCTCTCAACCGTTTCCTTTTCGCCCGGCTCCGGCTGCTTCTCTCGTTTGCAGTCGCAGGTTTCTCCGGGGTCAAGGTTGCACCCGCAATTCGGGCAAACAGTATAATATGCCATTGGTCTATCCCTCCTTGTAAATTTTGTTGCATACCCGTCTGTGGATTGCGCAGTATGCGATACAGAAAATCACGGCAATTACAAGCCATTCACTCCCCATAGCCGAATACCCTCTTTCCCACCGGGCGAACGGTAAAAGAACTGCCGCCGCCAGTGCCGACGGTACCGCTGCTGTGAAAAGCTCCGCTATCAGCAACAGCGTCCATGCGCCTATCTGACGTAATTTCTGCCTGCGCTTTCTCCTGCGCCGTGCCTGTGTCCTCGTCATGCCCTCTGCCTCCTATCTGTAAAATTTGTGGTTGCCGTACTGGTAAAGGAACTCAAGGTTTTCGCTGTGCCAACTGTCCTTATCGCAGCTCTCGAAGTATAACGCTCCTCCGCTTTCGTCCCAGCCCTGCATAACCAGCTCCAACGCCTCGTAACATTCCCTGTCCGGCTCCGTCGTGTAATACCTGCCGCCCTCCCGGACCGGGGAGAACTGCCTCGGCTGAAATACCACGTCCTCAATCGTTCCGGGAAAATCTTCGCTCCATACCCGATTTAGGAATACCAGCATTACCAACGCCTTTCCCTCCACGCTTTCGCCCTCGGCCTCCGCCATAGCGATTTTGAGTAGGATTTCGCTGTCCTCTGCGCCCCAATCCCGGCTCCCTATCATGCTGGCCTGCGTAGGCTCCGGCCCTGCCTCCGACGTGGTGATCGTCCCGGCTGTGGCTGGTGTGGAAATCGCCAGTGCCTCCGGCGGCGTTCCCCTTGCGGAGCTTTCGCTTACCTCCGCTTCGCTGTCCGCCCGGCTGCTGATCGTATTAAACGCCGCCACTGATAAAACCAGCGACACCACCAAACTAACGATTATCGGCGGATATATCCGTATCTTCCTGCTGTCCATAATTTCCGGCTGTGGCGGCTGCGCTGAATTGCCTCTGTGCCTGCGCTGCGATCCGTTTCAATAGCTGATCTACCTCGCTGGCGGTCTTTCTGCAGTAGTTGTCAGCTATCTTTATCCGGGTATTGCCGATTGTAAAATCTCTGACAACATTCGCCCCAACCATTTCGCACCTCCTTTATGTGAATTTCCCAAGCCTCGCCGCTCTTTCCAGCACAGCGAGGTTTTCGTCTGCTCTCCGGCGGAACTCTAAAAGCCTGTCCCGTAGCTGTGGTATGAGTGTCTGCTCTCCCTCCTCCACCTTGTCGTCCTCCATGAGGAGCGATAGCTGACGTGTAAGTTGCTCCATTTCGTAAACTGAATTTTGAAGCCGTATCAATGCCCTTTCCGCTGGCATTTCGGGTATCTCCCGGCAATCCTTTCCCAGCGGACACTCATTCACGCAGTACCACGCTCGCAGCTCCGGCTCGTTGTATGCGTCCGCCATGAGCGCTACGACTATGTTCGGCGGCCTCGTGATGTCCAGCTCGTACTTCTTGAGGCTGTCCTCTGTCACGCCAGGGAGGTAATCTATGGCCCCGGCTCTTGTCAAGAGCTTCTCGTTATACTTTGCCGCCCTCATTCGTGCCTCGTAGTACCTATTGCCTACCGCTTTTGTTGCCTGCCTCGACATTTATTTTCACCTCCTCGTAAGTTAAAATGATTACAGGTTGAAAAATGGAGTTGACGCTATCAGCGACGCTTCCCGGCTGTTCTTTGCCTTTTATGTCCCAATACGGGGCGTTTTGGAGTAAAAAAATTTACTTCCGCACGGGCATGGAATTGTCAAATATGTCGTCGCCGTAATAGTTCAGCACTCGCTTTATCCGTAGTGCCAGCCGTAGCGACGGCTGCTTCTCTCCTGTTTCGATCTGTGAATAGTGGCTGCGGCTTGTCCCAACCGCACTGCTGAATGTCTGCTGGGTATAGCCGTTCGCCTCTCGCAACTGCTGTAACTTGGCTCTCATGGCTTGCTCCTTTCTTCCTTTCGCCCCGTTCCGGGGTTATACGATACATTATAGTCCCTATTTGGGGCAAAAGTCAACCAATTATAAAAATTTCTTTCTGTTTCTTTTCTTTCTTGCCGATTTTAGGGGCAAGTGGTACACAAAACGGGGCAATACTGGTATAATAAAATTTCATGGAGGTACTGTTATGCAAAAATTCTCTAACCGCCTTATCTCCCTGCGCAAAGAGCATGGCCTCACGCAGGAGGACGTGGCAAAAATCATCAACAAAAAGCGTTCTACCGTATCCGGGTACGAAACAGAGGGGAAAGAGCCTGACCTTGAAACGGTCTGCGTCTTTGCCAAATATTTCGGCGTGTCCACGGACTACCTGCTGGGGTACTCCGACGAGCGCAACCATGTGGAAACGGTTTTCTATAACGACAAAGTAAATTTCGAGCGTCACTTTAAGTCGCTGCCTGCGGAGCTGCGCCCGGTCGTGGCGAAGTGCTTTGACAGCTTCTACCTGCTCCTCGGTCGTGATATGCAGCTCTCCCGGCCCGAACGCCTGCGCATTTACGAGGAGCTGCTTCATACCCTGCAATCCCTCCGGGCTGACATTCGCAAATCCATTGAAGCCTCCGGCGGTGCTGTCACTGATCCTGTCGTCCTCTCTGACCTCATGGCTATGCAGAGCCAGCTCAAGAATGAGGTGTCCGCTCTGCTTGATAAGCTCATGCAGGCGGATATGGAAATTGCGTTTAACATCAAGAAAGACGCAGGCGGCGGATTGTCCGAACGGTCGGCAATGTAATCTTTGTGGATTTCCGCCCCTCTCTGTGAGGGGCGTTCCCTTTGGAGGTGATCTTTTATGGCTTACTGCCTTTACCTGCGCAAGTCCCGTGCCGACATGGAGGCCGAAGCCCGTGGTGAGGGAGAAACACTGGCCCGGCATGAAAAACTCCTGCTTGAGGTTGCCAAACGTGGCCCCTATACTATCACGCAGATTTACAGGGAGATCGTGTCCGGCGAAACGATTGCCGCCCGGCCTGTCGTCCAGCAGCTCCTCCAAGAAGTTGAGGACGGTATGTGGGAGGGCGTTCTCGTCGTCGAGGTTGAGCGTCTTGCCCGTGGGGACACAATAGACCAGGGCGTTATGGCGCAGGCCTTTAAGTATTCCAACACGAAAATCATTACGCCGCTCAAAGTCTACAATCCTGCGGACGAGTTCGACGAGGAGTATTTTGAGTTTGGGCTGTTCATGTCCCGGCGTGAATATAAAACTATCAACCGCCGCTTAGTCCGTGGCCGCCTTGCCTCTGCCAAAGAGGGCAAGTGGGTTTCCGGCGTTTCGCCTTACGGCTACGAACGTGTCCGCATAAAAGGCGACAAAGGCTGGACGCTGCGCCCCGTTGAGGAGGAGGCCGATATTGTCCGCTTCCTTTTCCGCCTCTATACCTCCGGGGAGGAGGACGAGGCCGGGAACGTCCGGCAGATCGGCACCTATACACTTGCGCTCCGGCTTGACAAAATGGGGGTTACTCCTCCGAAGTCTGCCGCCTGCTGGAATAATCAGACAATCCTTGCTATGCTACAAAATCCCGTATATATCGGGAAAATCCGCTGGAATGTCAACAAGTCCAAAAAACGGATTGTGAACAATGCTGTTGAAGTTGAGTATTACAAAGCTCCTGCCGAGGACGTTATACTTGTGGACGGCCTGCACCCGGCTATTGTCGAGGAGGCTGTCTTTCAAAAGGCTCAAGAGCTGATGAAACAGTCCGGGCCTCCTCCCGTCCCTAAAAACGATACTGTCAGAAATCCGCTGGCTGGTGTCCTGCGCTGCGGAAAGTGTGGCCGAAATATCATCATGCGCCCAAACCAGCGTAACCTCATGCTTTTCTGTCCTAACCGGACCTGCGACAATGTAGGCTCAAAATTTGAGATTGTTGAGGAGCGTCTGCTGCAGGCCCTTGCGTCGTGGCTCTCTGATTACCGCCTCGAATGGTCTAACAAACTCCCGGAGGAGGAACAGGCTCTCATTGACCTAAAACAAAAGGCTCTGCGCAAATCTGCCTCCGAGCTGGAAACTCTGCGCAGGCAACTTGACCGTACCTATGATCTCCTTGAGCAGGGGATTTATGATACTGACACTTTCCTTGCCCGTTCCCGGTCGCTGACGGAAAAGATTGCCGCTGCCGAAGCCGGAATAGAGGCGCTTACCGCCGAAGTGTATGAGGACGAAAAACGTGCTTCCAGTCGTCGGAGTATCGTGCCAAAGGTTGAAAAGCTCCTTGAGGTTTACGCCGAGCTGCCCTCTGCTCAAGCTAAAAATGAAATGCTAAAGGAGGTGCTGGAAAAGGTCGAGTACACAAAGAATGAACGCTCCGGCAGGAGTGGCCCGTTTGATAATTTCGAGCTTGTCCTTTTCCCTAAATTGCCGCCTGTGCTGGTGGAATAATAAGAGCCGTCCCTTGTGGGCGGCTCTTTTCAGTGATAACCTTAGAACAATTATTTGTGATTATTTCGCTGTTTTTGATTTTATGGTGGATAGCCTTGTGGCAGATATT
>ERZ778516.260-NODE-260-length-45730-cov-5.748987_pt1 | contig 45730 bp, 49 predicted proteins | sample MGYA00510342_ERZ778516 | MGnify/ENA primary metagenome ERZ778516 (study PRJEB29527, sample SAMN07138961) | mouse gut metagenome | material: feces | host: mouse | place: China:Nanjing | collected 2016-01-25 ...
TTCTTTTTGAAAGTTTTTTGTGATTTTCATCCGTAATCAGCGGAAGATGAATATACTTTGGAGGTTCCCACCCAAACGCATCATATAATCTCTGATACTTCGGAGTAGAAGAAATATACTCATTCCCTCTTACCACATGGGTAATCTCCATTAAATGGTCATCAATGACATTGGCAAAATTATAAGTTGGATAACCGTCTGATTTTATTAAAATCATATCGTCAAGCTCTGCATTTTCCACTGTGATTTTTCCATAAATTTCGTCTGTAAATACAGTAGTTCCCTCTCTTGGAACATTCTGACGGATTACATATGGCCTGCCCGCATCCAGATTTGCCTGTATCTCCTCCTTGCTTAATCCAAGACAATGCTTGTCATAAACGGAGATTTCCTTACCTGATACTTCCTGTTTTAAAGAATCCAGTCTTTCCTTATCACAGAAGCAGTAATAGGCCTCCCCTTTCTCTATCAACTGTTTTGCATATTCCAGATAAATTCCGGAAGCCATGCGCTCGCTCTGCACATAAGGCCCAAAGCCTTTGTCTTTATCCGGTCCCTCGTCATGAACCAGTCCCGTCTTTGAAAGCGTATTGTTTATAATATCAACAGCACCCTCCACGAAACGCTCCTGGTCAGTATCCTCGATTCTTAAAATAAAATCTCCGCCCTCATGCTTTGCAATAAGAAATTCATACAATGCAGTTCTTAAATTCCCCACATGCATTTTTCCCGTAGGACTGGGCGCATACCTTGTTCTGATTTTTGCATTCATATCCTTACTCTTTCTTTTTCAAGTTTTCTTACTTTCTTTTTATTATTTTCAAATGATATTATATAAATAATATTATTTGCAGGTTATATCAAATACAGATTATACTACACTCACCTTTTTCAAAACATTAACTGCTTTTTCCTTTATCATACAACGACAGTGCTCCTGAAGCTGCGCATACTGCAGCCCGGTATCAGCGGTAAAATCACCAAATTCCATCGCTGTTGCAATTAAAGCGCGATAACGCTCCTCTGACATTCTCACTTTAATTAATGCCATATAATACTTCCCCGTCTTTTCTTCTTTATACAGACTGCTGTCCAGCCCGCTTCTGACAGATGTATTTTTTACAAAAGAAAAGATGGCTTCCATACTGGAAAATTCAAACACAGCTATCAGCTTTTCTGCATTTTCAGATTTTTTCTGTGTATATGACTTTTTAGGCATATCCAAAGTTCCGGCTTCAATCCATTCCGCATCATCAACCTCACCTTTTACCTGAGCAAGACCAGCCTTAATTGCATTTGTCATACCTTTTGGATTATCAGAAAATGTAATCATAACACCCTCCGGATACATTGCCATAATCTGAATCGACAGCATTGGCCCCGATGCCTCAAAGCCTACCTCTTCTCTTGCAGTTTCTATAATTTCCTCCAAAAAATACTGTACATTATCTCTATTATGTATAAAATCCTCGATGGTAATGTCATTATCTGTCAAATCCTCTTCTGATAACATGCAGCAGATTGTCTTTTCATCTAATTTTCTAAACCTCATTCTTCCACCTCCAATATCTGTCGTGTTTGAGTATATCAGAATAATAGAAAAAATACAAGATTTTTATGAATTTAATAATTTCTCCAGCTCCTCTTTTCCTTCCTCATACCCTTTAAAAACAATTCCGTGTATTCCACACTTCTCTGCCGTTTCTATATTATCTTCTCTGTCATCCAAAAATACTGTTTCTTCAGCTTTTAAATGATACTTTTCCAAAAGACACCTGTAAATTTCAACCTCCGGTTTTACAAACTTTACCTCAGACGAAATCACCGCACCGTCAACCTTATCCAAAAAACTGAAATGCTGCTGTGCATATTTATAAGGAGTGGCTCCATAATTAGACAAAACATAAACCTGATATCCTCTCTGCTTTAATGAAGAAATCCACTCTGTGGCATATGGATATTCTTTACAGATACGCCCGACTCCACTCATATACTGTCTTAAGGGATATTTTATCTCCGGTGCCCCTTTACAGGCAAATTCTATAAATGCCTCGTCACTCAACGCCCCTCTGTCATGCTCATTCCACACCGTCATATTGTCAAACACCTTTTCTATCATTTTCTCCTTAATATCCTGATGAAAATTCAAACTGTCCAAATACTCTTTCCAGTTAAAACTCACCAATACCATACCCAAATCAAATACAATATTTTTTATGGTTTTTTGTGTCATACCTTATATATCCTTTCTGTCATTTTTTATTTTTCTGCCTGTTCCTTTCTTCTTTATTTTTTTAGGAAAGGCACTTTCTGCCCGCTTTCGTCATAGAATATAATAAACTTCTGTTTAGGGGCATCAATTGGAAACTTTCAGAGAACCACTTACCAAGGAGGAAGAAGCTCTTCTGCTGGAATGTTTAGCAAGTGGCGATATGGAAGCCCGAAACAAGCTGGTTGAGCACAATCTCAGACTTGTAGCCCACATTGCAAAGAAATATAATCAGGGTGAATGGGAGAATGATGACCTTATTTCGATTGGCACCATTGGATTAATAAAAGCTGTAAATACCTTTAACCCCAAGACAGGCAACCGTCTTGTTACTTATGCCAGCAAATGCATTGATAACGAAATCCTTATGCATCTGCGCAGTGAGAAAAAAAAATCCCGTGAAGTCAGTATCTATGAGCCTATTGGCACCGATAAGGAGGGAAATTCCATTCATCTGCTCGATGTGATTGAAGCGGATTCCTATGATTTTGCCAGTGAATTTGATTTAAACAATGAACTGAAATGGCTCTACCATAATATGAATAAAGTCCTTACACCGGAGGAGTTTGATTTAATCAAAAAAAGATACGGCATCCTCGGTGAAAAAGAACTCACCCAGCGCGAGCTTGCCAAAAATCTTGGAATATCAAGAAGCTATGTCAGCAGAATTGAAAAAAAATGCCTTCAAAAATTAAAAAATGCTCTATATCAGCATTAGGTTTCCTGTCATATGAAATATATGTACAATTTTTGCTTCATAATCTGTTATGCAAAAATTGTATACATATATTTCTACATACATATTTCTTTTCTTCTTAAAATATCATATATTTCCAGCTTTATTCCCAAATCAATATATAAAATCTGCTTTGGATGAGGCGCATGCTCCATAGCTGTTCCATCTTCATTCTCTATAAAAAGAACCATTGCTTCTATGTTTCTTCCATCCGGCTTCATAACCTCGATTTTTTCACCTACACTGAACTTATTCTTCTGCTCAATCCTGTATTTTCCATTTTTTTCTTCTTCTATCATTCCAAGATAGGTATATCCTTTGATATAGGTATTATTATCATAAATCTGAGTATTTTCATCCGGTTTTCCAAAGAAAAAACCGGTAGTATATTGTCTGTAAGTACATTTTGCGATTTCCGACTGATAAAATGGGATTCTTGACTGATAATACCGTGGGTCTTTTAGATAATCATCTATTGCTGTACGATATGTCCTTGCCACAGCAGCGACATAGAGTGCCGTTTTCATTCTTCCTTCAATTTTAAAGCTGTCAATGCCTGATTCGATAAGCTCTGGTATATGCTCAATCATACACAAATCTTTGGAATTAAAAATATAGGTGCCTCTTTCATTCTCATATACCGGCATATATTCTCCCGGTCTTGTTTCCTCCATTACTGCATATTTCCATCTGCATGGATGCGTACATGCTCCTCTGTTTGCATCTCTTCCCGCCATAAAACTGCTCAGAAGACATCTGCCGGAATAAGAGATACACATGGCACCGTGGATAAAAGTTTCTATCTCCATTTCCTCTGGTATTTTTGCCCGAATCTCTCTGATTTCCTCCAAAGATAATTCTCTCGCGGTAACTACCCGTTTTGCACCAAGTTCATACCAGAACTGAAAGGTTCCATAATTTGTATTATTTGCCTGCGTGCTGATATGTATATCCACATCCGGAAGCACCTGTCTGGCAATTAAAAATACAGCAGGGTCAGAAATAATTAAAGCATCTAAACCTGTACTTTTCAGTTCCTCAAAATATTCTCTGACATCCTCCAAATCTCTGTTATGCGCCAGAATATTTGCTGTAACATATACCTTTACATTTCGCTTATGTGCAAAAGCAATTCCTTCCCTTATATCCTCCATGGAAAAATTCTTCGCCTTTGCTCTCAGCCCAAATGCTTCGCCTCCGATATAAACCGCATCTGCGCCAAAAATGACAGCGGTCTTTAATACCTCCAGACTCCCCGCCGGAATCAACAGCTCCGGTTTTAATATTTTTGATTGTGATATTTCCTGCATTATCTCACCTCTTTACGCTGACTGTCATCCCGTCTCCTATCGGGACAACTGTCGTTACAAGGTCCTCTCTGTTTTTTACCTCATACATATATTCTCTCATTCTCGCATGTATGGTTCTGTCCCGTCTTGTCACAGTATATCTTGACTCGATTAAATCACCTTCCTGAAGCACATTATCAGCCACCAGTACCGCTCCCGTCCTTAAAAGCCGGACTGCTTCCTGCAAAAAGTAAATATACTGCGCTTTTGCTGCATCAATAAAAATAAAGTCAAAGGTCTCAGACCGCATTTTCTTCATTTCCTCCAGTGCATCTCCTTCAATAAGACAGATTTTCTTCTCCATACCTGCTTTCTTTATATTTTCCTTTGCAGATAAAATTCTTTTTTCATAATTTTCTATCGTGACAATCCGGCTATTTTCACAGACACATCTGCCCATAAAAATAGCCGAATATCCAATTGCTGTTCCAAGCTCCAATATTGTCTCTGGTCTTTGAATGGAAAGCAGTACCTCCAGAAAGCTCTCCACCTCCCTGCGGATAATCGGCACCCGATTTGCTTCTGCATAAGTTCTCAGCTCATCTAAAAATGGTCCTCTGCTTTGCTCCAGAGAATGTATATAAGATATGATTCTTTCATTTACTATCATTCTGCCACCTATTCCTCTTCCGGTGGTCTCAGTGTTTCAATAATCTGCACTGCGTTGTTTTCTGTATTTAAAACATAATCTCCGGCAGCAAACTCAGCCTCATACAGCAGACTCTGAATCTGAAAAATAATTTTACTGTCTATCAGCTCAACATCAAAAAGAATATCTGCCACCTGTGAAGTCGTAGCTCCTGCCGGAATCGTTACCGTAATCTCTACTCCCTGTCCCTTCTCTGCCATTCCTTTCTCGCTGAATATGCTGCTTCCAAAAGAAAATGCCTTTGAACAAATCACAATAAATACAGTCAGACACAGAATCCAAAATACTATTTTCACTGATAAACCAAGTATCAGCTTAGATGTCTTTTTTAAATCCATGATTTTCTCCTGTTACAGAAAATTCAAATCTAGGTCTATTTTTTCTGTTATTATCCGGTACATTAACTGCAGTTTACGGCATAAAATCAGCTCCGCCTGTATATACTCATTTACAACAGGCTTTTCCAGTATACTTGAATACTGCTGTGATAAATGGTCCACAAGACTTGCATTTGCTGAATCTCCTGTTATCTGAAGCTCGAAATTCTTTTCCCGAAATTCATTGACTTTCCGGTACAGCTCTTCTTCCTTTGCCAGACGTTCTCTGTATAACTGAAGTTTTGTATATTCCTCGCTGTTCAATATCAAATCGCGCAATTCCTCAGCCTTTTCTAAAATCTGGTCCTCCATAATTCTGCATGTCCTCCATTCTTTCCTTTTTGTGCAACTCTTCTATATTATCCTTCCGCTTATCATTCTACTTCCATAATAATCGGCAGTATCATCGGATTTCTCTTGATTTTCTTCCATAAATAATCGCTCAGTGTTTCCTTTACAATCATCTTTATCCTGCCCCAGTCAGAAATATTCTTTTCCACACATTCCACCACGGCATCGTTTACCACTTTTCTTGCATCCTCTAAAAGATTCTCTGCTTCTCTTACATAGACAAATCCCCGTGATACAATATCAGGCCCTGCGAGAAGCTGATTGCTGTATTTCTCAAAAGTCATAACTACAATAATAATACCGTTTTCTGCCAGATTCTGTCTGTCACGCAGCACAATATTTCCCACATCGCCTACACCAAGGCCATCCACAAGCACATCGCCTGCCTGAACCTGACCAGAAACATAGCCTTCTTTTTCCGACAAGGTCAGTACATCACCGGAGGAAAGGATAAAAATTCTCTCTTTATCTATGCCCATAAGCTCTGCAAGTTCTGCATGCGTTTTTAAATGTCTGTATTCTCCATGCAATGGAATGGCATATCTTGGCTTTACCAGGGAATAAATCAGTTTGATTTCCTCCTGACATGCATGACCTGACACATGAGTATCCTGAAAAATTACATTTGCTCCCTTCATGGAAAGCTCATTAATTACTTTTGATACTGCCTTTTCATTGCCCGGTATCGGTGAAGAGCTGAAGATAACTGTATCATTCGGCTTAATCGTAACTTTTTTATGAATCGATGCCGCCATACGGGACAATGCCGCCATAGACTCGCCCTGACTGCCCGTTGTAATCAAAACAAGCTGTCCGTCAGTATAATTTTTCATTTCCTCCACATCAATAATAGTGTTATCCGGCACCTTAAGATAATCAAGCTCCATTGCTGTATTAATAATATTTACCATGCTCCGGCCTTCAATCACTACCTTTCTGCCATATTTGCAGGCAGAATTGATAATCTGCTGCACCCTGTCCACATTTGACGCAAAGGTTGCCACAATAATTCTATGCATGGAATTTTCCGCAAACAAATGGTCAATCGTTTTTCCCACTGTTCTTTCCGAGCTTGTAAATCCCGGACGCATTACATTTGTACTGTCGCACATCAGAGCAAGCACACCCTTTTTACCCAACTCGCCAAATCTGGTCAAATCCATAGCATCACCAAAAACCGGCGTATAATCAATCTTAAAATCTCCGGTATGCACAATCACTCCTGCCGGTGTGAAAATAGCAAGTCCTGCCGCATCCGCAATACTGTGGTTGACCTTTAAAAACTCTACCCGAAAACATCCAAGATTAATTGACTGTCCGTGTTTTACAATTTTTTTCTTTACAGCCTTTTCCATACCATGCTCCTTAAGCTTATTGTCAATAATGCCCATGGTAAGCTTAGTTGCATAAATCGGCGCACTTACTTCCTTTAATACATACGGAATCGCCCCGATATGGTCCTCATGTCCGTGGGTAATCACATACCCCTTTACTTTATCTGCATTTTCCTTCAGATATGTGATATCCGGAATTACAAGGTCTATTCCAAGCATTTCATCATCTGGAAAAGAAAGTCCGCAGTCTACTACAATAATAGTATCCTCGTACTCAAAAACAGTCATATTCATTCCGATTTGCTCCAAACCTCCCAAAGGAATAATCTTTATCTTTGTGTTCTCATTTTCAATCGCCGTTTTCACGTTCTTACCTCCTAATTTTAGTCTAAATCCCCAACAAGTTCATCGAAAATCTTTGCTACACCTTCAAATTCGTCTTCATCCTCCACAATCTCATATAATGCCTCTTTATCCTCTTCGGCTGATAAATCTTTTACAATAAATGCCTCTATTTCTTCCTCTTCTTCCCCTGAATCTGTCACAAGAAGATAATTGATATTATTTACTCTCGTCTGCTCAATTACCGAAAATTCCAGCTCTGTTCCTTCTTCATCTACAAATTTAATCTTTCCAAACATATTTTCCTCATCTCTTTCCTAATTTTCGGCCAACTGCCCCTTTGAACGATTTGCAGCAAAATCCAAGTACCCCTGCAGAATAATTGCAGCGGCAATACTGTCTACATAATTACCCCTCTCTTCGAGACGCACTCCGGCCTCTGTCATGGTTTTATGGGCACTGACTGTTGAAAGTCTCTCATCCCACATAATTACCTCAAGCCCTGTACGTCTCTCCAGAGTTGCTTTAAATTCCAGCGACTTCTCCGCCCTGTCGCCTAAAGTGTTGTTCATGTTTTTCGGGAAACCAAGAACAATTTTTCCCACATCATATTCAGCAATTAATTCATCAATACGTATCAATGTTTTTCGTATTTTTTTTTCCGAATCGCGGCGCACGATTTCCACTCCCTGCGCAATCATCAAAAGCTCATCGGAGACTGCCACTCCGACAGTTTTCGAACCATAATCAAGCCCCATTATTCTCATATTCTGTCTCCTGTTCCTGTCATCTTATCAGCGCAGCCTGTTATTGATATAATAGGTGAGGGCTTCTTCTATCAGTTCGTCTCTCTCAACTTTCATAATAAGACTTCTTGCATTTTTATAGCTTGTAATATATGTCGGGTCTCCTGACATAATATATCCTACAATCTGATTGACAGGATTATATCCCTTTTCTGAAAGCGCCTTATAAACCTCTTTCATAACCTGTCCAACTTCAACCTTTGTCTCAGGTACTGTCTTGAAATACTGTGTACTGCTCATTTTACCATCCATCTTCGTATATCTACCTCTCTTTTCATATTTAGAACGAAGTTCCCGAGGCACCATAAATCTGTGATAACCTTCCCTGCACTTTGTTCAGCAAATAATACAATCAACGCAAGCGCTGGTTGCCTGAGCTGCTCTGTAAGAGCTGCGTCATAAAAAATACGGAGTAATTTCCTATGAAACTAAATATGCTGTTCCACGCACACACTTTTGTTTATTTTAATATATTTTTATCAATTCCGCAAGTAATATTTCCGCATTTAGCAATTTTTTGAAATTTACCTCTACCATTTTGTTGATAAGACAGATATGTGACACCACAGCTACTCTCACATATTCACCGGTATAGCCTGTAAAACAGTGTATTCCGTCAATCACTGTCTCCTCCTCTATCAATACCCTTCCAACTGTTCCCAGAAACTGCTTCCTGTATTCCTGCTCCAGCCTTTCGTTCAGTTTTATAAGCCTGTTACTTCTCTCTGTCTTAACGGCATCCGGAATCTGCTGTTCCATTTTTGCCGCCGCTGTGCCCTGACGTATGGAATATTTAAAAATATGCATCTGTGAAAACGCTGCCTTCTTTAAAAACTCTTCTGTTTCTAAAAATTCTTCTTCTGTCTCACCCGGAAACCCTGTTATCACATCTGTTGTCAGAGCAGGTCTGTCAAAAAAGCTTCTTATCAAAATACATTTTTCCAGATATTCCTCCGGTGTATAATGCCGGTTCATTCTTTTTAATACTTCTTTACTGCCGCTTTGCAGCGAAAGGTGAAAGTGCGGACAGAATTTTTTATTTTCTGAGAGCTTTCTGATAAACGCTTCACTGATAATTCCCTGTTCAAGTGAGCCAAGTCTGACCCTTTGAATCTTTTCTACCTGAGATACCGTATCTATGGCATCCAAAAGCGTAATATTCTTTCTGTCCTGCCCATAAGAGCTTAAATGTATTCCGGTCAATACTAATTCCTGATAGCCATTTTCGGCAAGCTTTTCCGCCTCCGCCCTGATATCGGCAAGCTTCCGGCTTCGGATTCTGCCTCTTGCATAAGGGATAATGCAGTAGCTGCAAAACTGATTGCAGCCATCCTGAATTTTTACAAACGCTCTTGTATGCTCCGCATCAGCGCTTATCTGCATATTATCATACTCGCAGGAATGTGACACATCTATAAGATAGCTTTTCTTTTCTGCCAATACTGTCTCAGATTTAATATCTGATTCAGTATCTGCTGAAATATTTTCTGGAACATCCTCTTTAAAATATTCCCTAATAATATTGCAAATCTCGCTTTTTCTGTTTGTTCCAACCACAATATCCACAGATGAATCCTGCAAAAGCTCTGCCTCTTTGGTTTGTACATAACAGCCGACCGCAATTACCAGCGCATTTGGATTCATTTTCTTTGCCCTGTGAAGCATCTGTCTCGATTTTCGGTCTGCAATATTCGTAACAGTACAAGTATTAATAATATATATATCGGCTCCGGGCATAAATTCCATAATATCATAACCTTCTTTTACAAGCTCCTGCCTCATGGCTTCTGTTTCATAAGAGTTTACCTTACATCCCAATGTATGAAATGCCACCTTCATTCTTCCGCCCATCCTTCCGCTTATCCTTCTGCTCATTTTTCTGTTCTCCAATTCGTTTTTTTTATAATTTTGCATTGACTTTTCATCATTTTAAAGGTAGTATATATACAAATGAGGTCTTTTCCAAAAGTTTGCCTCATAATAATAAATATTTCAAATATAATTTTTTCGAGGAGGTTTTATTATGAAGACAGTTCAAATCTGCTTAAATTCCATCGACAAGGTTAAGGCATTTGTAAACGAGATTACAAAATTTGATACAGATTTTGATTTGGTATCCGGCAGATATGTAATCGATGCAAAGTCTATTATGGGGATTTTCAGCCTGGATTTATCCAAGCCGATTGACTTATGCATTCATGCTGATGAATCTGGTATTGATGATATTCTGGAAATCTTAAAGCCATATCTGGTTTAGGTTTCGTACCAGCAATATTTTTGAGACCTGATACATCAGTTCCACAAAAAAAGCGAATGATTGTAAGGTTTCATGTATGGGATTGTCGTATAAAAGAACAGACCTGCAAAATATAGCAAATTTTGATGCAAACGATTGCTATATTTTGTATATCTGATTTTGAATACGGCAGTCTCATTTTATTTTTTACAGGAAACTGCTTTGTTTGACCGATTGCTTAAATTATATCCGATTTTCATGGTTTTATTCGCTTGTTATTATAATTTCTTCCACATTCTTTAAAGCGGTTTCCACCATTTCTTCTATTTTTTCCTGAAGCCTTATTTCAGATTTTTTTATTGTTTTCAGATTTGGCTTTGTGACAGGATGGTCGGCAACAAATGTTGTACAACAATCCTCATATGGCTCTATGGATATCTCATAGGTATCAATTTTCTCTGAAATATCTACAATATCCTGTTTGTCAAAGGCAATCAGCGGGCGAAATACAGGAAGTGTTTCACAGACAGAATTAATCACACCAAGTGACTGCATAGTCTGGCTGGACACCTGACCAACACTTTCTCCTGTAATTAACGCCAGACAGCCGTGAGATACCGCAAGCCTTTCAGCAATTTTATAAAAATACCGTTTCATAATAATGGTAAGCTCTTCATGTGGACACTGTTCATAAATATACATCTGTATATCTGTAAAATTGACAATATTCAATTTTATCGGTCCCGAATATTCGGCCACCTTCTTCGCCAAATCCATTACCTTCTGCTTTGCTCTGTCAGAGGTATATGGCGGTGTATGAAAATAAACTGCTTCCAGATTCGCTCCTCTTTTTGCCATCATATAGCCCGCCACCGGACTGTCGATTCCGCCGGATAACAACAGCATCCCCTTGCCGGCTGTACCTACTGGCATACCTCCCGGTCCCGGAATTGTCTCTGAATAAATATTAATCATCTTTCTGATTTCAATGTTTAACATTACCTGCGGATTATGAACATCTACCCTGCTTTCAGGAAATGCTTCAAGCAATGCTTCTCCAACTGCCGCATTTATTTCCATTGATTTTAACGGATAATTCTTTCTAGCCCGTCTTGCATTGACTTTAAAAGTAATATTTTTATCTGCATACATTTCATCCATATACTTGACAATCATTTGCTTTAAATCCTCAAAGCCCTTATCTTCTATCTGGACTACCGGACAAATCCCGACAATTCCAAATACATGCTGCAATGCTTCTATCACTTCTTCATAGTCATAATCACATATATCCACATAAATACGCCCCACCTCTTTATATACATGACAGGTGGTATTTAAAGGCTTCAATGAAAGATGAATCTGTCTGACCAAAGCATCCTCAAACAAAAACCGGTTTTTTCCCTTTACGCCGATTTCCGCATATTTTATTAAAAATGACTTAAATTCCATAGATATTTCCTTTCTGTCATGTTTCAGACTATTTTTTCTTTGTAAATTTTCTTAATACAGGAAGCAGCTCTCTTATACAGTCTATGGTATTATCCAGCTCATGCTTTGAGGTATATTCAGACAAACTGAATCTGAGAGCAGAATCAATCTCCTCCAAAGACAGCCCTATTCCGGAAAGAGTTTCACTGATATGCGGATGATTGGACGAACATGCCGACCCCGCTGATACATATATATTTTTCTCCTCCAGCGCGTGAAGCATTACCTCACTTCTGACACCACAAAAGCTTGCATTAATAATGTGTGGAGCGCTCTCTCTTCCTTTCTGGCTGTTGATTTTTATATTTTCCAGTTCTGAAAGCCTGTCAATAAAATAATCCTTAAGCCTGTACATGTTATCAATTTTTTCCTCAAAATTTTCGTATGCCCGCCTTACAGCTTCACCAATGCCTGCGATACCTGAAACATTATCTGTACCGGAGCGCATATTTTTCTGCTGGCCTCCACCGAAAATAACAGGCTTGATTTTCACCTTTTCAGATACATACAAAAAACCGATTCCCTTTGGAGCATGAAGTTTATGTCCGCTGACACTTAACGCATCAATTCCCTGTCTCTTTGGATAAATGCGATATTTTCCAAATGCCTGTACGGCATCTGTATGGAAAATAATATTTGAATTATACTCTTTTACAATTTTACTGAGTTCTTCCACAGGCTGTAAGGCGCCAATTTCATTATTTACATACATTACAGATACAAGAATGGTATCTGTACGCAGACTTTTCTTTAAAACCTCTGTCTGAACATGTCCCTTTGTATCCACTGGAAGCCATGTTACTTCAAAGCCCTGCTCCTCCAGATACTTTATGGTATTCTGCACCGATGGATGTTCTATACTGCTGGTAATAATATGCCTGCCGGCTCTTTTATTTGCATTTGCCATACCAATCAGTGCGAGATTATTGGATTCCGTGCCGCCGGAAGTAAAAATAAGCTCCTTTTCCTTTACTTTCAGGCTTTTTGCAACTATTTCCTTTGTATTTCTTATATATCTTTCCGCTTCTACTCCCTTTCTGTGCATGGAGGAAGGATTTCCATAGTCCTCCGTCATAACCTTTATCACAATGTCTGCCACCTCTGGTGACACCATGGTTGTGGCAGAATTATCTAAATAAATTTCCATTTTTGGTCTCCACTTTTGATTTATGCAGTATTTTTTATTTTGTCTATTTTTCTATTTCACCTGTTTTCTAATTGAAACATCAGCACAGACAAAATCGCCATTCCTGCGGTTTCTGTGCGCAGAATCCGCCTGCCAAGGGATATCGGGTTGACTCCCTGCTGCATGGCAAGCTCTATTTCCGATTCCTCAAAGCCGCCTTCAGGACCAATAAAAATTCCTGCCCTTATATTTGGAGCAATTTTGTCCAGTATTCTTTTTGTTTCTGTCATATCTTTAAAATTCTCGTAGGGAATAATATTTATATCAAGACTTCCGGCATATTTCAAAGCCTCTGAAAAGTTCATTACATGGGTAATTTTGGGAATAATTCCCCGCCTTGACTGCTTCGCAGCGCTCTCTGAAATTGCCTTCCATCTTTCCAGTCTCTTTTCTTCCTTTTTTGCATCCAATTTTACTATGGTTCTTCTGGTATGAACAGGAATAACCTCTGTTACTCCAAGTTCTACTGCTTTTTGGATAATAAACTCCATTTTGTCCCCCTTTGGAAGACCCTGAAATAAGTAAAATTTACCAGAAAGCTCTGTCCCCTCAAAAGTTTTATCTTTTATTCTTGCAATAATCTCCTGTTCGGTCAGACTTTCTATTTCGCAGCAAAAGTCCTGTCCCTGACCATCGCTGAGCAATATTTGTTCACCTGATTTCATACGCAGAACATTTTTGATATGATTGACATCTGTTCCTGTAATTGTAATTATCTCGGATTTCACTGCTTCGGGATTTACAAAAAAGTGATGCATATATGCCTACTTTCCGACTGCCGTAATGGATACCCAGTCATTTTTTCTTGTTATTTCAATTATTTCAAGCTCCGGTCGCGCTGAAATCGCTTCTACCATTTCCTGCTCTTTGCTGTCTATAATACCGGAGGTTATATAAATTCCGCCTTTTTTAAGGTGGTCTGGAATAATCGATGTAAGGGGCTTCAGTACATCAGCAAGAATATTTGCTACAATAATATCATAACATTCATATCCTATCTCTTCTGAAATGGAAATATCCTCAAGAATATTGCCGGTTAAAACTCTAAACTTCTCCTGCGGGATATGATTTACCTTCAGATTTTCATACGCAGCAGTTATGGCATTTTCATCCACATCCAGACCAATAGCCTGCCCTGCACCGAGCTTCAGGGCTATTACAGAAAGTATTCCGCTGCCACAGCCGACATCCAGTATTTTTGCATGAGGCTTTATATGCTTTTGAAGCTGTCTGATACAAAGCTGAGTAGTTTCATGAAGACCTGTTCCAAAAGCAATACCTGGGTCTATCTGAATCACCGTTTTACCATTATATTCCGGCTTCATTTCCTCCCATGTAGGTTTGATAATAATATTGTCTACTTCAAAGGACTTGAAATATTGTTTCCAGTTATTCATCCAGTCTGTATCTTGTGTTTCTCCTTTTACAATGCTGCACTCACCAACCTCTACAAAATCCTTTAATTCCTCTATTCCCTGAAGAATAGCTGACATTTTTTCCTGTTCTTCTTCCTCACTCAGTTCTTCCATATAAAAACTCAGATATGCAATTCCCTCATCTTCTGGAAGTTCTGGCAGAAAATCAATAAACATTTTTCTTTTATCTTCCTCTGACAAAGGAATATTATCCTTGATTTCTACCCCGTCTATGCCGTTTTCCACCAATACGCCACTGATTAAATCCGTTGCCTGCGTGGTGGTTTTAATGGTAAATTTGTTCCATTTCATTGTATGTTTTCCTCCCTTTAATATCTGTAAGTAGATTGTATTTTTTCAGTCCGCTATGGTATTGCCTGTACTGACAGCTTATATAGTATACATTTAACAGACAGTTTTTTCAATGACTTTTATTGAATATTTACAGATTTTGTGATAGAATGTTGTTTGTTTAGCTTATAATTTATGAAAGGGATTATTCTAAAAGAATATTCAGTAGAAAATGAATAAGGATAATATAATTTTAATCGGTATGCCTGCATCCGGAAAAAGTACTGCTGGAGTAGTACTTGCAAAGTTTTTGGGATATGATTTTATTGATACGGATATTTTGATACAGGAGAAAACAGGAAAGCTGCTTCATGAAATTATTTCAGAGAAAGGGCTTGAAGGGTTTAAGGAGCTTGAAGAGGATATCAATGCTTCTGTATGCTGCCATAAGTCAATTATTTCACCGGGTGGAAGTGTGATTTATGGTGAGAGAGCAATGAGACATTTTAAGGAAATCGGTACCGTGGTGTATTTAAAGCTGCCTTATACAGAGGTGGAACAGAGACTTGGAAATTTAAAAAGCCGCGGGGTGGTTCTTCAGGATGGACAAACTCTGCTTGATTTATATAATGAGAGAGCGCCTTATTATGAAAAATATGCGGATATTACTGTGGAGGAAACGGGGATGTCCGTGGAAGAAACGATTGAATTTATTGCTGAAAAAATGGGAATTGCATGGGGATAGGGCTATTAAAATGAAGAGCTGTTACAAAATACAAATTATATGAGATATCGTATTTATCTAAACAGATACTAATTATATTAATATTGATTTTTTGCAACAGCCCTTTTGTTTATTTTGATTTTCTTATTTGAATAAGAATAAGCGGGGTTGTTATGATATATTCCGTTCCATTCCATACTTTGGAAAAAGCATTTATGGACTATAAATATTTCTTTCTTATCGGATGTCGAATCACTGTTTTCCACTTCTCTGAAGGTATTTTTCTTGCGTCGGACATATATATTTCATGATGCAGACGAATTTCGTTTATATCATTCACATAATTATTTTCTTCCAAAAAAGCATCCATCAAAGCGACCGACTCCGGCTCATTGTCAAAGGGTCCAATATGCATAATCTGCACACACAGACCTTCTTCGACAGACAAAAATTCCGCTTTGGAACAGTCTGATTTTTTCTTTGCTGTGGCAGTCTGGACTGCCCATGAAAAATCTTTTTGCGTCACAAAATCCGGCAGACGAATCACGGAAATCCAATGAAATAAGTCTTTATTTGCATAATCTGTACTGTTTATTCCTTCCTGCCACCAGAATCCTTCCAATGGCGGTACCACATACTCAAAGAAGCCATCTATTTTATAATCCATTTTATAACTCATTTTCAAAGTATATGCCACAGCATACAGAATATCTATCGCCTGCTGATATTCTCCACCTTCAATATTCGGATTTCCCATTCCGCGGACTGCGATATAATTCATTTTTGGTATATTTACAATCTCCGGTTTCTTTTTTGGCATATAAAACTCTTTAAATTCTTTTTTAAAATCAAATGACATCTGATTACACCTTCCTTATATAATAAGAATCATATTTTATTCCATCGTGCCCTGTCAAGTATTCTTCTGACAGACAAAATCCTGCTTTTTTCAATGCCAGAATCCGACGGCCTGCACTGCTAACTGCTTTCGTAGCTATTCTTTGACTGCCAAATAATTCCTTGACTTTTGGGATGATCATATAAAGAATATTTTCAATATCCGCTTCCGTTTCATAATCGCTTCGTAAATCCAATCTGAGAATCGCACAATTATCAAAATAATCTTCTGCTCTTCGGTGAAACAGTTCTATTGTTCCAATAACTTCCTGTTTTTGTTTCAATTCGATTGCCCACCTTACAAAATACTTATGTTTATATGAAAAATCCCAAAATTCGATTGCATCTTCCATTTCTTCCATTGTTTTATAAGAAAAATCATCACCATTACAGTTATCTGAATTAAAAAAAGGAACCGATTTATCATCTGAATATACCTTTAATAATTCTTTGGTGTCTTTCTCCTTATAAATTTCCCGCAATATAAATCTGTCATTTTCCAAAACCGGTATTTGCACATAAACATCATTTATCATAATAAAACCTCCATATATTTATTTACAAAAAACAGCAATGTGTTTTTGGCTAATATAGTATCTCATACAAACTACGACATCTGTATGTCATAATTTTTTATATAAATAAAGAAGGTCTTTTGCTGAATCAATAATTTTACTTTTTATATGTTCCGGCTCTAACACTTCGGCATCTTTCCCCTGCGACATAATAACTCCCACCCACCACTGTTCGTCTTCTATAACCCAGGCTTCAACAAGAGCAGAGCCATTTTCATATATTTTGGTTATTTTTCCATTTAGGTATTCTTTGATTCTGTGTATTGCATGATTGTAACAATGCAGTATTACTTTTGTCGGTAAGGTTTTATTGGTATATAAATTGTCATATTTATCCAAAATATCTTTCCCTGATATATGGCTCCTTGTAAAGGTTTCTTCTGTAACAGAAATATTTTCCATTCGGACAAGCTTATATGTTCGATAATCTTCTTTGTCTTTATCATATGCCAGCATATACCACGAATACCACTTATACATAACTGTGACTGGTTCAACATGACGGAGTTTTGTCTCACCCTTGTTATTTGTATAAGAGAATTTCACCGTATGTCTGTTTATTGCTGCTGATTGCAGTGCTTGAAGCAGTTTTTCATCGCCTTCTCGCAGGACAGAGAAATCTAAAACCATTGCTGTATCATATGAGTTTGAAATTGCAATTATTTTTTCAAGAATTTCATCTGCCAGTCTGCTGTTTGTCACAGTTTTTAATCCCTGCAGCGCAGTTGCGATATAGGAAAATTCTTCCTTGGAAACCAAATGATTGTTTATTTTGAAAGTATCTGAAATATCATATCCGCCATTTATACCGGTAACAGCATATATCGGAATTCCGGCCTGACACAATGTATCAATATCTCTCTGAATGGTTCTTATAGATACTTCAAATCGCTCTGCCAGTTCAGAGGCAGGAGTTTTGCCATGATTAAGCAGGTATAAAGTTAATGCGTAAAGTCTGTCTGTTTTCATTTTTATTGTATCCTTATTTTATAAGATATGACGGAGTCCTTTCCTTATTTGGAATAGCAGGCAGCTCGCCTTTTTCAAATGCTTCTTTAACCTGTTCGAGATTATCATATTTTCCCACTAGAATACTTAATATCTCTTCATCCGGCTGCCACAGGTCAGGCACCATAACCGGCTTACATCCGGCATTATAAGCAGACAGCAGTCCATTCTTTGAATCTTCGAGTGCATAACAATCTTTTGGTTTCACACCAAGTAATTCACATGCCTTTAAATATATATCCGGAGCAGGTTTTGATTTTTCAATCATGTCTCCACATATAATATCAGTAAAATACTCTCTTATGCCTGCATCCTCAAGATGTTTTTCCACTTCCCATTTTGGAGAAGACGATGCGACAGCCATTTTACAATTTATTTTCTTCAAATATTTTAGCAATATGTATAAGCCATGTTTTACTGGTACTGTATTTTCATCATAATATTTTTTCAAAAATTCTTTTGTATATTTTTTTAATTCTTCCTGCTTATAATTATCTCCAAATTCTTCTTTCCATATATTGTATGAGGCAACAATATTCATACCAAGAGTTTTATAAACCATATAACCGGCTTTTCCAATTCCAGCCATTTCTCCGGCATAATCCCATGCGTCTATAAATACTTTTTCGGTATCAAACATTAATCCATCCATATCAAAAATTACGTTCATATTAATTATCCTTTCTGATAATTAGATACTGAAAAAATGCAATGTTCTGATATTCCTTAATTTCAGAAACCCTCAATTCCCTCTGTACCATTTTATCCTGCCGCTTCTTATTCCTATGTATTTCCTGATTTTGCCGCAAATTCTCAATCCCAAAGCAATCCGTTTTTTATCACTACACTTTATTTTCATCCTGTTTAATTTTCAAAATATCAATTTATTTATTTTTATTGAGAAAGTTTTGATAGCAACACTATCGTCTCAATATTATATGTCTGCGCAAACATGTCCACACAACACCCCTTCTCTACCTTATATCCCTTTTCTATCAATATTTCCAAATCTCTCCCCAGACTCGTTGGCTTACATGAAACATACACAATTTTTTCCACTCCAAACTCTGCTATTTTTTCCAGCGCTCGCGGATGCACTCCATCCCTTGGCGGGTCCAGCACAATCACATCCGGTTTCTCCTCTATCTCCCCCACCACCTTCAACACATCTCCTGCAATAAATTCACAATTCTCCAGCCCATTTATCCCCGCATTCACTCTCGCCGCTTCCACTGCCTCCTCTACAATCTCCACGCCAATCACCTTTTTCGCCACTGCTGCCAGCATCTGCGCTATCGTTCCTGTTCCACTGTAAAGGTCGAACACCACCTTATCCTTTGTCTCTCCAACATATTCTCTTACCTTTCCATACAACACCTCAGCTCCCATAGAATTTGTCTGAAAAAACGAAAACGCCGATATTTTAAAATTCAGCCCCAATATCTTTTCCACAATGTAATCCCTTCCATGTAAAATCTCCGTCTTATCACTCTGCACCACATCCGCCAGACTGTCATTATAAGTATGTAAAATCCCCACTATTTTTCCAAAATAATCCCTCGAAAGCAATTTTTCTGAAAGCTCTGAAAGCATTTTCTGCTCATCTTTGCTCTTACTCTCTCCACATTCACCATACTGTGAAGAAGTAACCAGATTCACCAGTATCTCTCCTGTTCGAAACGCCCTCCTTACCACAAGATGCCTTAAATATCCCGTATGCCTCATCTTATGATAATACGAAACCTCCTTGTCCTGAAAAAACTCCAAAACGCAATGCAGTACTATATTATAATCCGAAGGCACAATCTGACACTGGTCCACCGTTACAATATCATAAAATCCTCCCTTTTTATGCAGCCCCAATGCCAGCGGTCCATCCTTATACTCATCTCCAAAGGAAAACTCCATCTTATTTCGATACCCGATTTCCATAGGACTTCCCGATATTCCTTCATACAGATACTCCCCACAGACATCATCCAGAATACTCTTCACCATATCCCCTTTCAGCTTCAACTGAGTATCATACGACATATTCTGCAACGAACAGCCTCCACATTCCTCAAAATGCGGACACAAACTTTCCCTGTCCTCCAGTGCTGATTTCTCCAAAACCTCCAAAAGCCGCCCCTCACATCTTTCACCATGTTTTTTGGAAAGCCGGAAACGAACCGTCTGCCCTGGAAGTGCCCCCTTTACTGTCACCTTACTCTCATTCTCTCCTTCTTTGTATGTCAAAATTCCCTTATTGGGAAATTCCATTTTCTCAACTTTACCTTCATACAATTCTCCTTTTTTCATCTATCAAATCTCCTGTCATATCCTTTTATATATTTTATTCGATGCCATCCTTTACCAATTTACCACAAACAAACTGCCATATTTTCATTTCACTGTTCCTTTCCCTTATCTATAAATCAACCTCTTTTCACACCACATCTTCCACTCTCCCCTCAACATGAAACGAGCTGTTACATTTTTTCTAATGCAACAGCCGCTCATTATCTGCTATGTTATAGTCAGTCAACGAAAACATTTCACAGAGCAGTTTCCCAAAAACCAAAACTTTTTCGTGCCAGTTCCACTACTCATTGTCTTCTTCTTCAAAAAAATCATCCTCAAAATCATCTTCGAAGTCGTCTTCAAACTCATCATATTTATTTTTACATGTCTTTTTATAAATAAAATATGCTGCAAGTCCTACCGCCAGCACCACACCAACTGCTGCAAGCACACAGACAATTGTATTCTTTTTCTTCTCATCTGCCTGCTTTTTCTGCAGCAGCTCTCCCAATTTTGATGCAGCGATGATTTCTTCCATTTTGTTCATGAAAAATACCTCCATTTCCGGCCACCCTGTATCCCCTTAATCATTGGCTGCCACTTCAACAGATATGAATAAATCGGATACACATATTATATATGTACAGGTGTGCTCATTTTTATTATATAGTATACCATATTTTTCAAAAATTACTACACTTTTTTTAATTTTGCAAACTGCGCAAACAGCTTTTTCACTCCATAGCTTTCAAACTGTACCGTCACCTCATAATCTCTCCCTGCATCCGTTATAGACAGCACTGTTCCAATGCCGAACTTAATATGTTTTACGGAATCTCCTTCCTCATATCCAAGCCCATAAGCTCCGCCCCCTGTCGCTTTTTCATCCGCCGTATTCCTTTCCATTATGCTATTTCCAATCCCTTTTTGTACCAGCCCCGAATTGAGCAAATCCTTTGCGGACATTGCTTTTTTTCCAAATCCGCTCATGGCAGTACCTGAAGTTCCATAGGAATTTCTTGAAAATGCCGCCTGGGCCGCGGCACTTCCCATTCCATAAGAGCGCCTGCTGCCCTGTGCCTGCCCGTCACTGTGAAACGACAAATTCTCATTTTTCCCTCTTCCAGCACCATATCTTCCGCCCTGCTCATCCAGCACACGTGGAGAAATTTCCTTTATAAACCTTGAAACTGTATTATACTGCAGCTCTCCCCGTATCATGCGCGATGTTGCATAAGAAAGTGTAAGACTGTTCATCGCCCTTGTAATTGCCACATAACACAGTCTCCGCTCCTCCTCCAAATCCGTAGGGTCCTCGGAAGAAACTGACATATAACTTGGAAACAATCCTTCTTCCATACCGCTTAAATATACTTTAGGAAACTCCAGCCCCTTTGAACTGTGAATCGTCATAAGCACCACATAGTCATTGTTTCCCTCATAAGAATCAATATCCGCCACCAGTGCCACTTCCTCAAGAAAGCCCGACAATGTAGGCTCTTCCTCATTATTTTCATAATCTGCAAGTTTTGACAGAAGTTCCTCGATATTTTCAATCCTTCCAAGTGACTCCTCTGTATTCTCTGCTTTCAGTTCTTCGATATATCCGGTTCCCTCTATAATATCATCAAAAATCTCTGTAAGCGGAAATATTCCCAGTTTGCTTCTGTATACACGGATAGAATTTACAAAATCTCTGATTTTATTTTCTGTTCTTGCTGCTATGCCAATCTCCTCTGCCCGTTTTAGTGCCTCAAAAAAACTGATGTTATTATTATCTGCAAATGTCTGCACCTTATCCAACGTAGTCTGCCCGATACCGCGCTTTGGAATATTAATAATTCTCTTCACTGCCACATCATCTCTCGCATTGTCAACAGTCTTTAAATAAGCAAGAATATCCTTTATTTCCTTCCGCTGGTAGAAATTAATGCCGCCAAATATTTTATAGGGAATATTTCTCTCTATCAGTTTTTCCTCCAGAGTTCTTGACTGAGCATTTGTGCGGTAAAGACATGCACACTGGCTATACTGATATCGTCCTTCTCCAACTGCTTTTTCAATATCTCTGGCGATACCATCTGCCTCCTCATAAGCATTGTTGTATTTTCTTAATGCAATCCTGTCTCCGTCTTCCTTTTCTGTCCACAGAGCCTTATCTTTTCTTGAATAATTATTTTGGATAACCTGATTTGCCGCTTTTAAAATATTTCCCGTAGAACGATAATTCTGCTCCAGTTTTATCACCTTGGCATCTGGAAATACCTTTTCAAAATTTAAAATATTGGCAATATTTGCACCTCTAAATTTATAAATAGACTGGTCGTCGTCTCCCACCACGCAAAGATTCTGATATTTTGAAGCCAAAAGGCTGACAAACCGGAACTGTACCGTATTTGTATCCTGATATTCATCTATCATAATATATTGAAATCTTTCCTGATAAGACTCCAGCACATCCGGCCAGCTTTCAAACAGCTCGACTGCTTTTACCAGCAAATCATCAAAATCCAGCGCATTATTTTTTTTTAGCTGCTCCTGATATTGTTTATATACATGCCCAATCCGGCTCTTTCCATAATTATCCTTATTATTCTTTATATATTTTTCGGGAGAAATCATCTCATTTTTTGCCGAAGAAATTTCAGATAAAATCGCCCGTTCCTTAATAGTTTTTGTATCAATATTCAACTGCTTGCAGATTTCCTTTACTACTGTTTTCTGGTCATCTGTATCATAAATGGTAAAATTATTTTCATAGCCAATCCGGTCAATATATCTTCTTAAAATTCTTACACAGGAAGAATGGAAGGTCGCCACCCAAATCCGGTCCGAGCCATAACCTACCAGCTCATCTACTCTTTCTCTCATCTCTCCCGCTGCCTTGTTTGTAAAAGTAATCGCCATAATATTCCATGGCATAACCCCTTTATCCTCAATCAGATAAGCGATTCTGTGGGTAATTACCCTCGTCTTGCCGGAACCCGCTCCCGCCAATATCAAAAGTGGTCCCTGTGTATGCAGAACCGCCTCTTTTTGCCTGTTATTTAAAGTATCAAGTAACATGTTTCCTCCTGTTTTTTATATTATAAGCAATGGAAAAACAGATATCCGTATATGAACGGATATCTATCAAAATATATTTTGTATTTTTTTAAAATTGTGTTTCACTTATTTTCTGTTTCTTAAGACCGAACCTTGTTATCCATATCACCAATCTCTTTTACAGCCTTCATAAAACAGGAACTTTCTGTTTCACCTTTCAGCCTGTCAGCATAATCAACATACCATAAAACATCAAAAAGTATATTATTTATCCGCGACACACAAAAATTAATATGCCAATCTCTGTCATTATCGCTGTCGCCGCTCTCATCTACCATAAAATAATCTAAAAAATAAAAATAATTTTCTAAAATATGATAATCACACAGTGTAATTACTCCATCATCTGGTTCTTTTTGTTCCCGTTCTGAAAAGTATTCTTCTCGCAGAGTTTCTATCTCTTCATAAGTAAGCTCTGTCTCTTCATCATCTTCTCCCACAATTGGTCCTGTATTATAACACATATGAATATAACATTCCATTTTGGGATATGGTCTTTTTTCATGATTTTTCCAATTCTCTAACACATACTGATACGAGTTTTTCAATTCAGAAAATCTGTTGAAAGCCTTAAAGTCCAGCAGCTTATTAATCACCGGCATTATCCATGCCACCGCCATAAACAGCAGCTCCTCAAGAACAGATATTGTATATTCTTTATGCTCCAGCATATTGTAAAGTTCAAGATGCATTCTATCTTTAAGCTCTTCAATCTGTTCTTCATTTAGAAAATCTATTTCTTTCGGGTAAAAATCAAACATTCTAAATCTCTCCAATGCTTCAAATATGCAGTAAATCGCTAAAATACAATAAAACACATAATACTATAAGATATGTACAACACTTTAGACTAATCTCTGCCCACAATTCCCACAGAAATTTGCTCCATTTGTTGGAGTTCCACAATTTGGACAAAACCTAGGAACCATACCGCTTCCTTGTAATTGATTTCCTTGTGATTGACTTCCTTGTAGCTGATTTTCTTGTGATTGACTTCCTTGTAGTTGATTTCCTTGTGATTGACTTCCTTGTAGTTGATTTACCTGCTGCATCCCATTCATATTTGCCGCCATCTGATTTGCCATCTGCTGTCCCATCATCATACCCATTTGCATGCCTGCCATATTTGTCGCCATATTTCCACCGCTGCTATTATTTCTCGACATAGAATCCAGCATGCTCATCTGCTGATATCTTCCCATATCACCGACCATGCTCTGAGATGCTGCTCTGTTCTGCATTCTCTGAACTTCTTCCGGATAGGAAAAGCTGGAAATATTAAACTCAGTAATCGCAATTCCTATCTTACAGAGCTCCATATCCAAATCTTCTTTTATGCCCTTTGAAATATCATAGGCATTCGCCTGAAGATTAAACATATCCCTGCCTTCCTTCGCAATCCATTTCATCAGAAGCTGGTCTAATACTGCAAGAACTCTTTCCTTGATATCCTCCACAGTATACTGCTGCTTGATACCTGCCACCTTGTCAATCAACGCCTGATAATCGGACACTTTGCAGCTAAACGTGCCAAAAGAACGAATCGGAAGACCACCCGGAAGATTGAGCTGCGGCGCCGGTATATTAATCGCATTTTTCGTTCCCCACTTAATTGTAAATTCCTTGGTATTAATAAATAATACCTCTGCCCGAATTCCGCTGTTAAAGCCGAATTTAAAGCCTTTCAGCGAAGAGAGAAATGGTATAATATCGGATTCAATATCAAAACTTCCCTCATCGCGAAACACGCCCTCGGTCTTTCCGTTATACATAAAAATGGCATCCTGTCCGGGCCTTATAATCAGCCGGCTGCCCTTCTTAATTTCATCATTGCACCATTTCCAGAAAATAATATCATCCCGATATTCCTGCCACTCTACTACATTTGACAACTGATTTCCAAAAAATCCCATTGTCAGACCTCCTTCCAATATCTTTTTCGGATATCTATTCCTTACTCATAGACGCCTTTAATGCTGCAAGCTCGTCATCAACATCTGACGAAGGCGACTGGTCATATTTCTGCGCAAGGCTCTCAATGGAATCTCCCGACTGGTTCAGCTCTGCCATAGCATTTGCTTCGTCCAGCCTCTTGTCAATCTTTGCCTCCAGTTTATCAAAATCTGCAATACTGCTTCCGGCATTTCCCATTTTAGATGTCATCTTATTCATCTTTTCCTGTGTTTTTGCCACAGCAAGCTTTGCCTTCATCGCATCTCTTCTGGCATTTAAATCATTGATATCACTCACCAGCTTATCATGCATCTGCCGCATTCTTGCCGCATTCGCTGCTGCTAAATCATACGCCTGCTGCAAAGCGGTTTTCTTTTCCTCAAGCTGCTTCTTTTTTGTAAGAAACTGACGCGCATCGTCGTCATTGCCCGCCTCTACTGCCTTCATGGCATATTTCTGCATCTTTGCGATTTCCTCGTTACATTCATCTAATGCGCGCTTTGAACGTGTCTCCTCAGCCATTACAGAAGCTGTCTCTGCTTTTACTTTTCCAAGGTCACTTTCGGCATTTCTCAGATACTGGTCTATCATTTTCTCAGGGTCCTCGCACTTATCCAAAAGTGCGTTTATATTTGAAGCCATAATATCCTTAAATCTTGTTAAAATTCCCATTTTAAAATCCTCCTGAACTTCTATTTGTTGTTCTCTAGTATATCATATGAATTTGCTTATGTCATTAAGTTTTTTACAGGAAATCAGGGGAAATAACAGAAAAATTTATTGGGAAAATAATAATTTATCCCAATTCCAAAAAAAATATAGACATCACCACTTTAATATGATAAAATCTTACATAATCATGCAACCAACGCCCGCTCTGTAACCAGTCGAAAACTGATTACTTCTGATTGCGTTGATTGCCCAATAAAAGTATTCACCGCGAATGGAGTGTAAATGTTATGGCAGATAAATTAAGAACTGAAAATGTAAAGGAATTATTTGAAGCAATTTTGACTCTTGAAAATGTAGAAGAATGTTATCAGTTTTTTGAAGATGTATGTACTATCAATGAAATCATCTCTCTTGCGCAACGCTTTGAGGTAGCTGGAATGTTGCGTGAAAAACAAACCTATAATGATATCGCTCAAAAAACAGGTGCCTCTACCGCCACTATCAGTCGGGTAAACCGTTCTTTAAACTACGGAAATGACGGCTATGATATGGTATTTTCCAGAATGAAAAAATAAGGGCAGATGCCCTTATTTTTTCATTCCATATACTGTCAAGTCCCATAGTTTGTGCTGATTTATCCCGCCACCTAAAGAGGTCGGAGAATTTTTGACAAAACTGATTAAAAATCTGCAAATACTTTCATCTGTTTTTTCAGTTCTTCTACAATCTCCCGATTTGTATCCATACGGCCCGTAATATCTGCCATATCTTCAACCAGACTCTTAGTGCTATCCGCAGCTCCGGTAATCCCGACAGCGCCATCATCAATCGCCTTTGTAATGCTTTCAATAGAATCGGCTATCTCAATCATGGAATTTCTAAGCCGGTCTGTCCTGCTATTAAATGCATCTATCATTTCTTTTACATAATCGGCATCTTCTTTATATTGTCTTCCGGAACGGACAAATTCCCGAAATTCCGTCAAAATAGTCTCACTCATATAGTCCGCCATGTCCTGAGAATGTTTTGACAGGTTATGTACTGCATTGGTAACGACCTGATTGACCTCCTGAATACGCTCAGCAGTTTCGCTACAAGAGTTTGCCAGAGATTTGATTTCCGTTGCAATGACACCAAAGCCTTTTCCGGCTTCGCCGGCACGCATAGCTTCTATGGAAGCATTAAGGGCAATCAGATTGGTTGTTGATGAGATTTCTACAATATCTTTTGTCAGTTTATTTACCTGACCTACACTCTTACTGTCTTCAATCGCCTCTTCAAGTACCTCCAGAATATCGGCGGCCTTCTTTTGAATTATTTCCGCGTTTGTCTGTGCTGCCGACTCCATCTCATTTGCCCGTACCTTCATCGCAGAAGAATAATCTGTAATGACACTGCATTCTTCTGCCATATCATGAACATCCCCTTTGATGTCTGAAGCGCTGCTGTTAATAATGGCTGCATTATTTGCCACCTTCTGGATTGCCGTGGACAAAGAATTTACAAGAGAGGAAAGACCTCTGGCACTTTTTCCCGACGTGCGGGTATGCTTCAATACCTCACCTGTCACCTCATCAAGTTTTTGTGAACTTTTCTGAAGCGTATTCACTGTGCCTTTGATTGGTTTTATCACATATTTTTTGATAATCCAGATAGCAGCAAATACTAATGCCAGGCATGCCATAATAGATACAATAGTGATAATCAGTGAAATGATATAAATATTAAAAAGCTTCTGTCTTGCACTGGCGGTTCTTGCGCTTACCACTGTATACAGCTCATTGATACTGCTTTCTATGGCAGAACTAAAGTAAGCAACATCACCATTGGCATAAGCATAGGCATCTTCCGTCTTACTGTCCGCACTTGCACATACAAGATAGACCAAAGCATGCTTAAAGGAGTCATAATTTTCCAAAAGCTGTGCATAGATTGTTTCTTCCTCTTTTGTAACATAGTTTTTATATTCTTGTAAATATGTCTCCAATGTTTTTTCTTCTTCTTTGATTTGCGCTACGACGGTAATCATGGTAGTATAGTCCGTTGCGACGATATGGGACAACGCCATTTTATGGATATTTGTGGTTGTGTGGCGTATATTTTGCAGTGTTTCCGAACCTACCATATAGTTATCTACGATTTTCGAAGCATTGGAATTTACGTTGTTGATACTGAAAACCGACAGGACATTTGAAATCAATGCCACAATTCCCAGAAGAATAATCGGAAGTATCAAACGCTGTTGTATGGTGAGTTTTTTCTTCATCTTACATTAATAAATCCTTTCGATATATCTATCTTGCAGAAACTCCTTCTGCCATCTCATCTAACTGCTCCTGCAAGTCCTGGTTGGAAGGATTTCCTGCCGCCATACTTTCTGAAAATTTTGAAACAGGGTCCCAGAACTTGCCACCTATTCTCTGAAGCTGGGAAAACTCAGACTGCTCTAAAAGAGCAGCGATTTCCGGTGATTGCTCGATTTCTTCGGAATCCGCAACTGCGATGTTTGATGGACCCTGCCCGCGCATTTCAAAACGGAGCCGCTGATTCTCTTCATTCGTAATCCATTCGGCGAGCTTAGATGCCCATTCTGGATGTTCAGAATAAGCATTTACACCAATCAGTTTGCATCCGGAAAACGAAGCCATCTGTACCTGACTGCCATTACAGCTATAAGTCGGCAGCTTGGCAGCTCCTGTATTCTCTCCCCAGACTTCCTTTATCGCAACAGAATTCCATACACCGCTGACACCTGCAATCACTGAACCATTCCTTACTCCGTCAAGAAATTCTTCGTCTGTATGACTGGCAAATCCCGCATTTCCTGCAATCCGGAGCATTGCCTGAGCTACATCAATACCCCGAATATTCCCATCAGTCTGATTCCATGTGCAGTAGTTTGTAATTCCGTCGTCGTTAAGCCCAACCTGAAGCCCCGTATTTCCAAAGAAAGAATATACATACCATGCCGAGGACCAGTCCATGGTAAATAATTTACCGCTTGTAGCCGCGGCTTCCAATATACCATCCAGAGTTTTTGCCTGTTCTTCTGTGATATATTCTTTGTTATAATATAAGAAATATCCGTTATCTGCGGTCAATGGATATGCATATAGCTGATTGTTTACTGTGGCTGCCTGTGCTGCGCTTGAAAGATTTCTATCCCTAATCTCAGCCGCATTCTCAATGGGGTCCAATGCTCCGGCCGCTGCCAGAGCATTTAACTGGTCATCCGCAAAGGTAAATACATCCGCACCATCCTCCAATCCTCCAATCCTCCAATCAATGCGTCTTTACACTGAGATTCCCCCTGTACTTCAAATAAAATCTCAAAATCTGCTTCTCCCTGATAGTTTTTCTCAAAACTCTGGATGATTTGGCTCATCAGTTCCGTATCTTCCTCAGCTCCCCAGACTACCAGCTCAACTTTTTGAGGTTCTGTATTTTCCAAAACCGTTTTTTCTGCCAAATCACATCCCGTAAGAGTTGTGGTACATAGAATACCCAGAATCAATCCGCATATCCTTTTTCGCATATAGATTTCCTCCTTTATGTTCTTCCCATCTTATTTGTAAGCTATTATAGCATTGATATGAGCTGTTTGCAATTTTCTTCTTTTTTGCAGCAAAAGATGCAACCAACGCTTGCGCTGATTGCCTAAATAAAAGCTATAAAAGAAAATTTCATTGCCCTCAAAAATTCTGCTGTTTTTAACTTTCGCCGGCTGCATGATTTGTTTTCTCTTTTGTCTTTTCCTTTGCCTTTTTGTCCCGTCTGTCACGCTCCTGAAGCTCTATCTTATCAATTACAGCTTCAACTAAAGTTTTCTTAAGATACACATCAAAGCTCAAAAAGCATAGCAGAGAAAACAGCCTGAGATATTCCGTATCCTCTGGCAAATCTGTAAAGGATTCCCTTGCAATCTCGGTTTTTTTCTCCAAATCTGCTTTGACCATTTCGATAATATCCGGCTGAAATTGAAGAATCTCATTGTATATTTCTTCCATTTCAGGTTTGCTTCCCTCTTTAAAATGTCCTGCTGTAATTTTTCTCATAAGTGTTTTGATATCACTGATAGATAGTACATTTTTAAAATAATAAATAAATGTAAGCATAATCACATGGTTTTTCGAATACTTTTTCTTATCTGGCGAAGGCAAAAGCTCTGTTTTTGCATAATTATTAATCATGGTTTTTGTCAGAACCTTATCCTCCGGATTCCTTTTCAGATTTCCAAGATGGCTTTCCATAAAGGTTGTCACCTGGTCCATGTATAAATCTATATTTGGTATCTCGTCAGCTTCAATCAAATCCATTTTTTCTATAATGGATTCCAGTAATTTTGAAATATCTGCTGCCATTTTATACTCTCTTTCTCGGCTTTATATAATACACGCCTGTTCTTTATCTAGTTTCTCTAAATGCATTATATAGTATTTAAAACCAGATATCAAGAGCTTTTTACATTAATATATTCCTTTAATCTCTCCGGATACAGATTCATCACCAATTCCATTGGAAAATCTATGTCTTTCATCAGCTTTTCTGCATAACTATGCGCGCCGACTCTGGTGTAAAAATGCGCATCGCTTCCAATCAGCACCGGAACCTTCTTCTCTTTGCATAAAAACAGCATTTCCATTGTGTTCTCCCATGTATTTTGTCTGAAATTTCCGGCAAGAGAGTTATTATTTACTTCAAGAAGCGTGCTCGTTCTCTTTGCAGCATCTGTCAGAACATCATAATCCACCGGATAATAGCTGTCGTCAGGGTGTCCGATAATCCTGATTAGAGGGTTTTCGCAGCATTTAATATATGCATGTGTATTCTGCTCCTTTGTTCCCGGCTGTATACATGGAGTATGCATGCTGGCAATTACAATATCCTGTTTTGCAATTAGCTCTTCATCCATATCTACGGTTCCGTCATAATCCATAATATTCAGCTCTACGCCAAGAGCCAGCTCCACATCTCCGATTTTTCTGTCCACTACCCGCAGATTTGCAAAATAAATATCCTGACAGGAGCCGGGCATATTTTTGGAATGTTCTGTAATTCCAAGAAGCTTAATTCCTTTTTCCTGTGCCGCCTCTGCCATTTCCTTAATCGTACTGTATGCATGTCCGCTGGCAATTGTATGTGTGTGCATATCTGCAAAATAATTTTCCATTTATTTTTCCTCCAGTTCTCTGATTATTCTTATAATATCCTGCGGCTGTTCTGCGATATAATCCGCTCCAGCCTCTTCTAACTCATTTTCTCTGGCAAAGCCGTATTTTACACCAAGCGTTTCTATTTCTGTCTGCTTTGCCCCTATGATATCATGCTTTCTGTCTCCTACCATAAGAACCTCTGACTTTTTATAGATAGTTCCCACTCCAAGCTGTATAAATGCCTCTTCAATCACCTCTTTTTTTGAACTTCTTGAATTATCCAGAAGACTACCAACTATTGTAACAAAATATCTGGAAAACTGAAATTTTTCCATAATCTGTTTTGCGAAAATCTCCGGCTTTGAGGTAGCCACTGCCAGTTGATACCCGCTTTCAAAAAGATATCTCAGGACCTCTTCTATTCCGGTGTAAGGCTCACATTCATACACTCCGATATCCCTGTATCGCTCTCTGTACACAGAAGCTGCCTCTGCCGCCTTTTTCTCATCAAAGCCGTAAAACTCCTCAAAACTTTTATGCAGCGGAGGACCAATAAAAAAATCCAGACTGTCTAAATTCTCCACATGTATGCCATAATGTTTCAGGGCATATGCAGCACATTTTGTAATTCCTTCCTTTGTATTCATAAGTGTGCCGTCTAAATCAAATAGAATTCCTTTTTTCATATCTGTATCAATCCTTCTTTTATCATATCTTCAAATATTTCCACTGCATCTTCTATACAGCCGTCACAGCTTCGTATCATTTTTCCTGTATCCAGTCCCTTTAATTCATTACAGGCAAGACTCTGATTTTTTTCTGCAAATCTTTTGGTATATTCCTTTGCAGTTTTCAAAGCCCTTGCCTTTTGGGTAACATCCTCGCTGTCACCATTATTCATTATCAGACCAATCAGGGCTACACCTGCCGATACTGCCCCACAGGTTCCCTTCATTCCTCCCATTCCAACAGCAAACCCTGACATAAGCCGATACATCAGAGTTTCATCAATCCCTGCAATATCACAGAATACACAGCCTACTGCCTGACTGCAGTTATATCCATGGTCATATTTCTTTGCTATTGCAGCCTGTTTTCTTTCCATAATTTACCTGCCTTTCTGCCTGTCAGCTATATTACAAACAGGTTTTATTATAACATAACGAAGCACGCAAATGCGTGCGCAGGTCATCAAACCCTGTTTGATGACATTATAACATAAATTCGTTAAAAGATATAGTTCTAAAAAATAAATTTGGCAAAAGTATATATTAAAATCCTGTTTTGCACTGATACCTTCTTACTATATTATTATATTTCAGCCGTCTTGCTTTTTATTCCATATAAAATTCCCACTATATCCGCAAGTGCCCATCCAATTGGAATGGCAAGCCATATTCCTGTCACTCCGATTTTTGCAAAAGAGGATAAAAAGTATGCAAGCACTACGCGTGTTCCAAGCGAAATCACAGTGAGTACCACTGACATTCCCGGTTTTGTCATTGCCCGATAATATCCATACAGCAAAAACAGAATGCCGATTCCAATATAACAGCTTCCTTCTATACGGAGATAGTTTACTCCGATTTTAATCACTTCCATATTTTCGCTGTCCACAAAAATCCCCATAAACTGCTCTGCTGCCATAAAAACCATGCTGCTTATAAAAACACAGAATATTGCCACCATAAGCCCTGCTGATTTTATGCCTGCATGGATTCTCTCCTTCTTTCCCGCCCCATAATTCTGTGCAATAAACGTAGAAAAAGCATTTCCAAAATCCTGTACCGGAGAATACGCCAGCGTATCAATCTTTACTCCTGCTGCAAATGCAGCCATAACCGCTACCCCAAAGCTGTTTACCAGCCCCTGCACCATTAAAATCCCAAGATTCATAATTGACTGCTGTATACAGGTCATAGCAGACAAGCCAAAAATTTCCCGAAAAACAGAACGGCTCCATTTCATATGTATTCTTTCGACTCTCAGACTGCGACAGCGAAGAAAATAATAAAGCATAATACCGATTCCCGAAAGATACTGTGCTATCACAGTTGCCACTGCTGCGCCTTGAACTCCGGTATGAAAATATAAAATAAACAACAAATCCAAAATTACGTTTACCACAGACGAAAGTGCAAGAAACAGAAGAGGAATTACCGAATTTCCTACTGCCCGCAGAAGATTTGCAAAAAAATTATATAGAAAAACCGCAAAAAGTCCTGCAAAAATAATATTTAAATACTGTCTAAACAGCAAACACACCTCCTCCGGTATACGCATAAAAGAAATGATTCCATTTAGCAGAGCATAGGCAGACAAATTCAATACAATGGTTACAGATAAGATACTGACAAAAGAAATAAAAAAAGACTGTTTCATTTTATCCACTGCTTTTTTTCCAAACTGAACAGAAAAGAAAACGCTGCTTCCCATACAAAGTCCGCTGATAACAGAGGTTAGAAAAATCATAAGCGTATATGCAGAACCGACAGCAGCCAGAGCATTTTCGCCAAGATATCTGCCTACAATCAATGTATCGGCAATATTGTAAAACTGCTGTAAAACACTTCCAATCGTCAGGGGAAGCGCAAAGAAAAGAAGCTTTTTTGAAATAGCTCCTTCTGTCAGATTCTTTGTTTTATTCTCTGTTTTAAATAATGATTTCATGGTTTTCTCCTGAACTGACAGATATAATCAAATAATTTTCAAATTTAGATAACAAGAATACTTTGAATATTATAATTCTCCTGTCAGAATCTGTGTTTTTATATTTCTTCTGACAGGAGCCTTTATAATTCAGCCAGATATTATTATATTTTTTATTTCATAGGAAATCACTTCACCTTTCCTATAATTTTTTCTATCATATAACTCTTATAGAGCGGCTATTATTGAGCAAAGTGCAGGGAGGTTATTACAAACTTATAAACCACAGGCACTTTGTTCCAAATCCCTTTTACTTATGAATCACAGGCATAGTAGCGAAGCCTTTTTCAAGTTCTTCATCGGTCGGAATATAATCTGACATTTCCCCGTCGTTATATTTCTGATAAGCCACCATATCAAAATAACCGGTTCCGGTAAGTCCAAATACAATCGTTTTTTGCTCTCCGGTTTCTTTACATTTCAATGCCTCGTTTATTGCCACCTTAATTGCATGACTGCTTTCCGGTGCCGGAAGAATACCCTCTACCCTTGCAAACTTTACAGCAGCCTCAAAAACTTCTGTCTGCTCTACGGATACAGCCTCCATAAGTTTATCCTCATAAAGCTGTGAAACAACGGAGCTCATTCCATGATATCTGAGTCCTCCGGCATGATTTGCAGACGGGATAAAGCCGTTTCCAAGAGTATACATTTTTGCAAGAGGGCAGACCTTTCCGGTATCACAGAAATCATATGCAAACCTTCCTCTTGTCAGACTTGGACAGGATGCAGGCTCTACGGCAATAATGCGATAATCTGCTTCTCCTCTTAATTTTTCTCCCATAAAGGTTGAAATCAGTCCGCCAAGATTTGAACCTCCTCCGGCACAGCCGATAATAATATCTGCCTTTTCTCCAATTTTATCAAGCGCGGTCTTTGTCTCAAGACCTATCACACTCTGATGTAACAATACCTGATTTAATACAGAACCAAGCACATAACGATAACCCTGCTTTGAGGTAGCTGCCTCTACTGCCTCGGAAATCGCACAGCCAAGACTTCCTGTTGTTCCCGGAAATTCTGCCAGTATCTTTCTTCCCACCTCTGTTTGATTTGACGGTGAAGGTGTAACTGCCGCGCCATAGGTTTTCATTACCTCGCGGCGGAATGGCTTCTGTTCATAGGAGCATTTTACCATATATACCTCACAGTCCAAATCAAAATATGAGCATGCCATTGACAATGCTGTTCCCCATTGTCCGGCTCCGGTTTCTGTGGTAACGCCTTTTAATCCCTGCTTTTTTGCATAGTATGCCTGTGCAATCGCAGAATTTAACTTGTGACTTCCAGAAGTATTATTTCCCTCAAATTTATAATAAATCTTTGCCGGCGTATCCAGATATTTTTCCAGAAAATATGCACGTACAAGCGGTGAAGGGCGATACATTTTATAAAAATCAAGAATTTCCTGCGGAATATCAAAATACGGGGTAGTATCGTCCATTTCCTGTTTAATCAGCTCATCACAGAATACAGGTCTTAATTCCTCAAATTTCATAGGCTCCAAAGTAGCCGGATTTAACAGCGGCGCAGGTTTGTTTTTCATATCTGCGCGTACATTGTACCACTGCTTTGGCATCTCGCTTTCTTCAAGATATGTCTTATAAGGTATGTTGTTTTGTGACATTTGTCTATTCTGCTACTAAAACATATAACATATATGTCAGATGATTTGCAACAATCGCACATCATCTAAATAGCTTTTCCTTTCCTAATTTTTTATATTTTTTAAAAACTGTTCTGCCTTTGATTTTCGGGACCTTATCAGCGCTGCAAACGCTTTATTCTTTCTTCCTGCCCTCTAAAGGCTTATACTGCCAGCTGTAAGAACGGCCTCCTGTTATTTTATGGCTCTCTTCCGAAACACATTCAAATTCACTGATATCAATAAATTCTTTCATTGCCTCTTCCAGCTCACTCCTGTCAGATATCCGGTCACAGTTAGCGTAAATTCCGTCAAACGAAAGCCAGTCCTCAAATTCAAACGGAACATCCCTGCCATACTCATCATCCCAGTAAATATCAGCGGTTCCAGTCCATCTTACAAGAAATTCACTGCCTTTTCTTTCTAAAAACTCGATTTTTCCACTGGTAACAGGGTCATGTCCAAAAATATACAGACAGCCTGCCTCTTCCTCTTCTTCGTTATATTCTTCTTCCCATGTTTTAGACATTCCCTCAACAGACTTCCATGAGTAGACATTTAACGAAAAACCATTATTATGATACAAATTCGGCTCAACGCTTTCATAATCATCTTCATCGTAATCATCTTCGTCATCATAATCGTCTTCATCATAATTGTCATCATCTTTATAATGATTTTTCGACTGTGTAATTAAAGGCCCCTCTTCCATATGGATATCCAGATGCCATGAAAGCGAATTTTGGGGTTCATAACACATTCTTATATTCATCTTATCATCTAAAAATGCTGCATAGAAAGAGCCATGTCGAAGTTTAAATTCAGAATTTCCAATTTTAAACATAACTACCTCCATAATATATCAATTCATTCCCTCAACACCATCTACTGGCAGAGATAAAACCATTCCGTTTGCTTCTGTCTGCATTCCGCATTTCTGTGCAATCGCCTGCATAATCGGTAGCTTTGATTCTTTTTTCACAAGAATCAGAACAATTTCCTTTTCCTGCTGTACGCTGATGCTCCAGAATTTCATAGCCTCTTCATTTCCGACTCTTCTGCAATGGAATGCGGTACCTCCTGATGCTCCTGCCGGTCTTGCAGCATCCATTACCTCTTCACTGAATCCCTGATTTACAATTACCAGAATCATATTGTATTCATTTTCTGTCACTTCATTTTCTTCCTTTCTTAGAGTTCCTTGACTTTCCTCTGGCGGCAGGCTTTCGAGCATCTTAATTGTGCGGGCGCTGGCGCCGGATATCGCTACCGTAAATGCAACTCCGGTATTCGGCATACCCAGATGAAGCTCCTTTCGCAGTTTTATCAGCAACTTATCTGCAAACAGCTTTGGTATCATGCTCATAAGCACAGTCTTGTCAATACTGCCAAGTCCGAGTGTATCCATGATTTCACTGGAGGCAGTACCCTGCGCATAGAATAGATACTGCAATGGCACATTGTCTTCTTTGAACAGATTCGCCGCTTTATTTGCCAGCTTCGGAGTGGCAATCAGGAATAACATTCGCAAAGGTATTTTTTTATTATTCGCACTCATTTTTAATCTTCCTCCTCAAAGTCAAAGATATCATCCTCAAAAATCTCATCCTCAATAATCTTATCTTTTATATCCTTGGAAACTGTATCCGGCACAAGAGCATGAGCTTTTTTAAGCTTCCATTTATACTGCATTCCCATAATCTGAACAGCGATTAACGGAGTCAGCGCCACTAATGCTACTACGCCGAAAGCATCTGTCATAATATTTCCTCCGACAGCCTCACAGGCCCCAATACTCAAAGGAAGCAAAAATGTGGTGGTCATCGGTCCGCTTGCCACACCACCAGAGTCAAACGCAATACCGACAAACATTTTCGGCACAAGCCTTGACAAAACTAATGCAATGACATATCCCGGTATAATAATCCAGTAAATCGGAAGTCCTGTCAGTACCCGCAGCATGGCAAGCCCCACGCTGACAGCTACGCCGATAGAAAGGCAGCGGTTCATTGATTTTGCAGAAACTGCGCCGTTTGTCACATCTTCTACCTGATGATTTAACACCTGAATTGCGGGCTCCGCCTTTACAATATAATATCCAATCAGCATACCAATCGGTATCAGAAACCACTTCCAGCTCTCAGAAGCAATGTCGTGTCCAAGCGAGGAACCAACCGGAGCAAAGCCGACATTGACTCCGCATAAGAATAATACAAGCCCAATATAAGTATATGCAAAACCAACGATAATACGCTTTCTCTGACGATGTTTATAACGGTGGGTAAACAACTGAAAAATAAAAAACACTGCGGCCACCGGAAGCAATGAAATCAAAACCTCTCTGACATATGGCGGCATATTGATAAAAAACTCCCAGACAACATCACGGGTGGTATGTACATTCGCAACTGCCGAATTTCCATATGCTGCTTCCGTCGGATGAAAGAAGAAGCCAAGAATCAAAACAGCCAGAACAGGTCCTATACTTGAAAGGGCTACCAGACCAAAGCTGTCGCTTGAGGCATTTCTGTCTCCTCTGACGGAAGCAAGACCGACACCCATAGCCATAATAAAAGGAACTGTCATAGGACCTGTGGTTACACCGCCTGAATCGAAGGCAACCGCCAGAAAATCTTTTGATACCAAGAATGACATTCCGATTAATGCGATATATAAAATAATTAAAATGGTGGAAAGATGAATCTGAAATAATATTCTTAAAATCGCAACCGCCAGAAAGATTCCAACACCGGCGGCTACGGTCAGAATAAGAGTGTAATTGGGAATAGAGGGAACCTGCTCCGCCAACACCTGTAAATCGGGCTCTGAAATTGTGATAATCGCTCCCATAAAGAAGCCTATCAGTAAAATCAGAAAAATCTTACGGGTTTTTGATATCTGTACGCCGATGCCTTCTCCCAAAGGCGTCATGGACATTTCCGCACCAAGCTGAAAAAATCCCATGCCGACAACCAAAAGAACCGCACCAGAAATAAACATTACCATTGTGCCGATTTCTACTGGAACCAGAAGGATACTGAGCAAAAGAACAATACCTGTAATAGGAAGAACTGCGGAGAGCGATTCAAGAATATTTTCTTTTAACTTTTGATTCATATAATACCACCTTTGTCAAATGCTGTTTGAAATATTTCATTGTTTTTTGCACTGTTTTTATTTGATGTATTATATCATTTTATCTGAATGTGTGCAATATGATTATGGAATTTATCTGAAAGCTGTATTGCTTAATATTCATACGCAACAGCCCTATTCCATAATAATTTTATCTCAGGCAAGAAAAGTCAAAACATACTGTTCTTCCTCAGCCGCCTCCTGAAAAAATTCTTTCATCCACACAAAATAAGACCACACATAAGAAAAAAATTCTTCTTCCTCATCCTGTCCCTCTATCAATGGATAAATTTCTTCCTCAAACATGCCTTCCATATTAAAATTTTGCCGAAACAATGTTTCATCCCATTCTTTTAATACATTATTTAATAATGCAACCTGCTCTTTCGTAAAAAGCCTTGCAGGGCCATATCCCATATCTTCATCGTCAACCGGCACTCCGCCTAATATAAGATGTCCTATGTCATCATCTTCTTCTATTTCATACGCTGTCCCTGTCAAAGTATAATGAATCGCGTGCCATGTTTTATCTATATCCATTAAATAATTGCCATTATTTTCATCAAAAACAACGGCACTGGTACCCTCCTCTCTGATTTTTTTCATCATATCCTCATCTGCTCTGAAATAATAACCTGTCATTCCCATAAAATTTCGTTTCCTTTCTATTTTGGATTTCTATCATTTTAAACTTCCATATATGAATCCTTATAATATTTTTATCTTATTTAAATAGTTTTCAACCTTTTCTATATCTCTGATTTCATCTTCTCTGTTATACGTATAATTTTCTGGAACTGTATCAAAAAATTCTATTCGTTCCATCTCACTTTCTGGGAGCTTTCCCAAAGAATTTACTTCTGCATAAAAGACTCTTCCATTATTACTTCCCTGACCATTTCCCCAAATATATTCATAATCCCACAAAGGTATTATGTTACAATCTTTAATTCCAGTTTCCTCAAATAATTCTCTTTTTGCAGCTTCTATGGGTATTTCATTTAACTCAACATGACCTGCCGGATGCTCAAAACTCTGTCTGTGTCTATGCCAGCAGTAAACCCATTTCTTCTGATATCTTGTAAATATAACTACGAATCCAATATTATTCAGTTTTCCTGCCGGATACTCTGTTATCGCCATTTTATAATTTACCTCATATATATCTTTTTAATATCTATATTTGCATCTTACTTTCCTATATTTTAACAGCCAAGCTGTTATGGATATATTAATAATCTATGAGTTTAGAATACATGAAAAAGATTTCTCCAAAATCTCTATCATGTCATCTACATTTTCCTCTGTAATAATAAGCGGCGGTACAAGCCTTAATACATCTGCTCCTGCCGATATAACAAGCAGTCCGTTTTCAATCGCGCGGTTTATTATCTGAGATACCGGCTTTGTCACAACAAGTCCCTGCATAAGTCCTTTTCCACGTCTTTCCGTAATAAATTCATACTTTTCCACAAGCTTATCCAGCCTGCTTTCAAGATATGCAGATACTTTCTTTACATTTTCAAGAATATTTTCTTCCTCAAACAGCTCAAATACCTTATTTGCTGCCGCACATGCCAGAGGATTTCCACCATAAGTTGTTCCATGGTCGCCTGGAACCATTGCATTTGCAACTCTTTCCTTTGCTGCAAATGCGCCTATTGGAATTCCGCAGCCAAGAGCTTTTGCAACAGTTACGATATCCGGCTCTATTCCGTATGCCTCATAAGCAAACATGGTTCCGGTTCTGCCCATTCCACACTGAATTTCATCAAGAATCAAAAGAATATCATTTTCATCACAAATTTTTCTTATTCCCTCAATAAACTCAGGTTTTGCAGGATAAATTCCCCCTTCACCCTGTACAGTTTCCATAATAATCGCACAGGTCTTTTTGTTGACAAGTGCTTTCACACTTTCAAGCTGATTATATTCGGCAAATTGAATCCCTGACATTAACGGCTGAAATGGAATCTGATAATGTGCGTTTCCAGTTACAGAAAGAGCGCCTATGCTTCTTCCATGAAAGGAATGTTTCATGGCAATGATTTCATGGTCTGCTGCCCCATCTCTGTTATATGCATATTTTTTTGCAAGCTTTAACGCACCTTCAATGGCTTCTGTTCCACTGTTGGTAAAAAATACTCTGTCCATGCCTGAAGCCTTTGTAATTTTTTTTGCCGCTTCAATGGCAGGTACATTGTAATAAAGGTTCGAAGTGTGAATCACTTTATCAATCTGGTGTTTTAAAGCATTATTGTATTTTTCATTGTGATAACCTAATGCAAACACTGCGATTCCTGCCGCAAAATCAAGGTATTTTTTTCCGTTTACATCATATAGATATACTCCCTCGCCTTTGTCAAGAACGATTCGAAATCTGTTATAGGTATGAAGAAGTACTTGTTCTGCCTCTTCCATATATTTATTTTCCATTTTGTTCCACGCCACAAATTTTTGGTATATAAAGTCATTTTCTGCAAAAGAAATACGACTGCCCAAAACCTGTGGTTTGCTCCTTATATCACATATTTAGGTTATTTACAGGAACACCTATAAACCTGTTTTTATTTTTCAGACATATAATTGAACAGCCAGACCTTGACTGCATTATTGAGCAATCAACCTTCGGTTGGTTGCATTATTGAGCAATCAACCTTTGGTTGGTTGCATTATTCATGATAAAATTTATCATCTGTATCATTAATAATCGCTGTTCCAATTCCCTTATTCGTAAATATTTCCAACAAAAGACAGTGAAGAATTCTTCCATCCAAAATATGTACTCTCGAAACTCCATTATCAATTGCGTCAATACAGTTATTTAACTTTGGCAGCATACCGCCTCCAATATTACCCTGACTTATCAGTTCTTTTGCTTCTCTGACACGAAGCTCCGAAATAAGAGAACTTTTATCAGAAGGATTTTTGTAAACTCCTTCTACATCTGTAAGAAAGGCAAGTTTTTCTGCTTTGACTTCCCGTGCAATCGCACAGGCGGCATCGTCTGCATTGATATTATAAGAATTAAACTCCTCATCCATGCCAATGGGACTGACAATTGGAAGATAATCCTTTTCTATTAAATCATAAAGAATCTTTGGATTTACTTTTGTAATTTCTCCTACAAAACCAATATCCTCGCCGCCGCTGTATCTTTTTTTGCATTTAATCAGCATGCCGTCTTTGCCGCTTATGCTTACTGCTCGTACACCAAGCTCCTCCACATGTCTGACAAGCTGCTTTCCCACTTTTCCAAGAACCATTTCTGCAATCTCCATTGTAGCTGCATCTGTAACACGGAGTCCATTTACAAATCTTGGCTCTTTTCCTGACATTTCCACCCATCTGCTAATTTCCTTACCTCCACCGTGTACAATAATTGGCTTAAATCCAACCAGCTTTAAAAGAGTAACATCTTTAATTACATTTATTTTCAGCTTTTCATCCGTCATGGCGCTTCCGCCATATTTTACAACAATAATTTTTCGATTAAATCTCTGTATATAAGGAAGTGCTTCAATCAGCACATTTGCCTTTTCCTGTAATGCTTCTACTGACATGTTCTTACCATGCCGCAGATTTTATAGTATCACTCTGCCATATCACATACATAAATCCGCGGCCTATATCCTTTCTTTTATATTCTTTTCGCCTTTATCCAATCAGCTTCTATAATCCGCATTAATGCTTACATATTCATGTGTAAGGTCACAGCCCCATGCCGTAGCTTCTGCCTCGCCCATTTTTACATCAATGAACGCAGTTACTTCCTCACAGGAAAGAATTTTTGTGGCCTCTTCCTCACTGTAACCGGTAGATACGCTGTTTTCTGTTATCTGAATTTTTCCCGCGCTGCTTTCAAAATAAAGGTCCACTTTTTCAGGGTCAAACTGAACGCCTGAATAACCCATTGCGCACAAAATCCTTCCCCAGTTTGCGTCATGACCACAGATGGCACATTTTACAAGACTGGAAGTAACAACTGATTTTGCCAGAGTAACTGCGTTTTCTTTTGTATCTGCATGAATCACATGAACCTCAAATAACGCAGTTGCGCCTTCTCCGTCTCCTGCCATTTTCTTTGCCAGATATGTATTTACTTCCTTTAATACCTTTGCAAATTTATAATAATCCTCATTTTTTTCTGTAATTTCAGGATTGCCCGCCAGACCATTTGCAAGTACCAGCATAGTATCATTTGTCGAGGTGTCGCCGTCTACGGAAATCATATTAAAGGTATCTTTGACATCTTCCTTGACTATTTCTGTCAGCATTTCCTTTGAAATATTGATATCTGTGGTAATGAACGCCAGCATGGTACACATATTTGGATGAATCATACCAGAACCTTTGCACATTCCGCCAACAGTTACTGTCCTTCCGCCAATTACTGTCTCATATGCAATCTGCTTTGGTATGGTATCTGTTGTCATAATCGCCTGTGCAGCGGATAATGCATATTCCGGCTTGCTTCCAAGCTGTCCGGCAAGCAGATGGATTCCTTTTTTGATGGTATCCATTGGAAGTTGTGCGCCAATGACACCTGTGGAACCAATTAAAACTGAATCAGCAGGAATGTTCAAAACTCCGGCTGTCTCCCCTGCGATTATCTTACAGTTTTTCATACCTTCTTCGCCGGTACAGGCATTTGCAATTCCGCTGTTTACCACAACTGCATGAACACCAGAGCTGTTTTTTACAATTTCCATATCATATTTGACAGGTGCCGCCTTTACAATATTGCTGGTAAAAGTTCCCGCTGTTTTACAACTGGTTTCGCTGTATATCATTGCCATATCTTTTTTTCCGGCATGGCCCGCTTTAATCCCGACTTCAACGCCTGATGCCTGAAATCCTTTTGCGGCTGTTACGCCACCTTCTATCTGTTTCATATTTTTCTTCCTTTCTATTTCCATGTATATCATTTTTGAGACAGACCACCTATGACACTATGGAGTTGTATATTGTAAAAAGATTCACCATTTCCATTTCCTGAATAGTATCATTATCAAAAACAAATTTGACAATCCACGGCATAAGCGATTTAATCTTTACAAAATCCTCATATCCAAAGGTGTGGTCAAAATAATTTATAATTGTACTGAGGGCAGTTCCATGGCTTCCAATAACAATATTTTTATCTTTATATCTTTCAAGCACATCCTTTAATGTGCGGATATTTCTCTCCTGCACCTCATATAAAGTCTCTCCGTCAGAAAGCTTATATGAAAAATCTTCCCATTGATGTCTGTTAAAACCATTAAAATCTTCAATCCAAGCACTGTCTATTTTACGTTCTCTGAAATCATCAATGATTTTGATTGTATAATTATTATTATCTGCAAAATGCCTGACTGTATCAACAGCGCGCTTATATGGGCTGGATAATATAATATCAATATTTTTATCTTTTAAATATTTTGATACTAATTTTCTATCTTCTAATCCCTTTTCTGTCAGCTCTCTTGTTTGGTCATTATGGTTTTCATAATTTGATTGTGCGTGTCTTACAAAATATATAGTTGTCATTTTCTTGGTAACCCTCCGTTCCGTTTATAAATTATAATTTTTTGATATGCATTTTTTCATAAAATTTTTTAATTTTGTTCTATTTACGGAAACATTGGAACCTGAAGCAAACCTTCTGTTTCTTCTAATCCAAAAATCAAATTCATATTCTGAACTGCCTGTCCTGCAGCTCCCTTTACAAGATTGTCCATCGCTCCCATCATAATAATTCTGTTTGTGCGCTCATCTATCTGAAAATTCACATCCACATAATTGCTGCCTTCTACCCATCTGGTCTCCGGACATACACCCTTATCCAACACGCGGACAAATTTTTCTTCCTTATAATATTTATCATAAACTGATTTTATTTCCTCATAAGAAACCGATTTTTTTAAGGATGCATATGCAGTAACCAAAATTCCTCTGTTCATTGGTACAAGATGAGGTGTGAAGTTTAATGTTACTTCTCTGCCAGACGTATAAGAAAGCTGCTCCTCTATTTCCGGAGTATGTCTGTGTGTTGTAACACCATATGCTTTGATGTTTTCATTGACCTCACAATATAAATTATTTACTTTTGCACCACGTCCGGCGCCAGAGGTTCCTGATTTTGCATCGATAATAATCGTATCTGTATCAATGATACCCTCCTTTGCCATCGGATAAATGGATAAAATAGAACAGGTCGGGTAACAGCCCGGATTTGCAATTAATCTTGCGCCCTTAATTTTTTCACGGTTTATTTCACAGAGGCCATAGACTGCCTCATCGATAAACTGCGGACTTTTATGCTCGATTCCATACCATTTTTCATAAATATTAACGTCTTTTATTCTGAAATCTGCGCTTAAATCAATGATTTTTACTTTGTTTAATACCTCTTCATTGACAAGCGAAGCACATAAGCCCTGCGGAGTAGCGGTGAAAATCACATCTACTGCACTGCTTAATTCCTCCATATTGTCATCAAGACATTTGTCATCCACAATCTCAAACATGTTTTGAAATACTTCATAATATTTTTTATCAATATAGCTTCTGGAGCCATACCATTTAATTTCAGCATGCTTATGCTGCATAAGAAGTCTTACAAGCTCTGCCCCTGCGTAACCCGTAGAACCGATAATACCAGCTTTTATCATTCTTTTGCTTCCTTTCCTTTTCCTAATATCTCTGCTTTTTGTTGCCATTTCAATAATATACAGATGCAACCAGTGTTATAGTGTATCTTATTTTTGCAATAATGTAAACATATTTTTACGCCATTCCCATATCTTGCTTATAACCCTTGTGAATAGTGTTTATTCATAATTTTTATAAGCAGTTCTTCAGATTTTTATTATTGAACAACTTTAAAGCTCTCTTAAAAATCACTTATTTTCTTTTTAAAGCAGATTTTATAATTATACAATTATATTGAATATTATGCAAGTAGTTTTTATATATATTTTTATTTTCTCAAGTATACCAATAAATAAAGTTAATTTTATTTTATATCCTATATTTTTGCATAATTATTCAAAAA
>ERZ778516.261-NODE-261-length-45723-cov-11.952417_pt1 | contig 45723 bp, 40 predicted proteins | sample MGYA00510342_ERZ778516 | MGnify/ENA primary metagenome ERZ778516 (study PRJEB29527, sample SAMN07138961) | mouse gut metagenome | material: feces | host: mouse | place: China:Nanjing | collected 2016-01-25 ...
CTTCTTCAATTAATGTGCTGGGCAGGCCGCCTGCCAGAATAATTACTTTCATATCACTTCCTCCAACACACATTATAAAATAATGGAATCATTTTTTGTCCCCATGGACTCCAACTGTTCCTGTATCTCAGGTCCGTCCAGCATGGAGCAAATCAGTACCATATATTCTTTGCCTTCCAAAAATTCCGGTGGGTAAACCGGATACCCATACATCTCACGCCCCTGCTTCAGTTTATTATTGTCGATAAACCCCTGTATCCTGCATCCCAACAAATCTGTTTCTGCCGCAAGGTTCATGCTGTAAGCTCCTGTCCCCCACACCGCAACTTCCCGGCCTGCTTCTTTTAATCCCGAAATTATTTGTGCAGTTCTCTGGTTTTTCTCCTGGCACGCTGCCAAAAAATCCCGTACCGCCTTCTGGGTAGCCGTGTCCTTTCCTACTCCCTTGTTTTCCCCGCTGTTCCGGTAACAATGGATTAAATCCCCGCCTACCCTTTTTTGGTACACCCGTTCCATCCCATATGCATCCATAAGGCTGTCCAACGATGTTTCAGAAAAATAATTGATATGCTCCAAATTAAAATAAGCAGGTATGCCATACTTTGTTTCTTTTGCAATCAAGGAATAATCTGGGACACTTACCATGAAAATCCCATCTTCTTTCAGCATTTCCTTTACATTCCCAATGGCTTTTCCAGGAACCAGCAGATGCTCTGCTACCTCAAAGAGAAAAACGCATCCATATTTTCCTTTTTCCATTTGGGAAACAGGGGAATAAATGTTGCTAATATGCGCCCGGATCCCAGCCGCCCTCAACCGTTCCACGCTCTCCGAAGAAGGGTCTGTCCCTGTAATGTTTGTATACCCATGCTCCTTTAAGGCAATTTCAAACCTGCCGTTGCCCGCCCCAATCTCCAGCATGGCAGTGTCTTTCTGGCAAAAACAGCCCAAGATTTCCTCCATCATTTCGTAGCGGAAGGAATTATCGTCCTTGCTGTCGTCCCCATAGAAATTGCAATGGGTATAATAATAGTCATAATCTTCCATGGAAGCCGCTGTATCTGCGTAAACCATACCGCATGATTGGCAGGATACTATGCTGTAGTGCTGCGGCAGATGGTAGGCCTTGGGAACCTTCATGTCTATCCTATTTATAAAATCTGAATGGATCCCGCCGCATACGGGGCAAGTTCTGTTCTCCATAATTTTTCATCCCTTTCCAGTGTACTGACATGTTTGGGCAGTGCCTTCTGAAAGGCACGCATTACAATTGATAGGATGCCAGACGGGTTCTGCGGGCTTAAACAAACCCGGACGTTTTAGCTCCCCAACGCAAGGATAATGCTGCAAATCTGACTCAATTCCGGTTCCCCAAGCTCACCGTACAATGGAAGCGTCAGTACCTGTTGTGAAATCTTCCATGCTATTGGCGTCATCCCCGCATCAAACCTGCCCTTATAACATGCAAAGCCATTTGTCAACGGGTAAAAATACTTTCTGGCATAAACCCCATGTTCCCTGAGTTTTTGGCAAACCTCATCCCGGGAAACGCCAAATTTTTCTTTTTCCACGATAATGGGGAAATATGCATAATTTGACGTTACACCCTCCTGCCTCAGGTTCAGCCTTAAGCCATCCACCCCGTGAAGCCGTTCCCTGTAATATTCTGCCACCTGCCTGCGCTTTTCTATTTCTTTCTCCACATGGCGGAGGTTGCAAAGCCCCATAGCTGCCTGAAATTCATTCATTTTGGCATTTGCCCCAACACCGTCTACTACTTCCTCATTCCGGATTCCAAAGTTTTTAAGGCGGTACAGCTTCAGGCCAAAGTCCGCGTCCCCATAGCAGACAGCACCGCCTTCTATGGTATGGAATACCTTTGTAGCATGGAAGCTGAACATGGATGCATCCCCAAAGTTCCCAATGCCCACGCCCCGGTAAGTTTCCCCAAATGCATGGGCAGCATCGTAGATGACCTTTAAGCCATATTTTGCCGCAATCCTGCTAATTTCCTCTACATTACATATATTCCCATACACATGCACCGGCAGGATTGCCACTGTCTTATCCGTTACCAGCTCCTCAAGCTTTGCCGTGTCCATAGTAAAATCTGCTGGGCTGATGTCACAGAACACTGGCTCAAGGTTATTCCTCACAATGGCATGGGTGGTAGACGCAAAGGTAAATGGTGTGGTAATCACCTGCCCGCCCGGTTTTAGCCCCAAGGCCTGCAGGGAAAGCTCCAAGGCCATATGGCCGTTAGACATCAGAGAAACATTTGGAACCTGGAAATACTTTGATAGTTCCCGTTCCAGTTTTTGGTGCTTTTCCCCCATGTTTGTCAGCCAATGGCTTTCCCACATGGGGCGGATTTCCTCTATGTACTCCTCAAAGGGCGGCAGCAGCGACCGCGTGACATTGATTCTCTTTTCCATTCTTATCTCCATTCCTTCCCCCGCCATGTGCAGTAACAACATGAAAGCCCTATAGGGCAGGCAATCTTAAGTGTTCGGCTTAAGGATCTGAAACAGTGCAGGATACCCTGCATACTTCTTCTGCCATAAATTCTTTTTCCAATTCCAAAATCCTTTTGCCCCTTGGTTTTATAGGCTTCGCCGGAATCCCAGCAGCAACTGTCCATGGCTCCACACTTTCCTTCACCAAGCTCATTGCCCCGACAGCGCTGCCTTCCCCCAAGGAAGCTCCTGGCAAAATAGTAACACCTGTCGCAATAATCACATGTTTCCCGATTACTACCCTGTGTTCTATGGTATTTTTGTATTTCTCTGCAACCATGGGGTTTGTCATAAATTCTCCAGAATAATCATCACTTATAGCATAAACTGCAATCCGGGAAGAAAGATTTGCGAAATCCCCTATCGCTATTCCGGCATTTCCGCCAAACAGAACCGTGGATACTGCAATATGCACATAATCCCCAATTGTTATCTTCCCGCTAAGAACCGCAAAGTCATCAATCCTAACGTGGCTCCCAATGCAAATGTTTTCTGCTCCATATATGCTTGCCTTCCGGCTGATAAAAACTTCCTGCCCCACGCTTGCAAAGCCTATGCGGCCCAGCTCATCCCTTGAATAAAAGCTTGGCATTGGTTTCCTCCTCTAATATTGCTTGGACAGCTTCCAATAAAGTACCGAAGTCCCCTTTCTCACCTCCTGCATCTGCCAGGCGTAAGGTCTTGCAGCCTGCCCTTTTTCCTGCTATGATGTCGCGTTCGCTGTCGCCTATCATCCAGGACTCTGACAATTCGATATTATAATCCCTTGCAGCCTGCAACAACATTCCAGGATTGGGTTTCCGACAGGAACATTCTACTTTTAATTCTGGAACTTCTCCTTTATATCCCTTATCCGGGTGATGGGGACAATAATAAATGGCATCCAGATAAGCCCCCTCTGCCCCTAGCAAAGTTTCCAATTTCTGATGGATTAATTCTAACTCTCCAACTGTAATTTCCCCGCGGGCAACTACCGGCTGGTTTGTCACGACAACAGCCAAAAAGCCTCTGCGGTTGATTAATCTCACCGCTTCTGCTGCGCCTTCCATAAGCTCTAACTTCTGGACATCACGCAAAAAGCCTACATGCTTATTCAGCGTCCCATCCCTGTCCAGAAAGACAGCCTTTTGCTTTTTGCACAGGTTCTTCGCCGTTACCCTCCCTGCACGGATATCTCTGGAAACTTCACGGAAACGCTCCGGCGTCCCCATATCCTTTACATATTCCGGGGAATCATATGCCACCAATCCCCCTTCTTCCACCAACGGCTTTAAAACATCCCTGTCTAAATCCACTTTATGCAGCTCCTGAAAAACGGGCCTCTTTAAAATATCTGCGGACAAAATATGCAGCCCTGCATTTACGCGGTTTTTATACCATACCCTAGGTTCTTCCTTATTCAGCCAGCAGGTTACGCGCTTTTTGCTGTCCGTGCAGATTATCCCGCTATCATAGGGATGGCCGTTAGGATGAGTGAAAATAGTGGCAACACCGCCTGCCCTTTTGTGATATTTTAGGAACCTGCCTATATCAACATCAAAAATGATATCTCCATTCAGAAGCAGGAAATCTTCTGCTATCTGATGCTTCAAAAAATATAAGGCTCCCGCTGTGCCTAAAGGCTCCTGTTCCTCAATATATGTGACAGAAACCCCGAAAGGCTCCCCTGTCACTGGAGATATTCTACTCCCATCCCCAAAATAATCCTGTATCTTCTGTCCCAGATAGCCAATTGCCAGAACCACATCTGTGAACTCCTGACGCCTTAATACAGAAAGCTGATGCTCCAGGATTGGCATCCCTTCTATTCGCATCATTGGCTTTGGGACTTCAGGATCCAGCCCTGCAATCCGGGTTCCGCGGCCGCCTGCCATTATGACTGTTTTCATGTTTATCTCTATTCCCTCCGCTTCCCTCAAAGCACAAAACACACTAAAAATTTCTGCTTCCTATTTTCAATCTTACGCCTCGCTTACCTGATTTCTCAAAGCCGGTACACAATATCTTCCAAGGAGAGAATCGGGCAGCTATATTTATTTTCTAAATTTTTCCTGATTGCCCCAAAGGAAACGATAGGCGTTACGATAACTGCATCTACAGCCAATAAATCTTCCACGCCTTTCCGCTTCTTTGTAATAACATCCTTGTCCATCCCATAAGAAACTTGGACGTCAGGATGGTTCCGCAATTCATTGCAGAGCAGACACCCTAACTTACCCATGCCATATACTGCTATCCGGCAGAAGCCTTTTCCTGCAAGGTAATCCCCTACGCTTTTCCCGTAGCATTTCATATTCAGCCAATGGTCCAGCAAAAGGTAATAGCTGCCCAGACGCCCTGCCTCGGAACTCAAATTTTCAATGGTTTCTTTCCCCCGGTACAAAAGCTTTATCATTCTTTTCATTGCCAAACACAGGGCTACGGCCAAAACCGCAACTGTTATCTTAAGACATTTTTCTTTCATGTTCTGTAATCCTTTCATTTTTGTGCATCCTGGCCTTCCCAAATAGCAAATCCGTATTGCTGCCAGCTAAATCCTTTGCAGTGATAACGAATTCCTTTAAGCCTGTCCTCTGCCCTGTACCAATCTCAAATCCATAACACTTTCCCTGTTCAAACTGGCTGATATTTTGCAAAATAACCTCATAAGCAGACAGGACATCCTCAATATAAATCCAATCCCTGTTCTGCTTGCCCTCCGAAAGTCCAAGGCTGGGGGCATTCTGGCTTAAAGATTCCACCAGAAAATTTACGGATTTTGTTTCCCTGTCACCATCTCCTTCCATGCCCTCCATATCTTCTGCAAAACCATGCCAGAGAACAGGGAATGTCAATGTAAATGCAGTATATATTTTGAACCATAAATAGTGCACATCAAATCGGCAATTTTTCTGGGACACAATACAATAAACATAACTTTCCGTAAACTAATCTTCCATTTCCGGAACAATGCCCTGTGTTTCCAAACTAACGCCGCATCCAGGTTCCCGTCCCAGCGCAATACCCATAATCTTTCTAAGCCCAAATATGTTGCTATTACATCTTTGGCATATTCCCATTTGACAGGGCTGTATCGTTCTGGCAGCATCTCTACAATCTTAGTATAGTCCTCCATCACCTCAAGTACCTTTTTGCCTGTTACCCAAGTAGAGGCCTTCTTAAAGGGGTTCAGCTTTAAAAAGCTATTGTGGATATACACAGCATTTAATTCCTCTGCTGCAAACTTTTCAAAATATGCCCCCAGGTGTATGAAACTCCGGTAATCCTTTTCATACCTGTCCCATTCCCCGGATTGGAATAAGTCCCCGCGCACGATGCTGCTGCCCCAGATGCCCAAGCCGCCCCAACAGTTTTCCATCAAAACCAACGGGTCTGTAATTTCCATGCCTATGCACTCTTCTTTCCCATCCAGAAGGCTTGAAAATACAATCATATCCCGCTTCTTTTCCATTTCCTGCACAATGACGTCTATGTATTTATCCAGCATGACGATAATCCCATCCCCGCAGAGCCAGACATATTCATATCCGCTGCCTACATAAATGCCTTTTACTTTTTCCCAAAACTGAAGTTCCTCTGGCATCTTCCGGTAAGATAAATTCCCATATCCCTGGCTTACTTTTTCCTCCACAATATCCTTTGTGGCATTGCCCGCACTGCTGTCATATATGCACACATCCACATGGTATCTTTTTGCATCTGGCATAACTTCTGACAGATAATATGCAATATATTGTGGATGGTCTTTCGTTGGTACCGCAATCAGTAATTGTCCTTTTTCCATCTGGTTTCCCTTCCCGCATAGATTAATATTTTATTTCACATTCCTTATCCGTCACAAACTGTATATTATTTCCTCCAATGACAAAACTGGGCACTGGTAATACTTTTCCAGCTCTTTCTTTATTTCATGAAAACTGGCGATTGCCGTAACTACAACTACATCTACGGGAACAATCTCCTCTGATAACTTCCTTAGCCTTACCATATATTTTGGAACCCCTAAGTTACTGTCAATCCCATATTTCACTTCCGCTACAGAACTTCCTTGTAACTCCCTGCATAAGCAGCATCCAAGTGTACCCAATCCATAAACTGCAACGGTTTCAAATCCATTTTCCTTAAAATAGGATTCCAGTTTCTCTCCCCTGATTTTGATGCTTAACCAATGCTCCAGAACAGCATGGCGTTTCTTTAAATTTTTCAGTTCTATTTCGTATCGTTCCATTCTGTTTTTTGTTCCATATAACAATTTTAGCAACGCCTTCCCTATAACTGCCATAGCTAAAATTATGGTGCATAATCCTGCCTGCATACAATGGCAATTCCGCTTTTTTCTAACTACATTTTTTCTTTCATGCTCCATGTTAAGTTTCCTTTCTGCTATTTATACATCGTTGCTTTAGAGCCATTCATTACGCAAAGCAAATTAGCAGCCTTTTTTGGGCAGAAGGCAATAACCAGCGCTTTCCAAAAGCTAATCCTTTTGTATCTTTGAAATAATCTTCTATGTTTGATTACAATAGGCAATGTCAAGTTCCCATCCACGCGCCATAAAAACAAAATGCCTGTATTAATGTAACTCTCAAATATAGGCTTTGCACAAATCCATTTTACAGGGCCATATACTGCTGGTAATTTTTCTACTGTATCCATATAATCTTCCATTACCTCAAATACTTTGCCATCCATAATCCATGTAGAAGCTCTTTTAAATGGATTCGTTTTGCAAAAAGTACTATGGATAATTACAGCATCAAATTCCCCTTTTGCAAGTTCCTCAAAAATTGCACCAACCTGGGCAAAATTTTTATACCCTCTCCGGTAAACCCCCCCCCCACAATTTTTTTGTAAAAAACCTAACACCAACAATCCAAGGAGCCCAACACGTTGATTCATTCCAATATTTTTCCATCAAATCCAATGGTTCTGTAACTTCTGAATATAATTCTGCATCACTCCTAGATGTAAACCCAATCAAGTCACGGCCCTTTCCCATTTCTTCTTCCAGTGAACCAATACATTCTTCCAGGCACGGCACAAAGCCATCACCGCAGAGCCAAAGATACTCATACTTTTCTTGTACAAAAATATACTTTAACTTTTCCCAAAATTTCATAGTTCCACTAAGCTTTTTATAAAATAGATTTGAATAACCACGTGCCTGCCATCCATCAACTATTTGTTTGGTAATCTCTGTACTGCTGCTGTCATAGATGCAAATATCCACATTATGCTTTTTTGTATCCGGCAACAGCTCTGACAAAAAGTATCTCATATGTTCCGGATGGTCTTTTGTTGGAACAGCAATCAGCAACTGATTCTCCTCCATCTCCATTTTCCCCCTTTTCCATTTTCATTTTTTATATACTTGTGATTTTGATCCATTGATTGTGCAAAGTAAACCCGCCATTTTTCTGGGGCAGAGAGAAACAAAAAATACTTTTATGCACTTGGCTCCTCTATATTTCATAGCTAACTTTACATGCTTTAACGCTATGGAGCAATTAAGGTTTCCATCCATCCTCCACAACCATAAAAAATCCAATGTTCAAATAACCAATAATAATCCGTCAGCCTCCCAATATCCCCATCTTTCTTATCAATTACGTTTCTTGCTTTCAATAAAAATCTTATCAAAGTATTTATAATACCTATACACAATAAGAAAACGAATAGAATTGCACTCCGTGCATTTTTTCTGTCCTCCATATACCTTTTCCTTTCATTCAAAATGGATATACCAGAATCACATATTTTCTTTAATAAACAAAATTGTTTCCTTTATCCCTTCTCCAAAAGAAGTTTCTATCTGAAATCCTGTATCTTGAATTAAGTCAAAAATATTTACACAGGAACTAAATGTTTTGGCTGTCATATCCGGCAATACCCCTATCTCCAATTCAAGCTGTGGGTCTATACAATCCCTGATTTCTTCTACATACTCCCTTAATTTGCGGTACTGCCCGCTTCCTATCCCATAGATTTTTCCAGGCTTTCCCTTCTCTCCAATCAGGCGCAGCGCCTTAGCCACTTCTGTAACATACAGAAAATCCCATAATTGCTCTAAGTCCCCATACCTAGGCTTCTGTTTCTTTAAAAGCGTGCAAATTGTGTATGTGATAATATTATTGCCCTTCCTCCCCGGCCCAAATGTGCTGGGTAAAACTGCCCAAATAAAATCCATAGAAATTTGCCTGGCTAAAACCTCCAACATATAATGTACTGACACTTTTGCTGCTCCATAAAAGTCGCTTGGCGCAGGTTTTTCATTGACATCAATCGTGTTCTCACAAAATACATATTCAGCCACTGTCCCCGTTGCGACAAATTTACTGCAGCCCAGCTTCTTTGCTAGTTCCATTGAGTTCAACGCATATGTAATATTCCGCACCTGTAACCCCACATCATTTTTATGCTCTGGCGCAACACCGTCCCATGCCGCAAAAAAGAATGTATCATAGCCTGTTTCCTGTACCTTTAGCGCCTTTGGGTCTACCCCATCCCATTCAAGTATGCTCACCTTCCCTTTCCAAGCATGGCTGCTTACCCTTGCCTTATGCCGGACAAGAATGGTAACTGAATAATTTTGACCCAATAAATTTTCTACGAGATAAGTCCCAATAAATCCTGTGGCTCCCATTACAACTACTCTCTTTGTTCCCATCCACTCCCTCCTTCTACACTCCTCCAACTAAAATGATTTATTTTCAGTTTCCTGTTCCCTTGCCCTCAAGGGTCTTATAACATTCTTCAAACACCTTCCCTACCTCATTGTTCCAGTTTTTAATGCTGAACCTCGTCTGTATATCTTTCATAGCATTCTTAGTAACTTTAAACCTATATTCCTCATCCAGAATAAGTTCTTCTATTTTATCTGCCAAACACTCTGCAAATATCTCGTCAACTTGTTCCATAATAGGATAATTTTCCTGAAGCATCCCTGTCCCATCAATCCAAGACGCCTTTCCCCATCTCCCTTCCACAATGCTTCCGTTTACACCATCTTGCACATATTCCTCAATTCCCCATCCATCTGAAGCAACAACCGGAAGCCCAACCGCCATTGCGCGCAAAATAGATATTACATGGATCCTCGCTGATGGAATCAAAAATATATCCATATGGCTCATTAATTCCGCCATATCGCTATCTGATAATTTTTCTTCTATAATATGTATTTTGTCCCGATAATTTTTTAAAATTTCCTGGCACTTTTCAGGAAGTCCGTCTGGAACAATGCACTTCAATACAAGTTCTAAATTATTGTATTTCCTGCACAATTTTTGAAATGCAACAAGAATATCAATTCCTCCCCGTACAATAAAATTGGGGCCTGCCCAGGATGAGGAAAAGAATAACCTTATCTTTCCTTGGAAACTTTTTTGGTAAGTGCAGCAAATTTCCTTTTGAGGAACCTCCTCGCAGCACATAGGGATATAGTGGATTTTGTCTGCAATTATTTTTTCTGGAAACAATGTTTTATATATGTCAACCGTCGACCTAACATGGGCTATTACGCCCAAGCACTCCTCCTTTTTCAGCATATATTGTGCAAATTTATATGCCTCTGTAAGCTTAATGGCTTCTCCATCTGGTTGTTTCCCATTCTGGATAAATGGAAAAAACAACGTAATAACGTCTTCTATTTCAATTACCCATGGCGTCTTCTGTAAGCAATATAAGAAAGAAGGTATAAGGGAGAGGGTATCTTCCTTAACAGGAACCTGCATACCTCTCCTTCCCAAATTAATAATCCGAAAGTACCTCTCATAAAATTCCTTGCTAATTCCATTACCCTTACAATAGGTTACAAACTTCTCCATTTCTTCTTCTAACTTTTTTCTCCTAAATTCCATGATTCCTTGGGCTGTTTCCTCTTTTTCCGTCAAAGCCTCCCCTATTGCATTTTTTATGGAAATCCGGATTTTAGCTTCTTCCAACATATCAGGCATCACGTATTTATACCCTTTTGGAGAAAATTTAACAAGTTTAAATAACGGATGCGTCCCTACCATACCGCTTCCTTCTCCCTTAAAGCACCTCACCGCCCCTAAATAGATGATTTCCCGTTCTCCCACTTACCTTTTCTCCTTTCAAAATGTTCTATCCTACATGGTTCAGCGCATCACACAGGCCTAAAATCTTTTCTTTCTCCAAACCTGGATAATTTCCTATATACATCCCAAACTGATGGATATACTCTGCATTGGGGAAATCTGCCGGGTTTATCTCCGGGTATCTTTTTCTGACAAAAGGCTGCCGCAGCAGATTCCCTCCGCCTGCCGTCCCGCGCCTAAATTCCACATTTTCCTTCCCCAGCAATTCTGTTAACCTGCCAAACCTCTCCTGGTTTCCTTCCCGCAGCATCACAACAAATGCATAATTGCTGTTCCCAACCCCGTCAAAATCCGTATAATAGATTTCCGGATCCAGATTTTCAATAAACAACTGATAATTCCTCCGCCTTGCTTCTATATTCTTGTCCAGCCGCTTTAACTGGTTCAGCCCAATTACTGCATTCAGTTCGGTGCTGCGCATGTTATACCCTGGCACAGTAAATATAAACTCTGGGTGCAGTTCTGGATGCCCCTCACCCACAGCCCTGATATAATCTTTATCATCACATTCCCGCAGCATCCCATGGCTCCGGAACATACGCATCAAGTTATAAAATTCCTCGTCATCTGTGCAGACCATGCCGCCTTCAATGGTGCTCATATGGTGTGCATAATAAAACGAAAAATTGGAAACATCCCCAATGCTGCCTAGCTTTTTCCCCTGAAATACAGCGCCATGGGATTCGCAGACATCCTCAACCAGCACAATCCCCCTGTCTGTACAGATATCCCTAATTTTCTGCGCCATGCCATTATAGCCCAGCACATGGGTGAGCAGGACAGCTTTTGTGCGCCCTGTCATTTTTCCAATAGCTTCTTCTTCCTTCATTGAAAGATTCTTCAAATCCACATCTACAAATACAGGTTCCATCCCTGCTGCAATTACAGCCGCGATATCGCTCGCCCACCCAATCGGCGCCAAGAGTACCTCACCTGCACCATAACGTTCCCTGATCCCTGCCAAAGTCATGTAATTGGCCGACGACCCGGAATTTACAAATACCGAATATTTTACACCCAGCCACTTAGACCAGGCTTCTTCAAATTCCCGTACTTTGGGGCCATTGGTAAATCGGTCGCTTTTCTGCAAAAATTCTGTCAGCGCAGCAATATCTGATGAATTAATATTGTTGCTCATCAGTGGTATGTTTAACATCATCCATTCCTCTTTCCTGTATATTTCCCTTCCTGCTCCAAAAAATCCTGATATGTCCTCCTGATTCCCTCTGCAAATCCCACAGAAGGCCTCCACCCCATGGCAAATAACTTGGAAGAATCCAAAATCCGCCTTGGCGCACCGTCCGGCTTTTCCAAATCATTCTTAACCTCCCCATGGAACCCGACTTCCCTGCACACAATTTCCGTCAGTTCCTGTATGGTAAATTCTTTCCCTGTGCCTATATTGATACAGGAATCCCCAGAATAATGGCGCATTAAAAATACACATGCACTGGCAATGTCATCTATGTAAATAAATTCCCGTATTGGCCTGCCTGTCCCCCATACTGTAACAAAAGCTGCATGTTCCATTTTCGCCTTATGGGCTTTCCTAATCAAAGCAGGGACTACATGGGAGGACTCCAAGTCAAAATTATCCCCCGGCCCATAGGCATTGCAGGGCATGCAGGAAATAAAATCTGTCCCATACTGTTTATTATAATATTCGCACATTTTCAGGCCTGAAAGCTTCGCAACCGCATAGGCCTCATTGGTCTTCTCAAATTCCCCTGTCAGCAAAGCTTCTTCCTTGACTGGCTGCTCTGCCATCCTTGGGTAAACACACCCGCTGCCCATATATAATAATTTTTTCACGCCAAATTTATAAGCGGCATGGATGACGTTCATGGACATCGCCAGATTGTCATATAAAAACTGCCCTGTCAGCGTATCATTAATTAAGACACCGCCTACTGTGGCTGCTGCCATAAAAACATACTCTGGCTTTTCCTCCCTAAAAAAATCTTCCGTTGCCCTCTGGTCCCTTAAATCTAGTTCATGGTGGGAAATAAGGCATAGGTTCTTGTAACCCTGGCGCCCTAATTCCCTAACAATTGCAGAGCCTACCAGCCCTGTGTGCCCTGCAACATATATTTTTGCTTCCAGCTCCATGGCAAATTATCCTTTCAAGTTTTCATAAGCAGCACATACTTCTTCCCCTTTTGGCATAAACCCATGCATCAGTGGCTTGTTGCTAAGGTAATCCAGCCCTTTTCCCTTCACTGTATCTGCAATTATGCACAAAGGCTTGGATGTCCTCCTGCTTCTGATCCCTTCCAATGCACCCAATAATTCCTCATAGGAATGGCCGTCTACTGCCTTTGTGTCCCAATTGCAGCTTTTCCATTTTTCCTCAAATGGCTCCAGTTCACACATATTTTCCGTGAAATCGGAACAGCCCAAGTAATTGCGGTCAACCACCACAACCAAATTGTTCAGGCGGTTATGCCCTGCGAACAGCATAGCTTCCCAAATTGCCCCTTCATAACATTCCGCATCCCCAAGCAGGCAGAATACCATCCAGTCTTCCCGGTTCAGTTTTGCCCCCATGGCAAGCCCTGCCGCCATGCCAAGCCCAATCCCCAGGGAGCCTCCATAAAACTCAAATCCCGGGTAAAACAGTTCCCTGGTTTTTGTGAAATCACCGCCGCACTTTATTATTTCCTCTGTTTCCTCTTTGGACAGGATTCCTACGTCCTCAAAAACTGGGAACAGCATTCCTGCCCCATGCCCTTTGCTAAGCACAAGCCTGTCCCTGTTCTTGTCATTTACATTTCCTGCATGGAAATTCATGGTTTCTGACAAAAGTGCAATTAAGATTTCTGTTTCAGAAAATGCCGTTGTCAGATGCCCATATCCTAGTTTTGTAAATATTTCAAGGAATCTTTTCCGCATCTCATAAGATTTTTGGTATAATTGCCCATATGACTGTCCCATAACTTAACCCTCACACAATTTCCTAATTTCCTGTTCCAGCCCCAAAAGGTCCAAGCCTTCTTCTTGCCATAGCAATTCACGGTTTGTAAAAATATTGGGATAGCCCTGCCGGAACCTTAGCCCTTTGCGCACCACAGGAATTTGTATGCCCCTGTCATTCAGAATCTCAAGAGCCATGCTGCCAATTCCTCCTTCGGCCACTCCGTCTTCAACTGTTACAATCTTGGTGCATCCCTCTATTTCCTGTATAAATTCTTCTTCCTGTACAGGAAGGCTGTAACAGTCAATTACTTTCACGGGAAGATCCAATTTCATTAATTGATGGGCCATAATCCCATAAGCAGCAACAGCTATGGTACTTTCTTTGCCATTTGTAATAAAACCTTTCCTAAAATTAATATCCTCCGCCGCATACAATGTCCCCTCGATATATTTATCAAACTGCACATACCGCGGATAAGGTTCCTCCACAACTGCATCTGCCAGTTTTTTTGCAATTGCTTCATCCGAAGGGTTCACAATTTGCAGGTTTCTCAACGTACGCATCAAAGAAAGGTTTTCTATCGGCATATGGGTATACCCTGCCTCTGCAGAACATGTCCCTGCATTTAGCGCAGTAACTGTCATGGGAATCTGTAAAGATGCCATGAGGTTACGCACCTGGTCAAACGCACGGGTCACCGGGAAAGGGTTTAAGGCATATGCAACCACCTTTTTCCCCGCCAACTGAAGCCCGGAAGACACTGCAAGCAGGTTCTGCTCGGCAATCCCTACATTGATAAAACGGTTTGGGAAATCCCTGCGGTAATCATCAAGGCTGGGCGCCCCAATATCAGAACTCACAATTACAATATCTTCCCCATGCTTCGTTTTTTTGTATATTTCATGAAAAAAAACATCCCTGACTTTCATATTCTGCTCCTTGGATCCTCCAATAATTTCCGCCGCAGCCTGCCTTTTGTACTTTCCTGAATAGAAACCACAGCCTGCTTGCCAAATTTTTGCTCAATATTCCCAAAATATCTCTCATTATTTTCAAAAAAAGCGTGAAATGCCCAGTCGCGGTATTCCAGTACCTGGGCTGGGGATAAATGCTCAGATCCCTTTGGCGTGCATTCATAGCTATATTGGGCATACGCCATCCAATTATCCGGCAGTATTTCCCCATTTTTCATATATTCTGCGTAGGTTTTCGAACCCGGATAGGCCATTGTGACATAGAAGTTTATCCATTCTGGGTTGATTTCCCTGCAGAGCCCATAAGTTGCCTGCATATCCTCTAAATCATCATCTGGCAGACCAAACATAAAGTTTGCCAACACATAGATCCCTGCATTTTTTACCATTTCCACAACACGCTTCACTTTTTCATTGTCATACTGCCCTTTGGACACGCCGTCCATGGATTTTTTGCTTCCGCTTTCTATCCCAAATGCAAGCCAGCGGATCCCGGCCTTCCTTAACTTTTCCAGTAATTCTTTATTTACGGTATCAACTCTGGCATATCCCCAGATATTCAGGCCATAATCCTTTTCAATCAGCCTGTCGCAAAACTCGCTTACATATTTTTCATTCAGCACAAAGCATTCATCCAATATTTTCAGGTATTTGATATGGTATTGGTTCACAAGGACGTCAATTTCCTCCATGATATGGTCAATGTCAAAAAAGCGGACTTTCCTGGAGCCAAATTGGGATGCAATTGCACAAAAGCTGCAATTATAAGGGCAGCCTAAAGATGTTGCCAAAACAGCATACTTCCCTCTCGCTGCCCTGCTGTCTTCCCCTAGCAAGTGCCAGTTATGGGGCAGGTAACGTTCCATTGGCATCAAATCCCATGCCGGGGCAGGGATATTCCCAATTTCCTCTAAATTGAGCTGGCTGTTCCCCACAGCCTTTCCATTGTCCCTGTAATAGAGCCCTTTGATATCTTCCAAATTGCCTGTCCCATTTTTTACATATTCAAAAAGCTGGACAACTTCTTTCAGCCCTTCACCTTTTATAAGGAAATCAATGTTTTCTTCCTTCATTGTCCGTTCTGGCAAGGCTGATGGATGCAGCCCCCATATAAAAATTGGGATGTGCCCCTCTTTTCTTTTGATTGCTTGGCATACCAAACCAGCCCCATTCATTTTCTGTGTGGACGCCGATAAATTATTCCCTGTGACACATACCCCGATCAAGGAAGGTTTCCGTTCCATCACACGGTTTGCCACATCCTCCGGTGAACAGTCCAATGCTTCTGCATCCAGTATCTCAACAGAAACATCCCTCTCCCTTGCATAGGAAGCAATCACCCCTGCCCAATAGGGAGGCTCACAAGCTGCATATTTATATGTATCACCATAAACTGCCTTCATATCATTTGGACGAATCAGCATTAAACCCATTTACAGCACCCTCCTTGAAGTTTCCATCCATAACCACTTTTGCATCTGGCCGATAATAAATGACTTGGCTTCCAGCATCCTCAAACTGGAACGGCACACACACATAATCTGCAAATGCCCGGACAAATTCCCTTTGTTTCTCCGGTTCTACAAAAAACAGCATGAACCCGCCCCCACCGGCACCCAAGAGCTTTCCGCCTATTGCTCCATGTTCTATTCCCTTTTGGTACATCCCGTCAATCCGGCTGTCGCTGACTTTCTCTGACAGAGCCCTCTTTTCCTTCCATGTATCATTTAGTAACGCACCAAATTCACGGATATCCGTATCGCTGTCCAAAATCCCAATAGCCTGCCCTACATATTCTTTCATTTTTGCAAGGCCCTTATAATGCCCATCCAGCGTCTGTATCTTGCATTTCTCAATATTCTTTGCAAACCTCTGGAATCCGGTAAACACCAATACCAAATGGCTGTTTAATGCCCTGATCCGTTCTGGGGGCAGCGTCATAGGATATGTTTCAATATCCCCATTTTCCTTAAAGACAATGTGGTTCAGCCCGCCATAAGCTGCTGCTGTCTGGTCCTGCGACCCTACCGCTTCCTGGATCATATCCTGTTCTATATGTATTGCCTGTGCCGCAAGCTCCTTCTTGGAAACCATCTTCCCATTCAGCCCATAGAGCGCATTAAGCAGCCCAACCGTAAAAGATGAACTGGAGCCTATCCCGGAACGTGCCGGGATATCTGTGTTATAATGTAAATCTATGCCATAATCCAAATTCATGAAACGCAGTGTTTCACGGATGGAAGGATGTTCAATCTCATCTATTCCCCTTACAAGTTCCGTCTTAGAACCATACACAAACCGGCTGTCATACTCCCAAAATGGCGGCATACGGCGGCAGGTAAGATACAGGTATTTATCAATTGTCGTGGAGAGTACCTCACCCCCAAATTTTTTATAGTAATCTGGTAAATCTGTCCCGCCGCCAAAGAATGAAATCCTTAGGGGCGTCCGCGTAATAATCATAATGCTGCTTTCCTTTCCTGTTTTTCTTTCGCCTTTGAGAAAAAATAATCTTCCAGCATCCCGCACAGTGCATGGTATATGGGTAAGTGCAGTTCCTGCACACGGGCGGTTTCCTCTGCCGGGACATTTATCAGCACATCCGCTAATTTCCGGATCGCCCCTCCGCTGCTGCCTGTCATGGCAATGACGGCAATTCCCATTGCCTTCGCCACAGTTGCCGCATGGATGACATTCCCAGAATTGCCCGACGTGGAAATTGCAAGGAGCACGTCCCCCGCTTCCCCCAGCGCATAGAGCTGCTGGGCAAATGCATATTCCGCATCATTGTCGTTGCAGAAAGCCGTCTGGAAACTGACATGCCCAGCAAGGGAGATTGCAGGCAGCGCCCCTACAATATTTTCCAGCATTTCCTCCCCTGCGCCATGCTGTTTTAACTTTTCAGCAAATTCCGGCGGAATCCTCCGCCTTACCCGGTACTCCTTCATCAGCTCGCCGGCAATATGCTCACAGTCTGCCGCACTTCCGCCATTCCCGCACAGCAAAAGCTTCTTCTTTCCTGCATAACACTTGCACAGCATAGCAAATGCCGCCAATACCTGCCCCTTATTCCCCTCAAGCTGAGGATAATTCTGGATTAATCCCTCTATTGCATACATATCATCCATTTTCTGCCACCATTAGATAAAGCCCCCAATGCTGAGGACATACGTCCAGAAAAAAATAGTTACTGTTGAAAAGACCGTAGTCACTGCCACTATCTGCCCCGCCAGTTCTGCATTTCCGCCCATCTGGGATGCCATGGGGAAAGAAGAAACGGCTGTGGGGGAACCAAACATCACCATTAAAGCTACCAGCCCCGGCCCCCGGATCCCAAGCAAGGCCGCTGCCGGCAAAAATACAGCCGGGATAACCACCAGCCTTCCTATGGCACACAACGCCGTGTATTTCCAATACTTCTTTACGCCGCCAAATGTTATGGTTGCCCCCAACAAAATCAGCGACATCGGCGTTGCCATCCTCGAAATGCTGTTCAGCGCATCCTCCAGCACATTTCCCAGGCGGATGCCGGAACATACAGACAGCAATCCCAAAGCAGACGCGATAATTAAGGGGTTGGTAAGGATGCCTTTCAGCAACGGTTTTACATGTACCCCCTGCTGCCGGTAACATTCAAATAAAATAACTGCCAGCACATTAAACAGGGGTATGATAACCGAAATTAAAACCGTTGCCATGCCAAGCTGCCCTTCCCCACAGATGGATGCTGTCACCTGCAGCCCAAACAGCACAAAATTGCTCCGGTATATCCCCTGGATTAGAACGGGGGCAACTGCCCTGTCCCTGACTTTCCTGCCAACTGCCAAGCACAGTATGGCAAAGCTTAGAAACAGCGCAGCCACTGCATAGAGCAGCAAGCCTAAGTCAAAGTCCTCTGCCAAATCCGACTGGTAAATATTGTAAAAGACCATTGTGGACAGTAGGACTTTAAACACCACATCATTCATTTCCTTTACAGAACCAGGCGACATCCATCCCCGCCTTCGGATGATGCTGCCAACTCCCATAAATACCACCAATGGCACTACCACCTGTACGGACAATGCAAAACTCTCTGCCATCCCAAACCCCCATCCGTCAAATATTGGAGTATGTCTTATTTTTGATAATGGTATATACTTTTTTCAGTTCCTCAATCCCATCATCCAGTGAATATTTGGGCTTCCAGCCAGCAGCTTCCAGCCGCTCATTTGACACAATGTAATCCCGCTTGTCCGGATCCTCCCCAATGGGGGCTTCCATATAGACAAACTCCGGGATATGCTCTTTAATTTTTTCACATAATTCCAGCTTGGAAAGGTTTGCAGAGGAAAGCCCGCAGTTATACGGTTTCCCTGCCATCTCCCCAAAATGCTCAATTGCATGGAGGAAAGCCCCAGCCGCATCCCGGATATGCACATAATTGCGCTTAAATTTCCCTTCAAAAAGCACTGCCGTACGGTCAAAAACTGCCCGGTATACAAAGTCATTCACCAAAAGATCCAGACGCATCCGGGCAGATGCCCCAAATACGGTAGCAAACCGGAAGGTCAGGGAATCCCCTGCTTCTAATATCAGCCGTTCCGCCTCTGCCTTTGTAGTCCCATACAGGGAAATCGGGCGCATGGGGGTATCTTCCGTACAGAACTTATCCCCTTCCCCTAGCCCATAGCCGCTGTTTGTGCAGGGATAGATAATCCTCTGCCCTGGTTTCCTTAACTTTAAGATTGTCTTTACCGCCCCAAGGTTGGTGGTTTCCGCCGCAACCTCATCTGCCTTACATAACGGGAATCCAACCATTGCCGCCAATGGGATGATGTAATCTTTTCCTTCCATCAGCTCATTCATCAGGCCTTCCTTGCGGGCATCGCCGCGGACAACATGGAAATTGGGATCCATGCAGCACTCCAGCAATGTGGACTGGTTGAAATAAAAATTATCCAATACGGTTACTTCATGCCCCTCTTTGAGAAGCATTGGGACTAACACGGAGCCAATATAGCCGGCTCCGCCTGTAACTAAAATTTTGCTCATTTTCCTGTTCTCCTTCTGCCTTACTGTCCATAACACTGGTTTTCTTACGAAAAATGCAGTTATGTCCAGTATATCTGTTATTTTTTAATTTTTACTTTTCAAATAGTGCTCAATGCTATTTTCAATGCAATTTCAAGATAATCTTCTGTATATAATGTTGGCTCATAACATGGGATGTCTGTTTCCTCATCCTGCTGTACTGACAATATCCCCTCATCCCACTTTACAACCTGCTGTCCCTGTTTCCATTTTCTTTCCTCCCGCGTGACTACTACATCTGCGCAGCAGTACATTCCGTTTATCGCTGCATCCCCCACTTCTTCTTTTAAATATGCTTCATCAAACGGCTCTGAAAAATCAACAAACACTTTCCTAAAAGGTACATCTTCAGAAACTATCTCTGAATCCCTTCCTACAATAATAGTTTCCTCCTCTACATATTTTTCTGCCATTTTCTGTAAATATGGAATTTTACATTGCATTATAGATTTATAATCATAGCATGGATATCCATAGTAAAACCTTCCAATAGAAAAGCCATGCTCTAAAACTAAATCCAGCCATTTGCCATCAATCTTTCGGTTCCATTCCATAATAGCAGAATTTGGTACATCTTCCGGTATCTCTGTTACCCCCTTTTTTAAAATAAATGATACATCATTCCCCATACGGCCAAGGATTAACCCTATCATCTGCATTTGGCTTACATATTGGCTTGTGTATGGTCCATATTGCGCGATTACATAATGCTTTTTTTTCTGGCCTGTTCCCAACAATTTCTTGTAACAGCTAAATTCCATACTCTTAAATATTTTCTTTGGGAGAGCCTTTTTTTTCGCTGCGCAAATATACTCAACGGCTGCTTCCCGCAGCCTGCCATATTGGCACAATATATCTCCAAAATACTCATGGAAATTCTCATCGTCTACTCCATATTGTTCCTCCAATAACCTGCACAAATGTACTGCTTGCCCATATTCCCCACTTGCTGCATTCCACTTTGCCTTCTGAAAAATAATGTTTCTCTTTCCCTCCAGGCTTACCGTCCCACTGTCCAGGCCAATCTCCAGCAACTCCTGCCAAGTTCCTCCACCTGCCTGCTTTCCCCCATACTTCTTAAAACCAGGATCCAACTGTTTTTTTACAAATATCCTGCTTAGCTTTTTCACTTCCTCTGGTGCAAGAAAAAAAAATCTGTCTTCTGGATCATTCCAAGTATTTTCCCCAAATAACACAGACGTTTTTCCATGCCTTGCATTTAAAATTTCTGCCATCCTCCCATAAGTACTCCTTCTAGTCAAAATATAATGATGGCATTTTGTCAGGCATATAAATTCCTCAATATCTCCCCGGAACCCATTCATGGCATCTACATAAAAAATATCATCTGCTGTCCCAAGTCCTATCTTTACACTCTCTAAATCATCTGAGAAAATAAAAAATTTTGCCCCCTCATATTTTGCCCTCATAAACACAATAGCAGCCATAAAATAATCAATTCCATTGTCATCCCCAAGAACTGCAAAACCCTGCTTGCGGATGTGAACACCAATGGCAGTTATATTCTCTATTTTTTTTTCAAATTCCTGAACAAACAATGATTCCTTTTTTAAAGTGAAAATTTCACGTATTTCTGGCAAATACTTTGTAAACATCTGCCGCTTTAAAAAAGCTCCTTTTAGATACACAAGTTTATCTGGAAATTTTAATTCAAATTTATCTTGTGGAATCGTTAAATACTCCCCATCCTGTTCAAAATTTGATTCATCTGTAACAGCTACCCTATCTTCTAGGTTAAACGGCATCTTAATAAAATTCCCGCCAACATTGTACCTTAATGGATAGACAATTTTCTTACAGAATGGCACATTAAATTCATCCAATAGATACGTCCATTCAGGATTTCCGTCTATATCAGGATCTATGGCCAGTTCATCTCCCCATTCCCTCGCCAATGCATATGCTGTAGCAAAAAAATACATCTGGTTACAAAGCCCAGCATTCACTTTTACAATTACCATGCCCTATATCCCGCTTTCTACAAACTAGCTTTGAAACTTAACGTTTTCCAATATCTGCTCCAAACACAAGATTTCCCCTTCATACCCTTGGTGCCGCAAAAATCCCTCCATTTCACCATGCCTTGGAACTAGCGTTACCAACAATGGCCCTTTTGTCTTTTTCAAATCTTTATATAAAGGTTTTCTTACTTCCAATCCCTCCCACTCCCCTAAGCAAGTATTCCTATCATATATATATTCAATTTTAACTGGCTGATTTTGCAGTACTTTTACTATTGCCTTTGCAATATCAGTAATTGCATATAAAATAATCCTCCTATATCCTTGGCTTAAAAAATAATCTGAGAGCTTTTCCCCAACATTTTCTGTTAAAAATAAATCCTTCAATACTTTATAATTTGCCTTTGCAGGCAATTCCCCCCGGTTGCTTAAGTGCTCCCCTGTCCATTTAAATACCCGCGGGTCATTGAAAACCGGATGCTTCATAACTTCAAGATATTCCTGATGGTATGGATGCAGGGGATTCCTGATATCAAAAAACCACTCAATATTTTCATCCATTGCTTTTTCTGGCAGGAACCTGCGCACCCTGACTTTATCAGCCCCAAATTCATTGAGGCACCTGTCAATAAAATCTGGCAGTGTCCGAAAATTCCGTTCCTGCATCACCATAGCAATCTCCAAAAAATTAATCTTCCCTTCTTCCCTCAGTTTTTTTACAAACCTAAGGTTTTCCTCCATCTGGCTAATTTTCATTTTTGTCCCAGACAGATATTGGTATGCTGCTTCTTCAAAACTGTGGACTGTCAATGTAACGCTTAAATCTGCATCCCCAATGTTTTCAACTTTCTTCCAGTTCTTCTCGTTTAAAAGGGATCCATTTGTTTCCAATTCAAATTTTGCGCCCTCAATTTCTTCTGGTTTCCACTCTGAAACTAATTCCATCATGCTGTCACTGACAAAAAATTCCCCTAGCCCATTGGCGGAAAAAGTCTTTACATAAGGCAGTGCAGCCCTGATCTCTCTTTCCACCTTTTCCTGCACCACTGGATCCATTTTGTCGTCACACCTTGAAATACAGCAGGTGCAGTGGTAGTTGCACCTTCTGTCATAAGCAAGGCTTACAATTTCCGGATATTCTGGTATTTTTTCTATCTCTACCAATTGGGATTCCAAAATATTATTTGCCATATACGGGCAGTTTTCTTCATTACAGTAATCATATGTCCCTTCTATCAATGTCTGCCGGAACCGTTTTGCCGCTTCACTATTGTATACTTCCGACATGGTATTATCCCGCAAATTTCCAAGCAGGTAATAACCTGCCCACCCACATGCACGGACAGTCCCTATCCCGTCTATAATCTGAACATATAATGCCTGCCTGCAAATTTTCATCTTCCATCCTTCCCCGCTTTCCTAATAATTCCCTGCCCTATAAGGCATACAATAATTTTCTATGTGATTTCTTTTCAGCACTTTCTCCACTGCGCCAGCATTGATGGGCTGAACGGCTAACACAAACCCAGGATTAGGGCTCATCTTAAGAACTTCGCTCAAATAATATACTTTCCTGCCTTCTGCCAACTCTGCCTTCATCTGGCCATCTGAAACAACAAACCCTTCAAACCCTATTCCTGCAAGTTCCATCTGAGCCTTGCAAACTGGGGCAAGCCTGCCAGTACCATAAATAAACCTTTGCCCTGTTTGCCTGCTGAGCTCTAAAATGCTGCTGTCCAAATGCTTAGGGGACAGGCATTGGTAACATTCTTCTGCCAAGCTGGCATCCAGCCCTAATTCCAACGCCTTTGTAATCCCTTCCTTCTCTGGGATGGACAGGCAAAACCCAAAGTAGTCAGAAACAATCTTGCATTTTAAAATATCTGAAAATACCCCCAAGGTATAGCGGTTAAAATTTTCAAAAAACCGAATCATTTCCACGGTATAATTATTATAGAAAAGCTGGCTTTCTGAAGTTTTTTTCATATAAGACTGGGGCGTGGAAACGCGGTATACTGACATTGGCTTTTTAAAATAATATACCTCCCCACAATTTGCAAAATATTGCCTAAGGGGATAGTCCAAAACTTTTGAAGCAAGGAAAAAATCTGGCATCCCGTCCAGCAAGCCTGCCCTCACCATATAAGAAGCAAAAGCTGGAAAATCTGTGCCTAACCCTGCCCGGACTTGCTCTGCCTGAGGATAGGCCCCATCTTCCGGGAATGTATCCAGCAAGCTTTCCATCCCTGTTTCATAATTCTGTTTCACTGCATTATGCATGCACATAGAATATGTCCCATGGGTTTCCAGAATATCCACCTGTTTCTGCAATTTATCCGGGTCAGTCCAGAAGTCATCCCCCTCGCAAAATGCAACATACTTCCCTTTTATGATGGGGAACAGGAAGGCCTGATAGATATTACAGCGTTGGTATTGGTTCTCTGTCTGAATCACGGTACGAATAACTTCTGGATATTTATTTTCATATTCCTTTATAACCCTTGCCGTGCCATCTGTGGATGCATCGTCATGGATAATCAACTCATACTTGAAATTTGTTTTTTGGCTGACTACCCCCTCTATTGCATCTTTTATAAATTTTTCATGGTTATATGCCGTGCAGAGCACCGACACCATAATATTACCTTCCATCTTTCACTCCATTTCCGCCCTGTAAAACTCTATTTCCTCTGCAATCCCATCTTGGAATTCAATTTCTGGTTTCCATCCTGTATCTGCCTGAATACTGCTGATATCAGCCTCCAAATGCATAATCTGTGAACCCGAATATGGCACTTTTCCAAGTTCCATGTCTTGGAGCCTTCCCAGTTTCTCACATAAAATAGAAATATATTCTTTCAACGGCATTGCTTTTCCGCTGCCAACCGGGTACATGGCGCCATCCCGCCCCTTCTTTGCTATGGAATAAAGTGCATTGGCAACATCTTTCGTGTTAATGAAATCCCATATCTGTTCCCCTTTGGAAAATGCCAGCTCCCCACCCTGAATACTGCTTAAAATATTGGATGCTAACATCGACAGCCTGTTATCGCATAATCCATATGCGCTTAAAATCCTTGGCCAGATATGGCGCATCTCATACTTCCTGCATAAAACCCTCGTCGCATGGCAGGCAGAAAGCTTCATTACTCCATATGCTATTTCAGGCACGCACAATGTGTTCTCCCTAAGCGCTTCATTATGCCGCCCATATTCTGCTTGGCTGCCTGCACCGATAAAAGAATGGCATCCCAACCTATGGGCAGTTTCCACAGCATTACAGGAATACACTACATTTTCAATCTGTTTGCCAAAATCGTCCCGGACTTCCCTTGCAACATTCGCCCACCCTAAATGGAAGAACACATCATAATCATTTTCTTCACACTTATAATTTTTCAGTTCCTCCAGCCTGCAATCCACAAACTGCAGACGAGGATCTTTAGGCAGGTATTTCAGCCTTGCAGATTCCCCCCGCTGCAATAACAATATTTTTTCTAAGTCCTCATCCAGAAGCCTTCGGATTAATGCCAAACCAATGGAACTGCTTGCCCCAGTCATTACTGCCTTCTTTAATTGATATTCCATCTCTGACTACTCCTTTGCACATATACCTACCAGCTTTATAAAACGCGCAGGAATGTTCACCGCTTATCCAATCATTTCATATATCCTACAAAACTTTCAACCTGTGCTATCTTTTCCATCTTTTTGATATAAATTGATTATCATATTCCCCTGCAGTTCCTCCTCCGGCAGCATAGGGTTCATATACTCCAGCGGCAGCGATTCCATCTGCCCATCCGCACGTTTATAGGAAACCTGCTTTGGGAATGCACTAAGTTCAATTGGCACGAACACCTCGCACACCACAGGCCCGTCATATGCAAGCACCTCTTTGACTTTTTCCCGCAGCCCTCTGTTGTCCCTGATCTGGGCTGTTTTCAGCCCATAAGCTGCCGCCACGCCCGAGATTGGCGATAAGGTAAGGTTCGAGCCTTCGTCGCAGGCCACATAGTGCCCCTGGAAAATATTTTTCTGGGTGGCATGTATCTGGGCATAACCCTGGTTGTTCAGCACAAAAATCTTAATCGGCAAGTTCAGACGCCGGATGGTTTCCAGCTCCTGGATGTTCATCTGGAAGCCGCCGTCCCCGTTGACGCACACTGTCCTCCGGCCATTCCCGGCCAGGCAGGCGCCAACCGTTGCCGGGACGCCAAAACCCATGGATGCAAGCCCCTTCGTGGCAAATACCCTCTGCCCCTTCTTCACCCGGAAGGCCTGCATGGAAATGTCAATACATGTCCCGGAACTGCCGGAAACATAGATGTCATCCTCCCCCATCTGTTCCGTTATGGCATCCAGCAATGCATAGGTATTGGCATACCCTTCCTGCTCCCAATGGGCTTTCTGCACAATGAGGTATTTTTCCTTCATACGGTTCCCATAAGCAATCCATTCTGTACGGCTTTTGCGCTGGATTTTGTCCCTGTGCTTCAGCAGGAGCCCTATAAATTCTTTTGCATCTGCACAGATGGGGATCTGTGGCCTTACGTTAACCTTTTTCAATTCATTCCCATCAATGTCCACCATAACTTTCACCGCTTCCCTTGCAAAGCCGTCAAAATTATAGCCTGTCTGGAGCAGGTTCATCCGCGCGCCAATGGACAGGAAAAAATCCGAGTTCTGCTGCACGAAATTGGCATACCTCTGCCCCATGCCGCCAGGCCTGCCGAAAAACAGCGGATGGCTGTCCCCTATCAAGTCAATCCCGTTCCAAGTCGTCAGGACCGGAATCTGCAGGCAGCCTACCAGCTCCTCAAAGGCTTCTGCCCCGCCCGACAGGCGGATTCCATTCCCTGCTAAAAGCACTGGCCGTTCCGAAGCATTTAAGCAGTCTATGACCTGCAGAGCCAGCCTTTCCAATTTCTTTTCCTTTTCTTCCCTCTGGAGAGCCCCTTCCTTCTCCGGCTCCCATCCTGCCAATCCTGTTTCATCCACCATGGACGCCTGGATATCCAATGGGATGTCCAGCCATACCGGCCCCTTCCGCCCACTGGTTGCCTGGTACAGAGCCTTATCCAAATGATATTTTATGGTTTCCGGCTCTGTCACCATGGCCGCATATTTTGTAACCGGCTTCACAATTGAGATAATATCCAGTTCCTGCATTCCCTGCTGGCGGATGCCCTGCCCACGGATCTGGTCTGCAAGCTTTACCTGCCCGGATACCACAACCATAGGGGTGGATTCTATATAGGCGGCAGCCACTCCGGTAATTGCGTTTGTCCCGCCCGGCCCAGTCGTTACCATCAAAAGCCCCGGCTTGTTGGTGACGCGGGCATAGGCTTCTGCGGCAATGGCACAGGCCTGCTCATGCAGGCATACTACATATTGGATTTTCTGGCTTTTGCCAAGGGAGTCATTTAAGTGCATGGCTCCGCCCCCCGGCAGCATAAACATATGGTTTACGCCCAATTGCTCTAAATATTGGATGATGTAATCTGATACTTTTATCATGAGATACCTCACAGGCTATTCTGCCGCTGAATATGCATGGTATTTAATAAGCTGCTCCACCAACTGGTTCTTCACCATAGTGGCTTCATACCCGCCATTGACGCCCATCTTGTGGAACAGGTATTCCATCGTCAGGTTCCCGTCCCGCCATTTGCCGCCAAGGCCAAGGTGGGTAACATCCATATAGTCTGCTTTGCGCTCTAAGGCCAAATCTGCCAATTTCTCTGCTGTCCCATTTTTATCATGGAGGTGCACGCCGCATGCTACCCCGCTTTCATGGCATTCTTCAATGGTACGCACCACATACTCCTCTGTCATGACGCTTTCCGTATCTGCAAATTCAATGGCATGTACGCCTTCCGCCGCTGCAAACTGGATAAATTCCCTGTTTTTTTCTGGGGAATTATAGCCGGCGCTGGTAAAGTTAATAAATACCTCATACCCTAAATCCATACATTCCCCTACCCTTTGCCCCAAAACTGCAAAATCCGTTTCATGGGAACGGGTAAGGATCCGTATGGTATCAACTGCGCTTTCTTTTTTAGGCAAAAGTTCTGTTATTGGCCTTTGGATATCCCGCATGGCAGATATCTTAGTAATATTTTTAATTGTTTTAAGCACAGACGCAATTTCCTCATTTTTTGTGCTGCAATAACGGTAATACCCTTTCCCGGGGTCGGCTTCGGCGTTATGGAAAAACCCCAGTTCTACATAGTCAATGCCTTTCCCCTGGGCAAACTTATATACGCTTCGGACAAATTCATCATCAAAATACCAGCCTGTCTGGTAGCCTACTTCCCGGAGGGTACAGTCAAATACTTTTAATCTGTTTATCATACTTCACCTTTTTTGCCTTCTTCTTTACACAATTTGGAATATTTTATATACCAAAAAGAAAACAATGTTATCATATCTGCATAGTCTGCATCATCGACTTCGACTTCCAAGTCCTGGATTCTTTCCACCACTGCCCTTAACACAGCGTTATGCGCTTCCAGAAAACTGCATTCAATCAGCCCTTCCTTCTCCCGGATTAAGTCTATCAGCACAAACAGCTTATTTGCTGCACGTCTATAGCTGTTTTTGATAACCTCCGGCGAAAGCATATCTTTCCACTCATTCAGCAATGCTATCAGTCCATCCATCTGCTTGATCCGCAAATCAGCCCTGGCATAGTCCAATATTACTTTCCCCCCAGAATCTTCGCTTGCTTTTACATTTTCATCTTCGCCTTCCTGGAACAGTGTTTCCCCGCATATATAGATATCCCTTTCAATGGCGCAGCGCATGGCGGCGGCATTGTGCGCATAGGACCTGTTAAAATAATTTCCATCCCCAGTTCCTGCCTGCCACTCATACAGGCTGCGCAGGTTTAATTCCCGATGGGCTTTTGTCCCAAAAATACACCCTGACAAATAATTGAGCCCCCAGAAAACTTCTTCAAAAGCACGGCCACCCTTTTGGAACCACCGATTAACATTTTCCTTATAATAAAATGCGCCAGCCGCGCTAATAAACCCAAGTTCTTCCCCGTATTTTTGGATTAAAAACAGGTATTTCCAGACATTATCAAGGTAAATGGTATCTTCGTCACTCATCATACAGCAGAATTTTCCCGATGCCCGTTCTACAGTTTCCACAAAGGAAAGGTTTCCTCCCGGATTATCAGGAAAACGGTAATATGTAATCCTGCTATCCTCCTCCGCCAACTTCTCTATTTCCTGATAGCCTTCTGTATTTGATTGGCTGCAGTTGTCACACACCAAAAATTCTATCTCTGAGTCAAAATGCAGGTTCTGTAAATGGCGGATATTTTCCAGTGCCCTATGCCCCCGGTTAAAGCTGGGAATTCCAATTGTCAAAAGTATATTCTCTTTGTTCCGCCCTTCTTTGGAACAGCGGAACCTATGCTCTGTTTCTGCCCATTCCATAAATGTTCCAGTGTCCTCCTGGATCCCTTTATATAATTTTGGAAATGACAGTTCTGTACGCTGATGGAAAAATTCTTGCATTTTTCCAAAATCATCAAAAATATGCCATTCCTTATGGAAAAGACTTTCAAATTCCGGCAATTGGAGATAGGAAAAAGGGATTGCCCCATCCGAAAGAAAGCATACCATCCGCCTGCCATTGAGCTGCTTGGCTTCTAATGGTTCCCTGTAATTCCATGATTTCCAGAAAACAACCGCATCAAACACATTTTCACCGCTAAAAATCTCATCCTCTGTATGGAGAACCAGATTTGCTGTAACCTTCTCCCCAATCATCCTATCTTTCTTCCCATAGAGGTAATACACGCCATCTTCTGCTGGAATGAACCAAAAAGGCAATTCCCCATATGGCGGGATTTCCTCTGTATGGATTTGCCCTCTGCACTGTTCCAGGTTCTTTCCATAAATACTTTGGAATTCCTTCTGATTTGGCTCTATAAATGCTTCTTCCACGATTTGGCTGATGGTTTCTCTGCGGTACCCTTTTTCTTGAAGCTTTTTCCATGTTTCTAAACTCTCTATATAAAAATTCTGCCCAAACAGGAACCATCCCATCTGAAATGCTATTTCATCTGCCAATTCCCCATCTATTAACTGATACCTGTCTATTGCATCCAAAAAGAGCTCCAATGCCTGCCCAATCTGCCCTTCCCGCGCCAGTTTTTCCGCATTGCTTATGATTCCATTTATCTCCTGCATCTTATTTTCCTCCTAAAAAACTGACGTACTACCGGCCTTTCCTGCTCCCAGATCATTGTTTTGCCCGTAAAATCTCGTTTTCTCCCAAAAGCTGGCGTACTACCATCCTTTTACCACTCCCGGATAATCGTTTTCCGTTCCATCAGATCCAGCTTTGCTATCGCGGGGTCGTCATAATAGGAATCCCCTTTCACATGGGTTGTGGATATTTCTTCAAACACTGCCCCTGCCCTGGACGAAAATGAATGTTTGGAATTCCGTAAGACTGTTTGGGTGTCCCCTGGCTGCATATGGGCCGCCTTTCCATCCACCACGCATTCCAAATCCCCATAAAGCAACTGGAAGGTTTCTTCCTTTACCTTATGGAAATGCACGGGGTGCTGCTGCCCTGGGAGCACCACGATTAGCTTCTTGCAGTATTCCCGGTTTATTATGCTGATGATAACCGCCCCGGTACGCCGGAACTGCCTTAACCCATAGTGGTGGGACAGCTCTACCTCAAACTGGCTCCCCAGCGCTATCCCTGCTTCAAACAGCAGCCCCTTTGCATCGTGGATGACGCCCCTTGCTAGGCTGATGTCCGTATATGCTTTCTTCTCATATAGCGGCGCATGCTCCGTATAGTCCCTGCCTGCAGCCATGCCTTCCCTGAACTCCCCGCTTGCCATCTGCCCTTCCCCGCAGGGCATGGCAAAGAACACGTCCTCCCGGCTGATTGCCTGCCCCGCCTGGATGGGCCGCTTTGCGAACACACCCCTGCACAGGGAACGCAAGGAGTCCAGTTCTTCCTGGCTGACATACTTGTCCCCCTCTTTTTTGACCCTGCAGACCTCCCTTGCATCCACAATGGCCTTCACCCACCGCCCGGCCTGCCCCGGGTCCATGGAGTAGGCATTCAGGGTTATGGTGTCTGTAGGGAGGCCTACGTGCCGCTCAAAAATTTCTGCGCCTTTTGCCACTGCCATCATGGGCACGGTAATGTCGTCCGGGTCCTCATGCCCGGAATAGCCAACCGTAACCCCACGGTAACGCTTCCTCATCCGCCCAATAAAATCTAACTGCAAATGCCCAAGCGGCGCAGGGTATTCCGCCACGCAGTGGAGGAACGCAAACTCGCAGCCCCGGTGGGTAAAGAAGTTATAAATCTTATCTATATCAGAAATAGATTTCCCGCCCGTAGAAATAATTAATGGCTTCCCTGCCGCTGCTGCCTTCTCAAGAAGCGGCCAGTCCATGGCGCTGCAGCTTGCAATTTTGATGATGCCAAGCCCCTGTGACTGGCACCATTCCACCCCATCCTCGTCAAAGGGCGTGCTCATGGCAGCCATGCCTTCCTCCCGGATGGCGGACACCAGCACGGAAAACTGCTCATAGGACAGCTTTGTGCCCTCAAACCTCGGGATGTGCTTCACGTCTGCCCGCCCTTTGTAATCCGGGTGGATAAACGTGTCCAGGTTCCGGTACTGTAGCTTCACCGCTGCCTTTACGTTGTAGTTCCGGGCAACCTTCCCCATTTCCCGGATAATGGACAGGCCATGCTCCACGCTGCCCTGGTGGCTGTTCGCCATTTCAAATATAATTAATCCGTCAAAAACTCCCATATTCCCTCCCTGCTGCAACAGCGCCGCATTGGCAGGGACACCCTGCCTTCTCGTCATCCAGATAGCTACTTATTTTCTGCCATAAGCCTTAGCTTCCTGTCAGCCCTGACAAATTCTTCTTCTGTGTCAATATCATAATTATGTTCCATTTGATAACCCAAAATATATTTCCCGCTCATGGAGTGGGATTCCAGGATTGTCCTTGTGCGTACCACGTCAATACATGCGTTCTGGTAATAAATAGGCGGGAGCTGCTGCCTTGGCATGTTATAAGCCTCGGCAATATCTGTTAAGATGGGAGTAATCCTGCCTGTGCCATCCATACGCCACATCTTATAGGCCAGCTCTTTTGCCGGGGCTACACAGCGCACGGAATCCGCTTCCGGATTCTGTGCCAGCAACCCCACCATCCGCTCAATGTCCCCTGGGTCGCGGATGGGGTAAGTAGGCCTAAGCTGCACCACCATGTCCGGCACATACCCCTCCCTGTCCCGAAAATATGTAAGGGCATGCAGGAACACATCAATATCCAGGGCTGTGTCTGTGGCGTATTCGGCCGGCCGCAAGAAAGGCACTTCCGCTCCATACTCCCTGGCAATTTCCGCATATTTGGGGCTGTCCGTGCTTACAATTACCCTGCTGACTGCTTCTGACTCCCTAGCATGCTGAATGGAATATGCCAGCATAGGCTTCCCCCCTATGGGACGGATGTTTTTGTCTTTTACAGACTTGGATCCGCTCCGCGCTGGGATAACTGCTAAGATTTCCATATTTTCCGCCTTCCTTCCCACTCCTTGCAAACTATGGCCTTCTATCTTCCATATACTCCTGTTTCCCGTGCAATAAGCGCCCTTATCTTCCGATGCCGCATATGACAAACCTATCTTCGGAATGGGCAGCGCCTTTTCCCTGCCCTGTTATGTAATTGGCAGCAGCGCTTCTTCCGCCATCTGTTTTAACAACTCTGCACATTCCTGCAAAACCTGGTTATAAAGGATTCCTTTCCGTGCGATTTCTTTGATCTCTGCCTCAGAACTCTCACCCTCATAAAAATATTCGCTGCGGATAATATAATCTGCAGTAGCCATCGTCATATCAATCAACTGGAATGCTTCCCGCTCCCTGCACCTCTTTGTAAGCTTTTTAATTCTTTTTAAAAGCTTTCCGGCTTCTTTCTGCCCCAGATTCCCTGAATTAGAAATCTTCTGAAGCTTCCGGTAAGAAGTTTCCAGCAGCTTCGCTGCTTTTTGGATTTCTGCATAATCATTTGGGATGCTATGGAGATACTCTGCTGCTTTTTTCCGTTCTTCCTCCGAAAAAGCAGATTCCATCTGTTCTATTCTTTCCGAATAATTAATTTCCCTATGGCATGTTTCTGAAATAATTTCTTTCAAGGTGCACAGCTCTGTTCCTTCGATAAAAGCCCCGCCCTCCGTGGCATTGACAACCCTGAGATTTTCCCGGTGTCCCTTGGCTCCTTTAATGTATTGGTTAAACCATTCTAAAAAATTCCGGAAATCACGCCTGGTAGGAATTTTATCTACATAGTTTCCCTTTACCATAATCATATGCTCTGTATTTTCCTCTGGCATCTTTTCCTGGAACGTGCCGTCTGCATGGGACTTATTATCAGAATAAGCCAAGTCCTGCCCCACCAGAATAATTGTCTGGAACCCCATTTTATAAAGCATGGAGAACGCGCTGCAGGCCACGGAACCGCCAATGGCAACCGTTGGAAACTCTTTGCCATTCATATCATAAATATGGTACGGCATGGCATACCCATCATCATAAAAGATTTTTTTACCCTTCTGCCTGCTTATGATTTTATGGAGCGCACAGGTGGGAGCCACCACCGGTATTGTTTCCGCCCCTTCAACTTCAACCAATTGCAGCGGTTTTTGGGCGTCAATCGTCATAAATGCGTCTGGCCGTATGCCTGCCTTAATCAATGGTTTCAGCGCCGTATCCACCGCCAAAATAAAAGCTCTATTCTTCGCCTTCTTCAATTCATGGATATTCTTATTCAGGGAAGGTCCTGCAGACACCAGGATTGCAGGACCGTCCACAGGGACTGCCTGGGCCAGGCATTTTGTGTGGTAGCCATCGCAAATATATTTCATGTTTTGCAGCACATTGTCTGCAAGATGCGTAGAAAACTTCCTTTGCGTATTTTTATTCATCATAATACTTTCCACCTTCCGGTGTAAGGGACGCACTTTCTCAGTAAGCTTCTCAGCATACCATTCTTTATAATTTGGATGGATCTCTTCTATTAAAAACCCTACATTTTCAAAAACAAGGACTTTATTCATGACTGCTTCAAATTCTTCTGCATTGATTTCCTCTATAATAAACGCAATGGGCCGGTTTTTAATTTCTTCTGACAAATCAATTTCCTGCAGCAATTTCAGGAAAATCCGTACGGAGGGCTCATATACAACGACGTTCACTTCTTTCTTTGTCTTGCAGATTAACGCCTTTAAGTATGCCCCGCTGCCCACCCCAAACAAAAAAACAGGCGCATATTTAGGAAGTTCCCCTAACCGCTCCTGCCACCGTTCCACAGGCCTTTGGGCATTTCTTTTCCCGCCAAGATATAACGCCCGTTCCCCTTTTTTCATACGGAAAATTGTCTGGCCATCCCAAGAAAGTTCCGGCCATACCTCCGTATCATCCTCAATCCCTTCTTTTTCACGGATTAAATCTGCAAATTCTGGATACCATGTTTCCATTGCTTTTAAATTTTTTTCAAAAACCCCTTCACTCATGGCAACCCTCCTCTGCATCCGCATCTGTATCTATATAAATATTCAATAATTCCCGTAACCCATTGTCCAATGTATCCAGCATATATAACATATCCTGCTGTTTTACCGCTTCCATATAATCTTCCAAAACCTGCAGCACATAATGCCCGAACTCTGCATACTCTTTTTCTTCCATCCCAAAAATATTACCCTGCAAAAAAAAAGCACAATACTGGCGTATCTCATCTGCCAGCCCCTGGCCCTGGTTCAGGATATCTTCCTTATAATCATAGTATTCCTCGCAAATAGCATCTATTTTACTGTTTAGCTGCTTTGCTAACGCTTCCATCTCCATATCATTCCCTCACTGGCAAACATCCCAGCTGCTTTATGATAAAACAGAGGGACAGTTTCCCGTCCCTCTGTAATTTTAGATTTAACTGTAAAAACACAATACCTGTATTTATTATCCTAACAAGGACAGTACGCCCTGTGTGGACTGGTTTGCCTGAGCCAGCATAGACTGCCCAGCCTGTGCAAGAATATTGTTCTTGCTGTATTCCACCATTTCAGAAGCCATATCAAGGTCACGGATACGAGATTCTGCTGCCTGGGTATTCTCAGCCACGTTATCCAGGTTTGCAATGGTATGCTCTAACCTGTTCTGCAATGCACCAAGGGCAGACCTCTGGGAAGATACCTGGTTGATAGCTGCCTGGATCGCTGTGATAGAGCTGTTTGCTGCTTCATAGTTATCTACACATGCATTACCAGTCTTCGTATAGCTTGCCCTTGCAGTTGCAGATGTTGCGCTTGTTTCAAGGTAGGTAGTGAAATTATTTTCAATTTCTGAATGCATTTCTTTCCTAGCCATGGAAACGTCATAGTTTATAGCAGATTGCTTCGTGCCAAATGCCTTGCCGTCTGTAAGCGCCTTAAACTTCCCATCCGCCTGATCTGCATAATTTGCTGCTGTGTACTTGGTTGCAATTGCTGCACTGAATGCCGTTATGGCATCTGCACGGTTTTTCCCAACACTATTGGCTGTATTATAAGTGAAGGACATTCCCTTATAATTTACCTTCGTGCCCTTTTCGCCCATCTGTTTGTCATACTTAACAGTAGCTTCAATATCTTTCAAGCCCAATGTCCTAGCATTCATATTGTCAATGCTGATGGAAATCTTCTGGTTTGCATTAGCCCCAACCTGAAGGTTCTTATCCTTAAAGGTACCATCCAGCAACTGCTGTTTGTTGAACTGAGTGGTGCTGGAAATCCTGTCAAGTTCGTCTGTCAGTGCATTTAATTCCTGGTTGATAGCATCACGGTCAATGCCTTCGTTGGTATCGTTTGCACCCTGAACTGCCAGTTCATTCATTCTTTGAAGGATGGAGTGAGCTTCATTTAAAGCACCTTCAGCAGTCTGGATTAAGGAAACGCCGTCCTGAGCATTTACAGATGCACGTGACAAACCGCGAACCTGGCTTCTCATTTTTTCAGAAATCTTTAAGCCCGCTGCATCGTCGCCTGCACGGTTAATCCTGTAACCAGATGATAATTTTTCAGATGATTTAGCCTGGGAGCCTGTTGTAATACCTAACTGACGGTTAGAGTTCATTGCTGTAAGGTTGTGTTGTACGATCATTGCCATAATATTTTTCCTCCTTGTTGTTTATGGTCTTAGTACGCCCTTGTGATATCTTCTATGGTAAGATAGGGCGTTTCGGCTGCCTTCTGCTCTGCAGCTGGCAGCAGATGCCGCAAATCCGTTTGCGTGCATTGAATTTTTATAATAAGCAGGAGCCCTAGGTTACTCCCGCATTATTAACTTTTTGGAAAATCCAGCGGTAATAAAACCTCCAAATCACCCGCCGTATTTCGCCATTGGGCTTTTGGCCCGCTCTGCTTTCCTTGCTTTCCTCCGTTCTTCCATAAGGATTGCCTTAATCTTTTCCTTGGCTTCCGGGGAAAGCTCCCTGTCCTTGTGGTGCTTTACTTCATTGCCCGGATCCGGAGCCATTCCATATTTCTCCAGCGCCGTACTTCTTGCAATGTTCATGGACTTGGGCGCATCTACCAGAATATGCAGGTTATTTGCGCTTCCTCCTGTAAATACCACTTTGACGTCATCTCCAACCAGCAGGTATTCGCCGGCTTTTACTGTTAATTTCAGCATGGGAACCTCCTTGTTTTCCTTCTGGCGCTTATCTGGGATTATTCCTGTAAGCGGCAGGGTAATCACTTCCTAATGACTTTTTGGGAAATGCAACAGTTTGCTAAAGAGTGTTGCATTTTTCTGCTAAAGGGGGATTTTGGCAAAAGATGGGGCTTCCTATGTAAATTAGGAAGGATTGGCCCGCGTGGATATTTGGAAAATAGGCAGATATTTATTTTAGAATCATATATGTTTGCACACAAAAAGCCCAGAGATATTCTCTGGACCTTTTATAAAAGAAAACGGAAGCTTATTTTTCCTGTATATATTCTGGCAAAAAATTCTTTTTTAAAACTTTCATTTTCCCTGTTAAGTATTTCCCGTTTCGTTCGATATATAAGGTGTAAGAAAAATGCAACATTATTTAGCATAATGTTGCATTTTACAATTCAAAAAAAATTTATCTTTCAGGCTTCCGCCCAAAATGGAACTTCCGTTCCTTCTTCTCCGGCTCTGGTTTTTCCTCCGCTTCCTTCCATTTAAAGTACTCTGCATCCAAATCCACATGGATTTCCGGCGGCAGGTTTGGAATCCGTGCTTCTTCGTCTGGGAACTCCCCATCCAGCGCAGAAACTGGCGGAATATCTGCCTGGGCGGAAACCATGGGTTCTGCCAGTTCCGCTTCTACCATGGCGGCAAGGCCTGCCCCTGCTTTTGCCAGGATTTCCTCCAGCCTTGCTTCCTCCTCTGTTTCCTGCATCTGTGGCTTTTCCAGGGACATGTCCTCCAGCTCAAATTTTTTCTCCCGGCTCCTCTGTGCCCTGCGGCGCAGGTTTTCCGCAAATTCTTTGCCTGTTACCCTTGCAAGGCTTTCGGCTGCTTCATCCCTTCTGGCAGAATCCTCCTGTTCCTCATCATAGTTTTTCCCAGTGCGCTGGAAATAAGCCTGATTGATTTTTATTTCAGGCTTGATGGCAGAATAGGATTTGCCTTCGTTGGGGATCCGTTTCTCTTTTTTCCCCTCTGTCTGAAGGCGGTGCTCTTTTTCCAACTGCTTATTGACCTCTTGTATCAGCTTCACGTATTTATCCGTATCTGCAAAGTCCCTAAGCTGGCCTGTAAGCTCCAGTTGGTTCCGCTTGACCCGGTCCCGCTGGTTTTCCATCTCTACGTTCATCTTACGGAAAATATTTTGGACAGCCTGATGGGCGTCATCCATAATATAGCAAATCCGGTTGATGGCATCGTCGGTATACATAATGGAAGCGGCATAGATGTCGTCCGCGTGCTTGCTGGCCTTCTGGATGATTTCCTCGCCCCGTTTCTCACAGCGCCGCTCTGCAATCTCATGCTTACGGGTGGTAACCTCATAATGGTCCATAGCCTCATAAACTGCAAGGTTTAACTGTTCCAGCAGTTCAAAAACGGCTTTTTTATCCACAATAATCTTTGTATTGCTGTCCCCGTAAGGCTGGCTTTTGGAAAACAGCAGGTGTATGCATTTTAATACATGTTCTATTTTATCCTGTACGCTCATATTCCATTCCCCTGTCTTGCTTAGGGCGCGTTTGGTATCTGCCAAAAAACATTCCAAACACGCCCCAGTCAATTTTAACAGAATTACCTTACAGTTGCAAGGAAAATCCGGCCTTTGGAACCACTGGAAATTTTTTCAGTTACCGTTCACATGCCGCTGTCCGGGGAGAGCTTTCTGCAGATTTTATGGGTGAAGCCTGTCAGAACCGGAAATCCCGTTTCCCATTGTGGATATTTGCCAGGTAATCCATTACTTTTTCCTTGACTTTCGGGTTGGTAATCACATCCAGTTCCCCCTCAATCAGTTTTTCCCCAATAGCCTTTGTTTCTTCGGAAGCATAATCCTCCAAATATTCTTTCAGGGTCATCAGTGCATTGGGATGGCAGCAGTTGACGATCTGGCCGCTTTTTAAGAGCGTCATAAAGCGGTCGCCAGTCCGGCCCTCCCGGTAACAGGCGGTACAGAAGCTGGGCACATAGCCCATTTCCATCAGCCAGCGGACAACCTCATCCAACGTGCGGTTGTCGCTGACGTCAAACTGGGCAGAATTTTCTTCCTCTGGTTCTTCTTCTGCGTAACCGCCTACGCTGGTGCGGGATGCGCCGCTAATCTGGGAAATGCCAAGGCGGAGGACTTTCTCCCGGCAGGCCTTGCTTTCCCGTGTGGACACAATCATCCCCGTATAGGGCACGGCGATCCGGATACATGCCACAATTTTTGCAAAAATTTCGTCAGAAATCCCATTGTCAAACACATCCGGGTCAATGTCGTCTGCCCTGCGCAGCCTTGGCACGCTGATGGTATGGGGGCCTACGCCCTTATAGCTTTCCAAATGCTCCGCATGCATCAGGATCCCGGTAAAATCATAGCGGTAATTGTTCAGGCCGAACAGAACCCCAAGGCCAACGTCGTCAATCCCGCCGTCCATCGCCCTGTCCATGGCTTCTGTGTGGTAGGCATAATCGTGTTTTGGCCCCGTGGGATGGAGTTTTTCATAGGATTCCTTGTGGTAGGTTTCCTGAAATAAGATATAGGTGCCGATCCCTGCATCTTTTAATTTCTGGTAATTTTCCACTGTAGTTGCGGCAATATTGACATTGACACGGCGGATTGCCCCATTTTTATGCTTAATGCCATAAATAGTATGGATGCATTCCAAAATATATTCGATAGGGTTGTTCACCGGGTCTTCCCCTGCTTCCAGCGCCAGCCGTTTGTGCCCCATATCCTGCAGCGCCATAACCTCTTTTACTATTTCCTCCTGGGTCAGTTTTTTTCTGGCGATATGCTTATTTTTCAGGTGGTAAGGGCAATATTCGCAGCCATTAATGCAGTAGTTGGACAGGTACAGGGGGGCAAACATGACAATGCGGTTCCCGTAGAAATCCTTTTTTATCTGCTGGGCAAGCTCATAGATTTCTTGGTTCTTGTCCTCCAGCCCACAGTCTAACAGGACAGCGGCTTCCCGGTGGGAAAGGCCTTTCCGTTCCCTTGCCTTTGCCAGGATCCTGTCAATCAGTTCCCGGTTCGTTTTGTTGGCTTCTGCATAAGCCAAAGATTCTAAAATCTCCTCATGGCTGATAAATTCTTCCGCCTTTGGCGACATTACGTTATACATGGCACATCCTCCTTATAAGAAAATCTTCCTGTTACTTTTTTCCAGCTTAGATATTACTGCTTCCGGGCTGGGGCATCCGGAAAGTCCCCGCGGCTAACTGCCAGTTCATACCCAATCTTCTCCATCCTGCGGTTTAGGCAGGCCCAGCATTCCGCCGCTTCATCCCCGGTGCAGATTTTGTTGTCGTACAGCTCATATTTCTTCCGCACGGAAGTGGGGGAAAGGTTGGGCATCACTACATTTGCCCCAGCCAAAATGCCTTTTTCCCGCCCCATCGGGTCAATCGTCCCAAGGGCAGTGGTGGCAGGCAGCAGAAGGCTGGGCAGCATCAGGCGCAAAAGGCCCAGCAAAAACAGCGTCAGTTCCACCGTCCCTCCTGGCTCCCCGGCAAAAGGCGTTTCATGGTGGGGGACAAATGGGCCGATGCCTGCCATTTGCGGCTCCAATTCCCGGAGGAACATCAGATCCTCTGCCAAATGTGCCGCTGTCTGCCCGGGGCTGCCCACCATAAACCCAGTGCCTGTCTGGTATCCGATTTCCTTGAGCCAGTACAGGCATTTTTTCCGGTTTTCCAAAGATAGTTCCGGCGGGTGCAGGCTGCGGTAATGGCTGCCATCGGCCGTTTCATGGCGGAGCAGATACCGGTCTGCCCCTGCTTGGTACAGCCCAAGGTAGCTTTCATAGGAACGCTCCCCAATGGAAAGGGTGATGGCGCAGTCCTGATAGCTGCTTTTGATGGCATGGACGATATCCTCCAGTTCCTCTTGGGAAAATTTCCCATCCTCCCCGCCTTGCAGCACAAAAGTCCGGAACCCCAGCCCATAGCCTTTCTGGCAGCACTCCATAATTTCTTCTTTTGTCAGGCGGTACCGCTGGGCATCTTGGTTGCTCCTTCGGATTCCGCAATAATAGCAGTCGTTTTTGCAATAATTGGTAAATTCAATCAATCCTCTGGTATAAATTCGGTTCCCGAAATAACGCTGCTGCCATTTTCTGGCCTTTTCAAAAAGGTATTCCGCCGCATTGGGGCTGCGGCCTTCGATTAAGGCAATCCATTCTTCCCTTGAAAGGCGGGATTCGGCCTCTAATTTATCTATCAATGCAACGATTTGTTCCATAAACCCTCCTAAACAGCCATTTCTATCCATATGCATACACAGCCAGCAGATGCAGGGCTCCCGACCGCTTTTGGCAGTTGCCGCTACAGGACCCAGCCATCATTTTTAGCTGTGCGCCGGGCATAGAATAAGGGCTGTGCCATTTTGGAAAAATCCACAAATGGAACAGCCCGGTCATGCTGCATTTCAGCTACCCGATTTTCTGTTGCTGTACCATTCCCTTCAGGATTTTCCTTGTGGTTTGGCCTGCTTTTTATTTTTTATGTTACGCTGGTTTGCAGTCAGGGGAACCGTCCATGTTACGGTTTCTTCCTGCGCACCATAGGTTACCCATTATAAATATAGGTCCTTGTTCCTTTTCCTCCGTTTTCGGATCAATCTTACAACCAACACAATGACAAGGATCAGCAGGATGAAAATTCCTGCCCCAATACTGAAAATGGCTACCGCAATCCGGTTTGGGTTTTTCATGATTGCCCCAAAGCTGCTGTCATCCTCAATAGTTTTGCGGTCATGGGTTTTGCTGTAATATTCCGGTATTTCTGGGACTTTTTCATTCTTTGCCCCTTCCCCAAAGGAATCTAAATACCTTGCCACGCACACCCAAGCCTTCAATTCCTGCCCATCCACATACACGATATGGTCTTCCAGATTTTCAATGGGAATCTCATTCCCTTGGGCATCTTTGGGCACAATGGAGAGAATCCCATAGGACTGGTCTGTGACTGCTCCCATCATCTGCCCGCTGTAAAGGTCGGCTACCAGACGGTAAAGCTTATCATCCTCAAGCTCCTCTACGTTCCCTTCCACATCCTGCAAATTCACGTCCGTCACCTTGTTTAAAATCATCCGGTTGGGATTTGCTGTGTATGCAAGGCCGCTGACATAAAGCTGTGCAGTAGTCATAATGGGGGAAATGGAAGCATCCACCTCGGCAATCGTCTTTAATTCTTTTCCGGTAAAATACACGCTTACCAGCGGATATCCCGGCACGCCGTCCGGGCCAATGCCTAGGGAAAGTGTCTGGAAGGCGTCTGCCACTGTAATGTCTTTTCCCTGATGGAAGGTATCCCGGATACAGCCGCTGGGCACTACGGCAACGGCCGCTGGCTCTTCTTCCCCAGTTCCGCTTGTATTCACCGTATACAAATAGGAATCTGCAAGCAAATTTCCAAGGGGTTCCTCCTGCAATTTCTCCCCCAGCCCGTTGATGGAGGTAAATTCCCATGGGTTGTAGGCAAGCACCTGGTCCCTTGCAAAGCCAAACTGGGAGAGGTAATCCTCATCTATGGTAAGGCCCAGTTCCTGAATCTTCTCTGCTGCCTTCTGATCCTCTTGGTAAGATTCATCCAGCAAGGTAAGCTGGTAATCCTTAAGTTCCCACCGGCCATCGTCCTTCTGCACCATGCGCAGGCTGCCAACCCGCGCACCATATTCACCGGTGGAAACAATGGCCGTATCCCCATGGACAATGGGCTCTTGCAAAATACTGTGGGTATGGCCGCTGACAATCAAATCCAGCTCCGGCACTCCCTTAGCCAGCAGCTCATCCTCGGACTTCTTTTCATCTGCCCATGTCCCGCTGTGGGAAATGCACACAATCAGATCCACCTGTTCCTGTTCCTTGATGGCGGCTACCGTTTCCTTGACGGCTTCTACCGGGTCTAGGAAGGACAAGGCGCAGGTGGGCGCACAGGCAAGGGCATCTTTGCCGAATACCCCAATGACTGCAATTTTTACGCCGCCTTTTTCCAGCACAAGATAAGGCTCTACCCCATAAGCTTCAAAAGCTTCTTTTAGCAATGCGCCGTCCTCTGCCTGCTCCCCTGCCAAGGTAGTTTCCCAGTCGATATTGCAGACTGCCAAGGGCGGCACTGCATCTCTACTATCCTGCGCCGCCTCCAGCATCTTTGCCAAGCCGCTGCTTCGGTAATCAAATTCATGGTTCCCAAAGGTAGTGGCATCCGCCCCAAGGAACCCTAACATGCGCAGCTCCGCAGCCTGCGTCGTGTACACAGTCTGGTACAAGGTCCCCATGGAAAAATCCCCGCCGTCCAGATACAGCAAATCCTCATTTTGGGCACGCTGCTGCTTAAGATAACCCATAAACCTTGCCGCGCCGCCTACCAATTTTTCTTCCCCATCTTCCTCCAGATAAAACGGCTCCAAATGGGAGTGGAGGTCATGGGTAAATATGATTTGGACTTCCTTCGGTTCCTCGGCCAATGCAACCCCTCCTGCCGCTGCTATGCAAAAGAGGAGCAGCAGCAATACTTTCCATATAGATTTGATTACTTTCATTATGTAGCCCCTGCCATTAAATTTCAATCAGTTCATAGTCCCTGCTGCCAATGCCAATCTTTTCTGCATGTTCTACACAGGACTTCCAATTGGTGTCTGGGTGGGTCATGTGGAAATGGTCGCCTTCCTGCCCATGCTCTTTATTTTCATGGAGCACGCTCCCAGCTATGATGGGCTGGCGGTTGCAGGCGTCTGCGCAGGCAACGTCGATTGCCACTGGGTCAAAGGATGCGAACATGCCTACATCCGGGATAATTGGGATATCGTTTTCCGCATGGCAGTCACAGTTGGGGGACACGTCACAGACAATGGAAATATGGAAATGCGGACGCCCCTCCAACACTGCCTTGCTGTATTCTGCCATTTTGTAATTCAGGATATCAACCGATTCCCCAAAGCTGGGCTCCACTGCATCCTTGGGACAGACGCCAATGCACCGGCCGCAGCCTACGCAATTCTCATGGTTGATGGAGGCTTTCTTATCTGTCACTGTAATCCCAGTATGGGCACAGACCTTTGTGCACATCCCACAGCCAATGCAATTCTCCTGATTGACGTAAGGCTTGCCTTCGCTGTGCATTTCCATTTTCCCTGCACGGGAACCGCAGCCCATCCCAATATTTTTCAGGGCGCCGCCAAAGCCTGCCATCTCATGGCCCTTAAAATGGTTCAAGGAAATCACCACATCCGCATCCATCACTGCCTGCCCGATTTTCGCTTCCTTCACATATTCCCCATTTACTGGCACCAGCGCCTCGTCCGTCCCCTTCAGGCCGTCGCCAATAATCACGTGGCATCCGGTGGAAAAAGGGGTAAACCCGTTCTCATAGGCTGTGTCAAGATGGTCCAAAGCATTCTTCCTGCTCCCTACATACAGGGTATTGCAGTCCGTCAGGAAGGCCTTGCCGCCCAGCTCTTTCACTACGTCCACCACTGCCTTGGCATAATTGGGGCGCAGGAACGCCAGATTGCCCAGTTCCCCAAAATGAATCTTGATTGCTGCATACTTATCTGTAAAATCAATGTCCTTAATTCCTGCAGCCTGAATCAGGCGTTTTAGCTTTGCAGGGATGTTCTCTGTAAAAGACGTTTTGAACGTTGTAAAATATACTTTTGATTTTTCCATGAATACCTGCTCCTCCTTCAAATTTTATCTGTATATTATACCCTGCCCTCGCCCTCTTTGCAAGAATTATTATAGAAATGGTAAAAAAATTGTCGATTTATGGGACAATTTCTGCTGCTTTTTGCGTCTAACGATTTTTTTACTTTTTCTTCATAATTTCTTTTGAATTCTTTATCTTTCTTTTAGAAATTGTCCACAATTTGCACACATTTATATCTTATACTCGTTATATCAAATGAAGTTGATAACAAACACGCGCGCACCGTTATCGGCTTCGACTAACAATAATTTAACTTTCTTTTGTAAAGTTATTTTATATATATTGGTGCCACCGCCCAAGATGTGGCACCCCATGAAACATTTCATAAATTTACTCCCCCAAAAAGCGTTGCCGCAAGGCAGCGCTTTCCTTCCGTTTTGCGGAAAAATCCCGCCCCTATTCCGAATACGTCACCTGCCCATCAATCAACACATATCTGATCTTGGTGTCAGAAACCATGGGGTTCCCGTCCGCAATGACAACATCCCCGTCCTTCCCAATTTCCAAGGAGCCCACGCGCCCTTCCACGCCAATATGTTTTGCGGCGTTTAATGTAATTGCCTGCAAAGCATCAAATTCATCCATACCGGATTTCACGGCAAGCCCGGCGCACAGCGGAAGGTATTGCTGGGGGATGACGGGGGAATCTGTGATGATGGACACTTGGCACCCTGCCCTTGCCAAATCCCCCGGCGTTTCAAAGCTCTTATTTTTCAATTCAAATTTCGATGCATGGGTCAAGGTTGGGCCTACCGCCACAGGATAGCCCTCTTTTGCCAAATCATCCGCTATCAGGGAACCGTCCGTACAGTGGTCAATGGCCAGCCCTACTTGGAATTCCTTTGCAATGCGGATGGCCGTATAGATGTCATTTGCCTGATGGGCATGGGCTTTCAGTGGGAGCTCCCCTTGGATGACGGGAACCAGCGCCTCCAGCTTTGGGTCATAGGCGGGCTGCTTGAGCACATCTTCCCCTGCCGCTTCCTTCCTTGCAAGGTATTCCTTCGCCCGCTGCAGCATCACGCGCAGGTGGGAGGCGGTGCTCATCCGGGAAGAAATGCCATTGTCCTTATAGCACAGCTTCGGGTTTTCTCCAAAGGCGCATTTCATGGCTGCCTTCTCCTTAATTACCATGTCGTCTATACGTTTCCCCACCGTCTTGTATACGGCAAACGTCCCACCCAGCACATTGGAGCTGCCCGGCCCTGCTGCCACGCAGGTGACGCCGCCTTCCATTGCCAGACGGATGCTCTCATCTTGGGGGTTCAGCCCATCCACTGCAGATAACTGCGGAGTGATGGAATCTGTCATTTCATTATAATCTGCCCCCTCGAAACCAATGGCAGAACCGTCCAGCCCCAGATGGCAGTGGGCTTCTACAAAGCCGGGGTATACCTGCAGCCCGGAAGCATCAAGGATCTGTGCGCCTTCGGTGCCTGGCCCATCCAGCAGTGGGCCTATGTCAGTGATTTTCCCATGTTCCACCAGAATGTCAGCCACATAAGGGGCTTTGTGGACAGCATCGTGGATGGTTCCCTGTTTGATTAAGATTGTATGTTGCATGTTTTTTCCTCCTGCGCCAATACTTGACCGTTCTGTTGCTATTATACCATATGCTCCGCATCATGGTATGGTAACCCATGCGCACTGCGGCGCGTATAATAGCTGTTGCTATTATACCATAT
>ERZ778516.263-NODE-263-length-45392-cov-14.929881_pt1 | contig 45392 bp, 44 predicted proteins | sample MGYA00510342_ERZ778516 | MGnify/ENA primary metagenome ERZ778516 (study PRJEB29527, sample SAMN07138961) | mouse gut metagenome | material: feces | host: mouse | place: China:Nanjing | collected 2016-01-25 ...
ATTAGAAAGTGCCTTGTGCGTTATTTTATTTTTCAAAAAGTTGTAAAGTGGTGTATTTAAGAAAAGCCTGTTAAAATGGAAAAAACGGGAAACAGGGAAGGGGTGGAGCAAATTGGGACAATTAATTAAGGTTCAGGACATGTGAAAAAATTTACAACCCCGGTGAAAATGAAGTCCGTGCGCTGGACCATGTGAATTTGTGGCAATTATCGGCCATTCCGGTTCTGGGAAATCTACGCTGATGAGCAGGGGGAGCGTTATTTTAATTACCCATGATAATGAGATATTTGAAGGAACTGGAATCCCAGAACCAGAAGGCGGAGCTGAATGTAAGGGCAAGCCAGCTAGGCTATCAGGATTCCGTAGATAAATCCAATGAAGCGGCGGTAAGGCAGGCAGATGCGAAAGCGCAGGAACTTGCAGATTTAACAGCGGCAATTTCCGGGGAGGCACAAAACGGGCTTGAAAAGGGCGGCAAGTATGTTACAATGAAAAAAGAATCAAGCGGCTTGCATGCCGCAAACAGAATGTGACGCAATGGCAGGGAAAGGAAGGGAGCAATATGGCAAATCAGGACAGGGAAGAAAAGACCAGGCAATTTCTGGATATGGTAGGGCAGTCGGATAATATTGTATTTTTCGGCGGCGCAGGGGTTTCTACGGAGAGCGGGATCCCGGATTTCCGCAGCGTAGACGGCCTGTATAACCAACAGTATGATTATCCCCCGGAAACTATTTTAAGCCACACATTTTACCGGAGGAAGCCGGCGGAGTTTTACCGCTTTTACCGGAATAAAATGCTGTGCCTGGATGCAAAGCCAAATATGGCCCACAGGAAGCTGGCGGAGTTGGAAGCGGCAGGGAAGGTGCGGGCTGTAGTGACCCAGAATATCGATGGGCTGCACCAGCTTGCAGGGAGCAAAAAAGTACTGGAGCTCCATGGGAGCGTCCACCGGAATTACTGTGAATCCTGCCATAAGCTTTACGATGCAGCATACATGTTGGAAAGCGAAGGCGTGCCCCGCTGCGGGGACTGCGGTGGCAACATTAAGCCGGATGTGGTGCTCTATGAGGAGGGGCTGGACAACCAGACCATACAGGAAGCTGTTTTTTATATCAGCAAGGCGGATATGCTGATTATCGGCGGCACATCCCTTGCAGTCTATCCGGCGGCAGGGCTTGTGGATTACTATCAGGGGGATAAGCTGGTGCTGATTAATAAGACCCCTACCCCAAGGGACAGCCAGGCCGATTTGGTGCTGCAGGAAAGCATCGGGGAGCTGTTTGGGAAGATTACGCTGTAGGGATACATCTGTGCCATAAGGAGGGATCATTATGCCAATACCATTTGAAATTGGGGACATTGTCCGCCTGAAAAAGCAGCACCCATGCGGCAGCCACGAATGGGAGGTGCTCCGGGTGGGGGCGGATTTCCGCCTGAAATGCCTGGGCTGCGGCCACCAGGTAATGATGGCAAGGAAAATGGTGGAAAAAAATACAAAAGGAATCCGTAAAAAAGAAGGGGAATAAAACAGATGCAAAAGAAAGGGCGTAAAAACATGGCGGGAAACAGAAAAATTTCAGAAAGAAAGAACGTATAAACATGGCGGGAAACAGAAAAGCTGCAAGTGGGAAAAAAGCGAAAAGGAGGGCGGTCCTGGTTTCAATGTTATGCCTGTTCCTGCTGCTCTATGCCCTTTTGGTAAACTTTTTGGTAAGCGCCGCGCTGGTGCCTTCTTTTATGGAAAAGCTGGAATCCTTTGAGCGGATTACAGAGGAAAGCTATGCAGCCCAAGTGCAGACATCAGATATTAAAGGAAACCGGCAGACGGCTTTGGACGATACCCGGGAATGGCTTAAGGCAGCAGAGCACAAAAAGCTTACCGTGGAAACCCCGGATGGATATACGCTGGCTGCAGAGGAATTCCCTGCAGATACCAATGGGGAACCTATTTTGGGAACAGAAGAAACGCCCAGTGGTGCACCTGCTGCTGGGGACATTTCAGCAGAAGATAGTGCACAGGGAGCCCAAAATGCTTCTTCGGGAAAGGAGAGCCACAAGTGGGTTTTAATCCTCCATGGCTATACTGGCTGGAAAGAAGAAATGTACCCGTTTGCATATTGGTACCATGGGCAGGGCTACCATGCAGTTGTCCCGGATTTGCGGTGCCAGGGGGAAAGCGAAGGGGATTTTATCGGTATGGGCTGGACGGACCATTTTGACTGTATGCTGTGGATTGACTACATCCTTTCCCAAGATGAAGAAGCCCAGATTGTCCTCCATGGCCAGTCTATGGGCGCGGCAACGGCCCTGATGATGTCTGGGGGGAAGCTCCCGGACAACGTGAAGGCAGTTGTTTCGGACTGTTCCTATACAGATGCTTACCGCATGTTTGGGGAAAAAATTAAGGAATGGTTCCATCTCCCGGCATTTCCGCTGGTGGATTCTGCCTGCCTGATGCTGCGGCTGCGGGGCGGGTATAACCTGAAAGACGCTTCCGCCTTAGAAGCAGTGAAAAAGAGCAGGACGCCGACCCTTTTTATCCATGGGGATTCTGACGCCATGATTTCAGTGCAGATGGCCCGGGAGCTGTACGCAGCCGCAAGCTGCAAGAAAGAGCTGCTGATTGTAAAAGGGGCAGGGCATGGGCAGGCCCAGGAAAAAGACCCGGAAACTTATTTTGGGACAATCCGGGATTTTTTGGATAAAATGCTTGAAAGTACCCAATAATTATGGTAGACTAGTACACTGTGATGTAATAATTTATCCTTGCTCTTAGCAAAGACTGGGGGCCAGAGACCAAAAGGAGGTACGATGAGCATGAACAAATATGAATTAGCACTTGTTGTTAATGCAAAAATCGAGGATGAAGAAAGAGCCGCTGTGGTAGAGAAAGCAAAAGAGTATATTACCCGGTTTGGCGGAACCATTACCAATGTGGATGATTGGGGCAAAAAAAGGTTAGCTTACGAAATCCAGAAAATGCGTGAAGGGTTCTATTACTTTATCCAGTTTGATGCAAGTGCAGACTGTCCGGCTGAAATTGAAAAACGTATACGGATTATGGACAATGTGCTGCGTTTCTTATGCGTTAGGCAAGATGAGGCATAATAAAAGGAGATTAGATGAATAAAGTTATATTGATGGGCAGATTAACCAGAGATCCCGAAGTGCGTTATTCCCAGGGGGAAAACGCAACGGCAATTGCAAGGTATACATTAGCGGTGGACAGAAGGTTTAAGCGTGATAACGACCAGCAGACGGCAGATTTTATTAACTGCGTAGCATTTGGCAGGGCCGGCGAATTTGCAGAAAAGTATTTCCATAAGGGAATCAAGATTGCTGTTACAGGAAGAATCCAGACTGGGAGTTACACCAACCAGGAAGGCCAGAAGGTCTACACCACAGAAGTCATTGTGGAGGATCAGGAATTTGCAGAGAGCAAAGCGGTAAGCGACGCACAGTCTGGCGGATTCCAGCCCAGTGGGTACCAGCCTGCCGGAAGGCCAGCGCCCAGCGCAGCAGTAGGGGATGGATTTATGAACATCCCAGACGGGATTGATGAGGAATTACCCTTTAATTAGGATAGGAGGTAACAGACATGGCTTATAATAAAACAGATAGAGGCGATTCTCCAATGAAGAGAAGGGGCGGCATGCGCAGAAGGAAAAAAGTCTGTGTATTCTGCGGCAAAGATAATGTGATTGATTATAAAGACACGAACAAGCTGAAAAGATATATCTCTGAACGGGGCAAAATTCTTCCTAGAAGGATTACCGGCAACTGTGCAAAGCACCAGAGGGCACTTACCGTTGCTATCAAGCGGGCAAGGCACATCTCCTTGATGCCATACGTAACAGATTAAGCCTGGGTTTAAAGCTTCCCGGATTTATGTAAAGAAAAAGTTAGGCCAATCATCTTCGGATGGTTGGTCTTTTTTTATCTTATAGGAAAGACCTTGCCACGCTAAAGCTGCTGTGCCCGACGTGTAAAATCTGCAATCCCCTCCAAGTACGGCATATGTTTCCCTGAAATTCCCTATTGCTATCATCAGGCAGAATAGATACAATCTCATTAGCATGTGGGAAAATGGAGAGTTATTGTGGAGTATTGGCATTGAAAGCCAAGAAATGGGTATGCTATAATTTGTCACATAATAAAAACCGATGGGCAGGGAAATCCGAATGAAATATCACCGTTTAAAATACCGGCTGTGCATGCAGCATAGTTTTGATGGGGACATAGGACAGAAACACCGCCATATGATAGAAATTGAAATTGTGGCAAGGCAGACGGCAGGGGATTTTCTGGAATTTGCCAGCATGGAGTCGATTTTAGAAGAAGTGTTTGGGCCGTACCAGCACCAGTATTTAAATAATTTTCCAGAATTTTCCGGTGATACCAGCATGGAGCATTTAGGCGAAGTGTTTTACTTAAAGGGAAAGGCGTCCTTAGAGAAGCAGCATTGGAAACTCGCCCGTTTTGAAATTAGCGAAACGCCCTTACGGGTGTATGCAATTGCAGAGGAAATATTCTAAAGATTGCATCAAGGGAGGACATTTATGAAAGCGAAAAGAATTTTCAGGGGAGCTTTGGCGGGGATGGTGGCAGCATCCTTGATGGTTTCAGGGATGCCAGTTACAGCAGCAGGGCTTAATGGGGCAATGCAGCAGGAGGACGGGAGTAAAACAGGGGAGAGCGCCCGGGGCAATGCAGGGACGCACGAAGCGGAAGGAAAAGCTGGCGCAGAGATGCAAAGCAGCGCGGAAGTACAGGGCATCCTGGAAGAAAAGGCTGGTGCGGAAGCACAGGGCCGCCCAGAACATGGCGGTGCAGAAGCTGGTACTGGAGCAGGAACTGAGAGCGGAATAGGAGAAAAAGCAGCGGAAGATGCCAGCAGAACGGAAGATTTAAATGAAATGGCAGGCGGGGAAATGGACAGCAGTGAAACGGCAGGGACAGATGGAACCGAGGATCCAGACAATGCAAAGGATGCAAATAGAACCGAGGATTATGCGGACACGAAGGATGTAGGCAAAACAGAGGGCACGGAACATATAAATGGAACAGAAGATACAGGCAGGGAGGACATGCCTGAAAACAGCCCAGAGCTATTTTCCAGGCATCCAGCCGCAAGCGGCAGCATTTCCATTGAGGGCAGCCTGTCAGATTGGGCAGGGGTAACCTCCCGTCCCGGGGCAGGGGTGGATGCTTGGAAGGCAGCTATTTCCCGGGACGGAGCAATGGTTTATTTTTGTTTTGAAGGGACTGCATCTACAGAGTGGGACTATAGCTTTGCAGGCAGCAGCAATTGCTTCCAGTTTACTTATGCAGATGGTGCAGCAGGAACAGACAGCGGGATTTCCGTCAATGCATGGAAAGACGGAGCGGAGGTGAAGGATGCCTATTGGGGAACTATTTCAGGCGCGCAGGCCGCAGTAAGGAATGAAGCCCATGGGACAAACCCGGGGCCGTATGCCGTTGAAATTGCTGTACCAATAAGTTTTTTCCACAGCACGGATGTTACGGTTACATTTGGCGGCACTTCCATTGGGTTTTCAGAGATTGAGCAAGTGGACGGGAACCCTGTAGCGGAAGATGAACCGGCAGTTTACGCGGGCATTGCCATCGACGGGGATTTTTCGGATTGGAAGGCAGTAGCAAAGACAGATGCTTCCTGCCCAAACAGTGCGCATCCCGGATGCCTGTCCAAGGTGGCGGCAGCTTTTGACGGGGACTGGTTTTATATTTATGTGAAGGATGGGGAAGGCAGTAATGCATCCGGTGCAGGATCCCACTCGAATGGGAAATTTGCCATTACTTCTGATTTAGGGTATGAAACAGACATCCAATTCCTTACCACTCCAGCCATAAACGGGGTCAACGGGGCGCAGGTTGCCTATGTGGGCAGTGAATGGGAAGTGGCAATTCCGAAAGACCAGCTCCCCAAATACCAGGAAAGCCTGTCCTTTGGGCTTTATTTGGGGGAACCAATCCTGACTGGCATAGTAAATTTACAGCCTGATAGTGAGAACAACCTTGAAAATCTTTTTGCAGGGATTATTTATGATGGGCAATATGAGGATTGGGAGGATTATGGGCACAGTACCATCCAGTATGCTACGGCTGGTTCACAGGAGGATCAGGTGGATGCCAAAGGCGCGCTGTATTCTGATGGGGGAAAGGTGTATGGGCATGTGGTGACAACAATGCCCCAGCATTTGCAGGAAGCTGGCGGTGAGTTTACTTCCGCAGTTACCCTTGCTTTTAACCAGAGCCCGGAAAGCTTGTCAAATGGCGCTTACGACCGGAATATGGCATTTTACCCCAGGTTCGTCACAGTGGATGCCGGCGGAAATATCAATTGGGACCCACAGCTTGGCGGACTTCCAGAAGGTACATACGAATATTATATTGCTTCTGCAGATGCATGGCATACCTCGGAAAATATCAGCAACCTGAATGAAATGGACCAAATGTATGGCAGGATGATAATGACGGTGGGTAAGGATGGGAAGGATGAAATGGAATTTTATTTAGAACTGCCCATGGTTGCCAAAAAGCTGGGAGTGGATGAAACGGCTTTGCGGGAAATTTCGGCACAGTTTGGGCGGATCGGGCAGCAGTGGGTTTACACGGCAGGTACGTCCACTGGGCCGATGGCAGGGGTTGCAGTTTGCATCATAGCTGTTGGGGCGGCACTGTGGTTCCAGAAAAGGAAAAACAGGCTGCAGCCGGCTATTGGGCAGGCATAATGGGCTGGCAGGGGCTATTGGGCAGCCGGAACGCATAAGTCAGGCATAATAGGAGGAACAGGCATTGAAAGACAGTAAGAAACATTTTTTTCTGGTTTGGGCAATGCCTGTTCTTTTTGTGCTGCTGGCGTTTGGCGTAGCGGTTTTGGTGGAGAACAACGGGACTTACCCCGGAGGGAAGGATGCCTTGGGCTATCTGTACCGGGGAAATGCCTTGTATGGAGCCATCCAAAAGGGAGAACTTTGGCCCATGTATGACCCATATTGGTACAATGGGGCGGAAATGATGCGGTACTGGGCGCCGGTGCCTGTATACCTTTTGGCAGGCTGCCAGTGGCTGGCTGGGGGGAATGCAATGGGCGGGTTTCTTGTATTTGTAATAGTATTGTTTCTGACAGGGGCATTTTCGTGGCTGTATGTGGGAATTCAGGTGAAACGCCCATATTTTGGGGCTTTTTTAGGTGTTTTATGGTTTTTTATGCCGAATAATCTGTATAGCCTCTTTTATGAGGGAAACCTTCCGCGGGCATTCTGCATTGCTGTATTGCCCCTGCTTTTTTTCTGGGCACATGATTATTTACAGGGTGGGCGCTGGCATGTGCTGCTGAAAATAGCGGGCTGCATTCTGGTGTTTTTCCTGTGCCATCCCGGGTATGGCGGGATGATAGTTCTGGTTTTTGCCCTGTATCTTTTGCTGGATGCAGTAATTTCCCATGGCAATAGGGAAGGGGCAGGGGATTTGGCGTGCTGCCCTGGCAATCAGGGGGCAGGGCAGCCGGCATACTGCCATAGCTGGCAGCGGCATTTGGAACTTATTCTGGCAATGGTGCTTGGCTGGCTGATGGCTGGGTTCTGGATGCTCCCTTCCATGGCAGGGGGCGTGGCGGCAGGGGAACACCCGGAGTCGCTGGGTGATTTTTTCCAGAGCGTATTTTTGTCGTTGAACCCTGCTGCCCGGATGCAGGATGGGAGTGAGGTTTTTTACTTTGGCCTGTCTGTGGCGCTGCTGGCTGTGTTTGGGATCCTGTTAAGCAAACGGAAATCCATGCCTGGGTTTTGGGTAGGAATCTTATTATTAATAGGAAGTTCTGAAACGGCTTTCTTGTTGGCGGACGTGCTGCCTGGGAGGGAATATCTGCAGATGCTGCGGCTGGTTTCTATTGGGCTTGGGCTGGTTTTGTTTAGTTTCCTGATTTGGGACACGCTGAAAAAGGGGTGGGTACTGCTGTTTGCAGGCTTGCTGGTTCTGGATGCCCTGCCTTCGCTTCCGCTGGTTCTTGGGACACAGTCGGGATGGGAGCCGGAGGAGCGTTTTGCTTATTATGCGGAGAAAACCTTGGTGGGAGAAGCGAAGGGGCTGACAGGGCAGCGTCTGGCTTTGCTGGATGAAAGCAGCCTTGGCGCCATGAGTTCCTATCTGGTGACTGGGTTTGGCAGCCCTGTGGCCACCTCTTATGGCGCCGCCGGGGAAGCTGCCGTCACCGCTTCAAATATCCAGCAGGTGGACAGGGCTTTAAAGGACGGGCATTACCGCTATGTTTTTGACCGATGTATGGAGCTTGGGAATGATACGGTTGTTATCCAGGCAGATGCTGAGGGTAAGTTTGGGGAAACCCAATGGGAGGAAATGGACCAGGCGGCGGAACAGGTGGGTTACCAGCTTATGGATTCCAATGAGGATTACCGTTTTTATAAATTAGATATAGCTAAGACAGGCATGGGGGAAATATCCGCACAGCAGGAAGGGCTTTATCCTGACAAACTGGATGCCCCATCCCATTGGGGGACTGTGACGGAGTACCGGGCAATTGGGATTGGCACGGGGGCTCCGGCTATTTCCCGGCAGTTCCCAGCCATGGAGGAAGTGGCGTCCACGGATTTGGATGGGTTTACCTTTGAGGATCTGCAGGGATATGATTTGGTTTATCTGGATGGGTTTACCTATGAGGATAAGGCAGCGGCGGAACGTCTGGTGGAGGAACTGAGTGAAGCCGGGGTCCGGGTTGTCATTGCCGCGGACGGTATCCCGGACGACAGGGGCAGCCGGGACCAGAGCTTTTTGGGGGTGATCTGCAATGGGGTTACATTTTCGCAGGGCTACCCGAATCTGGACACCATCGAAGGGATGCTGGAAACGGATTTGTTCCCGGACGGCCACCGGGATTGGAGTACAGTATATTTGGAAGGCTTGGACGAGGTTTGGGGTACGGTTCAGGACTTGGATTGGGAACTGCCATTTTTTGGTACGGTAAAAAATGAAAATATTGTATTGGTGGGGCTGAATTTGACGTATTATTATGGGCTGACGCTGGATGAAGGGGTTGGGAAGCTGCTGGGGCATGCCATGGATTTGCGGATGGATGAACTTCCCAGACGGGAAATCGTGCCCTGTCAAATCCAGTATGGGGAAAACCAGATACTGATTGAAACAGGCAGGGATGACGTGAACACCGGACTTGCTTACCATGACAGTTTCCAGTCCGGGCAGGAGGTTTATGGGAAAAACCATCTGGCTTACGTAAAGGCTGGCCGGACGGAGATTCGGCTGGGGCATCCCTATCTGGGGCGCGGGATTATGCTTACGGCTGTGGCGGCAGCATGTTTGCTGATGTTTACAAGGCACATAAAATACAGGCAGCAAGGGTACAGTAAGTCCCATAGGGAGAAAAATGGAAGGGAAAGGTGATTGGCATGGCGACCGGTACAGCCGCCCCCTTTGGGGCTATCCTTTTGGAAGATGCGTGGGGTACAGGGATTCCGATAAAGTATATGGTTGGTTTGGCAGGCATCTTCCTGTGGCTGTTCCTTTTGCATGTTTTAAAGAAAAGCAGCCTGAATTTCTGGCGGTTCCTTGTTGGGAGCGTGGGGGCCTTCCTTTTGCTGCTGTTTTTTTTGGAGCCTGTCCTGACCCAGCCCCTGGCGCGGATCGTGGCGCTTTTAGCCAGTATCCCCGGAAAAATCGGAGGTATTTACAACGCCCATTATAAATATGGGGTGATTTTTGTGGAGTCCGGGGGATCCGCCATTTCCTTAAAAATTGATTTTGAATGTTCGGGGATTATTGAGATTATTGCATACCTGTCCTTGCTGATGTTTTACCGGGTATATACGGTGTATGAAAGGGTGTATGTGGGGGTTTTAGGGGTAATTGCCATTGTCGCCGCCAATGCACTGCGGATTATTGTGATTTGCCTGTTCCTCTATTTTGGCGGGATTGGCATGTATTATACGGCGCATACTTTTGTAGGGCGGTTTGTGTTTTACGGGCTGTCGGTCCTGATTTATTTCTATGTGTTTACAAAGCCCCAGATTATGAAGCAGAAGGTGGGAAGTTTCCGGTATGGCGATGATAAATAATTTTTTAGGTTCCATTTTGTTTTGGGCGGCGTGGATTGTGATTCCGCTGGTTATGGAAATTATTCCGTCGGTGGGCAGCATCTTGATTTTAATTAAGAAAAAACTGTATTCCAAACAGTATCCAGACCCCTTGCTCTGGCCGGAGATAACGCTGATTATCCCGGTGTATAATTCGGAACAGTCTTTGGGGGACTGCATCCGTTCCATAAATGACAGCGATTACCCCAACAGCAAAATGCGCATTTTTTTGGTAAATAACCAGGGGCGGGACAACTCCTTCCAGGTATATGCCAAATGCCAGGAGCAGTTCCCGGATTTGCTGATGCAGTGGCTCAATGCCAAGCAGGGGAAATCACGTGCGCTGAACCTTGCATTGTTTAATGCAGACGGAAAATACATTATCCATGTGGACAGCGACGGGCAGTTTGAGCCCCATGCCATCCGAAACATGGTGCGGAAATTTGAGGCCTGCCCGGAGGTGGCCTGCATGACGGGGGCAATCCTGACAATGCCGGGGATGGTGGAGGAATACCAGGGCATATTTGCAAGGCTCCTGCGGAAAATGGAATTTATGGAGTATGCCCAGGCATTTCTGGCAGGGCGGAATTATGCTTCGGAAACCAATACCATTTACACCCTTTCCGGCGCGTTTTCTGCATTCCGGAAATCCGCGGTGCTGAAATCCCAGCTTTACAATACAGATACGATCTGTGAAGATACTAATATTACGTTCCAAATGCGTTTCCTCCAAAAAATCCGGGTGGAAATCTGCGAAAATGCCATTTTCTGCGTGGATCCTATAGAGGGCATAGACAAGCTGTACACCCAAAGGCAGCGGTGGCAGAGAGGGAGCTTGGAGGTATCCCACCAGTTTTCCGGGCAGGAGCTTAAGGTGCGGAACATGTTTTCCAATGTAATGGTAAAGACGCTGCTGTACGACCATACTTTTGCATTTCCGCGGCTGATCTGGTATCTTGCCTTGTTCTGCCTGATGTGCATGAATTATTCGGCAAAAGTAATTTTGGTTTCTACAGGGATGATTTTCCTGCTGTATATCTTAAGCGGGTATCTTTATTATATTTCTACAATAGGCTTTTTGGGGGAATTCCCGGAACTGAAAGCATATTACAGGCGTCAGTGGCATGTGGTGCCGATGCTGCCCTTTTTCAATTTCATGATATTTTTCATCCGGTTTGCCGGGGTGGTTAACAGCATTAACACGGACAGCGCATGGAAAACACGGACGCTGGCGGATGAAGGGAAGGAATTCCGGGCAGCGCTGAAGGAAGAACTGGGGAAACCGCTGAAACTGCTGGAAAAAGCCCGGAAGGCGGTAAACGAAAAATAAGGGCGGCAGAGGAAGGGCAGGGAATGTGATCCATGAAACGGAAATTTAATTTTTTTGCAGTGACAGGGCTGGTGGTGTTTTTTGCCATAGCTGCAGACCTATTTGTGGTGTACCAGTTCAATAACTATGAAACAAGGTTTTTAGAACTCTATGGCGCGCAGCAGGACGGGTATGTAAAAGCCATGCTGGAACAGATTATCCGCCTTGGGGATGCAGGGACCGAAGAAAGCATTACGGAGGTAATTGCGTCCCTGGATGCCACAGCCAGCAGGTATTGGACATTGAGCAGGGACAATTCCCTTCTGTTTGTGAAAAGCGTGATGGAAACTGGCCGTTACCAGGGATTTGCGGACGGCACGTACTATGCTGGGGAAACGGCCGCTGCCTTTCTGGAAGGGCTAAAGCGGAATCAGGTGGGGCATCAGGTGATTTATTTGGGACAGGACCGTTTTGTGGCTTCGGGGACGGTGTTTGGCTGGCGCGGGGAGGATTACCGCATCTGCCTGCTGACGTATGACAAAGTGGTGCTGGAGGACAACATCCTGCTGGAATGCAGAAATTCCATTATTATCATACTGTCTTTGCTCCTTGCACTGCTGATGATCTTAAGCATGGTGATGTCCCGGAAAATTTCCATGCAGCAGTCCCAAATCAGCAGGCAGGAGGCCCGGGAGGTCTGGCAGAACCAGCAGTTGGAAAAGCTGGACAGGCAGCTAGGACTAGAGTATGCGTACAGTGCCAGCCGCCATGTGTTCCGGCGGAGCATGTTGGATGGGTTTTTAGACGAGCTTTTTGAAAAAGGCGTGGAGCCGCTGCATTTTGCAGTGTTTGAAGTGGAAACAGGGGAGGACCGGGAGGGATTTTACCAAAGGATGAAGGCAGCGCTTGACAGCCATGTGCTGCGGTTTTCCATGGATGGGCGGTTGGTGCTTCTGGTTTTTGCAGGCTATGGGAAAGCGGACAGCGAAAGGCTGGCTGGGGAACTCCAAAGCGGGGAGGTGCGCAGAATAGCGGATTTCCATTGCGGGGACAGGGAGGAAAGCTACAAAGGGCAGTTTTACCGTTTTTGGGAGGAAGTGGCAGGAGAATGAGGAAAGCAAATATTTACCGGGAATACCGGCTGAAAGCGTACCTGAATATGAACCATTTTATCACTATCCATGGAAAGCAGGGGCAGACCCATCCCCATACGTGGGAATTTGTGGTGACAATGGTTGTGGCTCGGGAAGGGTTTGTGGAGTTTGGGGCTTTTGAAGCATTGATTGAGGAGTATCTGGAAAAATACCAGAATAAAATTATAAATACCATAGCACCGTTTGACATGGTGATCCCTACCATTGAAAATGTGACGGATTATTTTGATGTGGAACTGCAGAAGCTATTGCGGCAGCAGGGCGGGGAACTGGTTTCCATAGAGGGGAGTGAAACGCCTACAAGGGGCTATATTGTCAGCCACCGGAATGAGCCGGAGTTTGCAGAATGGGTTGGGCACAGGCAGGCGGAGCAGGTTTCTGGCGTGGTCCAGTATGTGGTGGGGAAAATAGTGGGGGAAGAAGCGTGGTGAAAACAGGAAAAATAAAGGCCTGGGGGATTCGGATGAAAGGGAAGCTTTGCAGGGCGCTGGCCATGGCAGGGGGCAGGCGGGCGGTGGGTATGTTTCTTGCGGCTGCAGTATTTTTTGCACTGTGTTCCGGCTGCAGGCAGCGCGGCCTGGAGATTACGTATGATTTAAATAAAGAGCTTGCGAAGGGGGAGGAGGGCTTAAAAAGCCCGGGAGGCTCAGTGCCCCTGTATACTGGGGAAGGGGTAAGCTATGGGTTCCGCACAGAAGGGAAATATTTCCAACAGTTCCAGAAGAATGGGAGCTGGAAGGAAATCCTGCCTGTGGGCGTCAATATCGGCGCAGGCAAGCCGGGGGCGTTTCCGAGGGAATTTGCAATTACGAAAGAGGATTACCTGCGGTGGTTCGGGCTGATTCGCAATATGCATGCAAATGTAATCCGTGTCTACACCATATTGATGCCGGAATTTTATGAAGCGTTGTCAGAATATAATAAAACTGCGGAAACTCCCCTTTATTTTATGCAGGGCGTGTATAACAATGAGGAGGATATCGCCACCATCAAGGATGCTTATGGGGAACATGACAAAATTGCCCAGGACTGGGTTTCCATGTGCAGGACGATTGTGGACGTAGTCCATGGAAATGCGGATATCCCCTTGGAACCGGGCAATGCCGGGGGCATATATAAGGCGGATGTTTCTTCTTATTTATTAGGGTGGATCTTGGGGATTGAGTGGGATCCTGAATTTGTCATCAAGACAAATGAGAAAAATGGGGCTTATACGGAGTTTGAAGGGGACTATCTGTATACGGAACAGGCGTCCCCATTTGAGGTATTCCTTGCGTCTGGGTTGGATGCCTGCATATCCCATGAAATGCAGCAGTATGGCATGCAGCACCCTACGGCTTTTGCCAATTGGGTGACTACGGATCCGCTTTCTCACCCGGGGGAGCCGAACCCTGAGGTAGAGGATGCAGTCCCGGTGGATGCAGAGCATATAAAAGCAAAGCCGGGATTTCAGGCGGGGCTGTTTGCTTCCTACCATGTCTATCCTTATTACCCGGAAATGATGCGGTATGCGCCGGAACTTTTAACAGATAGCCCGCCGAACCCTTACCGGCAGTATCTGGATAGCTTAACTGCCTACCATACCATTCCGGTGATGGTTTCCGAGTTTGGGGTGCCAACCTCCAGAGGGATTACCCATCTTGCGAAACGTGACGGTTTCAGCCAAGGGGGCTTAACGGAGGAGGAGCAGGGGGAGGCTCTTGTGTCCATATTAGATGACATCCTGCAGGCGGGGTGCGCTGGGGCATGTGTATTTATCTGGCAGGACGAGTGGTTTAAGCGGACATGGAATACCATGGATTTTACGGATGCAGAAAACGGCCCCTATTGGTGCGATGTCCAGACCAGCGAGCAGTTTTTTGGCCTGCTTGCCTTTGACCCGGGCGAGGAGGCGGCCTGTATCATAGATGGGGAGGACCAGGACTGGGAGGGCGAGAAGCCTATCCTGGACAATGGCAGGACCCAATTATATGTGAAAAGCGACGAAGCCTATGTGTACCTTCTGCTCCGGGGGGAAAATGACAGGCTGCGCATTTCTATAGACACAATTGAAGGGCAGGGAAACGGCGTATGGGATGGGGCAGATTTTTCCTTAAAGCTGGATGGGGAAAAGGAAAGCAGGCTTTCTGTGCATCCCTATTATGATGTGAATTACTGGCTTTATACCAAGGGAGTGCATGCGTCCAGCCAGGTGCTGGAGGAACAGGAAGGCTACGCAGATGCCGGCAGCCGTGCGTTCGCCCCAATTTATTTAATGCTGAACCGCCCAATTACCCTTACGGATGGCACAAAGATAGGAGCAGAGCAGACAGAAACCGGGAAATTGCGGCATGGGGTTGGGAACCCGGGATTGCCGGGCTATGATTCCCTTGCTGATTTCTGCATCAATGGGACGATAACGGAAATTCGCCTGCCGTGGCTGCTGTTAAATATCCCAAAACCCAATGTGAAAATGAGGATTGCAGATTTGTATGGGCATGACGGGATCACTTATGAGCCTGTCGAGGAAATTAAATTTTCTATAGATGGGGTGTCTGGCTCATATTCTTGGGAGGGCTGGGAAAAGCCGGGTTACCGGGAAAGGCTGAAACAGTCCTATTATATTTTACAGGATTATCTTACAGGCAGGGCGTCCTGACAGGCGCCTATGGAATCTGTCGCAAAGCGACCCGCCGCAGGCGGAGAATCCTGCAAAGCAGATTCTTTTTAAAAAAATTCTCCCATCAGCCGCCGGCTTCATTACAAGGAACCAATGAGGGGTAGGGAGCTGATACGGGCTTGTCTGTTTTTAGAAGAATGGCAGGGCTCCCGCCAGAATTCGATATTGTAAGAAGCCCCATATCTGTGTTATAATGTGGAAGGATGTTGTGTGCGGGACAGCACGTGGCGTCCATACCGTACCAAGAGGCGACTATACCGCCCATCGCAGGCAGGCTTTGGCAATGCGCCGCTCAAGGGCAGCAATGCAGCCATGCACCAATGGCGGGGGATAGCACAACAAAGGCAGGTAAGTAAATGAAAAAGAAAAACCACCCTGGAGGCCAATGGAGGAATTATATGTTCTGGCCATTGATGCTGACAATTTTAATTGTATTGATGAATGTGCCTTTATATTTTTTTGACCAGAAGGCAGGAATCTGCGTATCCGTGTTTGCGGCAGTTTATTTTGTGGTGATGCTGGGCATTTTTATGGCAAACAAATCTGCGGTGCGCAATGAAGTCATCAGCTTTGCCACCCAGTATGGGACGGTCCAGAAGAAATTGCTGAACGAATTTGAAATACCTTATGCGCTGCTGGATTACAACAGCAAGATTTTGTGGATGAACGAGGCATTTTCCAAAATTACGGAGAAGGACAAGGACTACCATAAGTCCATTGTCACCATATTCCCGTCTGTCACAAGGGAGCTTCTGGACAAGGAAGAACACAACGACCACATCCATGTCACATGGAAGGGCCGGGTGTACCGTGTCAGCGTGGGAAGGATTAATTTTAGGGATGAAACGGAAGGCAGGAAAGAGGAAGGGCAGGAGGGCAGCCAGCATCTGACGGCGCTGTACCTGTTTGACGAAACGGAGCTCCGCCAGAGCATTCAGGAAATTAAGGATCAGCAGATGGTGTCCATGCTGATTTATATTGATAATTATGAGGAGGCCTTGGACAGTGTAGAGGAAGTCAAGCGTTCCCTTCTGGTAGCGTTGGTGGACCGCAAGGTGAGCAAATATTTCTCCGAGCGGGACAGCATTATTAAGAAAATAGAAAAAGACAAATATTTTGTGGCATTTAAGCAAAAATATCTGGACGAGCTGATTGAGGACAAGTTTAGTATCCTTGAGGACGTCAAGACTGTTAAAGTGGGAAATGAGATGGCAGTCACCTTGAGCATTGGGGTGGGCGTCAGCGGGAACAGTTATACCCAGAAATATGAATATTCACGGATGGCCATTGACCTTGCCCTGGGCCGGGGCGGCGACCAGGTCGTAGTGAAGGAAGGAGAGAAAATCTCCTATTTTGGCGGCAAATCCCGTCAGGTAGAGAAAATGACGCGGGTGAAGGCAAGGGTGAAAGCCCATGCATTGCGGGAAATTATTGAGAGCAGGGAAGAAGTGTTCATTATGGGGCACAGCATCAGCGATATGGATGCGTTTGGGGCAGCCGTGGGCATTTTCTGCGCGGCGCAGGTGCTGGGGAAGAAAGCCCATATTGTCCTGGACGAGGTTACCTCCTCCCTGCGGCCGATGAAAGAATGTTTTACAGAGGAAAAAGGCTACCCGGCGGACATGTTCCTCCATGGGGAGCAGGCCATGGAAATGGCAGATAACCGGAGTGTAGTGGTGGTAGTGGACACCAACCGCCCCAATTACACAGAGTGCCCGGGGCTCTTGGGCAAATCCAAAACAATTGTGGTATTTGACCACCACAGGCAGAGCAGCGAAGTAATTGAAAATGCGGTGCTCTCTTATATTGAAACATATGCGTCCTCCACCTGCGAGATGGTAGCGGAGGTTTTGCAGTACTTTAATGAAAATATACATTTGAAGCCGAACGAGGCAGACAGTATTTATGCAGGGATTTTGATTGATACCAATAATTTTATGACAAAGACAGGGGTCCGGACCTTTGAAGCGGCGGCTTACCTGCGGCGCTGCGGGGCGGAAGTCACAAGGGTACGGAAGCTTTTGCGGGACGACATGGCGGCCTATAAGGCAAGGGCGGAAGCCGTCCGCCATGCAGAAGTGTTCCGGGGGGCATTTGCGATTTCCATCTGTCCGGCAGACCCGGATGTGGAAAGCCCCACGATTGCAGGGGCGCAGGCAGCCAACGAGCTGCTCAATATCGTAGGAATCAAGGCATCTTTTGTGCTTACAGAATACAATGGGAAAATTTACATCAGTTCCCGGTCTATTGACGAAATCAACGTACAGCTTATTATGGAACGTCTGGGCGGGGGCGGCCACCTGAACGTGGCGGGAGCCCAAATGGCAGGCTGTACCGTAACAGAAGCCAAAAAGCGTATCCAGATAACATTAGACCAAATGCTGAAGGAAGGAGATATCGAAGTATGAAAGTAATTTTATTAGAGGACGTAAAATCATTAGGGAAACAAGGGGATGTGGTAAATGTCAGCGACGGCTATGCCAGGAACATGCTCATCCCGAAAAAATTGGGGATAGAAGCTACAAACAAGAACTTAAACGACTTAAAGCTGAAAAATAAACACGCCGAAAAGGTGGCGCAGGAGAATTTAGACGCTGCAAAAGCGCTGGCGGAGGAAATTGGCACAAAAGAAGTTACGGTTGCCATTAAAACCGGGGAAGGCGGCAAGACCTTCGGCTCTGTATCCACCAAGGAAATTGCAGCGGCAGCAAAGGAACAGCTTGGCATGGAACTGGACAAGAAGAAAATGCTGCTCCCGGAAGGGGGGCTGAAAGCCCTTGGGGCCTATGAGGTGGGGCTGAAGCTCCATCCGCAGGTAACAGGTACCTTAAAGGTAAAAGTGACAGAAGCGTAACGGCGCACAGGAGGAAGGTATGGAAGAAGCTGTATTAAAACGGAATATGCCAAGCAGCAAGGAAGCGGAACAGTCCGTCGTCGGTTCCATGATTATGGACAGGGAGGCCGTGATTATGGCTTCGGAAATCCTTGTGCGGGAAGATTTCTACTATCAGGACTGCGGAGTCCTGTTTGAGTCCATGCTGGAACTTTATAATGAGGAAGAACCCATTGACGTGGTGACTTTGCAGAACCGGCTCCGGGAAAAAGACGTGCCGGAACAATTGAAGGACATCAGCTTTGTGGGTGAAATGGTAACATCCGTGCCTACTTCCGCCAACATTAAGCATTATGCCAATATTGTGAAAGAAAAGTCTATGCTCCGCAGGCTGATCCGTGTCAATGAGGACATCGCCAACCAATGTTACCTAGGCAGGGACAGCTTGGAGGATATTCTGGCGGATACAGAAAAAAAGATTTTTGATCTGCTCCAGAATAGGGGGCATACTGATTTTGTCCCGATTAAGCAAATTGTAATCAATGCGCTGGAAAAAATTGAACAGGCCTCCAAGACGAAAGGGAATGTGACTGGAATTGCCACAGGCTTTATGGACTTGGATTACCGGACTTCCGGCTTGCAGCCATCAGACCTTGTACTGGTGGCTGCAAGGCCTTCTATGGGGAAAACGGCCTTTGTGCTGAATATTGCCCAGTATGTGGCTTTCCACAGCGGCCTTTGTACAGCTATTTTCAGTTTGGAAATGTCCAAGGAACAGTTGGTAAACCGCCTGTTTTCCCTGGAATCCCGTGTTGACGCCCAGCTTCTGCGCTCCGGCAGCCTGGCGGATTCCGACTGGGAAAAGCTGATTGAAGGGGCAGGCACTATTGGGCGTTCCAACCTGATTATAGACGATACCCCCGGTATTTCCATTTCAGAGCTCCGTTCCAAGTGCAGGAAATATAAGCTGGAGCATGATTTAAAGCTGATTATTATTGACTACCTCCAGTTAATGTCCGGCTCCGGCCGTTCCAAATCGGATTCAAGGCAGCAGGAAATCTCAGATATTTCCCGTTCCTTAAAAGGCCTTGCACGGGAACTGAATGTCCCGGTGGTAGCCCTTTCCCAGCTTAGCCGGCAGGTGGAGCAGCGCCCGGATCACAGACCCATGCTTTCGGATTTGAGGGAATCCGGAGCCATTGAGCAGGATGCGGACGTGGTTATGTTTATTTACCGGGACGATTATTACAATAAGGATACGCCGGATAAAAATATCGCAGAGATTATTATTGCCAAGCAGAGGAATGGCCCGATTGGCACAATCAACCTTGTCTGGCTTCCCCAGTATACCAAGTTTGCCAATATGGAGAAGCGGTAGGCAGGCTGGATGTTGTGCCGGGTGCATGTAAAAGCAGGGCTTATGGCGGATATTGGAAGCCGCCATTAATTTGGGAATGGAGATGTGGCTATGAAAAAACCCTTGCCAGTAGGCGTTGACAATTTTCAAAAAATGAGGCTGCAAGGCTATTACTATGTAGATAAATCATTATTTATCAAAGAGCTGCTGGATTTAAAAGGGGAGGTAAATTTATTCACCCGCCCAAGGCGTTTTGGGAAAACCCTGAACTTAAGTATGCTCCGGTATTTTTTTGAGGATACGGGGGATGCAGGAAAAAATGCGCAGAACAAAAGCTTGTTCCAAGGCCTGAAAATTATGGAGGAAGGGGAAAGCTACACCCGTTTCATGGGGCAGTTCCCGGTCATGAACCTGACATTAAAGTCCGCGAAGCAGGAGGATTTCGAAACTGCCTATTATATGATACAAAAAGGGATTGCAGTTGAATTTGAAAGGCACAGGGGCGTTGTGGAACAAGGGAAGGCAAAGCTTGCCATGAAAGACTATGAGGGCTACCTTTCCATTGCAGAGGAGCGGGCAGAGGAAAAAGAAATCCGCAATTCCCTGCTGCTGTTTAGCCGATGTATGTACCAGGTGACAGGGAAGAATACCGTTATCTTACTGGATGAATATGACGTCCCCTTGGAAAATGCATATTTCCGGGGGTTTTACGACGAAATGGTGGGTTTTCTCCGGTCGTTGTTTGAGTCTGCATTAAAGACAAACGATTACCTGCAGTTTTCAGTGATTACGGGATGTCTGCGGATTTCCAGGGAGAGCATTTTTACAGGGCTGAACCATTTGGGGATTGTTTCTGTCCTTGATAAAAAGTATAGCGAGCATTTTGGATTTACAGAGCCGGAAGTGCTGCACATGATGGAATACTACGGCGTGGGGAACCGTTTCCCCACCATGAAGGAATGGTATGACGGGTATGTCTTTGGGAACACAGAGGTTTACAACCCATGGAGCGCCATTAACTTTACGTCTGACTTATGGGCGGACGGCAATGCCTTCCCGCGCCCTTATTGGGTGAATACCAGATCCAACGATATCATCAGGGAGATGGCTGCAAGGGCAGGCCGGGAAGCAATGGGGCAGATTGAGAGGCTTCTGGACGGGGGGACGCTGGACATCCAGGTGCATGGGGAAATCACTTACGGGGACATGCACAGCAATGGGGAGAACCTGTGGAATTTCCTGTACTTTACGGGATACCTGACAAAGGAGAGCGAATACTTCAAGGAGTCCGCCGTCTGCCTGCGCGCACGGATCCCAAACATTGAGGTTAAGACTATTTACCAGTCCACGATCATGGGCCTGCTGAAAGACCGGATTAAGAAAGAAAATTTCCACAGCCTGTACCGTGCCATGGAGGAGGGGGACGCAGTGCGCATGGGGGAGATCCTCACAGTGCAGCTTTTCCATACCATAAGCTTCTGCGACAGTGCAGAAAACTTTTACCATGGTTTTCTGGCTGGAATCTTAAGCCAAAGCGAAAATTATACCGTAAAGTCCAACCGGGAATCTGGAAACGGGCGTTCGGACATTATGGTAAAGAGCCCTTCGCTGCGGGGCAGGTCATTTATTCTGGAACTGAAAGTTTCCGGTTCCATTGACAGCCTGGAGGAAGACGCGGAAAAAGCCCTGCAGCAAATTTATGATAAGAAGTATATGGAGGAGCTGCAGGCGGAAGGGTATAAAAAAATAGACTGCTATGGCGTGGCCTTTTACCGGAAGGACTGTGAAGTCCGGTTTGGGAATGGGCTGGGGTAGCCGCCTTTCCTAGAGCGTGTCTGAAAATTCATTCCCGCCATCTGCATCCCCTAATTTGCGGCATATTTCTGCCAAATTCAGTCAACGTAGCCCGCTACGCCTCCTTCATTTGGCAAAAATCTCCCACAAATTGTAGAATACATCTGTCAGAAAGCAATTTTCAGACACGCTCTAGGGGGATATTATGGAATTGATTGACTTTGACAAAGGTAAGCGTATTGGTATCCGGGGATACCGTGGAAATGCTGGCCGGAAGCAGGCGTATCTATATAATGATGAATTATGGATGGTAAAATTTCCGCAAAGCACAAGGGATTTGGCTGGGAAACATCTGCCGTCTTACACCTCCAGCCCGCTTAGTGAATACATTGGCTCGCAGGTTTATGGTGCGTTAGGCATTCCTGTCCATGATACCATAATTGGGCACTGCCAAGGAAAAATTGTGGTTGGGTGTAAGGACTTTGCTGTAAACAGCGAATTAATGGAATTCAGCCAGATTAAGAATACCATAGACGAAGAACTTATATCTGGCAGTTATGGTTCTTCCGCCCAAGGCGAACGCTTAAGTGATGTTTTGAAAGTAATTGAATGTGCGGAAGCATTTAGCGGCTTGCGGGACAAAGTACGTGAACGTTTCTGGGATATGTTTGTTACAGATGCATTTATCTTAAACAATGACCGCAACAACGGCAACTGGGGGTTATTGCTTGGGCGCTATACCATAGAGCTTGCCCCTGTCTTTGATAACGGCAATGCTCTTTTTAACAAAAGGACTGTATCCGTTGAAGAACGCAGGGGAAAAGATACCTCATTGGTGAAACAAGATGTTTTTACCGGAGTTTCTTTTTTCCTTGATGACAACGGCCATCACCTTTATCCGTTCCGGTTTATGGAATCAATGGAAAACAATAGATGCAATGACGCCATCCTGCGTTTTGCAGGGAAATTGGATATGGACAGGATGTTTGGCATTATTGATGCAATACCAGAACACGCATGGGGGCTGAATGTAATTTCCAAGGCGGAAAAAGATTTCTATAAACAATTACTGGAAACAGCGTGGAGGGAAGGGATTGCACCTATATCAGAAAAACTTGTACAGGGCGTTAAACTAATACAGAGTTTGTAAGGCCGGAGCAAAAACGGAACCCAACCAGATTCTGGGCTTAATTTAAGGGACCTATCCTGAAAATGTTATACTGGATGGTATTTTCGGGATGGGCGTTTTTTTATTCTATAGGAAGGACCTTGTCACGCTAAAGTGTGAAAGTGCTTTCCTATAGAATAAAAAAGATTTTATCGCACTGCGGCGGGTATGAAGTCTGTCGCAAAGCGACCCGCCGCAGGCAGAGAATCCTGCAAAGCAGGATTCTTTCTTGGCATATCCTGTAACATTTCCAAGATATTTTCCGCAAAAAGCAACTATCTGTGTTTTGCTGTCATTATTTCACGATGAAAAAAGATTGTAACGAAAGAGGGAAATCGTTAAAATAGAATTAGTAAAAAGGGACAAGCTGCAGCCCATGCAGCAAAGCCGCCCGGCTTGCCGGAGGGCGAATCCCAAAAAGGAGGTTAAAATGTGGAAAACGTACGCTATATGATTTCGGACGCGGCAAACATTGTAAATGTTGAGTCCCACGTATTACGTTATTGGGAAGAAGAACTTGAACTTCTGATTCCCCGCAATGAGATGGGGCACCGCTATTACACAGAAGAAAATATAGCGCAGTTCCAAAAGATAAAGGAATGGAAAGAACAGGGATACCAGTTAAAAGCCATTCGCATGATGATACATAGTACCCAGAACCAGCCAGAGCCGGGAGCCCATGGCTATGCAGGCGCAGAAGCCTATGGGGGGAGCCAGGCAGAGGGAGGCTATCTCCCGGCAGCAGAATCCATGCCCCAGAGCCGGCAATCCCAGGAAAACGCCAGTTATGCAGGCGGCCAGGCAGAGGGAGGTTATCTCCACCCAGCGGCAGAATCCATGCCCCAGAGCCGGAAACCCCAGGAAAATGCCAGTTATGTAAGCAGCCAGCCAGAAGGCGGCTATGTCCATCCGGCAGCAGAAGCTGGAAGCTATACAGGGAGCCAGCCGGAAAATGGACAAGCAAAATATGCGGGCCGCCCCAAGGCAGAAGCCGGAAATTATCCAAGCGGGCAGGCACAATATATAGCCCATCCAGCAATGGAAACAGGAGGCTTTGCGAATAATCAGCCGGGAGGGAATAATGTGATTCAGATGAACAGGGAATATATGGAAATGGCGTCAAAAGGGGCGGAAGGCAGGCAGATGGCAGACCGCCATAGCCCGGTTTCCAACACGGTAAAGCTGGAGCAGTTCCAGTCCATGATGCTCACGATTGTAAAACAGGCGGTAGAGGAAAACAACCAGGCCTTGGGCAAGGAAGTTGGCGCACAGGTTGGGGACAAGGTATTAAAGGAAATGAATTACCTGATGCGGGAACAGGATGAAGCGGAAGAAGAACGGTTCCGCAAGCTGGATGAAGCAATCCGCAGCACCCGCAAGGCTAAGAGGTTCCGCAAGGAAAAAAAGGCAAAAAAAGAAAAAGAGCCGGCGAAGCTGGCAGGGAAGGAGAAGAATTTAAACCCCAACTTAACGGTATAAAAAAGAATCCTGCTGAATGCAGGATTCTTTTTTACTTTATAGGAAATTGCGTCCTATAAAGCAAAATGCTCCGCAAGGATCGCTCGCACGAAAGGAATTATGTCGCTAGAGCGACGTGCTCGGCGCACAAAATGCCCAAGCCCCCACATGAATAGGTAAGTCTTGGGCACTTTATTCTGGGCTTTATGTAAGGATTAGCCCTGTTCAATAGCGCCTGTCGGGCAGGAGCCTGCGCAAGTCCCGCAATCGATGCAGGTATCTGCGTTGATTTCATATTTGCCATCACCAGCAGCGATAGCGCCTACTGGACATTCCCCTTCACATGTTCCGCAGCTTACACAAGAATCATTAATTACATATGCCATTTTCGTCTTCCTCCTTATAAAATGAATATTCATCTCAGCTCCCTAATGGTAGCTTTGAACCCTATTTTAATACAAATGGACAATGATTACAAGTGAAAATTGCTAAAGTTTCTCTGTTTTTTAACCGAAATAACTATTGTTAAAATTTAGGAAGGCAGGAATTCAGGGGCTGTCGGGGAAAAAGCCTTGTATTTAGCGGGTTTGGCGTATGCCATAATCTTCTTTCCCGGCAGCTTTTAAAGGGGCGAAGGAAATGAATATTAGAGTAGAAAACAGCAATTTGCCTGAAATTACCAAGGCAAATAAAGTGGAAACCAAGGGTACTGCCTCAGCAAAAGCCCAGGAGGAACAGGCGGCGCAGGCAGAAAAAGCCGCAGCAAGGACGCAGGGCGTGCAGCAGACCATGGTGGACGCCCCCCACCGGGCAGGGGACTCCCAGATTGGAAAAATACAGCAGGATGCGGAAAATGCCAAGGCACAGCATACCCAGCGGCAAATAGAAATGGTTTCTAACACCATGTCTGGAAAAGACTGCCAGCAGATGGACGGGGAAGGGTTTTCCGTGAACGGCACAGATGTGGAAACTATTGTCACGGTGGTAGATAAGATAAAGGCTGAATTGGCAAAAGCCGGGGTAGATATTAGCGTGTTTGGGGATGAATTGAGTGGGGAGCAGTTAGAAAAGCTGGTTGGGAGCACAGGTTATGCTAAGCAGTTAGAGTCAGCAATCAGGGAAGCAGACCTTCCCTTGACGGAAGAAAATATATCGGGCTGTGAAGAAGCCATACGGCAGGCAGCAAGCCTTACAGGCTGTTCGGAAGAAGCCATCAAATATTTGCTGGGGCAGGAACTTCCCCCAACAGTGGAAAACCTTTATAAAGCGCAGCATAGCAGTTCGGCGCCATCCCCCCAGGCAGCAACTGGCAGCAGTTCCGTGCCATATGCAGCGGCACAGCCAGCGGGCGGCTATTATGGCAGCCATATGCCGCAGCAAGCTGGGCAAAACGCCGCAGGGACTGCCATGGACGGCCAATTAAAGGCACAGGTGGAACAGGTAATCTCCCGTGCGGGACTTCCGGTAAATGAAGATTCCATGGCTATGGCTCAGTGGATGATGGGGGAGCAGATCCCCTTAACGGAAGAAAACCTAAGGTATGCCATGGACTTAAAGGGAATGGAGCTTCCGCCGGATGCAGGGCAGCTTATGGGCGCCATGCTAGGGGCAATTGCAGAGGGAAACCGCCCCACGGATGCCATTCTTTTGGAAGGCTACAGTTATGCCGACAGGGCAAAACAGGCAGCAGAAACCGTTGCACAGGCAACAGATGCAGATATCTGGCATGTGGTGGAAAAAGGCCTTCCCTTTACCATAGAGAATTTACAGGCGGCCCAAAAGGAGAACCAGCAGGGCTCCCAGGGGCAACAGGGCGCAGATCCCGGCAGGCAGGCATCCCACAGCTTTTCCCCGGAGGACATGGATTTTGTCACTGCAAAACGGCAGTTGGAGGAAACCCGGCTGATGATGACGGCACAGGCCAATTACACGTTGCTGAAACAGGGGTTTGCCATTGAAACAAAGCCTTTGGAGGAAGTGGTAGAGCAGCTTAAGGCTTTGGAAGAAGAATATTATAAGAGCTTACTGTCCCAAAACGGGGTGGAGCCAACAGCAGGGCAGGCCGCTGTTTTTGCGGAAACTATGGGGAAAACCCATGAGTTAGCTGGCACGCCGGCTTACCTGTTAGGGAATACAAGGACAGACATAGATACCATCAATGGCATGCACCAGGCAGGGATGTCCCAAAAAGCAGAGCTGGAACGGGCAGGGGAAGCGTATGAAGCCCTCCGCACAGCCCCCCGGGCAGATTTGGGCGATTCCATGAAGAAAGCATTCCGGAATGTAGACGATATATTGGAAGATTTGGATCTTGAGGTAACAGAGCCGAATCGGCGGGCAGTGCGTATTTTAGCGTATAACCGGATGGAAATTAACCCGGAATCCATTTCAGGGATAAAAGCTGCCGACCAGAAAGTCCAGAATATGTTCCAGAACCTGTCCCCGTCCGTAGTGCTGGAAATGATACGGGAAGGGGTAAACCCTTTAGAAATGACGGTGGAGCAGCTTAACAGCAAGGCTGCAGAAATCAAAAACAGCATGGAGGGCGCGGAGGAAGACAAGTTCAGCAAGTTCCTGTGGAAGTTAGAGCAGCATCAGGAAATCACCCTGGAGGAGCGGGACAGCTACATTGGCATTTACCGCCTGCTGAACCAGATTGACAAAACCGATGGAGCAGTGGTTGGGGCTTTGGTAAACCAGGGCGCAGAACTTACCATGAAAAACCTGCTGACTGCAGTGCGCACCAACCGGAATTCAGGCATCGATGTATCTGTGGATGAAACTTTTGGCGGCACGGAGTCTGCCCCTACAGAAGAATTGAGCATTTCCCAGCAGATAGAATCCGCATACCAGACAGACTGCGCAAAAGAAGCTTTTGGGATGGTAACGCCGGAAGGCCTGCAGCAAGCCATGGCAAATGGTACAGGGAAAACAAACAGGCAGGCAGCAGGGAGCCAGCAAAATATGGCAAACAGCGCAGGGAAGCCCTGGGCAGAGCTGACGCCGGAGGAATTATTGTGGCAGTTAAAACAGGCGCCGAAAGATGCAGAAACGGAAGAAGCATATTACCGGGAACAGATGCAGGAGTTTGCAGGGGCGAAGGAAGCAGAAGCCCAGGTGCTGCAAATGCTGACGAGCCATGATATGCCCGTGACAGCCTACAATATTTTAGCGGCAAAACAGATGATGGAGCAGAGAAATGTGTTCAAGAACCTGTTTGACCCTAAAAATTTAGGGAAAGAAGTTGATTTTGAGGAAGTAAAAGCCGGAATCCTTGAGGAGTTTGGGGAAGCAGTCAAGACGCCGGAGGATATGGCAAAAGCCCAGAAAAAGCTGGCGGAAGTGGCGGAAAATGTTATGAAAACCATGATCCAGTCCAAGGATGTGAGGAGCCTTGACATCCGGGACATGAAAATAGTAAAGCAGCAGATTGCGCTGGGCACACAGATGGCAAAAGAGGAACATTATGCAATCCCTGTGCTGGTGGCGGATGAGCTGACAAATGTCCAGCTTAAGATTGTCCGCGGGAAGGAAGAACGGGGCAGGGTGGATATCATGTTTGATTCCCCTGCGCTTGGAAAGGTAGCAGCCAGCTTCCAGATACAGCCGGAATCGGTAAAAGGGTACATTATTTCCGATTCCCCCAGGACTATTGAGGAACTGAAAAACCGTGAAGCGGAACTACAGGAGCGTATCAGCCCGGATGCCGGGGACGCATGGAAGGTGGATATGATCTGCAGCGATAACCTGAAACTTTCCCGGTTTACCTTTGGGGAAAAAGAAGCAGGGCAGCCAGAACAGCAAAAAGAGCCCAGCCCAGTCCAGACCAGGGCATTGTATGGGGCTGCAAAAGCATTTTTAGAAGAAATCAAACGGGCAGGGCAGGCTTGAAGCGTGCGGAAAAATAAATGATTGCCCCTTAACAACTAGCAAGAGATAGGAAAGAGCAGGAGAGGTGTAAAACATGAAAATTAACCACAATATGTCAGCGCTTGTTGCCAACAAGAGATTATTAGCATCAGATAAGAGCCTATCAAATTCCATTGAACGGCTGTCTACCGGGCTCCGCATTAACCGGGCGTCCGACGATGCGGCCGGGATGGCGATTTCTACAAAAATGAAAGCGCAGATCAAAGGCCTGTCACAGGCTTCCAGGAACGCTTCGGACGGGGTTTCCGTATTGGATACGGCGGACGGTGCATTGACAGAAGTCCATGCAATGCTCCAGAGGATGCGGGAGCTTTCGGTACAGGCGGCAAATGAAACCAATAAGCCAGATGATTTAGAAGCAATCCAGGCAGAAATTTCTTCCCTGCGGGATGAGATTGACCGGATTTCCAAGGATACTGAGTTTAATACCAAGCATTTGCTGGATGGTACCTTAGACCAGAGGGTATATCCGGATAACCGGGGGATTACAAGGATTTCGATTTCCGATGCAGTTACGGCCAATGAATACACCATAAAGGTAAATGCAGATGCAGCCCTTGCAGAGGTGGTAGGGGGGACGGCAATTGCCGGGAACGCGGTAGTGCCTGCCGGAACCAACGGGACAGTTGTCATCAATGGCATAGAAGTGGAAGTAACAGAAGGCCAGACCTTTGAGGAAGTGTTTGAGAACCTGCGGGCAGGGGCAGAGCGTGGGGAAGTGAACCTGATGGTTGTAGCCAATACGGGTGATAAGACCGGGCTTCCGGAGGATGGCGGCTATGTGCCCACAGACGTGAGGAATGGCGGGAACCTGGTATTTGTATCCGATGAATATGGAGTTTCCTCTGAAATGACTATTAAATGCGACGATGCAGACCTTGCGGCATTCCTTGGGATACCCACGGATATCACAGAGAATGGGAAGGATGTAGAGATAGCGTTTGATACCACGGACATAGGCTTTGGATCACAGGCAACTATTTTGACAGACGGCAATTATGTGACGATTTCTGACAGGAATGGGTTTGAAATGAAGTTTGAGGTAACGCCGGGTACGGCTGCGGAACCACAGCCAATCCATTTGGATGTTACCAATATTGGCACTATGACCCTGCAGATTGGCGCAAATGAGAACCAGACGGTAGATGTGCGGATTCCAGAGGTTTCCTCCCGCACCCTCTATATTGATAAAGTGGATGTCTGCACTGTAACAGGGGCTGACCGCGCAATTACCAGCTTTGACGGCGCAATTGCAAAGGTAAGTGAAGTCCGTTCCAGCATTGGCGCATACCAGAACCGTTTAGATTATGCAGTCAGCAGCCTGGATGGGACGGAACTGAACATGACGCAGGCATTGTCCCGGATTGAGGACGTTGACATGGCGGAAGAAATGACAGAGTACACCAAATATAATGTACTGACACAGGCAGCAACTTCTGTACTTGCACAGGCCAATGACCTTCCCCAGCAGGTATTGCAGTTACTGCAGTAGGGGGCTAAGCCATGACCCAGGAAAAAAAACAGGAATTTACCCGTCGGCTGAGCTGCTGCAACCGGGGGGAAATGATTGTGATTTTATATGATATCTTATTTACCTATCTGGACGATGCCATAGCTGCGAAGGAACAAGGGACATATGAGGAGTTCCGGGAGTCTGCAGGGAAGGCAGGGCAGGTAGTGCACCGGCTGATGGATGATTTGGATTTTACGTATCCAATTGCCAGCGAGTTGTACCCTGCCTACCAGTTTGTAAGTAAGCTGCTGGCTCTTGCAGTATGTAAAAATACGGCTGACAGCCTTAAGGATGCAAAGCGGGTCCTGAAGAACCTGTATGATGGCTTTACAGAAGCAGCCAAACAGGATTCTTCCGGTCCCCTGATGCAGCATACCCAGCAGGTAGTCGCTGGCATGACATACCAGAAGGGCAGCCTGACAGAAACCCTTCAGGGTTCTGAAAGTTCAAGGGGATTCTTCGCATAAGGATCCCCATCATACTGTTTGGCCTTTGTCAGCAGGAACTTGTAGCGCATTTGCAGTGCGTTTACCTGATAGATGCAGCAGTCAATCAAATCTGGTTCCATGGCATTTTCAAAGTTGCTGTAAGCAAGGGCCAAATCATATTTCGCTTGTTCAAGGTCATCTAAAAGTAAGGCGTAAGCAGTCCTGTTTGCAAGTCGTTTTTTTGTAATCTGAAACATATGCATCCCTTTCTTTTCCAACGGTACTCTGCCTGCTCTGGGACTGTGCAGGAGGCCCATGCAAGCTGTGCAGGGCTACAGGCATGGCAGTTTTGTACAGTTCTGAGCATGGGGCAGATGCTGCCGCTCTCTTACTTAAAGTATAAGCAAAAAATTCCAGTTCTATACAATAAAGTCATAAATTTTTCCAAAAAAGTATATATTTATAAAAAGAGGGGGACTGGTACAGCTTCCCGGCGGCGATAACGTGCGGGACAGAGATGTTGCGGCTGGTTCTGGGAGGGCAATAAGAAAGGGATGGGTAGCTTTTATGGAAAAATATTATGGGGTGGCAATGATTGCGGTGATCTGCGTGCTGATACTGTTTATAGGAGCTATGAAGCAAAAAGCAGAAATTCTGACAACCTTCGTGCTCCGGGCTTTTGCCGGGGCTGTGGGCATCTATGCAGTAAATGGAATGTTAAAAAGCCAGGGGCTGGAAGTAGTCCCAGGCGTCAACCCAGTCACTGTTTTGACAGTCGGAACCCTTGGTATCAGCGGGTTTGCGCTGATTTATGCAATTCTGTTTTACCGTTTATTGTAACATTGTCACAAAAATGAAAAATTTGCCATTACCTACTTTACAGGATGCAGGACTTGCATTATAATCTTAAGCAATTACTTGCAGATGCAGGTGGATGGACAGAGGGGGGTGATGAATTGGGGAGATAAAGGCTGTGTCCAGCCTGTTGCTGTTAAGCTTGGCGGCGGCAATGGACATACAAAGCGGTAAAATCAGGAACCGGCTGATTTTCACTGGGTTAGCAGCGGGGTTCTTTTTTCAGGTTGCAGAAGCAGGCTGGAAAGGGGCGGGTGTTTTTCTTAGGAATGTATCCATACCGGTAATCTTATGTTATCTGTTATTTCTTATGCATGCCCTTGGGGCAGGCGACATCAAATTATTTTCCGTAATTGGTGGTATTTGGGATTTGCATATACTTAAGCTGACAATCATAATATCGTTTCTGGTGGCGGCAGGGATGTCCTTATGGAAAATGCTGTACCACCACAATCTGATTTCACGTCTATGCATATTAGGGAAATATCTATATCAGGTAATCGTAACGTTTCAACTGCCTGAATATTCGAAAGGAGATCAGGGGAAACAACATATCATTCATTTTTCAATTGCAATATTCATTGGTTTTTTGGTAGCTTTGGAGGTGGCTTATTGAGTAAAATTTTAATTGCCGTCTGTGATGCAGACACAGCGTATAGCAAAAGGCTGGGAGAATGGATTACCTTAGGGAAAGGAGGGCAGCTTCGCGGGTACAGCTTTTCCGCACCAGGGCAGTTTCTGGAATTCCAAAAGACAGAAACGCCGGACGTGGTGCTTCTGGGGGCTGGTTTTTGGGAGGATGCCAGGATTACAGGGCAGGCAGCCCAAGCGATGGCGGAATATGCCGCCCATACAACAGAACGACAGGAAGCCCAGGCAATGGCAGGGAACATAACACAGTTAACGGAAGTCCCGGGGGATGCCAGGGGAAGTTCCGGGGAAACATTGTGGCTTTGCCTTTATGGAGGCGATGGGAAAGAAAAAATACCAGAATCCGTGCAAATACTCCCAGTGGTCCAGAAATACCAGCCAGCTTCTGGGATTTTACGGGAACTTTTCTCTTACTGCCAGGAGTACAGGGACGGGGAGCAGGAACCGGCCAGGGCAGGACGGGAAGTGATTGGCATTTACGCCCCGGGGCAGGATATTTGGCAGACGCCCTTTGCCCTGACGCTTGCCCAGACACTGGGCAGGAAGGAACGGGTGCTTTACGTAAGCTTCAAGGAATGCGCCGGGTTTTCCAGTTGGCTGCAGGAAAGCTACCAGCGGGATTTGCTGGATGTGATGTACCTGTGCCTTACTGGGGAAGGGAAGAACGTAGAGGACTGCATCAGGAGCGCGGCCTATGTATTGGAGGGGGTGGACTATATCCCGCCATCGGAGGACAGCCTTTGCTTAGGGCAGGTATCGGGGCAGGATTATACGCGTTTTGTCCGGCTTTTGGCGGAAAAAGGCGGGTATGGCGTTATTGTCCTGGATTTTGGCATGATGGTTCCGGGATTTCTGGAATTGCTGGGCATGTGCAGCAAGATGTACGTGCTGGGCGGACATGCAGGGCTGGGCGGACATGCTTTGGCGCACTTTAAGCAGATGATGGGCAGGCAAAAGGACCAGAAGCTGGAAGGGAAACTATGTTACCTCACCTTACCCAGAATGGCAGTGGAATGCCAGGGGGAACAGATGCAGCAGTGGGTATGGGGAGAACTGGGGGATTACGTAAGAGAATTATTGGGGGTACAAATTGGAACAGATTAGGAAACGTGTATTAGGGCAGCTTGATATGGGCAGGGAACATGAGGATGAGGAAATCCTTGCGGTAATTGACGAGGAAATCTGCAAAGAGGCGAGGGAGCGGACAATTCCCCTGAACTGGAGGAAGGAATTAAGGATGCAGGTGTTCCATTCCCTGCGGAAACTGGATGTGCTGCAGGAATTGTTAAATGAGGACGACATTACAGAAATCATGGTAAACGGCGAGGAGCATATCTTTTATGAGAGGGCGGGGGAAGTAGTGGAATGGGAAAAAAGCTTTTCTTCCAGGGAAAAGCTGGAGGATATTATCCAGCAGATGGTGGGGAACCACAACCGTATGGTGAACGAAGCAAAGCCCATTGCAGATGCCAGGCTGGAAGATGGTTCCCGTGTCAATGTGGTGCTGCCGCCAGTGGCTTTGGACGGGCCTGTGGTATCTATCCGAAAATTCCCTAAGCATCCAATCTTAATGGAGCAGATGGTTGCACAGGAATCCATCAGCAGGGAATGCGCTGATTTTTTAGACATGCTGGTAAAGGCTGGCTACAATATCTTTATTTCTGGGGGGACCGGGTCAGGGAAAACAACATTTCTGAATGCCCTTTCTGAATTTATCCCGAAAACAGAACGTATCATAACAATTGAAGATTCGGCAGAATTACAGCTTCAGGGGATTGCAAACTTAGTCCGTCTGGAAACGAGGAATGAAGGTGCGGAAGGCAATCTTGCTATTTCTATCCGGGATTTAATCCGCACGGCATTGCGTATGCGCCCCGACCGGATTATTGTGGGGGAAATCCGCGGGGCGGAATGCCTGGACATGCTCCAAGCCATGAATACAGGGCATGACGGTTCCCTCAGCACGGGACATGCCAATGGGTGCCAGGATATGGTAAGCCGGATGGAAACCATGGTGCTGATGGGCATGGAACTGCCCTTAACGGCAATCCGTGCCCAGATAGCCGCTGGTGTGGATATTCTGGTACATCTGGGAAGGCTCCGGGATAAAAGCAGGCGTATGTTATCCATTATGGAAATGGCCGGAGCCGAAGGGGGAGAAATCCAATTAAACCCCCTCTATGAATTTACGGAAATGGGGGAGCGGAATGGGAAGATTGTTGGAAGCTGGATAAAAAAGGGGGAGCTTATCCACCAAGGGAAGCTTTACCGGGCAGGAATGGAAAGAGGGTTTGCAGTATGATGAGGTATATAAGGAAAATGCATATGGGGTATTACGGTTGAAAGGGAGAGAAAGCAGGTCATATAAAGCATATGTGTTAAACAAAAGAGAAAAATTCCTATGCTTAGGGCTTACATTAGGGATTTCAGGATTGGTGGCATGGCTGTTTTACAGGAGCGTTTTTGCTATGGCAGGGTCTGCGGCTCTTTATTTCCCGGTAAAAAAGGCGGCAATGGCACATTTCCAGAAAAAGCGGGAAAGGGAACTGCTATTCCAGTTTAAAGAAATGCTTCAGATGGCAGCTACAGCCCTAAAAGCCGGTTATGCCATGGAAAATGCTTTTGTGCAGGCCAGGGAGGAATTTGCAAGGCTTTATGGAGAGAAAAGTATTATGGCAGAGGAATTTGCCTATATCAACCATCAGGTGCGTTTGAACGTTACCCTGGAATCTCTGCTGGAGGATTTGGCGGAACGGAGCGGGATTGAGGAAATCAGCAGCTTTTCCCAGGTGTTTGGGTTCGCCAAGCGAAGCGGCGGGGATTTTCGGAAAATATTCCAAAGCACGGTAGATAAAATCGGGCAGAAAGCAGAAGTAAAACGGGAAATTGAAGTGGTAGTTGCAGCTAAGCGGATGGAAATGAACATTATGAATATGGTACCGTTTGGGATTCTTCTCTATGTAGGGGTTACTTCCCCAGAGTTTTTGGAACCCCTGTATGGGAATTGGCTGGGGGCAGGCGTGATGACGGTATCTCTTGGGGTGTATGGCTGCGCCATGAAAATAGCTGGGAAGATCGTAGAAATTAAGGTGTAAGGAGGCAGGCTGTGCATTGGTATTTCGTTGGCATGGCACTCTGCGCAGGGTGTGCATGGGGGATGAAAAGAAGTGGGTTCCGTAAAAATGTGTATGAAGCGGCTCTGGTTCTGGCAGGGGGGTTCCTGCTGGCGGCTGCGCTTTGGCAGATGGATGAAAGCGGCAGGATGCAGGAACGGGTTACAAGGAACCTGCCGGGGCAAGGGCAGGAAGAAAAGGATTATCTGGTAGATGCAGAGGGGGTACTGGAACAGTACCCAGTCAAAGTCCCAGTAGAAGAAAAGCAATTAACCAAGAAGCAGCGTAAAGAATGTTTCAGGAAAGCGAAACAGGAGCTGGATCAGGCAATTCTTGGGGAAAATGTATCCCTTGACAACGTGCAGTCTTCCCTGCACCTGCCAGATACCCTGCAAGAAGGGGCGGTATCCGCAGAATACAGCTTTTCGGATTATGAGGTGTTCGATGCGGAAGGAGCCTTGTCAGGCAGCTTAACAGAACCAGTATTGGTGGAGGTGGCAGCAGAATTGACGTGTCAGGGGGAAACATGCCTGTACAGCTTTTTTGTAAGGGCAGTGCCAAGGGAAAAGTCTGAACAGGAGCAGTTCGCAGGGCAATTAGGGCAGCTTTTGGAGATGGAAAATCAGAAGAAGGATAAAGGATATTTGGAACTTCCAACGGAATTAGAAGGGATAAAAGTAATATGGCGGGAACAGACAGAAAACCGTAGCTGGATTGGGCTTCTTTTGGGAGCAGCAGGTGCAGCAGGGGTAATTCTGGCGGAAAAAGAGAGAAAAAAGCGCGAAGAACTGGAACGCCAGCAGCAGATGATGTTGGATTACCCGGAAATCGTCAGCAAATTATCATTATTGCTGGGGGCAGGGATGAATATTACCTGTGCCTGGGAAAAAATTGCATCCAGCTACCAGAAACGGAAGAAGCTTCAGGAAGTGCAGGAACGGTGGGCATATGAAGAAATGCTGGCGGCGCTCCATGAAATTCAGGAAGGGGTGGGGGAACTGCAGGCTTTTGGGAACTTTGGGGAACGGTGCAGGCTTGCCCCTTACCGGAAATTATCTTCCCTTATTGTGCAGAACATACGTAAAGGGGCAAACGGGATGCAGCGGCTGTTGGACGAGGAGGAGCGGGAAGCTTTTGAGGAGCGGAAGGCACGGGCCAGAAAAGCCGGGGAAGAAGCGGGCACGAAGCTCCTGCTGCCAATGGGCATGATGCTGGCGGTGGTTTTGGCAATACTGGTAGTCCCGGCGGGGCTTACCTTAAACTTGTAAAGAGCCTTGTGTGCGTACATATATCTATTCAGGTGAATGCATGTATTGGTTTTTGTGGTTCAATATAAAATATAGAAAATCAGGAGGAATACAAATTATGAAAGAATGGAAAAGGTTTTTGCAGGAAGAAAATGGGATGGGTGTAGTGGAAGTGATTTTGATTGTCGTGGTGCTTATCAGTTTGGTAGCAATTTTCAAAACACAGATTACAGCAGTCATTAATGCCGCGTTAAAAAAGATATCAGAAAATGCAAAGAAGATTTGAGCCAAGGAAACAGGAACAGGAAGGGAGCATTACATTATTTCTGGCATTGGTTTTAACTTTGGTTCTGTCCCTGTGCTTTTCTTTGTTGGAAGCGGGGAGGGTACAGGGGCTTGCAGCCATTGCCCAGCGCAGCCTGCAGCTTAACTTAGCATCTGCTTTCGGCAGGTACCATGTCCAGCTTTGGCAGGATTATCATTTGCTGTTTTTAGATGGAAGTAAGAAAGAGGGGGAATTTTCCCTGGCAGGGCTGGAGGGAACCATGGCAGAGGAAGATGGGAAAAAGCAGCGTGGTGCTAGTTTCTACCAACTTTCCTTAAAAAATGTGGAAATTACAGGGTATTCCCTTTCCACGGATGGCCAATGCCTGCCGTTCCGGGCACAGGCCTGCAGAGCAGCCAGGGAACAGCTTGCGGCAGAGGCGGCAGATTCCCTGAAAGGGCAGATGGATCAGGGGAAGGAACTGGCGGAGGGCAGGAAAGAATTAGATAAAAAGTGGGAAACGGCTGGGCAGGCAGAAGACAAGGCAAAGGACTGGAACGCAGAGGAGGATGGGGAAGGAAGCATGGAGCCGGACCCTGCCCCATCTGGGCAGGATTTACCCGAAAACCCTATGGAATTTGTGAAAAAGTGGAAAACTTCCCCGGTTCTTGCCATGGTTGTGGAAAACCCTTCTGGGATTTCTGGCAAGGCAATTTCCTTAGAGGATACGTTGGGAAACCGGAATATAGAAACCGGGAATCTGGCAGCCCCTGAGCAAGGGAATCTGGAAAAACTGTGGTTCCTGCGGTATTTGGATTATTATTTTTCCTGCCAGAATGGGGCAGGGAAGGGCGGCTCCAAAAACCATGCATTGGAATATGAACTGGAATACTGCATTGGCGGGAAAGCAACGGATAAAGAAAATTTAGAGCGGACAGTAAAGGAACTGCTGTTGCTTAGGGAAGCGGGGAATTTTGCAACAATTATGCAGGACAGCAAGAAGCAGGCATTGGCATTGGACATGGCAGCGGCTGTGGCAGGCTTTACGGGAATTGCCCCTTTGGTGCAGGCCGTACAGGTTGGCATCCTACTGGCATGGAGCTATATAGAAAGTATTTTAGATGTACGCTGCCTGCTGGCAGGTGGGAAAGTACCTTTGGTAAAACAGGTATCCGAGTGGAAAAGCGATGTGTCCTCCGGACAAAAGGCATTGGAACAAAAAAGGGAAAACCAGGAAAATGGAACGGGGTTGGATTACCGGGAATATTTACAGATTTTGCTTCTTACGGTAAAAGAAGATACCCTGGCATCCCGTGCCATAGACATAATTGAAAGGAATATCAGGCTGGTTCCGGGAGAAGGGCAGTTTGCCATGGACCATATGATAGGGGGAGTGGAAGCAGAAGCAGTCTATGGAGCCCATACATTATTTCTTGGATTTGTCACCGGAAGCAAGGCCAAACATGGGATGTACCATTTCAGCAGCAGCCAGCAATTATTTTATTCCCGCGAGCAATGAGCCAAGCAGCCGCGCTCGCGCGGATATTTGGCGAATGCCGCGAGGGCTTTCGCTGTCAAGGAAAGGAGGGCATGGCAAAGTGCCTTGGATTACAAGAAAGGAAAGCGGAAAAAACTCTCTCAGGCATCTATTTCGCAAAGTAAAAAGTAATAGGGTATCTTACCCGCCTAAGGCACTTTCCCATGCCTTCCTCCGGGGCAGCCTGACGGTAGAAGCGGCGCTGGCCCTGCCCATATTCCTGTTTCTGATGGTTACAGTTTTGTATCTGTTCCGTATAATGCAGGTACAGTATATGGTAGGGAATGCATTGGATGCGGCTGTGGCAGAAGTTTCCCTGATGGGCAGGATTTCCGGGAAAGAAGCAGAAAATTTAATGAAAGCATCTTTTTATAAGGAATTGGCGGTACAAGACTGCCCTGTTTCTAAGATAGAGCTTGGGATAGCAGGCTTTTCCTGGAAAGGCACCACGGTGGATGCGGGGTATATAGATGCATTCCTTACCTACCGGCTGCCAATTCCCTTCCGGTTTTTTGGAAAAAAGTCCATGGAATTGTCTGATGGATGCCGGATGCACCGATGGACAGGGAATTTGGAAGGGGCAGTTGGGGCAGGAACCGGGGAATGGGTTTATGTTACCCCTACCCAAACGGTATACCATACCAGCCGGGAGTGTACTCACCTGAAGCTTTCCATAAAAGCTGTATCATTGAAGAACCCTGCGTGGAAGGGATATGCCCCTTGCAGCCGTTGCGTCTACGGGAAACAGGCAGGTACAGCCATTTATATCACCAGTGAAGGGGATTGCTACCATTATGCGATAAGCTGCAGCGGCCTGAAAAGGACAATCTATATGGTTTTAAAGGAAAATGCAGGCAATAAGAGGGCTTGCTCCAGATGCGGGGGATAAGGCAGGGGGGGGATTTTTTGTATGGGGAGGGCGTTCCTGAATGGGCGTCCGGTTCCAAAGGTTACGTTATTTTATTGTTTGCTGTAGTGTTAGGGCAGCCTTTAAAATATGGTTTTTGTCTTACTTGCAGTTAGAAGGAAAGAAAGGAATCAGTAGTTCTTATGCAGAAATATATAGTATTAGGGTTATTGGGGCTTTGCAGCTGGGAGGATATGAAAGGGAAAAAATTGACAGTCATTTATATATTGCTGTTTGGGATTGGCGGAATGATGCTTCATCTCTTTTCCCCTGTTTGCTCCATTTACAGCATTTTAAGCGGAATATTGATTGGCCTTGCCATGATGCTGGCAAGCTTGGCGACCAGAGGGATGGTTGGGATGGGGGATGGCATCTTATTGACGGTGACAGGGGTGTATCTGGGCGGTATAGGAAATTTGGAATTGTTATTTATGGGATTACTGCTGGCGGCGTGCTGGTCATTGGTACTGATCGTGGGAAAGAAGAAAAAGGGGAAAGACCAGATTGCCTTTGTCCCATTTTTGCTGGCATCTTATCTTACCATGCTTCTGCGGTGGCAGCCATGAAGCAGATGAAGGCGAAAGGCAGCCTGACAGTGGAAGCGGCGTTGGTTGTGCCAGTTGTCCTGTTTTGTATCCTGTTAATTCTGGATCAGGGGCTGGAGTTGTATGGGGAAGTGGTGAAAACAGCCCAAAAGCAGGAAATGTGGGAGGAATTCCATCCAGCAGAGAAATTCCGTAAATTAGAGCAGCTTGGAGAACTGATTGGCAGATAAGGGATCAATTTTATCCAGCAGGACAGGGAACAGGCCTGCTACGCTTTAGCGTGACAAGGTCTTTCCTATAGAAAAAGCAAAGCCATGCATGAAAAACCATGGCAAAAGGGAGGGAGAAAAAGAATGGAAGTGACGTACCGAAAAAATTTGCACAGGAGCTATATGTGCGTGAAAGCCCAAGAGGAAATTGTGGAGGGATATGAATTGTGTATGCTGGAGGGGAGAAAAATCCAGCATTTACTGGTTATGCAGACCATTCAGGCAGATGGGGAACGGGAGTATTTATATGATATCAGCGGAAAGCAGCAATTGGAAGATTATCTATCTGGAAAGAAGATGGATTACCGCCTTCTGTGGGAGGTGTTATGCTCCATCCGGGAGCTGTGCTTTGTGCTGCAGGAATATTTGCTGCGGGAAGGAGGAATCTGCCTGGAAGCAGAATACATTTATGTAAACCTTGCGGATGGAAAATTATATTTTGCATACCTGCCTTTTTGGGATAAATGCCTGCCAGAAACATTCGGACGCTATATGGAACAGATGCTCCGTAAAATTGACCATCAGGATAGGATGGCAGCCGAATTAGGTTACCATGTGTACCAAAAGTGCATGATGGAAAATGCAGCTATGCAGGAAATTTTTGACAGTATCCTAATAAAAGAAGGGAACGCTATGCCAGATTCTGAGCTTGGGATAAAAACAGAAATTAAGGAACAAGGATATGAAGAACTGTGTGTGGAACATGTGGAGGAACCAGTGCCAAAGAAAAAGCTTTTTGGGAGCCGTTCTGGGGCAAATGCGATTTTGGCTGGGAAAGCAGCATGGCTGGGACGCTTTATAGACAGTTTTAAGGAGGGGGCAGAGCGGAAGGGCTGCCAGGAACCGGCTGCAGTGGAACAAGCTTCCCCAAAAAGCAGGCTTTGGAAAAAAATATTCCCGCATAGCTTCCAAAAAGAAGCACGTTCCAAAACAGGTTTTGAAAAAACGGGTGGGGAAAAACAAAAAGAAGCGTTATGTTATCCAAAATCTGGCAGAAAAGGATTTAATAAAGGTTCAGCCAAAAAAACATTATGCCAAAATGTAGCTGCAAAAGAATATGGGGAAGGCTGCAGGAAAGAAACCTGCCAAAAGGAACCGGATGTTACAGAAAACCTGCTGAAAAATAATAACGTATATGGGATGCGTTTAGCTGGCAGGATGGAACCAGCCCATCCTACGGAAGTGCTTGGGGCACGTATGCAGGAGCCTGCCGGAAAGCTGATATACCAAGGTATCCATGGCTGTGCAGACATTCTGGTATCCGGGGATGCATTCCTGCTGGGAAAGAACGCACAGCAGGCAGCGGGCATTATTGAGGCAGAAGGGATCAGCAGGCTCCATGCCAAAATCAGCAAGCAGGAAGGGGACTACTATCTGGAGGACCTAAATTCGACCAACGGTACATACTTAAATGGGAACCCTGTAGAATATCATCAGAAAAAGAAGTTGCATAAAGGTGACAAAATTCGATTAGGAGCGGAAGAATTCTTGTTTTCCTGAGCAATGGGGGAGGTTGACTTTGCGGTTAAAACTTTATATACTAAAGACATTGAAAAATTTGGAGGCTTTAGTATGAAAGTTAATATTTATTATGGAGGACGGGGATTGCTGGACGACCCCACCCTGTACGTAATTGATAAAATGCAGGAAGTACTGGCAGAACTTCGTGTAACGGTAGAGCGTTATAATATTTATGAACATAAGAACAGTATTTCAACGTTACCACAGACAATCAAGGATGCGGATGGGATTATTCTTGCAACTACGGTGGAATGGCTGGGCATTGGCGGTTATATGCAGCAGTTTTTGGATTCTTGCTGGCTGTATGGGGATAAAGAAAAAATTGCCACTACTTATATGCAGCCCGTGGTAATGTCCACGACATATGGGGAGCGGGAGGGTGAAATTACCCTTGCAAGCGCCTGGGAAATCTTAGGGGGGCTTCCATGCAGCGGCCTGTGCGGTTATGTGGAGGATTTGATTTCCTTTGAAATGAACCGGGATTATACGGTGATTATTGAGAAAAAAGCGGAAAACCTGTACCGCACCATTTCCCAAAGGCTAAAGAGCCTGCCCAACAGCAACCAGGCGGTGAAGCAGTCCATCCTGCGTCCCCAGCAATTGGAGCTGACCCCGCAGGAGAGCGAGCAGTTGTCAAAATACGTATCAGATGACGTCTATGTTAAGAAACAGAAAGAGGACATTGAGGAATTAAGCAGTATGTTTAAGGACATGCTGGGGCAAAGTGAAGAAGACGAGGAGATGGCGTATTTGATGGAATTAGAAGCCCATTTTGTCCCGCAGGAAAATTTTGCAGCCACATATCTGTTTATGATAGACGGGAAGAAAAAGCCATTAACCATTGAGGTACATAGTGATGATTTACGGGTGCATTATGGGCAGGCAGAGAAAATTGACGTCTATACGAAGCTAACCCCAAGCGTAATGGACAATATTATCCAAGGCAGGATGAGTTTCCAGAGAGCCTTTATGACAGGGGAAATGACGGCAAAGGGCAACTTTAAGACCCTGAAAATGCTGGACCAGATATTTATATTTAATTAGCAAGGGACATGAAAGAGAAAGGAATGAAATGAAAATGAAAGATGCTAACTGTATTTTCTGTAAAATTGCAGCAGGGGAAATTCCCTCCAAAACAATTTATGAGGATGAAACATTCCGGGTAATATTAGATATAAACCCAGCTACCAGGGGACATGCCCTGATTATCCCCAAGGAGCATTATGCGAATATTTATGAACTGCCCGAAGATACGGCTGCCGCTGCAATGGTACTGGCAAAAAAACTGGCTTCCCATATAGCAGAAGCATTAACATGCGATGGGTTTAATATTATCCAGAATAATGGGGAAATAGCAGGGCAGACGGTATTCCATTTCCATATGCATTTGATTCCAAGATATGAAGACGACGGCAACCAGGACAAATTATGCCTGAACCATCTGGAGCTGTCTGAGGAAGAACTGGAAGGGATTTGCCAGAAGCTGCGGAAGTAATTTTAAGATATGCGGATAAAAATATGCCGGAACGTGCCCTCTGGAAAGTGGTACGCCCTGCTTTGCAGAAAATTTACCCCAAATTTACCCTGTGCGGCTCGCTGCATGCCATAATATTGGGGTAAATCTTCCGCAAGCTGTGAAAATTCTGTCAGCTTTCTTTGGGCGTCAATATCCCTTCCTTTTCAAATATCCAAAGCAGCATTTTTCCGTGGATAGCCGCCAGCAGGGAACCGCCGGAAAGTACCATAATATAGAATACCGGTGTCCACAGTAGGCCGGCTGTCAGGAAAATGGCAGTCAGGAATAAGAGATAGATGGACTGGGGCAGGTATTTGAACATTAGGAGAATGCCGTTGCGGTAGGTTGTCTTTGCTGGCACGTCCATCCTTGCAGCAAGGGGAAATACATAGAATACTAATACCGTCCATATTCCAAACAATACACAGGTGAAAACCCTTATCATACCAGAGAAATCCCCATCTATGCCCTGCCAGAACCTATAGTCAAACAGGAGTGCAAATGCTGCAAGCAGGAGAGGGAGCCATAATTTTAGGGATGGTGTAAGCTTTAACTTAAATACTGCCCAAAAGTCCTGGAAGATATAGCTTTCTTCGTTGTTCAGGATTTTTACAGCCGTTATGTGGAGGGCACAGAGCGCCGCACCCCCTGTTACTAAGGGGAGGGAGCAAACCATCCATAATATGTTTAATTTTATGAGGCATAAGGCTTTATCTGTTATCTGAGCCATTCTGCTGTCCAAACGGTATGGGTTTTCCATAACAATACCTCCATTTCCTTAAGAAGCATGTTCCATATCAGGGGCTTGCCCACTTTGTTCGTTATTTACCCTTTAATCCCTGTAGATGCAATGCCTTCCACATAATATTTTTGCAGGAAGATGAACATAATCAGCATGGGAACGGCAGAGATTGTAAGCGACGCCATGATGGGGCCGTAATTAATCGGCTTGGAACCGAAAAATGTCTGGATTGCCAATTGGATCGTGCGCTTTTCTTCCCCTGTTACCACCAGCAAAGGCCACATAAAGTCGTTCCAGTGTGCTACAAAGTCAAGTATGAAAATGGTGGCATATACAGTCCCTGAAATCGGCATTACTACCTTAAAAAAAGTGCGGATTGGCCCGCATCCGTCAATGGATGCCGCTTCCAGCAGCTCATCTGGGATGCCGAGGAAGAACTGGCGGAACATATAGATGCTGAAACACTTTGCTACAAACGGCACAATCAGGGATGCCCAGGAATTAATCCACCCAAGATCAGCCATTTCCCGGTACATAGGAAGCATAATAGCTTCTGCTGGGAATACCATCAGGCTGATGACAAGGGTTAAAAGAAGGTTCTTTCCCTTAAATTCAAATTTTGCCAAGGCATATCCGCAGACCGAATTTACCAGAAGGTCTAAAAGAATGATTACCAAAACATAGAACAGGCTGTTTCCGATAAATTTCCACATATTAATCCGTTGGAATACCTCTATGTAGTTGTTCAGGGAGGCTTCTTTTGGGAAAAAGGTGGACAAGGAATTCAGCCCTTTAAAAATCTGCGCCTCTGGCTTTAAGGAAGATGAAATCATCCATAGTAATGGCGATACAAATATCAGTGCAGCTAAAGTATTGCCAACGTAGAATGCAATATTTTCAAATGTTTTTTTCTTTGTCATAATATTCGTTCCTCCCAAGCTTACTCTGCTTTAATAATTTTTTTCATGCTAAGTGATAAGCTGATGACAATTGCAAAGAAAATGGCTGCAACTGCGCAGGCGTACCCAAAATTCCGTTTCTGGAACCCTTGCTCATAGATGTAATATACCAGCGTCCGGGTGGAATTCTGCGGCCCGCCCTTGGTCATTACATAAGGCTGTGTAAATAGCTTCATTGCCTGGATTACGGTAATCATTACAACATACTGGATGACGCTCTTAAGCCCTGGAAGCGTTACATAGAAAAAGCTCTGGATTTTTCCAGCTCCGTCTATGGAAGCCGCTTCATACTGTTCCCGTGAAATGCCCTGCAGGCCGGCGAGGAAAATCATCATCTGGTAGCCGGCTCCCTGCCATGCTGACATAAATATAATAGAATTCATTGCCGCTTTTGGGTCGTTTAGGAATCCGCATGGTTTCAACCCCGGTTTTACAAGCAGCGCGGAAGACGGATACGCCCTTCCTGCGGGAAGATATGAACAGGGCTAATGCCAGTGCAAGCGCAGTTTGGAAGGGTACTACCAGGACAGTAAAATAAAGCGTATTTTTTACAGCAATCCAAAAGTCCTCGTCTTGAAATAATTCAACAAAGTTGTTGAGCCCGCAGAACACAATCCGGTCAGGGCGCATTATGTTGTAATCGGTAAATGCATACCGGATAGTCTGCAGGGATGGGTATATTAGGAACGCTGCCAGCAATGCAACTGCCGGGACAGTGAAAATGTAAGCGGCTCTCCGTTTGCTTACTTTATTGATAGATTTCTTTATAGCTAATCCCCTTTTTGTCAGTTTTCCGCATAGTATTTGTTATAATCTTTGTCCATGGCTGCAGCGGCTGCATTTAACGCCTCCTGCGGGTCTACCTCCGTAAAGATATTCAGCAGGGCTTCTGCGTATTCAGCAGTCAGTACGCAGTAGGAAGGTGTCCTGAGCCTTGGATGCCCTGCTTCCATTAACTGTTCTTTGAAAACAGACTGGGGATATTCGTTATATTCCGTTAGGGTTTTATAGCTGGAAACCCTTGTAGGAGGTTTTGAAATTGCCTGTGCATATGTAGTTACATTATCTTCGGAAAACAGGAAATGCATAACTTCCTTGGCTGCTTCCATGTTCTGGATATTTTTAGTAACAGACGCCGCCCAGTCGCCGGTAGGCGAGGTCAGGATCCCGTCCCCATCTGCCACTGGGAAATACGTCACACCCCAGTTTAAGTCCGGGTAATCCTTTTCCAGCGTTGCCACTTCCCAAGAACCGCCCAGCATGGTTGCTGCTTTGCCATTGTGGAATTCTTTTTGGATCGGGTCGATGTTAGCGTAACCGTCCTGGATTAAGCTGTTTAGGAATTGGGCTGCTTCTACGCCTTCGGGGCTGTTTAAGTAGCCGTCTGCCGAACTTCCTTCTTCATTGACAAAATCCGTCCCATTGGAAATCCAAAATTGCTCCAGCACATAGGAAAGCCCTTCCCCTTTGTCCATGATGATGTTTGTGCCTACGACCCCATCTTTCGTCAGTTTTTTTGCCGCATCGTAGTA
>ERZ778516.264-NODE-264-length-45282-cov-11.905875_pt1 | contig 45282 bp, 38 predicted proteins | sample MGYA00510342_ERZ778516 | MGnify/ENA primary metagenome ERZ778516 (study PRJEB29527, sample SAMN07138961) | mouse gut metagenome | material: feces | host: mouse | place: China:Nanjing | collected 2016-01-25 ...
AATACGAGGAAGATGAAATTACGCCGGACTTGATCTCTAAGATATTACACGAGGTGCCTAAAGAGATCGAAATCATTTTGTATCTGGATCCTGACGGAGAAGGACACTTTGGCTGCCTGGAAGTAGTATCAGATGGAAATTGGCTGTCTCTTTGCTATGACCATAACGAAACAGAAACCTATTTTTGCTACAATTCGGAGTTTGCTGACACCGTGGCGCAGCTGGAAGAAGTTGATTTGAGAGATAAAAATGTATATAGCCCCATCGACTATGACGGTCAAATCCCCGTTCCGAAATGTCAGGCCATCACGGATATGGATGCCGGTGTAAAGGCCATTGAGTATTTCATCAGAACTGGAACGCGTTATCCGGGAATTGACTGGGGATATTGTCCTTAATAATTTCAGCCAGGATATTCAGTCCTATGGACAGCTAAAAACGCTGGTGTTAAAGTAACGGTAAATCCTCTGATTTTCATTGGTTCCGCTGCTTTCGCCCTTTTTACTGTCTTTGTCAGCATCCGCAAGCCCGCGAAGATTGCCGGTACGGTTTCTGCAATCAAGGCCATCCAATACACGGAAAATGATATGACAGCTATGATTTTACCATCATGGCAAAAGTCTGGGCTAACGAGAACACGGCTACCACCCGCAACACAGGAGAAGCCCGGTTTTACCTCCCAACAGAAGTCTTCCTGCCGCTGTGTGATAACCCTCATCTGGTCTGCTTCCCCTTTGATTTGAAAGAGGGCACAGAAGCTGAAATGGCAGAGCTTTTGAACAGCTATTGTTTTTCAAGGCACTGAACAAAGTAGTAATTGCAGTTGTATCGGATAATGATCCGCCAAATCATCTTCCAACAATATTTCCTCATTGACATATCTCCTGTCACATAATTTCAGTGCTTCATATGCCCCTTCTAAATAAACCCGCTTTTCCAGTTCTGCTAATTGTTCATCCACTGGCACTTTGGAATAATTCATCCAGCATGGAAAGAAGGCAGTCTACCGGGGTAACTGGCTCCTCATAGGCAGGCGTGTCCAAGTCAAACCTCATAAAACCAGATTTGAAATAAAGCGGAATAGATGATCAATATCTTCGAGTCCTTATACATGCGATGCAATGTAGACAGGTAATCTGGCTCTTTCATGTTTGGCATACTGCTCCTCACCCCATTGCTTTCTCTTATGCTGCTTTTCCTGTACAGAAAACAGCTCCTGTTTCCAGAAGCTGTCTTTTCGGCAGGTTTTCCGTTTAAATTCTGTTCTTAGAAAAAATATAACATATAGGGACATACCCGTCAAGAATCAAAAACTATTTTCCAAATGCCAAAACTTCCTCCAAAGCCGGAATGGAAGGCGACGCGCCATTCCGCGTTACGGCAATAGCCGATGCCTTTGCAGCCCTGTCCATCGCTTCCTGCTCACTGCCTCCCCGGAACAGGGTCCCCAGGAAATAGCCGGTAAAGGTATCCCCGGCCGCCGTCGTGTCCACGGCCTGGACGTCGTATTTCTTTTGGCGTATGCAGTTTTCCTGATGGAAGAATACGGAACCATGTTCCCCAAGGGTCAGCACTATGGCGGCAGAGGGGTATTTCCGGTGCAGTAATTCCGCCGTCTTTTCCCCGCTTTCCGGTAAGCTTACGCCCCCGTCAGCCGCTGCGCCCTGCGGATCCTCCCCTGCCCCCAAAAGCTGGCCCGCTTCTATTTCATTCAGGATAAAATAATCCACCAGCCCCAAAGGCAGCTCCCAGATTTTTTCATCCATGGGGGACGGGTTCAGGGCAATTTTCAGCCCCATGCTATGGGCCCGCTGCAGCAGGTACGGCATTTGGTTCACCTCGTTCTGCACCAGCAGGCAGTCCCCTGCCTGGAACTGGGACAGCACCTGGTCCACCTGCCCTTCTGTAATTTCCTGGTTTGCACCCCCAAACAGCAGGATGCAGTTCTCCCCATTTTTATCATTCTGGATAATGGCATGGCCGGTAGGGACATCCTCCAATACCCTGACATGCCCCGTATGGACCCCGGCCTCTTTTAACTGCCCCAGCAGGAACGTCCCGTCCTTCCCCACTGCCCCGGCATGGTACACTTCCACCCCGGCCTTTGCCAGGGCAATCGACTGGTTCAGCCCCTTTCCCCCGCTGAATACCTGCAGCGCCGTGGAAGAAATGGTTTCCCCTTTTTGCACAAAATGCTCTACCTGATAGGTATAATCAATGTTCAAAGAACCAAAACACAATACTTTCATATGCCCTCCTTTCCGCATTTAAGCAAGTTACCCCTTATATTTTACTATATCCCCTGCCTTATGGGAAGGGCAAAGCTATTCCCGGCAACCCACCAGCAAAAAACAATTTGCCCCCGGCAAACCTAAACTTCCTTCTGCCTGCGGTAGATCCTCACTGAAAAAATAGTAAGCCCCACCAGCGTCGCCACATATGGGATGGTCTTAACCAAATCCGAGGGAAGCCCTTGGGTAGCCGCTGCATTGGACACCGCATCCGCCACGCCAAACAGCATCGAAGCCGCTGCAGAGCCCAATGCCGTCTGGCGCCCCATCGCTTCTGCCGCCAGGGCAATCCAGCCCCTGCTGCTCAGCATGTCCCTGGAAAACCAGGACACATACCCCATGGACATGAACGCACCGCCAAACCCGCACATTACGCCGCTTAACAGCAGCGCTGCCGCCTGCGTCTTAACAGCGCTGATCCCCACAGATTCCGCAGCCTCTTTTTTCTCCCCCACCGCTTTAATATGGGCGCCAAGGGCAGTGGATTTCAGCAGGTAATACGTAAATGCAACAGCCAGAACAGACACATACGTCAGGACATTATGGCCTGAAATAATGCTGCCAAGGATTGGGATATTTTCTATCACCGGGATATTGATATTGGGCAGCGTCTTGCTTGCAAGGGAAACGCTGGTCCCTTTGTCATTTGCCACAAGGTACAGCAAAAATACCGTTCCGCCGCTTGCAAGGCTGTTCAGTGCAATGCCCCCAAGGATAATGTTCGTCTTATAGTACAGGGTGAAAAATGCAAGCACCCCGGCAAAGAGGACTGCCGTAAGCAAAGCCATCAGAAGCCCCACCGCCGCACTCTGGGCAAGGTACCCAAAATACATCCCGGAAAATGCCGCCATCAGCATCAGCCCTTCCAGCGCAATATTGGGCGCCCCTGCCACATCCGAAATCACCGCGCCCATGGAGGCAAACAACAGCGGTGTCATAACACGGAAAATCGAATAGACAAAATCCGTGGATAAAATCAGATTAATGAAGCCCTTCATGCTGCACCTCCTTGATCTGGATGTCTTTTTCCATCCACCTCTGCTTATACTTATGTAAAAATTTTTCAGCAGAAATCAGCAAAATAATCAATGTCTGCAAAATCGAAACCATTTCCGTAGGGACATCCGCAAACCGGCTGACTAAATCTGCCCCTACCCGCAGGTAAGCCACAAACGCCGCCGCGCCGATTACCCCCAAAGGGTTGTTGTTTGCCAGCATGGCAATCATTGCGCCGTCAAACCCATAGCCCGGGAGCGCCGTCCACTCAAACCTTTTGTGCAGCCCAAGGCATTCCACAATGCCGCCGCACCCTGCCACTGCCCCTGCAATGACATGGACCAGGAGGATTACCTTCATCACGTTCATGCCGGAATATTTTGCAAACTTGGCATTTGCCCCAGTTGCCCGCACCTGCAGCCCCCACTTTGTTTTGTAAAGGAAAACGTAAACCAGGGCTGCGCAAAGGAGGGCTATTATAATCCCCACATGCACCCTTGTCCCGCTGACAATGGTTGGGAGCAGCGCAGCAGAACGGTATTTATAGGAAACTAAGCTGGACACTGCCGTATCCCGCATCATATTGTTGAGGATATAGCACCCAACCCCATAGCAGATGTTGTTCATCATCAGGGAGGTTACCATTTCATTGGCATTGAATTTTGCCCGTAATGCCCCTGGGACCAGCATCACCAGAATCCCCGTGCCTGCGCCCACCGCAAGGCATACCAATGGGAAAATAAATATTGGCAGCTTGAGCCAGATAGCCGCAATGGAGCCCACTATCCCCGCCATGAAAAAGACCCCTTCCCCGCCTAAATTAAACAGGCCGGCCTGAAACAGGATTGCCATGGAAAGCCCGGAAAAAATCAGGGGTATCGCCGTTTCCACAATATTCCCGACATACCGCCCGGAAGAAAAGGGCTGCATCAGGAAAATTAAGATGGATTCCACAGGCTTGTCGCTCACCAGTATAATAATGAGGAACGCCACCAGGATTGCCGCCAGCATCGCCACGGCTGTACGCAGAATATTAAATGTTTTTTCCCTATTCATGCCCATTCACCGCCTTTCGTATCTGCTCTGGCCCATGCCGCTCAATCCCCAGCATGAAAAGCCCCAGTTTTTCTTCATTCAGCCCTTCCGTGCTCTCAAAAAACGCTACGATTTCCCCTTCATACATCACTGCAAGCACATCGGACAGCTTTAGAATTTCCGCCAAATCCGCTGATACCAGCAGCACAGAAGCCCCGTCCCTGCAAAGCTGCACAATTTTCTTATGGATAATATGGGCAGCCCCCACGTCCACGCCCCTTGTAGGCTGTTCCGCTATCAGAATGCCCGGGTTATGTCCGCATTCCCTTGCCACAACCACTTTCTGCATATTCCCGCCGGACAGCATCCCCACCGGCTGGGAACCGCCTGCACAGCGGATTTCATAACTTTCAATATTTTCTTTGACGAACGCGTCGATTTTCTGGAAATCCAGCATCCCATGCTTCTGGAAATCATTGTTTTCCAAATCATTTGAAATCATATTTTCACTGATTGGCACGGAAGCTGCAACCCCCTGCTCCAGACGGTCCTCCGGGACATACCCAAAGGAAAGTTCCCGGATGCTTTTCTGGTCTGTTGCAGAAATGTCCTGCCCGTAAAACCTGGCTTCCCCGGATTGTACCGCCTTCCTTCGGGTTAAAATGTCCACCAGTTCCACCTGGCCGTTCCCCTGCACCCCGGCAATCCCAAACACCATCCCTTCCCTAATGTCAAAGGAAATGCCCTTTAAGGCCTGGACCCCGCTTTTATCCGTGTAGGAAAGGTCCCTCACCTGGATATTGGCCGCTCCATACTTCTTATTCCCCCGCTCAATGGCAGTGTTCAGCTCGCACCCCATAATCGCATTGGAAATCTGCTGCTCCGTCACCGCTTCACATTGGTACGTTTCTATGGTCCTGCCGCTGCGCATAACCGTAATGCGGTCGCAAATCTGCTTGATTTCCGGGATTTTGTGTGAAATAAACACAATGGTGTGGCCCTGGGCCTTTAACTGCCGCAGTTCCTCAAATAGCTGGTCGATTTCCTGTGGCGTTAAGACAGCCGTGGGCTCGTCCAAAATCAGGATTTCCGCGCCACGGGCCAGCGCCTTTAAAATTTCCACCTTCTGCTTTAGCCCCACCGGAAGGTTTTTGGTGGTTTCTTCCGGATCCACCGGGAGGTTAAACCGTTCTCCCAGCTCCCTTGTAAACCGCACCGCTTCCTTCTGGTCGATAAACAGCCCTTTCTTGGGCTCCATGCCCAGCACAATGTTCTGGGCTACGGTAAAGGATTCCACCAGCATAAAATGCTGGTGTACCATCCCAATCCCCTTTGCAATGGCTTCTTTTGAGCCGGAGAATACCGTTTTTTCACCCCTTAAGAAGATTTCCCCCCGGGAAGGCTGTTCCATCCCAAACAGTATTTTCATCAGCGTGGACTTCCCTGCGCCGTTCTCCCCTACCAGCGCATGGATTTCCCCTTTTTTCAGGTTAAAGCTCACATCTGAATTGGCAACTACGCCGTTCCCATATATTTTTGCAATATGGTTCATTTCCAATATATATTCACTCATAAGAATCCTGCCCCCTTTGTATCCAACTACAGGCATACACGGTTCTGCGCCTGCGCAAAATTATGGGCGCACGCTGTCCCTGATTTCTGCCAGTTCATCTGTGGAAAGGCCCATGGTTTCCGTAACCTTTACATCGCCGCTTATTACTTTTTCCTTTAATTCTTCCACCGTCTTACGTGCGTCTTCCGTCATCAGGGACTGGTAAAATTCATTGTCTGCAAGCCCTACGGAGCCTTCCTTCATGCCGTAGTATTCCTTTGCCCCATAATTCACTTCCCCGTCCATGGCTTTCTTTACAATGAGCAATGCATTTTCCGGGATATTCTTAATGGCGGAGGTGATAATCACATTTGCCATTTCCGGCTGGGAATCCTTAAGCGCCATTGCCTGGTCGGAGTCTACCCCAATGGCAAATTTCTTGGCCTGGACTGCTGCGTCAAGGACGCCGAGCCCTGACTGCCCTGCCGCGGTAAACACAACTGAAATCCCTGAATTGTACATTAAAAGCCCGTTTTCCTTCCCTTTTGCAGTGTCTGTAAAGCTGCCTACATAAGAGCTCTGCACCTTAATATCCGGCATGATTTGCTGCGCCCCCTGGATGTAGCCTACCAGAAATTCATTGATACCGGGAATGTCCATGCCGCCTACAAAGCCAATGGCCTTGTCCCCAAGCTCCTGTGCTTTTAAGGCTGCAGCTGCACCTGCCAGAAAGCTCATTTCATTGTTTTTGGGCGCAATAAGATAGACATTGGAAGGGATTTCATCCATTTCCCCATCTAAATTAATAAATTTCTGGTCTGGGTATTCCTCTGCAATCTGCGCCAGCGCATCGTCGCCGTTGCTGGAAACTGTCAGGATCAGGTCGTACCCGCCCTGGCAGAGGTCCAAATAAGCTGGGTAATATTTGGAAGCGTCAGTACCGCATTCCACATAATCCACTTTCATGCCATATTCTTTTTCCAATAAACCCACCGCTTCGTAAGATGCGTCAAAAAACGACTTGTCCCCAAGGCTTCCCGGGATCAGCAGGGCAACCTTGTAATCCTTGGCATCCCCTTCAAATTTCCCAGACGCCCCTTCGCCTTTATTATCCCCTGTATTTTCTGTTTCTGCGCTTTCTTCCGGTTCCGGTGCGGCACAGGCTGCAACTGCCAGCCCCATCACAATACATGCAATCCACAATAAAATCTTCTTTTTCATCTTTCTGCCATTTCCTTTCGCTCTGCCCCAGCGCAGCCTGATATAGGGCTGTGCTTTCCGGGCCTTCATTGTTTAATTTATACGTTCCCTGACAAGCTGCCTGAATTTTTCCACGTCCATGGAGGCTGCATAATAGAAATCCTTCCCAGTATCTGTGTGGAAATCATAGGCGTTTGTATTTAATACCATGGATCCCCTGGTATGGCGGCCTGCCAGTTCCACGGTGTAATCGCTCTGCACCAGTTCTGCCACGGATGGATCCACCAGATATGCCGTCAGCAGCGCATCGTGGAAGGTATAGGCATACCCTGTTTTTTCACGGAACATCTCAATGCCTTTTTTGTAATACTGCATCCTCCCGCTCTCCTTAGGGCATAGTGTTTCCATAAAATCGTCCGGTATCCGGCAGTGCTTTGTCACCTCCAGCCCGAACATGGTAAGATGCCCTGCATAATCCATGACAATCCTTGCCGCTTCCGGGTCGCACTTAATGTTCCATTCCGGGAAACTGCTGGAAAATACCCCTCCCATGGCAATGATATTTGCTTCCTTCATCACCTCCGGTTCCCGGTAAAACGCAAGGCCAAGGTTCGTCATGCACCCAATTTCAATAATGGTAAGCCCCGGGTTCTCCTTTACCTTCTGGATAATGAAGTCCGCCCCATCGCAGTCTGTAATGACCCTGCTTTTCCTGTCCTCCTCCAGAATCCCATACTGGATGGGCGGGGTGTCTGGATTCAAACGCTCAATCAACGGGCTTTTAAAACCTGCGCAGACTGGGATATCATGCCTGCCATATTTGCTGCACAGCTCCAAAACCAGTTCCGCCCGCTTCACCGTGTCCAGATAGACCGTTACAATCCCTGTAATTTCCAGCTCCGGTGAATTCAGGGCCATGATAAGGGCCGCTGCATCATCCACGTCATCCCCCAAATCCGTGTCAATCAGGATTTTTTTTTGGTATGCTTTCATCATTTTGCCTCCTTTTTCTTTGGATTTTTTAAATTTTTTGGTTGATTTGTATCTTGATTATAACTATCACATCCCAAAACAGGAAAGGACATATGGCCTTTCCTTAAAAAAGAATCCTGCAAAGCAGGATTCTCCGCCTGCGGCGGGCCGCTTTGCGACAGAATTCATATCCGCCGCAGTGCGGTAAAAGCTTTTTTATTCTATAGGAGAGATACTTTCACACTTTAGCGTGACAAGGTCTTTCCTATAGAACAAAAAAAGTGCATGATACTGGGATTCCTCCCATCATGCACCCAAACCTGTGGTTCTATTTTCAATTGCGGCTTACCATATCCTATAAGCTTAGCCCTGCCAGCAGTTTCCTGTAATGTTCCTCGTCAATTACTACTTTTTTATCCTTGGACTGAATCTCCCCATTGTCTTTCAGCTTCCGTATGCTCCGCCCAACTGTCCGTATGCTGATGCCTACGTTTGCGGCTATATCCCGGTATTCTGCATAAACTGTTACTTTTTTGCCCTTCCCATTCAGATGCCCATTGTAATAATCTACAAAATAATGCCTGACCCGGTTAATGCCATCCAAATAATAAAACTTCCCATCATTGGCAGAGCGCTGGTACAGGTCCTGTGCAATCAGCGTAATGCAGCGGCGCAGCATTTCCGCATGTTCCATCACATAATCATAGACAATGCCCGCATCCATGCGGATAACGGTAACCTCCGTCCTGCACAGGAGGGAAGCAATATATTCCGATTTCCGGGCAAATAATTCCAGCAGCCCTATGCTGCCATTCCTGCTGTCAACCAGAAAGTAATTGTATTCATTGCCGTCCGCATAGCTGCGGGTCCCTAAAGCGGAACCGCTTTTGATAAAGTAAATGTACTGGATGGAATCCCCCCGGTATACAATATACTGTTTTTGCCGGAATGTCTGTTCCCTTCCCTTCTTCTTTATCTCCTCTGGAAGGAAAGAGAAATTGAAGGCCGTTTCTTCCTCGTATTTTTTCCATTTTTCCTGAATTCCCATAGGCTTCCCCTTTCCAAAAGCATGGATTAATGGCGCTCCTGCCAAATCATAAATCATATGCCCGCCAAACACGCCAATAAGCCCCCGGGCCAATATGGCCTGAGGGCTTTAATTAATCTGCATTTGCTATTTTAAGATTAGGGTGCCAAAAGCACCTCTGGTGCTACGCTCATACCATATATTGTTATTGCAAATCCATTTGCACATCAATATATGGTATAGAGCGGGTGCGACGCACCCTTTTGGCATCCTAATCTATTTTAATAAAATTCGAGGTCAGCTTCCGCTTTCTGGCTACTGCTTTGCCCGAACCTGCGGCTTACCCTAGCCAATTACCTCAAACCCGCTTTTGCTGCTGGCATTGTAGCCGCCGTTACTGTTGTACATCCCGCCTTTGTTGATTTCATAATTTGCATGGGATGAAATAGCGGCAGCCCGGTCGCTGACTTTCTTGCCAAAATCACCGGCAAAGAGTTTCTTAATTTTTTCTGGGTCAGCGGCTTTCAGCTTCTCCTCGTCAATTGACAGGGTTTTATTCTTAGCGTCAATTTTGATGCCAATTTCTTCCAGCTTGCTGCTGTTTGCCTTTGCTGCGTCCGTCATGGATGCAAGGGCGACATTCTTGATTGCGAACACATTTGATTTTCCTGCGCTCTCTACCGTTGAATTGTATTTCTTTACAAAATCATTCACTGCGTTATAAATTGCAACATTGTCATATTTGCCTTCATCATCTGTTTTAAAAACAGTGCCTTTCACAAGGCTGTCGGTAGTTTCTGACAATGCGCTGGCATTGCTGCGGACAGTGGATAACTGGCCGTTGGATGTAGTAGGCTTGCTGGTTACGCTGCCAGTAGAAGAACTGGAGCTGGAAGAAGAACTGCTGGAGGACGAAGAACTGTCCGTGTCCTTAATCCCATACTTGCTTGCCTCATACCTTGCATTGGACTGGATCGCTGCCGCACGGCTGCCAACCTTTGCGCCATAAGAATTGCTGCCCTTGAACAGCGCATCTACTTTATCGGTGCTGGCAGACTGGAAGGTGTCCTTATTAATCTTTAACACCCCGTCTTTGTCCATGGTGATCCCAATTTCTGCCAAGGCGTCTGCATTAGATTTCGTGTAATCGGCAATGGAGCGTAAGGAGCTGTTGATGGCTACGCTGCCGGAATTTTTTGCGGCTGTGTTCAGTTCGTTGTACTTGCTTACAAAGCTTGATACTGCGTCGTAGCTAATTTCCCCGGACTTGCCCATGGAATTTGTTGCGCTCTGTAAATTAGCGGCAGCGTTCTTGATATCCACAAACTTCTCGCCGGGCGTAGCGGATTCCCCTTTGATTTTCTCATTGTAGTTCCAGTAATTGTACTTCTTTTTCGGGGGATTTTTGATTTTTTCATTATAATCCCAATAGTTCTTCTCTCCGCTTTTTCTCGTGGATGACGTTGACTGGCTGGAGCTGCCCACGCTGCTGTCCTTCGCATAATAAGCCTTCAAAAGCTTATTATAGGAACCGTTCCGGATGCTTGCATAATCCGAAACACTCATGCTGCCAAAGAAACTGCTTTGGCTGTTCCCAAATGAATTGAATAAATTCAGCATATAATCCCTCCTTCTCTGAATTCTTTTCTTAAAGCATACCATAATTTGCCTTCTGGCGCAATGGATTCGCTTGAATTTCCCCATTTTGTAATTCATAGTGCCAAAAGGGGGCTGTCGCACTAACGTAAATTACAATACATAAATTTGTTCAAAAGGTTTACATTGCAAAACAATGTAAACAAAATGCACAAAAAATATCTGGGGAAGCTAGCTTCCCCAGAGTACTTTTGTGCATTCTGTCTTTGCCGCATAAGCGGCAAGACCTTTTGGCACTATCATATCGGCTATTGTAAAAAACAGGGAAACGCAAAGTTTACCGGAACCGGCTGCAATTCATTCAGCAGCCGCAAAGGCTTTGGGGGCACAGATTTTGATGCCACAATCCCAGAGCGTATTTGTACTGGCTGATGTTCACAAAATATTCATTTTAGATTCAAAAAACTTTCATTTCAGCAACACGGAAACTTCATTTCTTATGCATATAATAAGACCATAAACAAAAGAAAATATCAAGTAATTAAATCCACATTAAATTACTTTTCCGAATAAACTTTTTCATAATAAATGCCGGGCGGCGGAAGCTGCCCGGCATCCTCCCTGTTCTGGGGCAGTTCCCTGTCATGCAATGGCTTTGGCCGCAGCCTTGTGTAAGCTGCCAGCCTTCAAAGCCGCACCATTGGAACTGCCCTCTTTTCAGCCTATACTTCAAAAATTAAATCGCCGTAGGAGGGCATAGGCCACATATCCTTGTCTACAATCATTTCCAGCTTGTCAACCGGTGCGCGGAGCGCGTCCATGGCTGCTTTTAATTCATCGCGGCAGCAGACGGCCTGTGCCCTGCCGGCTTCCATAGCGTAAGCTTTTTCCGCAGCTTCCACCAAATTCCCCAGTGCAGACTTCGCTTCTGCCAGCAGGGCAGATACTTCGGTTAAAAGGCTTTCCTGCGCGCTGGTATCTGCCGGGCAGGCTGCTTTCACGGTGTTTATGGAGGTTGCAAGGACCGTGGTATATTTAATGACTGCCGGGATCACCTGTTTCCCTGCCATGTCAATCATGGCGCGGGCTTCGATATTCAGCGCCTTCGCATAGCTTTCGTAAAGGATTTCGCTCCTGGATTTCAGCTCCGCTTCGGTAAATACATTGAATTTTTCAAACAATGCAATGGCTTTTTCTGTAGTCAGCGCCGGAACAGCGTCTACCATATTGGTAATGTTGGGAAGGCCGCGGCGTTCTGCTTCTTCCACCCATTCCGGGGAATAGCCGTTTCCGTTAAACACAATATCCTGATGGGCGATTGCCTGCTCCTTGATTAAGTTATGGACTGCCATTTCAAAATCGCCCGCTTTTTCCAGCACATCGCAGGCATCAGAAAAGGCTTCCGCCACAATGGTATTGAGCACAACATTGGGGGCTGCAATGGAATCGTTGGAACCTACCATACGGAACTCAAATTTATTTCCCGTAAAGGCAAAGGGCGATGTCCGGTTCCGGTCGGTAGCATCCTTCATAAAATCAGGCAATGTCTTTACCCCTGTCTGGAGCACCTCCCCTTTCAGGCTCCTCGTTGCTTCCCCGGTGCTGATTAGCTGCGCCAGCACATCCTGAAGCTGCTCCCCAAGGAAAATAGAAATAATGGCGGGCGGCGCTTCGTTCGCCCCAAGCCTGTGGTCGTTCCCGGCGTCTGCAGCAGATTCCCGGAGCAAATCCGCATGTTTGTGGACTGCTTTCATGATGCAGGTCAGCACCAGCAGGAACTGGATGTTGTCATGGGGGGTTTTGCCTGGGTCCAGCAGGTTAATTCCGTCGTCCGTGATAATGGACCAGTTGTTGTGCTTGCCAGAGCCGTTTACCCCTGCAAAGGGCTTTTCGTGGAGCAGGCAGGTTAAACCATGGCGCCCAGCTACTTTTTTCAGCGTTTCCATCACAAGCTGGTTATTGTCAACAGCCACGTTGGCTTCTGCGTAAATGGGGGCAAGCTCATGCTGCGCCGGGGCAACCTCATTGTGCTGGGTCTTGGCGGAAACCCCTAATTTCCAAAGCTCCTTATTGACGTCCCGCATATAGGCTGCAATCCGTTCCCGGATCGCCCCGAAATAATGGTCATCCATTTCCTGCCCTTTAGGGGGCATTGCGCCGAACAAAGTACGCCCAGTAAAAATCAGGTCCTTCCGCTTTAAGTATTTCTGGCGGTCCACCAAGAAGTATTCCTGCTCCGGCCCTACGGAAGGGGTTACTTTCTTGGAAGTGGTATTGCCAAATAATTTCAGCAGCCGCATAGACTGGATATTAATGGCCTCCATGGAACGGAGCAAGGGTGTTTTCTGGTCCAGGGCCTCCCCTGTATAGGAACAGAATGCGGTGGGAATACAAAGGGTCGCCCCTGCTGCGTCCTGCCTCACAAATGCCGGGGAAGTGCAGTCCCAGGCCGTGTAGCCCCGTGCTTCAAAGGTAGCCCGTAACCCCCCGGATGGGAAGGAAGACGCGTCCGGCTCCCCCTTAATCAGCTCTTTCCCGGAAAAACTCATCAGCACTTTCCCATTTGCCATAGGAGCCGTGATAAAGGAATCGTGCTTTTCTGCAGTCACCCCGGTCAGCGGCTGGAACCAGTGGGTATAATGGGTTGCGCCTTTTTCAATCGCCCACTCCTTCATCTCATGGGCAACCACGTCGGCGGTTTCCAAATCCAAGTCGCGCCCCTGGCTGATGACGTCCTTTAACCTCTTGTAAACTTTCTTGGGCAGCCGTTCCTGCATGACAGCATCATTAAACACGTTTTCCCCGAAAATTTCTGCTACATTGTAAAATTCGCTCATATTCCCTACATCCTTTCCGAAAAAAAGGGTATTCCAAGCTTCTTGCAAGCCTCTTGGAACACCCTTGTTCTGCCGTTTGTTTTCTTTCTGGTAATACAATACCCTACTTTTTTGGAAAAAGCAATAGAAAATTTAGAAATACTTTATTTTTAGCTATTTCAGATTAATTTATACGGTTTGCCTTTATTTTTTCGAAAAAAATATACAATGGAAATTTTCACGGCTGTATAAAAGAAGGGCGGGATAAATATATTCCCGCCCAAAATTCCCTCTTTTTGTATCGTAATAAGCTAAAATTATTCTGCTTTCCCTACAGAACCGAACAGTTCCATTTTTTCTTTTACAGTAGCCTTGATTGCTTCTGCGCCGGGAGCCAGCAGCTTCCTTGGGTCAAAGCCTTTGCCTTCCTGGTCTTTCCCTGCTTCTATGTATTTTCTGGTAGCTGCTGCAAAGGAAAGCTGGCACTCTGTATTTACGTTAATCTTAGCTACCCCAAGGGAGATTGCTTTCTTAATCATATCTTCCGGGATGCCTGTGCCGCCATGGAGTACTAAAGGCATATCGCCTGTTTTCTGCTGTACTGCGTCTAAGGTTTCAAAGCTTAAGCCTGCCCAGTTATCCGGGTATTTCCCATGGATATTGCCGATACCTGCTGCAAGCATGTCAACGCCCAGGTCTGCGATTGCTTTGCATTCATCCGGGTCTGCGCATTCCCCAGCGCCAACTACGCCGTCTTCTTCCCCGCCGATGGAGCCTACCTCTGCTTCGATGGACATTCCCTTGTCATGGGCAATTTTTACTAATTCTTTGGTTTTTTCTACGTTCTCGTCAATTGGGTAATGGGAACCGTCAAACATAATAGAAGAAAATCCTGCTTCTACGCATTTTAAGCACCCGTCATAGCTGCCATGGTCTAAATGGATTGCTACAGGAACGGTAATGTTCAGTTCTTCCAACATGCCGTTTACCATGCCGACAACAGTCTTATAACCTGCCATGTATTTCCCAGCGCCTTCGGATACGCCGAGGATAACCGGTGATTTCAGTTCCTGTGCGGTAAGTAAGATAGATTTTGTCCATTCCAAGTTGTTGATGTTGAACTGACCCACAGCATAGTGCCCTGCTTTTGCTTTCTGTAACATTTCTTTTGCAGATACTAACATTTCTCTTCCTCCATTTCTGCCCCCGCCCTGGCGCGGGGAACTCTCCTAATTTTGCCAGATTTGCCTTAGCCTTCCACCCATTCCCATATCTGCTGGCAGGAAATGGCGCCAGACACTGCGTAAGGCAAATTCTTTTTTTATTTTACCTCATTTTTGCCAAAAAGAAAAGGACTTATCACAACAATTCTGCTTTTTTTACCATAATCTGGACAGCCTGTTTTTCATTGCGTATTTCCACCTCGCTGTGGATGCCGCCATACTCCCCGTCCAGGGTCCATGGGATTTCCTCCAGGGACTTAATGGAAATGCGGTCTGCTTTAAAAGTGTAAATGGAATCGGTGCTGTCAATGAGGTTTGTCAGGCTTGCAATAATCTCATTTAGCTCTATCGGGTTCCTGGGCATACGGATCAGGGTGACTTCCAGCAGGCCGTCGTCCAGTTCCACATTTTTCCCGGTAATGTTCTTAAACCCCCCTGCAGAGGTGGAATTTGTCACCATCCCATAGATAAATTCATCCTCTATCGTCTGGCCGTCCCATGTCACCTGCAAATGGTAGGACTGGACAGCCGGGAGCCGTTTGACGCCCTCCAAAATATACGCAATATGCCCAATCCTGTTTTTCAGCTCCTGGCTGGTGGCATAGGACACGTCCGTAAACAGGCCAAAAGCTGCAATATACACGAAATAATCCCCGTTGAAGCTGCCAATATCGCAGGGGAAAGGCCGGCCTTCCACGGCAATCCGCGCCGCCTGTTCCATATTTTTTGGGATATCCAGGGAATTGGCAAAGTCATTGGTGCTGCCTGCCGGGATATAGCCTATGGGGATCCTGCTTTCCCGTTTCATCATCCCTGTGACGGTTTCATCCAGGGTGCCGTCGCCGCCGCTGCACACCACCAGCGCATATTCCCCTGCCTGCTGCTCCACCAGCTCCATGGCGTCCTGGGATTTCTGGGTGGGGTAGACCGTCACCTCAAACCCGCTTTTTACAAATTGGTCCACAATCTCGAACAGTTTGTTTTTCACCAGCCCTTTTCCAGAAAAAGGGTTAAATATGAACAAAAGCTTTTTTCTTCCCATGCACTGCGCCCTCCTGTCAATATTTCAGGAACTGCCGTATGGATTCCATGGCTTCCCGCTCACGCTCCCCATCTGCCGTTACTTTCACTTCCTCCCCTTCCAAAAGCCCAATGCTCATCATGCCCATCATGCTTTTGGCATTGACGCGTTTTCCGTCTTTTTCCAGATAAATACTGCACGAATAGTAATCAGCCACCTGCACCAGCTCTGCCAGTATACGCACATCCGCCCCATTTTTAATTTTAACCTTCATGGTTTCCTGCAACATAGTACCTGCCTCCTTACTCCATGCAGGCGATTTCCGCCTTACATATCCTCACAATTTGTCTGCCTTATCTCCTCCGCAATTTCACATAGCCTGCGCAGCCTGTGGTTCACGCCGGACTTGCCTACTGCCGGTTCCAGGTAGGCCCCAAGCTCCTTTAACGGGGCCTGCGGGTATTCAAGGCGCACCAGCGCAATTTCCCGCAGGTTCTCCGGCAGGCTTTCCAGCCCCTTCGTGTTTTTAATGTAATTGATGTCCTCCAGCTGTTTCACTGCCGCGCTGACAGTCTTATTGATATTTGCAGTTTCGCAATTTACCTGCCGGTTGACGGAATTGCGCATTTCTTTCATAATCCTGACATTCTCCAGGTTCAGCAGGGACACGTGGGCCTCCATAATGTTGAGCATATCCACAATCTGCGCCCCTTCTTTTAAATAAACCACGTGGTTTTTCTTGCGCATGACTACCTTGGCGTCCATCCCAAAGCTGTTCATCATTTCCATAAGCTGCCGCGCTTTTTCCTCCCCGGTGCAGACTACCTCAAAATGGTAGGATTTTTCCGGGTCGCTCATGGAGCCTGCGCTTAAAAATGCCCCCCGCAGGAACGCCCTGCGGCAGCAGGAATTTTGGACCAGAAGCCCGTTCACCAGCGCCCGGGTACGGATGCCCTCATTTTTTTCATTCCTCCATCTGACGGCCTGCAAGACCCTGCGGATATTGTCCGCCCCATACAGGGAAATGACAAACGCCCTGCTTTTGTGGAGGTAAATATTCTGGCGTACCGCAATCCTGCAGGTAACCTGGAAGGTCTGCTTCATCAGGATAAAATATTTCCGGGCAAGGGAAATATTTTCCGTATACACCCGCAGGATGCTTTCCTCCCCTGCCCCCTCCAGCTTCCCTGCAAAGCTTAAAACCGCCGCTATTTCTGCAATCTGGCAATGCCTGCCCTTATGGATTTGGCGTGATAATTCCTCTTTTACTTGGCTGGAAAAAGACATAACCCATCCTCCCTATCTGCTGCTTATGTGCCTTTTTCTCCACTTGCAGCCCAAGGCTGCCTGAATCCCTGTACTTTTTAGCCCTCTCTTACTTATTGCGCAGCGCATCCTTCTGGATGTCCCTGTGGTCTATTTTCAGGCCAAATTCCTTCCGGTCCTTCAGCCTGCCGTACAGGCCGTTGGCTAACGTCACGGAACGGTGTTTCCCGCCGGTGCACCCAACGCTTATGACAAGCTGGGTCTTGCCCTCTGTAATGTAGTGGGGGATTAAAAATTTTACCATGTCCTCCAGCTTATCCAAAAACTGGCCTGCCTCCGGGTGCCCCATGACAAAATCCTGTATTTCTTTATCGTTCCCGGTCTTTGCCCGCAGCCCTTCCACATAGTAAGGGTTGGGCAGGAACCGCACGTCAAATACAAGGTCAGAGTCGGTGGGAATCCCATATTTAAACCCAAAAGACACGATGGTAATGAACAGGTTCTTATAATCCTGGTTCTGGACGAAGATTTTCTCCAGCTCCCCTTTCAGCTCACGGGTCAGCATATTGCTGGTATCAATAATATAATCCGCCTGTTTCTTTAAAAATTCCAGGCGTTCCCGCTCCCTTTGGATTCCCCTGTCCACCCGTTCCCCTGCAGCCAGGGGATGGGATCGCCTTGTTTCCTTATAGCGCTTCACCAGCACCCCGTCCCGGGAATCCAGATAGAGGATGTCAAAAGGAATCCCTGTCTGCCGGAACCTGTCCAAAACATCCTGAAGCTCATTAAGGGCCCTGCCGCTTCGGATATCCACCCCAATGGCTACTTTCTGCAGTTCCGCCCCGGGCACATTCGCCAGCTCTGCAAATTTTTCCATTAAAACAATGGGCAGGTTATCTACGCAGAAATACCCAATATCTTCCATCACTTTCAGGGCCGTGCTCTTCCCAGCCCCAGACATCCCCGTTAAAACTACAAATTTCATGCAAAACCTCCCTTGCGCGTACCTTGCCAAATCGCCTGTCCCCTGCTGGAAGCATGTTCAGGCACATGCTAAAATTCCCCTGTAAATTTTACTTCCGGCTCCAAACGCACGCCAAACTGCCCCTCGACCCGGTCCTGCACATCCGAAATCAACTGGCGGATTTCTGCGGCTGTGGCCTTTTCCTTATTGATCACAAACCCGCAGTGCTTCTCAGATACCTGGGCACCCCCGACCTGGTAGCCCCTAAGCCCGGAATCCTGGATGAGCTTCCCTGCAAAATACCCTTCTGGCCGTTTGAAGGTACTGCCGGCGCTGGGGTACTCCAGCGGCTGCTTCTCCGTCCGCCGGTCCCGCAGTTCAGCCATGCGCTGGAACACTGTTTCCTTGTCCCCAGCTGAAAGCTGCAGCCTTGCTTCCAGCACAATATATTGGTTCTTTAGGATGCAGCTTTTCCGGTAGCCCAGTTCCAGTTCCGGGAGGGACAGGGACTTTTCTTCCCCCTCTTTGGTAAGGACCGTGGCTTCCCTGATAATATGGCACATCTCGCCGCCGTATGCCCCTGCGTTCATCACTACCGCGCCCCCGATGCTGCCGGGTATCCCCGCTGCAAATTCCATCCCGGTAAGGCCTTCCTCCGCTGCCCGCCGTGCCGTAGCTGACAAAAGCGCCCCGGCTTCCGCACGGACCACATCCCCTTCCACGGAAATGCCTGCCATCCTGCCCAGCTCTATTACCAGGCCCCGGACGCCCTTATCCCCCACCAGTAAATTGCTCCCATTCCCAATTACCATCCAGGGAACCTGGTACTGGCGGCACAGGGAAACGACTGGCTGTATCTGCCGCCGCTTTGGCCGCACAAAATAATCTGCGGGGCCTCCTGCCCGGAAGGTGGTGTGCCGCTCCATAGGCTCCTGCAGGGATACCTGCCCTTCCTCCAATACATTCTGTAACTGCTCGATAAAATTATTGTCCACGTTGCGCCTCTCTATCATAATCCCTGCAATTTCAGGGACATATCCGCCTGCCCTATGCTTCCCTTAAAAATGCAGCATAGCCGCGTTTAGCTTCATACAGGTCCACTTTGCTGATAATTTCCCACGGCGCATGCATATTCAGCACAGCCACGCCGCTGTCAATAACAGACATATTATAATTTGCCAAAATATAGGCAATCGTCCCGCCGCCCCCTTGGTCTACTTTCCCAAGCTCCGAGGTCTGGAAAGCCACTTCATTGCCGTCCATAATCCTGCGCAGTTCTGCCATATATTCCGCGTTGGCGTCATTGGATCCGCTCTTGCCCCTGGACCCTGTATACTTATTGAATACCAGCCCATTCCCAAAATAAGCGCAGTTTTTCTTTTCCATTACCGAAGCGTACAGCGGGTCGTAGGCTGCGCTTACGTCGGAAGAAAGCACTTTTGAATTGCTCATGGCGCGGTTGAACTTAATCTGGTCGTACCCGCCCATGCTGTGGAACAGCTCTGCTACCATATAGGCAAAAAACTGGGATTCCATGCCGGTTGCCCCTACGCTGCCAATTTCTTCTTTGTCCACCAGAAGGCACACGCTTGTTTTTTCACTGGCCTCGGATTCCGCAATTGCCGCAAAGGAAGAATAAGCGCATACCCTGTCGTCATGGCCGTACCCCATTACCATGCTGCGGTCGATGCCGTAATCCCTTGCCTTCCCAGCCGGCACAACTTCAATTTCTGCAGACAGGAAATCGTCTTCTTCTATATTATATTGCTCCTTTAAAATATTCAGTACATTTGCCTTCACGTTTTCTTTGGCTTTTTTCTCATCTTCCTCTTTTTCAAAGGGGATGCTCCCTATCAGCACGTCAAGGTTTTCCCCTTCAATGACTTTGGCGGCTTTTTTATCAAGCTGTTCTGCTGACAGATGGATCAAAAGGTCACTGACGCCAAAGACCGGGTCGTCCTCTTTTTCCCCAATATTCACAGGAATCTTTGTGCCGTCCTTTTTCACAACTACCCCGTGGAGGGCAAGGGGAAGGGCTACCCACTGGTATTTCTTTACGCCCCCATAATAATGGGTATCCAGCAATGCCAGCTCCGTGTCTTCATACAGGGGCACCTGCTTTAAGTCCAGCCTTGGGGAATCAATATGCGCACCAAGGATGTTCATGCCCTGTTCCAAAGGCTGTTTCCCAATAATAAACAGCGCCAGCAGCTTGCCCATGTTTTCCGCATACAGCTTATCCCCAGTTTTTACTGCACGGCCGGATGCTATCACTTCTTTAAAATCCTCAAACCCTGCCTCCTTTGCCTGTGCAATCAGCTCTGCCACGCACTCCCGCTCTGTCTTGCAGTCGGAAATAAATTTCTTATATTTTTCTCCAAACGCAAATACTTCTTCCCGTTTCCCTTCCGGGTATTTTTTCCATGCATTTTTTCGTTCCATTCGTTTTTCCTCCTAAATTTCAATTGTAATATAGCTGTTGTAAACCTTTTCTTTTATCTTTGCCTGATTTATAAAAGATGATTCCCTCTTTTTCATTCCCGTGAGCAATGAGCCCGGCAGGAGCCTGCAAAGGGATTATTCTTCCTCCTCATCATCCGGCTTCTGCAAATTTTCCTGCACCCGGCGGTACAGTTCCTTGGCGGCATTGTAGCCCATCTTTTTCTGCCTGTGGTTGACTGCCGCGGACTCGCAGATTACGGCAAGGTTGCGCCCTGGGCGGATGGGCAGGGAATGGCATACTACTTTATTCCCAAGGAATTCCGTGTATTCTTCCTCCAGGCCAAGCCTGTCGTACTCATTTTCCTTCTTCCAGTCCTCCAGCTTAATGACTAAGTCAATGTTCTGCTTTTCCTTGACGCATTCTACGCCAAACAGGGTCTTGACGTCAATAATGCCAACCCCCCGCAGTTCAATAAAGTACCGGGTAATATCCGGCGCGGTCCCTACCAGCGTGTGCTTGTTGATTTTGCGGATTTCCACCACGTCGTCGCTGACTAAACGGTGGCCCCTGCGTATCAGCTCCAGCGCGGCTTCGCTTTTCCCAATGCCGCTTTCCCCCATAATCAGCAGGCCTTCCCCATAGACGTCCACCAAAACCCCATGGATGGAAATGCAGGGGGCTAAGGCTTCCCCCAGATAGTAAATCAGCTCCGCCATAAAAGCAGACGTGCCGTAATCTGTAGAAAGCACCGGGGTATCATGCTCCGTAGCAATCCTTACCAGGTCTGCGTCCGGCTCCAAATTCCGGCTGAAAATCACGCAGGGAATATTATGGGAAAAGAATTTTTCAAACAAATCCAGCTTTTCTTCCCGCTGCAGCTTTTGCATATAGGTGTGTTCCACCTTGCCCACAATTTCAATCCTGCTCTTTTCAAAATAGTCAAAATACCCTGCAAGCTGCAGCGCTGGGCGGTTTACTTCCGCAGTGGTTACTTTCCGGTTCCTGATATCTATTTCCGGGTTTAGTATCTTTAAGTTCATTTTTTCTACTATTTTTTTTACGCTAACGCCTTTCATCTCTTTCTCCCTTTCTCCGGTCTGCTGTTCTCAATTCCTGCCGGAAACATCCCGATGGATTTCCCATCCCTATCTTATCATAGTTATAGCGCTTCTTCAATATCAGCCCTTTGGAAATGTACGCAAATCAAGCGATGCTATTGCCCTTCCTTATGGAAAAATGCATAGACTGCCCGGGCAGCCTGCATATTCATGGAGGGGAGCCCAGCCAGCGTTTCCACATCCGCTTCCCGTATGGCGTCCAGGGAAGGGAATGACTTCATTAATGCCTTCCGCCGCGCTGCGCCAATGCCCGGGATATCGTCCAGCACGGAATGGACCTGCTCCTTGCTCCGCAGGGACCTATGGTATTCAATGGCAAACCGATGGGCTTCGTCCTGGATTCTGGTAATCAGCTTAAACCCTTCGCTGTGGCGGTCAATCGGTATCTCCTGGTTGTGATAGTAAAGCCCCCGGGTCCTGTGGTTATCATCCTTCACCATGCCGCACACCGGAATATTCAGCTTCAATTCCTCCAGCACCTTCAAGGCCACATTCACCTGCCCTTTCCCGCCGTCCATCATCAGTAAATCTGGGAACCGGGTAAAGCTGCCGTAATCACTTTCCAAATTCCGTTCCTGCAGGGCTTCCTGCTCTTTCATCCCATGGGAAAAGCGCCTTGTCAGCACCTCATACATGGAGCCATAATCATCCGGCCCTGTTACCGTGCGCAGCTTAAACTTGCGGTAATCGCTGCGTTTTGGCTTCCCCTTTTCATATACCACCATAGATCCTACGGTTTCAAAGCCGCTGATATTGGAAATGTCGAATGCTTCCACCCGTTTCAGTTCCTCCAGGTCCAGCAGCTTTCCGATTTCCTTTAGGGCGCCGATGGTCCGCCCTTCTTCCCGCTTGATTTTTTCCTTATCCTGGGAGAGCACCATGGATGCATTTTGGGCTGCCAGTTCCACCAGCTTTTCCTTCGTCCCCTTTTTTGGCACCCGGATATAAACCTTCTGGCCCCGCTTCTGCCCCAGCCATTCCGCAATAACCCCTGCTTCCTCGATTTCCTCCTGCAGCATTACTTCCCTTGGGATAAAAGGCGTCCCGGCGTAAAACTGCTTTAAGAAAGTAGCCAGGACCTGGGGCCTGGTGTCCTCGCTGCCGATATTCACGTGGAAATGGTCCCTGCCAATGAGCCTGCCGTCCCGTACAAAAAACATCTGGACAACGGCGTCTTCCCCATCGGAGGCCATTGCCACAATGTCCTTATCCTCCCCATCAGAACTGGTAATTTTCTGCTTCTGGGCAATTTGGCGGACTGCCTTCCCCAATTCCCGGTATTCAATGGCCTTTTCAAAATCCATGCCTTCGGAAGCAGCCTGCATTTTTTCTTCCAGTTCCTTAAGCACCGGCTGGAAATTCCCGTTTAATAATTCCATGGCCTGATTAATCAGCTTACGGTATTCTTCTTTGCTGACAGCCCCCTGGCAGGGAGCCATGCACTGGTGGATATGGTAATTCAGGCAGGGGCGCCCCTTCCCTATGTCTTTGGGCAGGGAACGGCTGCAGGTCCGCAGGGAATACAGCTTCTGGATTAAGTCAATGGTATCTTTGACAGCCCCTGCGCTGGTATAGGGTCCAAAATAGCGGGATTTATCTTTTTTCATCTGACGTGAAAAGAGGACTCTGGGAAAATCCTCTCCCAGCGTCACTCTAATATAAGGGTATGTCTTGTCATCCCTCAGCATCGTATTATATTTGGGCCTGTGCTCCTTGATGAGGTTGCACTCCAAAATCAAGGCTTCCAGCTCCGAATCGGTGATGATATATTCAAACCGCTCAATTTGGCGTACCATCTGTTCCTTTTTCAGCCCTTCGTTATGGCTTGGGCGGAAATACTGCCGGACCCGGTTCCGCAAGCTGATTGCCTTTCCGATATATATAATCGCATCCTTTGCATCATGCATGATATAGACCCCCGGTTTTTGGGGGAGCTTCTTTAATTCTTCCTGAATATCAAACATTATTTTAACCCTTTTAAAAGTTCATCCAGATAATTTTCTTTTCCATCCTTTGCCTTTGGGGGTTCCGCTGGCTTCTGCTGTTCTGGCGCCTTCCCGGTATCCTTCACAGCCGCCTGTGGATCAGATACAGGCTTTGCCTTTTTCCCACTGCCTTTCTTGGCTGGGAAAAACCCGGCTTCTTCCGGGGTAGCAGCTTTCTGCTGTGCCTGGGCTGGCCTTTGCGGCTCCTTTTCCGGGATGGCTGCCTTCTGCTGTGCCTGGGCTGGCCTTTGCGGCTCCTTTTCCGGGATGGCTGCCTTCTGCTGTGCCTGGGCTGGCTCTTTCGGAAGGCCTGCACCTGCTGCAGAAATCGGGCCGTTGACAATTTCCGGGACAATCTCTATCTGCTTCCCTTGCCTGTTGGGGAGTTCTTCTTCCTTTGCTTCCATTGGAGCCTTAGAACTCTCCGCTCTTTGCACCTGTTTTGGCAAAACTGGTTCCGCCTTTGTTTTTATTGGGGCTTGGGAACCCTCCGCTTTTTGCGCCTGTTTTGGCAAAACCGGCTCCGCCTTTATCTCTGTTGGGGCTTGGAAGCTCTCCTGCCGTCCCGGCCGGGGGGATACCTCCTCCACCTTTATTTCCGTTGCGGACATGGATGGTTCTGGCTTCTGTGCCATTGGGGGTTCCCCACTTGGTTCCATGGGTGCAGGGATCCCTTCTGGCTTCTGCACCATTGGGCTTGGCGCCCCGTTGGGGCCGCCGGGGGCAAAATCCCCCTCTAAATCTGCCAGCCTTTGCGGGATTGCTTCCCCTTCCAGCGTATTAACTTCCAAAAACAATTCATCCTCTGGTTCCCCCTGTGCCGGGGCTGCAGTTTCCTGACGGAACTCCAAAGGCAGTTCTTCATCCTTTAACGTATTGACTACTATTTCTTCTTCTTGAATTTCTATCTGCGGCTCAGCAGCTTCCGGCTCTGGCTTTTTAGGGGGTTCCGGCCTTTCCTCCATTTTAGGCTGCTGGCGGTTTCCCTTCCCTGCGGCTTGCCCTTCCGGCAGTTTCCTGCCCCCATGCCCCTTTGCATCTATGGCAGGCTTCTGGCCTTTCTGGATACGGACTTCCTCCGCTTTAAAGCCTTCGGCTGCTTTCTCCGCTTCTGTCTTTTCCTCCGGCTCTGGGAGCCCCTTTAATTCCCGGAAAATTTTCATAAATTCTTTCCCGGTTATTGTTTCATGCTCATACAGGTATCCTGAAATTTCATCTAAAATCTCCCTGTTTTCCTGCAGCAGCCGGACCGCTTCGTCATAGCTTTCTTTCAGGATGCGCATCACTTCCTGGTCAATCTGTGCAGCGGTTTCTTCCCCGCAGTTCAGGCTTGCCCTTCCGTCCAGATATTGGTTTTCAATGGTTACAAGTCCCATCAGGCCGAACTTTTCTGACATGCCGTACTGGGTTACCATGGCCCGTGCCATTTTCGTTGCCTGTTCAATATCGTTGGATGCCCCGGTGGTTACGGAATCAAATACAATTTCTTCTGCTGCGCGCCCGCCCATGTAAGTGACAAGGTGCGCCACCAGTTCATTTTTCGTCATAAGGAATTTTTCTTCCTCCGGCACCTGCATGGTATAACCCAGCGCCCCCATGGTCCTTGGGACAATGGTAATCTTCTGGACTGGCTCTGCATCCTTTTGCAAAGCTGTTACCAGCGCATGGCCTACCTCATGGTATGCAACCATCTTCTTTTCCTTTGGCCCCATAATCCGGTCTTTTTTCTCTTTTCCGGCGATTACCACTTCCACGGACTCAAACAAGTCCCCCTGGTTGACGTATTTCCGCCCTTGTTTTACTGCATTGATGGCGGCTTCATTAATCATATTGGCAAGGTCGGAGCCTACCGCCCCGGAAGTTGCCAGCGCAATAGCGTCCAAATCCACCGAATCGTCCAGCAGCACATTCTTGGCATGGACTTTCAGGGTTTCTACCCGGCCTTTTAAGTCCGGCTTATCTACGATAATCCTCCGGTCAAAACGCCCGGGCCTGAGCAGCGCCTTATCCAGCACTTCCGGCCGGTTGGTTGCCGCCAAAATTAGCAGCCCCTTGGAGGTGTCAAAGCCGTCCATTTCCGCCAAAAGCTGGTTCAGGGTCTGTTCCCGCTCATCGTTGCCGCCGTATCTGGTGTCACGGCTTTTCCCGATGGCGTCAATTTCGTCAATAAAAATAATGCATGGCGCCTGCTTCTGGGCTTCTTTAAACAAATCCCGGACACGGGACGCCCCGACGCCCACGAACATTTCCACAAAGTCAGAACCAGCCAGCGAGAAAAACGGCACTTTCGCTTCCCCGGCCACCGCCTTGGCAAGCAGCGTCTTCCCCGTCCCTGGAGGCCCTACCAGCAGCGCCCCTTTGGGCAGCTTCGCCCCAATGTCCGTGTATTTCCTTGGGTTATGCAGGAAATCCACAACCTCCTGCAGGGACTCCTTGGCTTCCTCCTGCCCTGCTACATCCTTGAAGGTAACGCCGGTGCTCTTTTCCACATAGACCTTTGCGGTGGTTTTTCCAACGCCCATCATCCCGCCGCTGCCCATTTTGCGGAAAATCAAAAAATACAGAAGCACCCATACCAGAACCAGCGGGAGGATATAGCTCAGCAGGTTCCAAAGAATGACTGAAGAAACGTCTTCCACTGTCCCGCTGAATTTTACCTTATGCTCTTTTAACAGTGGGATTAGGTTCTCGTCATTCAGTTCCGCGGTGTAATAATTAATTCTATATACCCTATCCTCCCCTTTGGGGGTAATATTTATCCTGTTGGATGTGAACGTCACAGATTCTACTTTGTCCTGTTCTACCATATTGATGAATTCCGAATAAGAAATCTCCTTATTCATGGCATCTTTGGCACAGCTATTTAACAGGCTTGTCAGAAACAATACCAACAGGGCGGCCAGAATAAAAACCATGATTGTCATTCCGTTTTTATTATTGCCGCCGTTATTATTGCCGCCATTATTGTTGTTATTTCCTTTGTTCTCCATTTATTTCCTCCTGAATGCCGCAGCCGTCTATTTCGCGACACTTCTCTATTATATGTGTATTTGTCTTGAAAATCAATACAATTCTCCTAAACTTTTCGGGTGGGATTCTAAACTTTTTATAAATTCACGGAAAACACGGGCAGGGATTTTCACAGAGCCAGCGCCGGAAAACTACTATTTCCATAAGACCTAATTTATAGTATAATATGGTTCCGGCAGTTAAATACCGCAGAACAGCACGCCGGAATTTGATTGCGCCACCGCTGAGCCCGGATATTAGGGCTTGCCTGAAAATTATATTTTTATAATGATGGTGCTTATATGGCAGGGATGGCACTTGAAGCAACCAGGCTTTTGCTCCGGAATTTTGAAGAAACGGATGCAGACGCGCCGTATTTTCTTTTAAAAGACACGGATGTCAATACCTTTTTCCTCTGATTTCCCGTGAAAAACATAGAGGAAGCAAAAGACTTTTACAAAAAAGGGCTGGAAAGCAAAAAATACCATCTTGCCATCTGCCAAAAAGAGGCCGGCCCATAATATTGAAATTTTCCAAAAGCCCTAGCTTTCTTCCCCCGCAGGATGTATAATGTATTAATTATAAGGATTAAGATGCCAAAAGCACCTTTGGTGCTACGCCCATACCATATATTGTTATTGCAAATTTATTTTCATATCAATATATGGTATAGAGCGGGTGCAGCGCACCCTTTTGACACCCTAATCAAGATAACAAAATGCCCATTATTATGAAGGAGGAGCAGCTTATGCCCGTAAAATATGTCTTTGTCACCGGCGGCGTCGTATCAGGCCTTGGGAAAGGAATCACTGCAGCATCCCTTGGCCGCTTGCTGAAAGCCCGGGGCTACAAAGTCACCATGCAGAAATTTGACCCTTATATCAACATTGACCCCGGTACCATGAACCCCATCCAGCATGGGGAAGTATTCGTTACGGATGATGGCGCCGAAACAGACTTGGACTTAGGCCATTACGAGCGTTTTATTGACGAAAACTTAAGCAAAAACTCCAACGTCACCACCGGGAAAGTATACTGGTCCGTCTTGCAGAAGGAACGCCGGGGAGATTACGGCGGCGGCACGGTCCAGGTAATCCCGCATATCACCAACGAAATAAAAAGCCGTTTTTACCGGAACTTTACCACGGAGGAAACCCATATCGCCATTATTGAGGTAGGGGGCACGGTAGGGGATATTGAAAGCCAGCCCTTTTTGGAATCCATCCGGCAGTTCCAGCATGAAGTCGGCCATGAAAATGCCATTTTGATCCATGTTACCCTGATTCCCTATATTTCAGCTTCCGGGGAGTTAAAGACCAAGCCCACGCAGGCCAGCGTAAAAGAGCTCCAAGGCATGGGCATCCAGCCCGACATTATTGTCTGCCGTTCCGAGCACCCCTTAGACCAGGGGATTAAAGACAAAATTGCATTGTTCTGCAACGTGCCCGACAGCCATGTACTGCAGAACCTGGACGTGGAATACCTCTATGAAGCGCCCCTCGCCATGGAAAAAGAAAACCTTGCCCAGGTGGCCTGCGAATGCCTGCACCTTGGCTGCCCCGAGCCGGATTTGGCAGACTGGGTAGACATGGTGGACGCGCTGCGCAACCCGGACAAAGAAGTGGAAATCGCGCTGGTAGGAAAATACATTTCCCTCCACGACGCCTATATTTCCGTTGTGGAAGCATTAAAGCATGGAGGGATTGCAGAACGGGCCACCGTAAATATCAGATGGGTGGATTCTGAACTGTTAAAAGAAGAAAATGTGGAAGAAACCCTTGGGAATGTACAGGGAATCCTGGTTCCCGGCGGGTTTGGCGACCGGGGCATTGATGGGAAAATCCTTGCCTGCCAGTATGCAAGGGAACATAACATCCCATTCCTTGGGCTCTGCCTTGGGATGCAGCTTTCCATCGTAGAATATGCCCGGCATATCTGCGGGTTCCGGGACGCCCACAGCATTGAGCTAAACCCCAGCACCACCCATCCTGTCATTGCGCTGATGCCAGACCAGAACGATGTAGAGGACATTGGGGGGACGCTGCGGCTTGGTTCCTATCCCTGTATCCTGGACAAGTCCTCCCGAGCCTATGAGGTATACGGCACAGATACCATCCACGAAAGGCACCGCCACCGGTATGAGGTAAATAACGATTACCGTTCTGTGCTTTCCGAACACGGGATGAAGCTGTGCGGGCTTTCCCCGGACGGGCGTATTGTGGAAATGGTGGAAATCCCAAGCCATCCCTGGTACATCGCTACCCAGGCCCACCCGGAACTGAAATCAAGGCCAAACCGGCCGCATCCGCTGTTCAAGGGCTTTGTGGAAGCTGCTGTAAAAGCCAAATACCACGCTGCAGGCAGCGGAACGTAAATTTGCAGCTTACAGGAATACATTTTTAGACCACCTTCGTTTACATGGCAAAGGGCAGGCCGGAATTACCGCCTGCCCTTTCTTACTTTATAGGAAATTGCGTCCTATAAAGCAAAATGCTCCGCAAGGATGCGCAGCTCGCGGAGAGGAAATTTATTGCTGCGCAATCCGCTCGCGCGCGGAGAATGCGCTATGCGCATTCTTTTTTTATATCATCAACGCTTTCTTTAATTCGCTTAATTCCCTATACACCCCTATGCAAGGATATTTTTCCAGTTCCTCCTTCGCCGCCGTGCCTGTGGTAACCCCTGCGAAATCCACCCCGGCTGCATCCGCTGTCTTGGCGTCCACAGCGCTGTCCCCCACATACAGCACCTGCTCCCGGGGAAGCCCCCATGTTTCCAGCACAAGGAACAGCCCTTCCGGGTCTGGCTTCGGGGCGGACACATCTTCCCCGCCTACAATCAAATCAATATATTCCGCTGCATGGCATTTCTCCAAAATAGCATCAATCCGGTAATGGTACTTCGTTGTAACAATCCCAGCCCGCATGCCCCGGCCTTTTAACGCCTGCAGCAGTTCCATAGTGTCCGGGAACAGTTCCGTGTGCCCTACCATTACTTTGTCCGCCTGTTCCCGGAAATAGGCTGCAAATTTTTCCGCTTGTTCCCCGGAACTGTCCCCTGTCAGGGCGCGGTAAGTTTCCTGCAGGGAAAGCCCTATGGTCCTGCGCACGGACTCACGCTCCATTGGGCCGCGCCCTAACCGTTCCATCCCATAGCGGACGCTGGACAAAATCCCTTCGGTAGAATCCCCTAACGTATAATCAAAATCAAAAACCACTGCCTGATATTTCATATCCCTATACTCCATAAACATTTTATTTGGCCGCTCAGCCTGTCAAAATCCCATTGTTTCCCACTGTTTTTCCTGCTGTTTGGATCGTTGGCATAAAACCCGTTTTCATCATACCCCCGGAGGAGGATAAAATGCCCCGTGGTGGTAAAATCCCCCGGCCGCATACTGCATACCACTACTTTCCCCTCATCCAAAGCACGTTTTATCTGGGCTTCCCCCAAAGGCAGTTCCTGGCCGGATAACCCCAGGCCTTTTGCCCCATTGGTGAAAAAGCCCCAGCTTGTCCCAGCTTCCGTATAATACCCGTTTTCATAGGCATATTCCGCCATTTTCCTGGGATTCATGGAAGTATCCCCATTCAGGTACAAATAAGCCATGGCCATGCAGGTAGGCCCGCATCCCGCTAACCCTACCATTTCCTCCCCATAGCTGTCATATCCCCAGCGTACATCCCACTGCATCAGAAGCGGCACATCCCCGCCTGCCAGATCCCCTGACAAATCAATTTCTTTTCCCAGATACTTTTCCCGGTCTGGGTAACCTGCGACAAAATCATAAGTTTCCTCATTTTTTTCCAGCAGTTCCAGCAATTCCTCCGGGCAGTCCCTGCCGGCGCCCTCTGTCAGGCCTTCCAGCAAATGGCCTTCCCCGCTGCGGATTTGCTGCAGCATGTTCCCTGCCATTGGCAATAAAGCAAGAAGCATCAACAGGGCTGCCGCCCCGCAGGCCATCCGCCTGATCCTCCTGCCCCTTCTCTCCTTCCGGCGTCCTGCCAGAATTTTACCGCTGTAGGTATGGGCCGTGTTCCCTGGCTGTCTTTGCAGGGAAACCCTTTGAAGTTCTGCCGCCCCCTGGTATGGTTTATAGTAATCCCCCGGGATTACCTGTATTTCCCGGTTCTGGTATCCTGTTTGCTGAAATGCCCGTTCTCTCATCATAAAAACTCCTTTCCCTTACTGAATATCCGTATTTCCTTTACTGATTCCATTATAAGAAAAAGAGTTTATCAATTCTTGCGTTTTTTCTCTCAAAAGTTTTAAGAAATTATTAAACTGCGGGCAGCTCCACGGTAAATACTGTCTGCTCCTGCCGGCTTTCCGCCCGGATGCTCCCGCCATGGAGCCGCACAATTTCTTTTGCAATGGCAAGGCCAAGGCCTGCACCGCCATTCTTGCTCTGCCGCGCGCTGTCCAGCCGGTAAAACTGTTCGAAAATGCGCCCCAGCTTTTCCTCTGGGATGGTTGCCCCGGCATTTTCCACCTGGATGCCTACAAGGCTCCCAGACTGCTTCGCACGGATTTTGATTGTGCTTCCTTCGTAGCTGTATAACGCTGCATTCCGCAAAAGGTTGTCAAACACCCGCTGCAATTTTTCCGGGTCACAGGCGATTTTCAGCCCTTCCGGCTCAATCTCCAGTTCACAGGAAAGGTTCTTTTCCGCAAACACCGGATGGAACTCAAAAACCGTCTGTTCCAGCAGCATTTTCAGGGAAACCGTGGACTGTTCCAGTTCCAGATGGGTCAGGTTAAACCTTGTGATTTCAAAAAATTCATTGATTAGATCCTCCAGCCGCCCAGCCTTGTCCAATGCCACAGATAAATACTTTTCCTGAAGCTCCGGCGAAATCTCCCGCTCCTCTTTCAGCAGGGACAGGTAGCCGATAACCGAGGTCAGCGGCGTTTTCAGATCATGGGCAAGGTATACCACCAGGTCGCTTTTCCGCTGCTCCGCCTCCCTGGCCCGCCGTTCGCTCTGTTCCCTCTGCTTTTGCAGCGTGTTCATATACTGTTCCACTTCCTGCAGGTCCGGGCATAACTGGACAAAATTTTCCACATAGTTTAACTGCTCCATAGCTTCCAGCACTTCTTCAAAATAATTCAGCAGCTTCACCCAATAGAAAATTCCAATGAAAAACAGCCCCACCAGAAACATACATATGACAAAAATTTCCTGATTGTCAGAAATCCAGTGGATCAGCGGGTAAATCCCTTCGGTCCCATACCAGACATAAGAACCGAGGATTGTCTTCCCAAGGAACAGGCAGGCAACCAGCGCAGCCATGCACACGGCGGCAGCCCGGAGCATTTTCCCAAAGAAACGGCGGAGAATCACAGTTTTAATTTTCTTTTTACTGTTCAATGGTATAGCCAACCCCCCAGACCGTCTTAATAAATTTTTGGTTCCGGTAGGAATCCTGCATTTTTTCCCGGATGCGCCCAATATGCGCCATCACGGTATTGTTATTGTCAAAATATTTTTCCTTCCACACCGCTTCAAATAGTTCCTCCGAAGGCACTACCTGCCCCTGGTGGCTGGCAAGGTACCAAAGGATGGAAAATTCCCTGGGCGTCAGTTCCAGCGCCTTCCCAAACAAGGCACTCTTGTGGGTGCGCCGGTTCATCTGGAGCCCCCGGATTTCCAGCTCCTCACATTCGCCGGCCTGCCCCGGGCTGTCCCCTTCCCTGCCCTGGCTGTTATACCTGCAGTACCTGCGGAGCTGGGTCTTTACCCGCGCCACTACCTCCAAGGGATTAAAGGGCTTGGTAATGTAATCGTCCGCCCCCAGCATCAGCCCGTTGATTTTGTCCACATCCTCCACCCTTGCCGTCAGCATTATAATAGGAAAAAAGTGGTTCTTCCGGATGGACTGGCAGATTTTAAAGCCGTCCATATCCGGGAGCATCACATCCAAAAGGGCAAGGTCCAGGTGATGCTGCCTGACACATTCCAGGGCGTCTTTGCCCCGGTAACACTTTGATACCTGATATCCCTCATTTGCCAGATAGAGTTCCAGCAAATCAGCTACTTCTGTTTCGTCTTCTACAACCAATATATGCTCCGCCATTTCTGCCCTTTCTGTTAGCCTGCCCTATAACTTTTCAAAAATAATATCCGGGAACAGCCCTACGCTCCGTTCCAGTATTCCCTTCATACAGGCAATGGCAATCCCATAATTCGTCATAGGGATCCCCTGGTCCGCCGCGCATTTCAGCCGGTGCTTCATTTCCCGCCCATTCAGCATACAGCCGCCGCAATGGATCACCAGCTTATATTCCGACAGGTCTTCTGGAAATTCCGTCCCGGAGGCCAGGGCTATCCCAAGTTCCTTTTGGGTGTACTCTTTCAGCCAGCGGGGCAATTTTTCAGAACCGATATCCCCGCATTGGCGGTGGTGGGTGCACCCTTCGGAAATCAGCACCTTATCCCCATCCTGCAGGTTCCCAATCGCGGCCGCCCCCTGCACTGCCCCCTGCAAATCTCCTTTCTGCCGTGCAAATAAAATAGAAAAAGAAGTCAGGGGGAGTTCAGGCGGGGTATCCGCATTCACTTTGGCAAATACCTGGCTGTCTGTGATAACCATTGCGGGCGGTTTCCCCAATTGCCCTAAGGTTCTTTTCAGCTCATTTTCTTTTACCACAATGGAAATGGCATCCGATTCCAAAATATCCCGGATGGCCTGCTGCTGGGGCAGTATCAGCCTTCCCTTTGGGGCTGCTTTGTCAATGGGGACTACCAGCACCACAAAATCCCCCGGCTGCAGCAAATCCCCTACCAGCCGCCGTGCAGGTTCCCCTTGTGCTGCAAGGCTTGCAATTTTTCCTTTCAGTTCCTGAATCTGGTAGCCAGTCACTGCGCTGACAGAAATGCAGGGGCCATAGCCTGTTAATTCTTCCCATCTGCTGCCTTTTGCAAATATTTCTTTTCCTTCTGCATCCTGCAAATCTGCCTTATTTACTGCTATCACAAAAGGGATTTCTTTTTCCCGGAACAGGCCTAACAGCTCCCGTTCTGGATCTGACACGCAGCCAGTCCCGTCCACTACCAGCACTGCCACATCCGTTTTATTGAGGGCCTGCCTTGCCTTTTCCACACGCAGTTCCCCCAGCGCCCCCACGTCGTCAATCCCGGGGGTATCAATTACCACCACAGGGCCCAAAGGCAGCAGTTCCATTGCTTTCTGCACTGGGTCGGTGGTAGTGCCTTTCACCTCAGACACAACGGCCAGCGCTTGCCCGGTGACTGCATTTACAATGCTGGATTTCCCAGCGTTTCTTTTTCCGAAAAAACCGATATGGGTACGGTTTGCGGAAGGGGCGGCGTTTAAGCCCATGGCAATTCCTCCTTTCAAATCAGCATGGTATGTAATTTCCAAACACGCCCTAAACTTTCGAATAGGCTGTCTTGCTGCTTATCCCCGGCAGCCCTCCCAATTTCCCAGAAAGGGCGCTGATGGTATCCTGCGGCGCGTCCACTGCAATGCTGATAATATTTATTCCCTTTTTTGGGTAGGGAATACCCATCCTGCCAATGATGCAGGAGCCATATTCATGGAGGAGCTGGTTTAACGCTTCCACCGAAGATTCCTCCTCCACAATAATGCCAATAATCGCTACTCTTGATCCCATTTCCAAACCTTTCCAATACTCTGGCCGGCAGCCCGGTTCCCAGCATTATCATATACTGGTTTCCCAGATTCTGCCGCCACGAAGAAAATATGCCCCACTATGGTTCCTCAAATTCCACTGTCACAAAAAACCCCTTGGCGGTTTCGTGGACGCTTACCACTTTCCCTTCCTTAGACTCCAGCCGTTCGCTAAAGCTGTAGTTTCCAGACATAGCATAGGCTTTCCCTAAAGTATAATAATAAGAAGTGGGAAGCTTCCCCTCCGTTACAGGGAGTACATCCCCCTCTTTTAACAAGCCTGTCCGTTCCATTTTAAATTCCATCTGGCGCATGGGAACGCACCTCCTCTCTCTCATCCCTGCGGGCAAAATCCCACAGAACCCAACTGCCGCGCTGGCGGTTACCTCCGTTTCCAGGTAGCAGGGGTAAAAAGCAGCAGGATTGGGAACAGTTCCAGCCTGCCTGCCAGCATGTCAAACATCAGCACATATTTTGCCGGCTGGGAATACACGGTAAAATTTTCTGCAGGGCCTACCTGCCCAAGTCCTGGCCCAATATTGTTCAGGGTTGCAGCCACCGCAGTAAAATTAGTGGTAAAATCCAAGTTATCCAGGGAAATCAGCAGGACAGAAGCGCCATAAATCATAGCATATGTAATAAAAAAGACAGAAATAGAGCGCAGCACTTCTTTATTTACCACATGCTGTTCAAAATGTATCTGCCGTACCCGTTTGGGGTGGATTAAATAGGACAGCTCATTTTTTACCAATTTCAGCATAATTACCACACGGGAAACCTTAATCCCACCGCCGGTACTCCCTGCACAGGCTCCCACAAACATCAAAAGCACCAGCACAAACTTGGAAAATTCCGGCCACTGGTTAAAATCTGCGGTGGAATACCCTGTGGTGGTGATGATGGACGCCACCTGAAAAGCCGCATGGTGGAAGGCATCCAGCAAAGAATGGAACCCACCTTTAATATTTGCGGTAATCAGCAGGACAGCAACCACAATAATCCCAAGGTAATACCGCATTTCCTCATGGTGTAAGGCCTGCATGGGCTTTTTCGTCCAAAGCAGGTAATACACATTAAAATTAATGCCGAACAAAATCATAAAAACCGTAATCACTGCCTGGGACACCATTGGGTAAGAGCCAATGCTGCTGTTCAGCACGCCGAACCCTCCAGTACCTGCCGTACCGAAAGACAGCGTCATGGATTCAAAGGGGGACATTCCAGTCACCAGCAGCAGCACAATCTGGATGACCGTCAAAACCACATACATCTTGTAGAGGTTCCGCGCCGTATATTTTACCCTTGGGACCAGCTTCCCCACAGTAGGGCCCGGGCTTTCTGCACGCATCAGGTGCATATTATAGCCCCCTGCCAAGGGAAGGATGGCAAGGATCAAAACCAGCACCCCCATGCCCCCAATCCAATGGGTAAAGCTTCTCCAGAACAAATTGCACTGGGAAAGCACTTCCACATCGGGCAGTATGCTTGCCCCTGTAGTGGTCAGGCCGGAAATAGTTTCAAACAGCGCATCCGTATAGCTTGGGAACTCGCCGGACAGGTACAGGGGCAATGCCCCCGTCAGGCTTAAAATAATCCAGCTTAAGGATACGGTTACAAACCCTTCTTTTGCATAGAATACGGTACTTTTTGGCTTTTTCAGCTTCCCAACAAAGCCCACAGCCAAACAGAATGCCAAAACCGCCGCATAGGCCCAGCCTTCCTTTTCCTGATAAACAACAGACGCAATGCAGGGAAGGGACAGGAACAAAGCCTGGAACTCCAAAACCCGGCAGAGGATATACCTGATAATCGAATAATTCATCACCTTGTCCCTCCGCCTATTTCAAAATGTCTTTCAAGTCATGGAACCCCTGGTTGGTAGTCACGACTACTACCGTGTCCCCCATTTCAATGGTATCCTGCCCACCCGGCGTAATGATGACGCCCCTCCGGTTAATACAGGCAATCAGCAGGTTTTCTTTTAGCTGGAGCTCCTTTAAGGGAATCCCCACAAGGGCTGATTTTTCCTGTACCCGGAATTCCAAGGCTTCTACCTTGTCCTCAATCAATTGGTACAGGGTTTCAATATTGCTGCCGATGGAGTTCTGCATAGCCCGCACATACTGCAGGATATATTCCGCTGTAATGTGCTTTGGGTACAGGACGCTGCCCAAATCCATGCTGTCAATGATTTCATCATAGGAAATCCGGTGCACCTTCGTAATGGTTTTTGCCTTGGATACATTCTTGGCAAACAGGCTCAGCATAATATTTTCCTCGTCCAGATTGGTCCATGCCACAAAAGAATGGGCATTGGGCATCCCTTCCTCATAGAGAAGGCTGCGCTCCGTCCCATCCCCGCGGATCACCATTGCCTGGGGGAGCAGCTCGCTTAGCTCATTGCACCGTTCCTTGTCCTGCTCAATAATTTTAATCTCAATGCCCATAGGCAAGAGCTGTTTTGCCAGATAATATGTAGTTTCCCCGCCGCCGATAATCATACAGTTTTTAATCCGGTTGGTAACCATCCCGATTTTCCGGAAAAATTCATTGGCTTTCTGGGAAGATGCCACTATGGAAATAATGTCCTTTTCCCGCAGTTTAAAATTCCCGGAAGGGATAAACACTTCCTCCCCACGCTCCACCGTACAGATTAGCACATCGCAGCGCAGCCCGCTGGAAATATAGGTAAGGGGCTTTTTGTCCAGCACAGAGCCTTCCCCAATCCTGCATTTCAAAAGCTCCACCCTTCCTTTTGCAAAGCTGTCCACCTTAATAGCCGAAGGGAATTTCAGCAGGCGGGCAATCTCGCAGGCCGCCGCATATTCCGGGTTAATCACCATGGACAAGCCCAGTTCTTCTTTGATGTAAGTGATTTCCTTATTGTAGATGGGATTCCTCACCCGGGCAATGGTATTGCAGCCCCCTGCCTTTCTGGCAATCAGGCAGCAAAGCAGGTTCAGTTCATCCGAGGTGGTGACTGCTATCATCAAATCAGCCGTTTCAATGCCTGCTTCGTTCTGTACCGTAAAGCTTGCCCCATTCCCTACAACGCCCATTACGTCAAACCGGTTCGCTACGGATTCTGCCTTTTTGGCATCCCGGTCCACTACCGTAATATTGTGCCCTTCCTTACTCAACTGTTCTGTCAAGGTTGTGCCTACATTCCCACAACCCACAATGATAATCTGCATTTTTCCTACACCCTACGTCAGATATCTGTCGTTTTTCTCCTTCTTATTGTATTTTTGCTTCTTACATGATTCCGGCATAACCGCTGCCCCACCAAAAGCTGTAATGGGGAAGCTGCTTGGCTCCCCCATTTTTACTCTTATTGGAAACTTTGTCCCCTACTGGGAAACTTCCCCAGGGAGATTCTATGGGCTTGCCCACTTTATCCTTATGCACTTCGCTGTTATTATAATACCTTTTCCCAAAAAAGAAAAGGGCTTTTAATACCCTAATTTTCAATAAGGATTCAAATTGGTTACTATTCCCTGCTGGGCTGTGCACTGCGCTGCACGGCCACAGGCCAATACAGTAACTCAAATTGTTCATCCATCCACATCTGACAGCAAAAACCTGATAAAGTCCGCCGCCACCTCCTGATGGCCGGAATATTGAAACACGATTAAATAAGCCGGCTCCGTGCCTTGATAGCCGTATTGTTCCAGCATTTCACTGTGTTCCACCCGGACGGCGTCTTTTTCAAACACTTCTTTATGGGAAGAAATAAATTCCTGCCCCAGCAGCCCTTCCATGGATGAAAGGAAATTTTTTTCCTTGGAATATTCCTGATACATGCTTTCAGGGCAGATAAAAACATCGGCGGTGTTGGCGCCTACCATAGTTGCTATTTTCATCTGGGAAGCGTAGTCCAGTTCATCGGAGCCGCTTTGGCTGGAGGATACGGCGGAATTGTCCAAAACGTATAGATGGCGGCGTTCCCCATCTTCCCGGAATTCCCGGAACTCCTCCATTACCCCTGCGTCCAGCTCCCTCCCGTTGATAACAGCCACATACAGCATTGTTTCGTTCTGGAAGCCGTCAATCCACATGGCAATGCCAGCCACAAGCAGGATGCACCCAAAAATGGCCGCGATATGGAGCTTATAGTAAGCCAGGATATATTCGGCCTTTTCTTTTCCATTCATAGATGCCAATTTTTCACGCTCTAACGCCCGCTTTTCCTTTTTTGTCATATCCGATTCGTGCTTCTTCTGAAATTTTGTATCCATAATCCCTCCTGTAAGCATCTATCCCTTCTGGTTTTGGGCTGCAATCTTTTCCGACAGCTCATTCAGGTACACCCACCGCTCCATTTTTTCTTCCAGTTCCGCTTCTGCCTGCTCCTTTTCCGCAGCCAGTTGGGAAAGGCGGGAGGAATTGGTGGCGTTCTCCATCATTTCTGTTTCCAACTGCCCTATTTTTTCCTCTAATTCCGCGATTTCCCCATCAATCGCTTCATATTCCCGCTGTTCCTTATAGGTAAATTTAAGCTTCTCCTCCCGGTTCCTCCTGCCCTTTGCAGGCTGTTGCCCTGCGGGGCTCCCTTTCCCCGGCTCTTTCAGGGATTTTCCTCTCCCGCTTGGCTCCTCTTGGGGATGGCGCCTTTTCCTTGCCTGCAGGTAATCCAGATAGCCGCCTTCATACTGCTGCAGATGCCCCTGCCCCTCAAAGGCAAATATCCTGGTAGCCAGGCGCTCCAAAAAATACCTGTCATGGGACACTGCAATTACAATTCCGTCAAAAGAATCCAAATAGTCCTCCAAAATAGCCAGGGTCTGGATATCCAGGTCGTTGGTCGGCTCATCCAGCACCAGGACATTGGGCGCCCCCATCAGCACACGCAGAAGGTACAGCCTCCTGCGCTCGCCGCCGGACAGCTTGCCCACCGGGGTCCACTGCACCGTCCCATCAAACAGGAACCGTTCCATCAGCATGGCCGCGCTGAGCTTTCCATCCCCCGTATCCACATATTCCGCCACCTCCCGGACATAATCAATTGCCCGCATCTTCTCGTCCATATGGGAATTATCCTGGGAAAAGTAGCCGGTTTTAATGGTTTCCCCCTGTTCTATGCTGCCTGTATCCGGCGCTGTCTGCCCCAACAGGATTTTTAACAGGGTAGTTTTCCCGCACCCATTAGGCCCTACAATCCCAATCCGTTCCCCGCGCAGGAAGATATAAGTAAAATCCTGAATTAATTTCTGTTCCCCATACGTCTTTGAAATGCTTTTCAGTTCAATGGTCTTTTTGCCCATACGGGTGGATGCCGAGGACATTTCTACCCGCTGTTCCGCTATGGGGCCGTCCATTGCCAGCAGGTCTTCAATCCGCTGGATGTGGGCTTTCTGCTTGGTGGAACGTGCCCTTGCGCCCCTTGCAAGCCATGCAAGCTCTTTTTTCAGGATGCTTTTCCGTTTCCGCTGGCTGGCCTGCTCCATGCCCTGCTTCTGCATTTTCAACGATACATAATCTGCATAATTTCCCGGATAGCTGTAGATGCCCCCGTGTTCCACCTCCACAATCCGTCCTGCAATCCGGTCCAGAAAGTAGCGGTCGTGGGTTACCATAACAACTGCGCCCCGGAATTTTACCAGATATTCCTCCAGCCACCCGGACATCTCGCTGTCCAAGTGGTTGGTTGGCTCGTCCAAAATCAGGATTTCCACTGGCTGCAGCAATATATTCACCAATGCCACCCGTTTTTTCTGCCCGCCAGAAAGGTGCTTCACCGGCTGCCCCTGTTCCTGGAAGCCAAGCTGGTGCAGCATGGCCCTGGCTTCCCCCTCCAATGCCCCGTCGCCGGCATCCAGGCCCCTCAGGGCTGCTTTCAGGATGCTGTCCGTATCTTCCAAGACAGGCGTCTGCGCCAGATAAGCCATTTTCACATGGTTCCCTGTCACCACTGTCCCCAGGTCGGGCTCCTCAATGCCTGCAATGATTTTCAGCAAGGTGGACTTCCCCATGCCATTCACCCCAATGACGCCTACTTTTTCCCCTTCCTGAAGGCTAAAGGATGCGTCTTTCAGCAATACGCGCTCTGCTGTATAGGCTTTGTGTAAATGCTCTGCTGTCAGTATATTCATTTCCTTACCTTTCCTCCCATGCACATCCTGTTATAAATCCAGGCATACCTGAAAAATATAAAATTTCAGGTAATATGATTCTTCCGCCGCCCACAAAATGGGATGGTCCGGCGCCTGCGTCCTGAATTCCACCTGCCTTAGCCGCCTGTGCACATTGGCAGCCGCCTGATGGATCGTTTTTGCAAACAAATCTGCATCCATAAAGTGGGAGCAGGAGCAGGTAGCTAGATAGCCGCCGTCCCGCACCAGCTTCATTGCCCGCAGGTTGATTTCCCGGTAGCCCTTCACTGCATTTTTAATGGAGTTTCTGGACTTGGTAAAAGCCGGCGGATCTAAAATTACCACATCAAAGGTTTCCCCCTGCCGCTCCAGCTCCGGCAGCAGTTCAAATACATCCCGGCAGATAAATTCCACCTGGCCAGACAGGCCGTTTAAGGCTGCATTTTCCTCTGCCTGCCTGACTGCAAGCTGGGAAGCGTCCACCCCCAGCACGGAGCTTGCCCCTGCAATCCCTGCATTTAAGGCAAAGGAACCTGTATGGGTAAAGCAGTCCAGCACTTTTGCGCCCTTGCATAGCCGCTGTATGGCCTTACGGTTGTATTTCTGGTCCAGGAAAAACCCTGTTTTCTGCCCTTCCGCCACGTCCACAAGGTAACGGACGCCGTTTTCCTGAATTTCCACCTTCGTGCAGAATTCCGGCCCTAAAAACCCTTTCCGCAGTTCCATCCCTTCCTGCCTGCGCACCTTCGCGTCGCTGCGCTCGTAGACGCCCCGGATCTGGATGCCGTCTTTTGCCATACATTCCTTCAAGTCTTTCAGGATCTCCTCCTTGAACCGGTCAATGCCAAGGGCTAAGGACTGCACCACCAGCACATCCGAAAATTTATCCACCACCAGCCCCGGGAGCCAGTCTGCCTCCCCGAAAATCACCCGGCAGGAACTGGTATCCACCGTTTTTTTCCGATATTCCCACGCGCGTTCCACCCGCATTTTAATAAAATCCCGGTCAATTTCCTGCCCTTTGTTCCGGGTCATCATGCGGACGCGGATTTTGGAATGGGAATTGAAGAACCCCTTCCCCATAGGATAGCCGTCAAAATCATGTACTGCCACGATATCCCCGTCTGCGGCAGTTCCCATTACAGACCCTATCTCATTGTCATAGACCCACATGCCGCCGGATTTCAGCGTCCTTCCTTCACCTTTTTTTAAAGTAACAACTGCATTTCCCATGATTTCTCTATCTCCTAACTCATAAACTTTCCATCGGCAAACCCTGCCCAAAAGAGGGGCAGCCATTGCGGGAATCCACTATGCCCTGTCCTGCGGATTTTCAGTATTATGTTTTTCTTCTGCTGCATTCAGTTCCCTGCGCAATGCTTCTACGTCATTTTGGGAATAACTGGGCACCAGGGATACTATTTCTTCTGCAGAATAATCCTTTTTTATCATCCGCACTACTATTTGTTTCGCGGTTTTTTCCAATGCCTGCTGCTTTTCCTCCTCGAAATCCTCTGTCGCCTTTTTTAACGCCTGCTGCTTTTCTTCCTCGAAATCCTCTGTCGCCTTTCTTAGCGCCTGCTGCTTTTCTTCCTCAAAAATTTGTGTAACCTGCAGCAACGCCTGCTGCTTCTCCTCCTCAAAAATCCGTGTAACCTGCAGCAATGCCTGCTGCTTTTCCTCCTCGAAAATTTGTGCTACCTGCGTCATTTCAATCGCCCTCCTTATCTTATTGGCTGTTTCACGGTCTATCACTTTATCTGTAAATGCCAGAATTCCAGAAAGGGCAAAAAGCTGCTGCCCCCGGTCTTGGATTTGTGCCGCCAGTGCCACGGTTTCCCGGATTTTCTGCTGCTTCTCCTCCGCTTTCTGGTAAGACAGGGGCATTACAATCACTTCCATCAGTTCCCCGTCATCCAGCCGTTCATTCCTCTTTATCTTCTGTTCCAGACGTTGGAAAATCCCTTTGTAATCCAGTTCGGAAAGAAAAGCGCATTCCAAAGACATTTTTACTGCCCCAATATCATATTCCATAGACACCTGTTTCCGCTTAATGTCCCCAGTATAAATTACAACCATGCGCAGTTTGGGGCAAGGCTCTTTCTCTTTCTGGTAACGGCTGGCAATTCCAGCCAGATAATTCAGATATTTTACTTTATCCCCTTCGCTGTATGCGCTCTCATAATCCACAATCGCTGCCGTCCCGTCCGCAAGCTCAAAAATATTGTCTAAGCGGAGTTCATTTGCTTTCACTGTTGGAATATTGGTAGGCAGCACATGCCTGATTTCTGGAAGGTCCAGCCCATAGACACGGAATGATTTCCCCTTCAAATTTTCTGCCAGCAGCTTGCTGGTAATGTCCTTGTTCTGGTATGCAATTTCTGTACTGCCCATATCCTTCCCCTTTCCTGCCCTATCAAAACGGCCGCTTTGCCGCTGTAGTTTCTTTTCTGCCTTCATTATATCTGCTTTTTTCCCAGAAAGCAATGCCCCATCTCTCCTGTATCCTATGGCCGCAGGATTCTGGCTCCATTACGGTATTGGCCTGTAACCGTACAGCACAGTGCACGGCCCAGGAGTGAACAGTAATGGATTCCACTCGTGCGGGTACCCTCGCTTCGCTGGGGCAGACCCGCCACAGTGCGATAAAAGCTTTTTTATTCTATAGGAGAGATACTTTCACACTTTAGCGTGACAAGGTCTTTCCTAAAACCCTTTATAATCTTTCTTTATCCATCACTTCCTTTTCCTTTCACAATTCATTTGCTTTATATTCCTGCCCTTGCTTTCCCTTTGACTTTTATGCGCGTTATGCGTATAATATAATTGTAAGGAGGTTACAGCATGAGATTCCGGGAAATAGAAAAAATAATATTAGCAGATGGATGGCAATTCAAGAAAGCAAAAGGTTCTCATTATTCTTACATCCATCCAATAAAACCTGGCAAGGTTTCCATCCCAAATCATCCCGGAGACCTTGACCCCCGTACAATTAAATCTATTTTGAAGCAGGCCGGACTCTAAAGCCCGGTACCGCAATACCATAAAGGAGGATTCTTCTATGAAATTAACTTATCCCGCTTGTTTCTATCCTTGTGAACAAAAAAAGGGAGGATTTACCGTTGAAGTTCCAGATCTTCCCGGCTGTGTCAGTGAAGGCAGCACATTGGCCGAAGCTATCCTTATGGGTACTGATGCCGCATCCGGCTGGGTTCTTGACGAACTGGAGGACGGAAAACGTGCACCCGAAGCAAGCCCATTGGAAAGCATTATCCCAGAAGCCGACGGTTTCGTAAGCATGTTAGTTCTGGACATAGATGCCTATGCTGAAAAGTATGGTGAAAAAGCTGTAAGAAAAAATCTTACCATTCCCGCATGGCTCAATACGTTTGCCGAAAATAACCATATTAACTTTTCTCAGGTGCTTCAAGATTCCTTAACCGCCCTCTACCAGCAAAAACAGCACGCTTAAGTGGTTGCCCCGATTTCGCATGAAATCGGGGTAGTCCTACTTATTGATTCTTCCCGCCTCCTGTCCTATAATCTATGTACAGGCTACTACAACTGCTGAATACATAAGAACGGACAGGAGAACCATGGCACTTTACAAATATTCTGTTGATGGAAGTTCACTTTCATATGCGGAACACGGGAAACTCATAGACCTATTCGGCAAGCTTGTTACCAGATTTCTTAAACTCTCTAAAAGAACATAATTCTTCTTTCATTCCTTCGATAGACTTTGCATACATCTCTTTTCGTTTTTTTGGCTTATCTAATCCATCTCCATTTTTTCAGGAAAATACGAGCTTCACCAGTAATCCATATTATGAATACATCCCAAAAATGGCCTATAAAACAATGATTCATAAACTCTATGATATTACCTGTGAACTGCATACAGCCTATGTTCAAGAAAGAACACGTATCATATACTAATCACCACCACCTATGACTAGAGCGGTAAAGGAACACTCTGAAATGGCAAACCGATTCCCAGAATGGTTCTGTAAGATTCCAGTTTCAGATATCACACAGATTAAAATTAACCAACTGGTAAACGAATTCTCGAAAGACAAATCCCCAAAGACTATACGGAACTATCACGGATTTTTAACGGCTGTGTCTGGCACTTTTCATCCAAATCTAAGGGTTTCAACCATCCTGCCGCAGAAAGTTAAGAATGAGCCGTACACACCCTCCCAGATTGTGTGAAGCAAATATTAGAAAAAATTAAGGAAACCCCTTATGAGATTCCAATAACAAAAGCTGCAAAAAATTTTCAGGACGCCATTTTCCCATGCCCCCTTCCGTCCTATTTCCAATGTATAACCCTGACAAATTTCATGACAAAAAAGTTTATTTACATGTATACTACTGTATAATACGTGGCGATACCCAAACGCATAAAAATAGCCGTAAACCCTTGATTTTACTGGAAAACCTTAAAGTTTACGGCTATATTCCCTGCCTGCGGATGACAGGAATCGAACCTGCACGGTTGCCCACCAGATCCTAAGTCTGGCGCGTCTGCCAGTTCCGCCACATCCGCACATATCAGAAATGCCAAGAATTTAAAATCCCCTTAAAACCGCTTATCTGCCGGCTTCTGGGGGATTCCTAATTCATGAGACATCGGGGATTCGAACCCCGGACAACTTGATTAAAAGTCAAGTGCTCTACCGACTGAGCTAATATCCCATATAAACTGGGCTAGCTGGATTCGAACCAGCGAATGCAGGAGTCAAAGTCCTGTGCCTTACCGCTTGGCGATAGCCCATCAATTATACCTGAACTCTGCAAACTGCCCGTCACTACAGTACATACTTGCCATGCCCCGGAATCCCGCTGCCCTTTCGGCTACAGAAACCGGATTTCCATGGTAAAGGTGGATACAGGGATTCGAACCCTGGGCCTCCAGAGCCACAATCTGGCGCGCTAACCAACTGCGCTATACCCACCATATAAACGTGCTCGAAGGGATTCGAACCCCCGACCCACGGCTTAGAAGGCCGTTGCTC
>ERZ778516.265-NODE-265-length-45260-cov-5.629997_pt1 | contig 45260 bp, 46 predicted proteins | sample MGYA00510342_ERZ778516 | MGnify/ENA primary metagenome ERZ778516 (study PRJEB29527, sample SAMN07138961) | mouse gut metagenome | material: feces | host: mouse | place: China:Nanjing | collected 2016-01-25 ...
CAGCGACAGCTTGTATAGTCTATCACATTAAAAAACATTTGTCAACAACTTTTTTATTTATTTTTTTCTGCTGTTTTTCAAGCGACAGCTTGTATATAATACTACTCTTTTCTTCCTTTGTCAACAAATTTTTTTACTTTTTTTCAATTTTTTCCAAAAATATATATTTTATAATCCGATAAAGCAATCTTCTGTAATCAACACTCTTTTTACAAAAGCATTTTTTCTTTTATCGTCAGCAGATTTTTTATTAATTTTCTATTTTTCACCAAATATACTACTTTACACTCTGTCTCCCCAAAGATATAATATCCTTTATAAATAAACTAACAAGAAGGTCTGTTTTATGCAAATGTCAAATATTCTTAATTTGCTGAAATCATATCTGCTATTGGGAATTGCTGTTATTCTGTTTATAAGTATTATATTTCTTATAGGATATGGCTTAATTTACAGAAAAATAATGAATGGAAGAAAAACAATTAACAAAAAACGTCTATTTCTATATGGAATTATGATATGCTATCTCACAGTTCTAATAGGAGCTGTATTTTTAAGCCGCAACGCAGGAGTTTATGGAGATGTAAATCTTCATTTATTCAGCTCTTATAAAGAGGCCTATCACAAAATGAAAGAATCCTTGTTTTGGAATATTATTTTAAATATTCTGTTATTTGTACCAATGGGGTTTTTGCTGCCTTTTTATTCTGATAAATTAAAAAGAATCTACAAAATTGTTCCTCTTGGCTTTTTTGTAACGCTTCTTATTGAAATAATTCAATATGTACTGAAGCTTGGTATTTTTGAAATGGATGATATTTTCAATAATACTCTTGGTACACTGATTGGATATTGTATATTTATGATATTTTATCATCTGAAAAATAAAATATATAAAAAATATACTACACTTTATATTCTTCCTGTTTTTATTACAATATTTGCGTTTTGGGGAATTTATATAAAATATCAGCGTCAGGAATTTGGAAATCTTGAATTTCAATACAATTATACAGTAAATATGAAAAATGTAAATATCGAAAACAAAGTTTCATTTTCAAAGGAAACACAGACAAAGCCTGTTTATTATAAAAAGCGTCTGACAGAAACCGAAACAAAGGAAATGGCAGAACATCTTTTTAAAAGACTTGGAACAGAGATAAACGAAAATGATACTATGTTATATGAAGATACTGCTATCTATAAAGCAGATAGTTATAGCTTATGGATAGATTATATAGATGGTTCCTATTCTTACTCTGACTTTTCTGAATCTTCAGGCGGAACAATATTGCCTGTAAAACAGGGAGAAAGCAGGGAAAATATCGAAAAAGCCTTAAAACAGTTTGGAATAGAGCTGCCAAAAAGTGTTGAATTTAAAGAAATCAAAGAAAATCATTTACCATATACCTTTACAGTTAATATGGAATTTCAGGATAATCAGTTGCAAAATGGAAGTTTACAATGTGCTTATTACGAAGATGGCACAATTAAAAATATTACAAATCATATTATCACATATAATAAGATAAAAGAAAGTGAAATTATAAGTGAAGAGACTGCTTATAATGTAATTCTGGCAGGACATTTCCGGTACAGTAAAACTTATATGGGAAAACTTGAAAATATTGTTATCAAAGATATCGAAATACAATACGTATTGGATACAAAGGAATATTATGTGCCAGTTTATGCATTTGAAGTGGAGATAAACGGACAGAAAACTGCCATATATATAAAGGCAGTAAAAAATTTATAAAAACAGCCTTAAAGTCTTTCCGGCTTTTTCATATAAAATTTAAAAAAAATAGAGAAATTTATTATCGGACAATCAATACAGACAGTCATCAGTTAATTATATAGCAGGCGTTAATTGCATAATCGAACAATTAACGCCTGCATAGCTTTTACAGAAAAATATATTTGAGAATAAACAACACAGCAAGTACTGTCATCAGCCAGTTTACCTCTTTTCTTTTTCCGCATATCAGATTAATGAATACATAAGAAATAATTCCTATCGAAATCCCCTCAGATATACTGTAAAACAAAGGCATCGCTAAAATACATAAATATGCTGGTATGGCAGTTGTATAACTATCGCTTGTAAAACGAATCTCTGTAATACTGCTGAACATCAGAAAACCTACCATAATAAGAGCAGGGGCAGTAGCAAAAGATGGTATGGCAGTAAATACAGGTGCGAACAGCATGGATATCAAAAACAATACAGCAGTTGTGATTGCAGTAAGACCAGTTCTTCCTCCTGCTGCAACACCTGCGGAGGATTCCACAAATGTGGTGGTTGTCGAAGTTCCAAGCACTGCTCCCGCAGTAGTCGCAATAGAATCTGCCATTAAGGCTGCTTTGATATTAGGAAGTCTTCCATTTTTATCGAGCATACCTGCCTTTGTACTTACTCCAATAAGAGTTCCAAGTGTATCAAATAAATCTACAAAAAGAAAAGAAAAAATAACAACAATAAAATTAAAAATTCCTACATTGCCCATGTCTATATGAAAACATTGTCCAAAGGTTTTTCCAAATCTGGAAAAATCTGTCAGGTGAAAAGCTGGAAACAGAGTGTAATATCCTGTCTGAGCGTCCGGAACATAAATTCCAACGGCTTCACAAAACATTCCCAATGCCCATGTTCCAAGAATTCCTATCAAAATGGAACCTTTGATATTTTTTATATAGAGAATTATCGTAACAAATATTCCAATAACTGCCAGCAGAGCACAGATACCGGATGTTCTGAAATTTTCGGTAAAATCGACAAGCTTAATCAGCGTGGAAGAATCTGCAATCACAAGTCCTGCATTTTGAAGTCCGATAAATGCAATAAACAACCCCATTCCTACCGAAACAGCTCTTTTTAATGAAAGAGGAATGGCATCAAATATAGCCTCTCTCACACTGGTAAGAGAAAGAATAATAAAAATAATTCCTTCAATAAAGATTGCAAATAATGCAACCTGCCATGAGTATCCATATCCCTGAACTACCGTATATGCCATAAATGCATTTAAACCCATTCCTGCTGAAAGTGCAAATGGAAGATTCGCCATAAACGCCATACAGGCTGTGCCAATAAATGAAGCCATGCAGGTAGCCAGAAGCACTGCCGTACTGTCCATGCCTGCGACTGACAGAATCGCCGGATTGACTGCCAAAATATATGCCATAGTCATAAAAGTGGTAATACCTGCCGCAATCTCCGTTTTAATATTTGTGTTATGTTCTTTTAATTTAAATATTTTTTCCATTATTTTCTTCCTCCAATAATGTGCAACCAATCTTTAATTGGTCATCCGAAATATACAGTTCATCCTTAATTAGTTATCTGAAATATTTAGTCAGTCTTCAACTGACTGTCTGAATTCCGCTATATACGGAAGATTTCTATAATATTCCCCATAATCGAGTCCATAACCAATAACAAATAAATCAGGAATAGTGAAAAGCACATAATCTGCCTGAAAGTCCACTATACGCCTGTCGGGTTTGTCTAACAGTGTAATAACCCGCAATGAAACCGGTTTTCGGGATTTTAAGAGCTTGACCACATCATTTAAGGTTCTGCCTGTATCAATAATATCCTCAACTATTATCACATGATAATCGCTGATATCCTGCTGCAAATCCATCGTTATTTTGACAATCCCTGATGACTGCGTAGCTTCATAATAACTTTTCGCTGCCATAAAACCAATCTCACATGGTACAGTTACTTGCCTGCATAAATCCGCCAGAAATACAAAGGAACCTTTTAGTATACTTACAAGAAGTATTGGGGTTCCATCATAGAAGGAATCAATCATTTTCGCTGTCTGTTTTATGGCGTTTTGAATTTCTTCTTCTGAAATAAGAATTTGCTTAATTTTACAGTTAAATTCATCAGTGTTGTTTATTTTCATATCATTTTTCTCCTTTATTTTTAGTGGATTAATGTAAGACCTTGTGAATCTTAATTCCTTATCTCCCTTAAACCTTGTATCTTTCAAATGTTATGTTTTTAATCCCCATATTTTTAAACTCTTTTCAATAGTATATCACAAAAAGAAATTTTTTCCTATTTTTTTATATTTTTTCTATGCTGTCATGTTAGAATGTGTAAAACTTCTTTTGCATATTACAGATATGTGATAAAATAGTATGAAAAACAGTGGTATTACTATAAGAATTTTATATTTTAAGAATGTTTGAGAAAAAAATTTATTAGATATGTTAATCCATTTTTTATATGCTATACTTATTCTAATGATAAGTAGATTAACAACTGATATATGAGGTTGTACAGAGAAATCGTATGCCAAAGCCATGCCTTTTCTGTGCGTAAAATGTCCAAGGGACTTTAGGTCATACATCTTCGATGTATGACATGATGCAGCATCATTTGTGTAAACCACAGGAACTGCCAAGTTAGCTTGTGTGTCTGATTTCATTGGAAGCCATTTTCCAAGAATCCTGTCACTTTAGTGATAAGAGGTTCAATAAAAGAGCAATAACCGTTGAAAAAAAGGGACTAATTTCCTGTCCCTTTTCTTAACAGTTCTTTATATTCTTTCCAGCTTATATACTGTCCACCCATACTTTCAAGATGTTCTGTATAAAATTGACAGTCAATAAACAGAAAATTTTGTTCCTGCAAAATTTCAGAAAACAAAATCAATGCAGTTTTAGAGCCGTTTTCTTTGTCTGAAAACATGCTTTCCCCAAAGAAACATTTTCCGATAGATACTCCATAAAGGCCTCCGGCCAGCTCTCCGTCTTCATAAGCCTCTACGCTGACGGCAAAGCCTGCATGATGAAGCTTCAAATATGCCTTTTCCATATCATCGCCAATCCATGTACCCTCCTCTTCTTCTCTTTTCATCCGACAGCGATGCATGGTGTCATGAAAATCACGGTTTAATACAAGTTCTATTTTGTGTTTTCTTAAATATTTTTTCATGGATTTGGAAATATGTATCCTATCTGGAAAAATCACATACCGTTTCTTCGGACACCACCATAAAACAGGCTCTTCCGGATTATACCATGGAAAAATTCCATTTATATAGGCCTGAAGCAGGCGTTCTACGCTTAAATCCCCTCCAAATGCAAGCAGACCGTCATCATCTGCAAGCTCAGGGTTTGGAAATATGATGTTATCTTTGTTCAGTTCAAATATCATTTGTTTCTTCCTTTCTGAAAATCTGAATGGGGAAATATAACTTTAACTTAAAGGGGGCCTTTTTGATTAATTTTGAAAACTTACCTATGAAATAAAGATTCCTGACATTCTATTTAAAATTATTCTATCATACTTTACTAGTGTGGACAAGACATTAAAAGATAATTCGAAATTTATTATCCTGTCCATATTATTTTATTATTTTTTATAAAATTAATATAAATAATAGATATTCTCATTATTTATGATTACAAACCGTTTTCCTCTTTTTATCAACTTGCTGTCAGAATCAACGATATCGCATATAAAATCCTTAAACATATCTTTTTTATATGCATATCCTCTGATTTTTCCATCTGCCGGAATAAAAATAATATGATTTGAAAGACACAGGTGATTTAACGGACACTGATATTTTATTTTATCAGTGTCAATTAGAACACCTGATTTATTTACAATCAATGTCCGAAAGCAATTTGCCTGATTTTCCGTTATAATCAGCCACGAATCTGAAACACTGTCATAGTGAATCCCATAATTTATCACAGCATCCTTATGCTCTATTTCATAATGATATCCACAAAAAGAAAGAATCCATTTTTGTCTGTAAATATTTAGCACACAGTACTGCTCCCCCTCTACATGATAATACGCTGTATTACTGCACGGTTCGATTTTTTTCACGCTGTTCCCCTTTTCTAAAACTGTCACCGCACACAGACTGTTTTGTTTATTCAAATAATAAATGACATCCTGCTCTACTATAATAACACTTTTATATTTTTTTTCAAATACAAAATCCTCTCTTCCTGACAATAAACTGCTCCTGATAATAAATCTTTCTGTTTCTTCTATAACCGGAATTCCTTTTAATGTAAAATAGTATCTCTTTCCCGATACAAATTGTTCTTTTCTGCCGCTTCTTAAATCAACCACATATTGATTTTTATTAATATAACTAAATTCATTTAATACGGTTTCAATATCCTCTCCATTCAGCACCTCAGTCAGCTTTAACCCCTCCATAACTCCCTGTGAAACCGGTTTTATCAATATTTTCGCATTTGTATCACACAGAGGGCAGGTCATATATTCTCCATAATAATACTCTGAATGTATTTTACAGAATTTCAAATTTGCAAGCATATCCTCAAGCTCTATTCCGATTTTGCGCGTTTTATTTTCAAAAACATTTTTCATCGCTGCAAGAAATGCAGGAGAGAAATTTTTCCAGTTTCTTACGGTTCGGGGAATTTTCACAGAAGTATTGTTAATCACAGAAATTCCCTTTTTCATTCTTTCTGTAATATTCATATCGTCTGGCAGAACTCCCCCGAATGGATGAATACGTGTCAATGCCTTCCATGACAATATACAGTAAGCATATATATCTGTTTCTTCATTAAAATAATTCTCCTGAAGCATTGGGTCGCAGAATAAATCCTGCGCCACCATGCATTTTTCCGATTCAATTGCCCAACTGTCACAGTCAATAAAATACAGATTGAAATACTGGTCAAATAAAATATTTCTGTCGTTCAAATCACCAATATAAATATCCTGACTGTGAAGCTTCTTCAAAATATCCTTTGTCTGTATCAGCATCCTTAAAATATCCTGAATACTGATATGATTGGAGGTAGTAAATTTTTTATTGGACAGTTTTCGAAACTCTTCGCCGCATGCCCTGTTCATCAGATATCCGATAAAATTTTTTTTGCTGTCAAACACTTCTTCTATTGGACAGATTACCTGCGGCGGCAGTGTTTTTTGAATAAGAAGCTGTACTTTTTTCTGTTTGGAAGAAATATTTACACAGGGCTTATAGATTTTTATGACTGAATGACCGTATTCATAGATAATCCCCTCTCCGCCCTCCGCTATTGGCAACAGTTTGGATAAATCCTGTATCATCATTTCCACCACCTCCTAAAATACAATGGTTATATCATCCTTAAATAATACCTGATTTTTATTTATTAATCTTTTTATGGCAGCTTCTTTTTTGAATTTTAATGCAGATAAAAATTCAGTTTTTAAGCTGTTTTCCGCATTTATTAAAAATCTGAGTCCATCTGAAGCTATACCGATTTTAGGATATTCGTCCTTTTTAAAAGATAAACTGGCAAGTTCTACTCCTTCTTTATAATGGCTTAAAAGATTTGACGGTATATAGTTATAGGCATAATATTTCGGATATTCACCATCAGTTAATTCGGAAAATGTAATATTTCCCTTTCTATCTTCCAAAATAATATACCCGTCTCCACAGAAGGACAGCTCAAATCTGTCCTCCTGTTCAGACAGCATAAGAATCGTAAAACAGAGATAGTGTTTTATTGTAGAAGCGTTTTGTCCGAATATGTCAATTAATTTTTCAAATGCCTGATTTATGTTATATCCACAGCTTATAAGGTGACAGAAGGTTTTTGCACCGACCTCTGTATGACTGCCTTCGGAACAGCCATCACATACCAGTTTTTGCCTCTGACTGACCATTCCAAAATCCTGACAGTTCTGTCCAAGCAGGATATGTTGATGTCCCATTTTGTTAATAAGCATACTGTCTCCTTTATAATTCTGTCTATTTACAGTTTCACTATTTCTGTGCGGTTTTTATATCTGAAAAAAATCATCCTTGTCTGCAAGCACACTTTTTGAGCTTTCAATTACCGACTTTGAAAGACAGTTAAACGCCTTTCTTAATTCAGAGGCGGAGCTTGATACATCCAGAAGATTTCGAAATCCCAAATCTTTTGCTGTCTGTACTGCATTTCCTCCAAAACTGATAAATGCGGTGGTGATTTCTTCACTGTTTAAAAATTCAACTGCTTTTTTTGCATCGCTAAAGGAGCTTTTTGAATCATTGTCCTCGCCGTCGCTGAAAATTGCAAATACCGCTTTTACTCTCATGCCCTCTGTTTTCAAAAATTCTCTGTAAGTTTTTAACCTTTCTGTCCCTGTGGTAATCGCATCGTACATGGCGGTACTGCCACTGGAGGTAAATCCGGCATAAAATTCATCTATTTTTTTATATCCGCCGATTTCAATTCCGGAAGAAAAATTTGCACGTGCAATAAGAATTTCATCGGCTTCCTTTGAATGAATCAACGCATCTTTAAATTCCAGAAGCGCGCGCTTCATATCATTGTTATAGCTGTACATGGAACCGGACTGGTCAATTCCGAGAAAGATAAGATTGATATTTTCACTGTCGATTTCATCAATTGATGTGTTTTCAATTTCAATTTCGTCTAATCCATCAATAACGGTTTCATATTCCAAATTTTCCATAATAAAAATCCTCCTTTTTTACAAAATATCAAATTTTATTTTATTTTTCTTAAATAATATCCTTCTAAATTTTCATGCAAAATTAAATATCCTTTTATTTTGGACTAATATTCTGCTGATTTCATACAGGTTCAAACACTGCTCCATTTTACATAAAAAATAGTATTTTATTGTAAAATGTTATCAGTACTTTTTACAAGATTTACATGATATTTGCTTCTAAATGTCTGGAAGGTTTGTTCTGTCATATCTTCATATCCCGGAATTGACGACATGCAGTCCTCTAAAATATAGACCTTTTTTGTAATTTCCGGTCTTGTTTCGTAATATTCAAGAATCTGATGAATACTCTCTAAAACGCAGTGCGACTTTGCCTCACCAGCAATCAATATTCTGTCGTAGCTTTCAAGTTTGTTCAGAAAATCAAGGTTAATATAACCTTTTGTATCATATTCCGGCTTGATAATGCCATACATCTCGCTTAACGGGTCCTGCCCCTTGACAAGCCTCTGCATAACCGCTTTTTTGGCCACAGAATGAAAATAAACCATATTGGCGAATTGATTTTCCAGCGCTGCTCCGCTGGTACCTTGCAGGCAGTGATAGGTCCAGATGCAGAGGGCTTTTTTGGCATCCTGTTCCAGATGCTTTACATATTCTCTGCTTGCCTGCGGGTTAATAACCGCTCTCCACCTGCCTGCATCTAAATCCGCCAGAGTAATAATGGTATATGGAGCTGGATGGTTTCCGTTTTCATCAATCCACCAACATGGATGAAAAATCTGATGAGGCAGGTGAGTGTCTAAAGAAACGGCGATATTTGAAATTTTATCCATATTGTTGTAGATAAATTTTGTAACACGCAATACGTCCTGTTTGGCTCCCGGAACTCCCAATGCGCCGTTATCCATAAAATCCTGCTGAATATCAATGCCTAAAAATAATACCTTTTCTCGGTTCTGCGAAGCTGGAGTGAGGTGTTCTTCGTTGGCTTTTTTCAATATTTCATTTAGAGAAACAGGGTTTTCTGTGCTTCCGATATAGTTTGTGTTGATAATTTCTAAATAGTTTGTGTTCATGGCGTTATCCTCCTATACTGTTAGTATTTATTTGCTACTTACTATATATTGTATAATAGTATACTTTTACTACTTTGTCAAGAGTTTTTCTGTTTTTTACTAAAAAATTATTTTGAAATAATGTGGTCGCAATCCCACTGGCTTTAGACAATGGGTAGTTCACCTTTTGATAAAATCTAAAAATAAAAAATTTCCTGTTTGACGATAATTTTATACCGCCAAACAAGAAATCTGAAAAATCACAGATATTATCCCATTTTCTCTTCTAAAGCAGGCATTCTTTTCTCTGCTCCTCCCAAGTTATCTAAATACTCCTATGCTCTCCTTCATCTCCTCTGATATCTCCGAAAGTTCCTCCGTTTTTCCCGAAAGCCCTTGAAGCTCTTCATATACTCCACTTATCGCCCTCATCATTTCCTCTACATTCGCCGCGTTCTCCTGTGACAACGCTGCAGAATTCTGCACAACTGCCACCATATTGGTCCGCACATGTTCCATTTCCCTTGATTTCTCAAACATAACATCCATATGCATCATCGATTCCTTTATCTCATCCTTCACATTTTCAAATACCCCTCCTGTCTTTTGAATCGTCTTCTCCTGATTTTTAATCATTTTCTGTGTTTCTTCCATTCGCTGTGTCATATTGTCTGAATTTTCTGTCAAATCTTGCACCATATTCTGAATATCCTGCACAGAATCATTCGCCTGCACAGACAAATTCTGTATTTCAGAAGCAACAACTCCAAAACCTCTTCCAAACTCTCCTGCTCTCGCCGCCTCTATGGATGCATTTAGCGCTAACAGACTGGTTTGAGATGCAATTGTTGCGATTAACTCTGTTGCCCGATTTATTTTATCCACAGATTGTTTTGTTTTTCCAGCCTGATGCTCCAAATAATCTACTGAGTTTCGTACCCGCTCCATATCATTATTTAATTTTATAATTTCCTCCATCATCTGCTCGGACATTCCCTGAATTTGACCGGAAATTTCATACATTCTTTTAATTTCCACATTGCTGCTTCCAATCATTTCTCCTATCTGTGTAATATCATTTCCTGCAGTGCCAGCGTCTTCTGCCTGACTCATACAGCTTGCGGACATTTCCTGTGCAGACTGGTCCAGTCCCTTCATTACCTGAAGAATATTGCCTGACTGCTTTCTGAGAGTATCAGCTTCAAGGTCAAGCTGTGAACTTTTTTCTTTCAATATATCCACAATTGCCCGAAGTTTATTGCGCAACTCCAATATTCCTTTTCCCAACATCCCGATTTCATCAGAACGCATCAAAAGAACAAGGTCTGGCTCCACTGACAAATCTCCTTCAGAAATCTTCTGCAAAAGCCACATACTTCGTCTAAGTGCACTTACAATACGCTTTATCAGCCCTGTCACAAGAACTGCTGTTATCACAAGAACCACCAGAATTGCAATCAGTATTTGCAGACGGATTTCATTAATAATTTTTTTCACCTGCGCACGCGGTTTTCCTACAAAAACCATACCAACAGGCTTGTCTGTATTCATCTCCTGATAAAATGGAGCATAACATACAATATATTCTACTCCTAAAATTTCTACATTGCGGTCAAGGTAATATTCTCCTTTTTTCAATACTTTCTCTATCACTGCGTCAGAAGCTTTTGTATATATCTGTCTCTCTCCTTCTTCATCTTTAATAGAAGTCAGAATACGGGTATCGCCCCAGAATATGGTTACATCCATCCCTGTTCTATTTTTTATATGGTCCACGATTTCCACTGCCTGACTGATATTTAAGCTCTCCCCTTTCCACAAATCTCCCTTTTCGTCCATATAATAGCTTCCATCATTACCAACTTCGAAAATATCTCTTACTGCCAGCGATGCCGCCTGCATTCCAGCGTAGGCTTCGTCATAAATTCCGTTTGCTGTTCGGTCTGCCGCAAGAATAAATATACCAATTCCCAGAACAAACACTGGAAGCAGCGCAATCATCATAATCTTTGTACGCAGTTTCATAACAGATTCTCCTTCTTATCTTTTCAACTCATAAGGCTGTCACAAGAACAAAGTGCCTGTGACACTGCATGCTGATAACCTTTATGCACTTTGTTCAACAACACTACTGTTTAAAACAGCAGCATAGGAAATTGGTGGAGCAATTTCCTATGAAATAACAAATAAAAGCTGCACAATGATGTAAATTTAATATCGGTAAGTACTGGCAAGCTTAATATTTCCTGTGACAGCCCGACCACTTTCATAAAATTGGTCCGAACAGTCAACATAGCGTTAGCGGGCCGGACTTCTATTTAATGATAGCGTCATTACTATGATACCAGTTTTCTGTTATGTCTGTTGTGCCTATTTTTCACATTTTCTGCCCGTTTTTTCACAAAAATCCTATATAATTAAAAAAGAATAGTATTTTACATTTTTCCAAAATAGTGTATAATAAATTATAGTTTATAAAAAGTAATCTATTATAATAAATTACCTTTTATAATATGAAATTATTTTTGACCCGAAAGAAGAGACATCTATGCATATTGTGATTTGTGATGATAACATTGAAGACTTGCTGACACTGGAAAAATTAATATTAAAATATACTGCTCGTTATCCTGCTATAAGCTTCGAAACAGAAAAGTTCTCTGACGCTTCCGTTTTATTGCATAAAATACAAAAAGAAAAAATAGCAGATATTTATATTCTGGATATTATTATGTCCAGAATATCAGGAATTGATTTGGGAAGTCAAATCAGAAAATCAGACAGTAAAAGCATGATTATCTATGTCACTTCATCTGACGATTTTGCATTGGATGCCTATGATATACATGCCATAAGGTATCTGCTGAAACCTATTCATGAAAATAATTTTTTTGAAGCGCTGGACTTTGCCATTGCTTATACAGGTATAAAAGAATCTACGGCTTATCTGGTTAAAACAAAAGACGGATTAATATCTGTTTTGTATTCCAAAATAGAATACATCGAAAATTGTTCCAGAAGGTTGAAAATTCACCTAACAAATGGTGAAACTATAACCAGTATATACATACGTACATCCTTTGATGAGGAAATAAGAGAGCTTGAAAATGACAGCCGTTTTTTGCGTGTTCACAAATCCTTTTTAATCAATTTAAACTGTGTAAAGCAGCTGACTAAAAATACTGTTACAATGGAAAGCAGCCATACTTTGCCTGTCAGCCGAAGCAGTGCACTGGATGTAAAAAAACAATATCTTTTATTTATTTCCGAACAGTACAGATAAGGAGCAGAAATGAATTATTTTTTTAATATATCCTATACGATAAGCCACTTATTTTTAATGCTGTTTATATATTTATTTATTGTTTCTCGCTACTCCAAGACTGTAACCATATTTATATGTTTCTTTTCCTTTTTTGCTCTGAACATACTTGACTGCTTCAAATTAAATATATTCCCTGACAGTCATTTATGCTATGTAATTGTGACTATTATACAGATAATCATTACGCAATCTACTGCAATTTTTATTTCCCAAAACAGAAACAGCCATGTTTTATTTATTGGACTCAGTGCATCAAGTTATGTTATTGTAGGAAGTATTTCTTCAGATATTATACAAATTTATACTGCAAATGACATTCTGGCACTGACAGGCAGTTTTATTATACACCTTGTTACCCTTCTGATTTTGTTTGTGAAAATACGAAACATATGTCTTGAATTTCAGAAAAAACACTATACAAAACACTTTTGGGAATTATGTTTAATCCCTGTATTTTTTTATTGCAGCTTTTGTTTTACTGCCTTTTTTCCATATACTCTTTATGATAACTCTGACAATATTTTAGGGATTATATTTTATATTATTACAATGTTTATATCCTATATTGTTGTGCTTCGCTATATGGCAAGTGAATCCAAAAAAAATCTGATTTACTGGGAAAATATGTTTCTGGAGTCTTATATTAAAGGATTGGAAAACCAGCATTATCTGGTAGAACGGGCAGAACGGAATCTTAAAATATTGAATCATGACATAAGACATTACTCAAAAATGATGGATTCTCTGCTGGACCAGAAAAAATATGATGAAATCAGAAAAATAGTCCAGCATATCAATGAAGTGACAGTTAAAAACAAGGTCGCAAAATACTGCAATCACCTGATTGTAAATTCTATTCTCTCAAATATGATGGATATGGCACATTCCTTTGATATTGAGGTACGTCTTGATGCAGCTATACCAAAGGAAATCCGTGTAAATGAGTATGAATTTACTCTTGTAGTTGCCAATTTATTTGAAAATGCAATCCACTGTGTAAAGGATTTCGAAAAAGACAAGCGATGGATTGACGTAAAGATTCACTGTTTGCCGGACCATCTGCTGATTCAGATTAAAAATCAATATAAAGAAGAAATTTTGATTGACTCTGTTACAGGACTGCCAAAAAGTAAAAAGGGAGGAAATCATGGTTTGGGAATGCAGAGTATTTTGGGATTTTCGGAAAAAATACATGGAAGTCTTGGATGTTATCTGAATAACGGGATTTTTGATATTGTACTGTTTGCAAAATTATAAGTTATAAAAGCTTTGTTACAAAAAATCAGGAAGCAGACTGTATATTATACACAGTCTGCTCCTATACTTTTATAAAACTGCTCATATTCTTTTCTGTTTTTCTGAATATCCGGCAGCTCACCATATTCCAGAAGCAGTGCCTTTATAACCGCGGCGCTTTTTGCCTGACAGTTTATGGATTTCTTCGGATTGAACTCAATATCCGTAAAATATTCATATTTCAGCAGTTTTTTTATCTCTTCTGCAGGAATACATTCTCTCACAGAAAGAATATAAATATAATCATAGAAAAAAGTCTTTGGTTCTAATGGAAACTCTTCTTTATTATAGATAAAGGAAAGCAGTTTTCCAGAAGTTTGATGTCGTTCGTCTCTTTTAGCATCTTTTGGTGCCATATTCAGCATATCTTTATATGGACCGCCATGCTCATATTTCTTTGAGGACTGAAAAATATTTTCCAGAAAAATATGGTCCAGTTTCAGATTAAATGCGCTGAATTTTATACCCAGTTCCTCCAATGATTTTGTGGATATTTCCAAAGCCTTTCTTCCAATCTGCTCATGAAGTGCCCGAATATTCTTCTGTTTCTGAACAATAGAAAAGCCTGCGTTAAATACAAATTCATAAGAATTTCTTTCTATTTTCTTTTTTTCCGAATCAAATCTCCATGCTGGTCTGTTCGCCATAATAAAACCCTAAATCACTACCTGATTTCTTCCTCTCTGTTTTCCAAGATACAGCTTTTCATCTGCACTGTTAATTACCTTTTCATAGTTACTCTCGGCAAGACCGATTCCAATACCGGAGGTAATAGTTACACGAATTTTTTTCTGGTCTGTCTCGATTACCATTTCCTCTATCTGTTTTCTTAAGCCTTCCATCATTTCATATACCTCTTCTGGTGTTTTTTTTGGAAAATACAAAATAAATTCCTCGCCGCCCCACCGGACCGCGAGATTTTCTTTGCCTGCCAGACTCATAAGACATGCAGATACCTTTGCAAGCACAATATCCCCTGCTTCATGTCCATAAGTATCATTGACCTTTTTAAAAAAATCAATATCTACCATGGAAATTACATATGGCTTTCGTTTATTTTCTGAAATCTGGCTGATTTGTTGCTCAAAAAAACGACGGTTATATAATCCGGTCAGAACATCATGATTCATATTATATCTCAGAGTGTCCCATACCTTTTCTGTTTCTTTGGAATAAAAAAAGGTCGCTGCCAGTACTATACTTGCCATAATTGCCATATTGACCAGATAGAAAGCCGGCTGATATGGCGCTGCCGGTTCCTGAATCTCCGGAAAACGCACATGTCCTATCATGATAATGCTCTCCAGAATAAGTGCGGTTACAATTCCGATTATCTGATACTGAAACCTTTTATTTCCATACGAGGGCACCAGATAAAATACCGCTGCCGTCATTCCTACAATATAAAGTACAAACCCGTATTCTGGTCCAAGCGCAAACTCACTCAAAACAGAAAACAGCAATATTTCAAAATAGGTCGCCGCCATACTGCTTTCCGAGGTATCCTTTTTTAAAAACAGATAGGTAAAATAAAAGATGCTGCTGAATATATTAAGCAGAACCAGAGGCCATATAGCCAATGCATAAAATATACACAGATAAAGTACATGTATCGCCATACATACCGACAGAAACAGCATATTTCTGTTATCTGTAAACCAGACAACTATCTTTTCAATTTTTGTCATATTTTTTTCCATTTGTTCATTTTCCAATCTATCTTTTCCTGTTATATTTTCGCACTTTTTCCGTTCCTTAAAGTTATGTGTATTATAACAAATCGAAAATTATTCGTCAACCAAAATAATTATATAGGCAGCTTTTAATTATATTATATGATTAAAAAATTTCTCTACCATATTATTATTATAAATCCAGCTTAAAAATGAGCTGTCGTTTATCTGCGCAAATATCTTCTGCGCCCAGTCCTCACTTCCGCATGCCTGAAGCACAAGACAGAAAAGCCATAAAAGTAAAATCCCCTCCATCAGTCCTGCCACCAACCCTGCCAGCCGGTTTATTTCCTTGATGACAGGCAGCCTTGTCACTATATTAAAGGTTCCCATAATAATCTTAATCACAATATATATAATAATATTTAAAGAAATATAAATAATTGCATTAAATATCTGGTCCGAAACTACTGAAGCTGCTATATTTTTAAGATTTTCCGCAGTACCTGATGTTATATTTTTAGTCATATATTCAGGAAACGGAAGCTCTTTCAGAGACTCAATATTGACAATTTCATATTGGTCGATTGCCTGTTCTACGGACCGTTCTATATTTCGATAGAGAGATGTATTATTTTTTATAAGAAGACTGACAGGACGAAGCAATGCTCCTGCCAGCATAATTGTCAACACCAGACTTACAATATATAATATCATTTTCACAATTCCCGCATGATATCCACGCCATGCAGACAATACGAGTATTGCAAGCGCCACCACAAAAACTATATAATTCATTTTATTTACCTTCTTTCCTGTATCTTATTTTAGTTTAATCTCCTCTGCTTCCTCATTTGTAATAATGATAAACCGGTTCTCTGTTTTTGTGGGAATAACTTTAACTATTCCCTCATTGATTTCTCCATTATATTTTTTTACATTATCCACAGAAAGCATGTACATTTGTTTGGAATTATTTAATATAATCATATTATTTTGAAGCTGAATATCCGTATAAGAAAATTCTACGGTAGTATCCAGTATTCTTTTTCCATTCAAATCATATACGTTCAATATATGCTGATTCACTGAATTTTCACTTTTGAAGGCGAGCAGGACATATTTATTATTATATGCAATACTTTCAATCTCCCGCTCTATCTTTACTTCCTTCATAACAGAAGGCTTTTCCTCCATACTGTAAATCGTCAGTATATCATCACCAAACGCCACCACTACGTCATTTGTAACAAATTCGACTTTGGATATAATGCTTTCTTCATAATTTTCAAAGCCGCCAACGATTCGCCCTGCCTCATTTTTACCAACACCTGAATAATTATAAAAAATGACCTTTGTTCTTGCCATATTATTTTTCAAATATACATAAGAAACCGCAAGCTTTGTTCCATCATTGGAAATACTGATATCCAAAGGGCAGCCGTCTCCCGAAAGGACAGTTTGTCCCATTGCTATATTTGCGCCCTCCTTATCATAAATTTCAATTAAATTTGTAATCTCATTCTGGGTAATCAGGGCTACTACACCCTGAGCTGCCACTTCCAGCTCTAGTATTGGACAGGTCGCTTCTATAATTCCCTGCTGCCCGGATTCATTATAAATATAAACTGTGGTATCTCCTAAATCTGCAATCGCCATATAGCCATCACAAATGTCCACTAACGGCTGTTTCATTTCAAATGCCTGATTCCATATGGTATCGTCTCCTACCATATAAGAAATACCATCATTGCTGTATCTGAGTACTCCATTGCCATATTTATAAAATCTGCACTTCATAACATCCCCCATATCTGTAGTATTGCTGATTTCATAGGCATCATATACGCGGTTATCCAAAAATATTTTTACAGCTATCACAACAGCAGCGGCAAATACAAGAAGCAGCGCCAGAAGCAGTACCATTCTGCGCCGATGCTTTATCAGCATACCTTCATAATCTTTTTCTTCTGCTTTTTCTCCCAGCTTTTTAATCTTTTGTGTCCCTTTTTTAATCAATACCATTTTATCCTCCTGTCAAATGCCTCTGTTTATCATACCACATTCTGCCAGAATTGTCATTATATTTCAGGGAACAATCAACTTCTTTCCGGAAGTTATGCTGTCTGGACTTTCAAGATTATTTAAATCCATAATTATCTGAATATTATTTGCATTTCCATACAACTTCTGACAGATTCCATATAATGTGTCTCCCTGCTGTACTTCATAGTATTGTGTGACAGCAGGAGATACTCCGGCAGTCTCCTCTGGAGGAGAAGTCTCCTGTACACTGGTTTCTTCAGGTGTTTCCTGACTGGTTGAATCCTGTCCACTTGAAATTCCTTCACCTGTACTGCCCTCTGCTGTATTTTCTTCAGTTGTACTCTCTGTTTCATTCGTTTGTGTCTTATCTTCACCTTGTGTCTTATCCTCTCCTTGTGTCTTATCCTCTCCTTGTGTCTTATCTTCGCCTGAATTTTCCTGTTCTGTTTTTGTCTTTTTATTTTTGTCCAGCAAAACCACATTGTCCATTTCGGAGGTATCTCCCTTATTCATAATATTTGCCACTACCTCTTTCATTTCTGTGGCCAGATGGTCAAGCTGTCCCTTTTTATACATAACTCCTATGGTAAATACCAGTGCTCCCACGACAAAAACAGAGGCTGCTCTGCCGGAAAACATCATAAGCTTTTTGGAAATATCCCCTGACCCTGTTCCAACAGTCTCTTCTTCCTGTGTATCCGAAACAACCCTTACAACTTCCGCCTCTTTTTCCGTCTCTGACAGCATGTCCTCTGGCTTTGTCTCCGGCACTTCCTCTGACTTTGTTTTAATATTCTTTCTTCTGGAAGTAAGGTCGTAATGAGTTTCAAAAATATATCGCTCCAGCTCTTGATTTTTTTCATAATAAATATGATAGCATTTCACCTTCTGCAAATCTCCGTTTGCATAAAAATAAAACTCTTTTTCCTCTTCCTCACGGTTGATATTTAAAAATACCTTGTCATTTCCGGCAAAATGGTCGAGATGCAGCTTTCTCATATGAAATAAATCCCGCTCCTCAAACTCCTCCATAGAAGCATACCAGCCCACGATTTTATCTCCGTGATAATATTTTTTGATATCATCATAAATGCCTGTCCACACATCATCGCCAAAAATCAGAGTGTTTTCAATTACCTCTCTTACTTCTGCCACCGAACGAATAAACATATATACTTCTCCTTTGGAAAATTTCACACTGCCGAGAAGCACACCATATCTTATATTTTTTTCATTTTCCGGCAAAAGCTCTAAAAATCTGGATACCTTGTCTTCTATATAAACATGGTATTTTGTCTCTCCCGAACCTATCTGATGTATATTTTTCGGAAGCTTTACCGCTTCTTCTTCATTGTTTTCAGCATTATATATCGTTTCTATCATGGCTACCTCCATTTCCGGTTTATCTTTGGTATCATTTTACATGAATGTCTCTACATTTTTTGTCAGAATTTAGTCACTGCTTTAATTAATTATCGACAATTTCTTCTGAATAAACTTTTTCTTTTCGGGCATATATAAAAATATCAAATAAATACAATTTTTTTGGAAAGGAATAGGACAGGAAACTGTTCTTTAAATTATGTATATGAAAAATGTTTTTTATTATGATGCACTCTCCGAAAAAAGTTCTTTAAAATTTGGAAAGCGCCTGTCGGAAATGATAAGTGAGGCTGACATCGGAGACAGAGACATTGTTCTTCTGTGTGTAGGCAGTGACCGTTCTACGGGAGACAGCCTCGGTCCGCTGATTGGACATAAGCTGCAGCGAACCTTAAATAATAAAATGTATGTTTACGGCACCTTAAAAGAACCTGTCCATGCAGTGAATCTCGAATGTATGGTGGAAAATATCTATGATATTCATAAAGAACCCTTTGTTATCGCCGTGGATGCCTCTTTGGGAACCAGAAATCATATAGGATATGTCACGCTTTCCGATATGCCTCTGCGTCCCGGACTGGGAGTAAAAAAAAGTCTCCCTGAAGTGGGAGACATTTGTATCACAGGAATTGTGAATCTGTCTGGAGGAATGGATGGTATTTTGCTTCAATCCACCAGATTGTCTACTGTGATGGAACTTGCCGATTTTATCAGCATTGGTATTTTTATTGCCATTCATTCATGGTCGTCTTCTTCGATTACCTGTATTTCGAGATAATCAAAATCAATTTCATCTATAAAATTATCCTTGGAAAACCGCACCTTATCGTGTCTTTGGAATTCGGCAATACTGTTGTCCAGCCAGATTGGTCTGCTCAGGTCGAATTCCTTACATACCTCCTCAAGAGCGGCAAATATTTTTTTTGTACGGTTTGGTCCTCTGTCATCATTACATATAACCATATCTCTGGTCATACGGCCGGACTTCCATATTTTTGCCCACAGCCGAAACATCACTCTTCCTCCCGCTTACATGCTTTGCACCATTGCTGATAACAATTTTACGGAATTTTCCACCGCCATTGCCTCAAACGCCGGATAATCCATGGCAGCGCTGTCATCTGCCTTATCGGAAATCGCGCGCACTATCAAAAATGGAACCTGATTCAAATATGCCGCCTGAGCAATCGCAGCTCCTTCCATTTCTGTACAAAAACCCTGAAAATCTTTTGCTAACTGCTCTTTCTTTTTCTTATCCGAAATAAACTGGTCTCCGCTTATTACACGTCCTTTGAAAAAATGAATTTTAGGACATACTTTCTGACACTTTTCTGCAAGCTCTATCAGATGTTTGTCACCCTGAAATACGGATTCTTTCATCTGCGGGATTACTCCGGGCGCATAGCCGAAACCGCTTGCATCCACATCATGCTGAAGCGCATCTGTTGAAAGAACAATATCCCCGATATTAATTTCATTTTTCAGTGAACCGGCGATTCCGGTATTAATAATTGCATCTGCCTGAAATAAGTCGATTAATATCTGTGTACAGATTCCTGCATTTACTTTTCCTACGCCTGAACGCACCACTGTCACTTCTTTGCCGTACAGTGTTCCGGTATAAAATTCCATACCTGCTTTGCTTGTCATTTTTCCGTCTGTAATCTGCTCTCTGATTTTTTCTACTTCTATCTCCATTGCGCCTATGATTCCAATCATTTTCTGTTCCTCCTGCCTAATCTTCAGGATAAATCAGTCTTTCTTCTGAAATATCCTCTATTACTTCCTTTAAAAATTTATCTGCCAGGTAATTTGCCATATTTAAATTAATATCCAGATAATTTCCACAGTCTCTGGCGCTTGCCCCCGGAACCTCGTCTCTGTAATCTCTGATAAATTCAAACATCTCCTTTATCAGCGGAACAATGTCCCTAGACTGATAATCTCCTGCAAGAATCAAATAAAATCCTGTACGACAGCCCATTGGTCCAAAGTAAATACATTTATTTTGATATTCTGGATGATTTCTCAAAAATGTAGCGCCGAGATGCTCAATGGTGTGAACTTCAGCAGTGTTCATAACAGGCTCAAAGTTTGGTCTTGTCATTCTTAAATCAAATGTAGTTACTGTTTCTGCTCCAGCCTTATCCTTTCGGGATACATAAATTCCCGGCAGCAGCTTTAAATGATTGATGGTAAAGCTTGTTATTTTTTCCATATCAAAATTCTCCCTTTTATAGTTTTTTCAGCGCCTGTGCAAGCTGGTCCGGACAGGAAGTTTCTTTCATACCACAGCGTATTCCCTCAAGTTTGGCTATTGCATCTTCTACCTTCATCCCCTGCACCAGCTTTGAAATTCCCTGAAGGTTGCCGTTACAGCCTCCTGTAAAGCGAACGCTTTGTATCACCCCGTCTGCAGCCTGTATCTCTATGCTGCTTGAACATGTGCCTTTTGTCTTATATATCATATCACTTCATCCTTTCTTATAATTCTACTATGTTATATCGTAATGAAGCACGCTGATGCGTGCGTAGGTCATCAAACTACGCTTTGCTTCGTTTGATGACATATATCGTAATGAAGCACGCTGATGCATGCGTAGGTCATCAAACTACGCTTTGCTTTGTTTGATGACATTATACCACATTCACACATACTTTGTCGAACTTTTTTTCTTGATATTTGGACATGATATTATTATATTAAAAATAACCAGTAAACATTTATATGAAAGGAGTTTTTTATGATTTATTTCAAGTATTTATCTATTTTATGTTTTGTTTTTGCAATGTTTTTTGAACTTGCCGGATTTATCTGGATTAACCGGCTGTATACGGCCTGTCTGAATATTCAAGGTGTCGGCCACACGCTGCTGAAGCAGATTCTTTTGCGCTTTACAAACTGCGCGAGACTGAATATCGGCATCTGTAACACTGATTCCTTTGTCAGAAAGTACATATCAGGCTATACCTTCGCCGGACTGCATTACAGCTCCCCTAAAAAACTTGGCGCTGCTTTTTCTCTAACGGGTGTTATTTTGACTGCATATGGCACTCTGAGTTATTCGCAGACATATTACCAGTACGCTTTAATTTCAATTCTGTTTTGCATGATTTATATACTGTTTTGTCATTTTGTCGATGTAGACGGCAGATTAGAACAGGCCTCCAATATGATTACCGATTATCTGGACAATACACTGAAACACAGACTTGTCTCCTTTGCTGCCGAGGAAGCTGCCGCTGCAAAAGAGTCTTCCTCTGTTTCTAAACAGACCGTTAAAAAAGAAACTCCTAAAGAAAATTCTGCAAAAAAACAGATTGTGGAAAACAGCGATGAAATTATTTTTTCTGTAATTAATGATTTCCTTGTTTAATTTTTCCAAATAATGTGATATAATATTACTAAATGGAGCAAAGCGTAGTTTGATAACCTACGCATGCATCAGCGTGTTTCCTTTATAACACATAAAATATAAATTGAGAAGGAGTGTTAAACAAAATGGCAAAAGTAACATTTGATTATTCAAAAACTGCCCAGTTTATCTCTGCTGATGAAGTAAACAGCATGAAGAAGCTGGCTTTGGATGCAAAGGAAACTCTTGTGTCTAAAAATGGTGCCGGAAATGACTTTTTAGGCTGGATTGACCTTCCTGTAAACTATGACAAGGAAGAGTTTGACAGAATCAAAAAGGCTGCCAAAAAGATTCAGGGAGATTCTGAAGTTCTTTTAGTAATCGGTATTGGTGGTTCTTATCTTGGAGCAAGAGCCGCAATTGAATTTTTAAGACATAATTTCTACAATATGGTAGACAAGAGTATCCGCAAAACACCGGAGATTTACTTTGTGGGAAACAGCATCAGCAGTACCTATGTACAGCATTTAATTGATGTAATTGGCGACAGAGACTTTTCTGTTAATATTATTTCCAAATCAGGTACCACTACGGAGCCTGCGATTGCCTTCCGTGTATTTAAGAAAATGCTTGAAGAAAAATATGGCAAGGCAGATGCTGCAAAAAGAATTTATGCTACAACAGACAAGGCAAGAGGCGCATTGAAGAATCTTGCTACCGAGGAAGGTTATGAGTCTTTTATAGTTCCTGATGATATCGGCGGAAGATTCTCTGTACTGACTGCCGTGGGACTTCTTCCTATCGCTGTAAGCGGCGCTGATTTGGACAAGCTGATGGAAGGCGCTGCAAGCGGAAGAAAACGCGCGCTGGAGGCTGAATTTGAAGATAATGATGCTGTGCAGTATGCAGCTCTTCGAAATATCCTTCTGAGAAAAGGCAAAAATGTAGAAATTGTTGCAAATTATGAGCCAAGCCTTCATTATGTTTCCGAATGGTGGAAGCAGCTTTACGGTGAAAGTGAAGGAAAGGACCAAAAGGGAATTTTCCCTGCCGCTGTGGATTTGACCACAGACCTTCATTCTATGGGACAGTTTATTCAGGACGGCGCAAGAATTATGTTTGAAACAGTAATTAATGTTGAAACTCCTCAGTGTGAAATTACTCTTGAGGAAGAACCTGTGGACCTCGATGGACTGAACTATCTTGCCGGAAAAACAATGGACTTTGTAAACAAGAGCGCTATGAATGGAACGATTCTTGCTCATACAGACGGCAATGTTCCAAACTTTATGGTAAAAGTTCCAGAACAGAATGAATTTTATCTGGGCGAATTGTTCTACTTCTTTGAATTTGCCTGTGGTGTATCCGGATATCTGCTTGGTGTAAATCCGTTTAATCAGCCGGGTGTAGAGAGCTATAAGAAAAATATGTTTGCTCTTCTCGGAAAGCCGGGATTTGAAAAAGAACGTGAAGAATTATTAAAGAGATTGGATTAAGATAAAATTTATCTGTTCTTCAATAGTATTATAGGAAATGCAAAATAATTTTTTATAAAAGAAAAAAAGGCTCCTCTTTTAAGTGGTACAAATTAGGGATTTTTAATCTCGGAAAAAATAGGCATAGTTTGGTATGTATTTACCGGTTATGCCTATTTTTTCATTGACTGTTATGACTAGTGGCATAATTCACCTATGCTTCTCTATACGATTCAAATGCACTGTATTTTCTGCCCATCAATGCGCTTATCTGGTGCATATAAATCAAGAAAAAAGTTATCACTATGAAACAAAATTATACACCCCAATTAAAAAAATTGTTCAGCTCTGTTTATATGAATAATTTGTAAAAAATGTCTTGGCAGAGTATTGTTTCTTATAATCCGTTGTCTTAAAAACAGTATGCTCATATAATGTTACTATGGAGGTGTATCTTTATGATTACTGTTGATTTAGGTAACCGCATACGTGAGCTGCGACAGAAAACTGGCCTTAGCCAAGAGAAGTTTGCTTTAAAGATAGGTATGGACAGAACCTACTTTGCTTCTGTCGAAGCAGGTAAAAGGAATATTGCTATCATTAATATTAAGAAGATAGCTGATGGACTTGAAGTTTCGCTGAGTGAATTATTCCATAATATATAAGAAAAGTGGTATGTTAATATGAAGATTGTGAAGAATATATACCCATTAATAAAAATAAAATTGCTTTCAGATATCGATTTCTATAATAAACACATAAAAATTATAAATTTAAATGGATATGTCTGGTTTTGCCGATTTGGTAAAAATAACATGAAGAAATCTGTACTGATATCTTATTTACCAATTATTGTTAGTAAGAAATCTGATGCTAATAGTGGACACTTGTTGAATACTTTTTATATCAAAATACTTGACTTAAACCAATTGATTCTTCAATTCTTCACTCATATTTTATTAATAATCCAAATAATAATAGCATACAAGAAATTCTTAAGTCCATGTTTTCAGCTTTTATTAACAAACAGTTTGACAAATTTTTGTAATAAAAACAAAACAGGAGGATTTTCAAAATGGCTTTTATAGACGAACAATTACTTCAATTCAAAACATTGATTGAAAATTCAATCATAACTGGTGGTGCAAAGGGCAAAGAGTCAATGATAAGGTCATCGGTACTGATTAATCTTATCCATGATGCAGTGAAACAAGAGTTTATTTCTGCAGGTGTAAAGCCTGCAAATATATATCCACATTTTGGATATACAAAGCCTGAATTAAAAATGGCAGGTTTTTTAAAGCAAAAGAATCAAGATGTTTGTATTGTTCCTTCCAATATCATAAAGGTTCCAACAACAATAAATTGGGGACCATTGGCTTTTGAAGGCAAAACTGACGAATACGGCTATGAGTATTCTACCAACACACTTGTTATTAATGTCAGGAGTCAGATGAGTAGTCTTGCCAAAAACTCAGATACCCTTTTTGAAAGAACATTTGCTGAAGCTCTTAATTTACATATGAGATATCCCAAAATAGTGCTCGGTGAAATTTACTTGATACCAGTTCACGAATATGACGATAATTTAGTTAAAAAAAATATTGTAGGTTTTAAAAATCGTCAAACAAATGTTAAAAAATATATAAGCTTCTTTAATTCTATAAATAATCGTAAAACTGGTGGAAATGATTATGCATACGAGAGATGTGCGTTATTAATTGTTGATTTTAATCGTCCTCAGCCATATCTATTCAGAAATAGTACCGAATTAAAACAGTCAGGATATATATCACAAAATTTCGGCATTGAATATACAACACTAAACTTTCAAAATTTTGTTCAGGATATTTTGCAAGTTTATTCAAGCCGGTATAATATACATAATCTTCTAAGATAAACAAAGGCGTTCTTGAAGTTGCTTTTCAAAAACGCCTTTGTTTATTTTTCTGTATTATCTACGATAAGTATAAACACATCCTTGACATCACAATTAAGGTATCGGTAAATTTTATCAACGCTTTCAGGAGAAACATATTTGTTCTTACCCATCTTTGTCAAAACAGATATTCTTATATCTGCTCCATATACTAAATCTGTTCGTTTTTTTATCAATTAAAAGCTTCCATAAATTATCATAATTAATAGCCATATAATCATCTCATTCAAGTCCATACAAAGTCCACAAATAATCATCAACTTTCTTCTGAGATGAAGCTCGAATAAACTCTATATCCATTTTTGTAAACAAAGGCACTGAAAACCGCTCGACATATTTCTTTTGATAACAATAGTAACCACCTTCGATTGAATAACTTGTATTTGAAACATAATATTGCATCAAACGGGAGTTTAATACTTTTTGAAGAATGTCAAGTTCATACCTGTCATTATCAAAAACAGCATATCCGTTGCAAAAAAGCGCATCTTCATCATCAACATATATAAATCGCGGTCTATTAGCGAATGTTGAAAATAATAATTTTTTTCCGTACTTGTTCAATCCTTGTGTTCTTCCATAAGCGTACCATCCTTGAGCAGCACCTTTTCCTTTATCACGAGCATCCAGTTCATCTCGTTGTGCCAAAAGACACTCATATGTTTTAGGAAATTTATTAGCAAGCTCAAATTCTGCGATTAAGGTATAACCGGTCTCTGTTTTTATATATGGAAATATTATATATCGTTTTGCAGCATCGATATTATCATGTAGTTTTAAATCTGGAATCTTATAGATTGGTTTTACAAGGTCATTCTCTATATAACATTTGTTACTGTTAATATTTTTATAAAAACCATTATTATCGCGTTCGACAAGATATACTCTATCACGAAGAGTTGCAATACCAGTGCGAATAAACTCCTTAATAGGTATTAATTGAGATTCGATTCTGCGAAGGTTTCTATATGTTCTTTCATCAACAAGTTTCCACCCGTTTTTATCAAGGTCATCTGTTAACATTTTAGAGAAATTAATTTTGTTAATTGCATTTTCAATGTTTTCAACTTTTGGAAGAATGTAATACTCAAAAGAAGATTGACTTTTTGCAGTAAATTGAACAATACAATTATATGTTCTTACAGGCTTAAATACCATGTTATGGCCAAAGTCAAGTATTCTTCTAATACAAGCACGCGTTTGCAGGAGTCTACGCAATTCGAACGCTGATTTAATGGTAAGAAAATTATTAGGTATAATAAAGCTCAATATTCCATCCTCTTCTAAGTAGTTCAGCCCTTTTTCAATAAAAGCATAAAAAATATTAAAAACTCCACTTTGCGTTGTTATAAAGCTCTTTTTAAGAAATTGAACAGTTTCTTTATTTATATCATGAGGATTAACATAGGGAGGATTACCTATAATTAAACTAAATGAATCAACATCAAACTCTTCAGTCCAATTAATTTTAAGGCTGTCGCGACAGATAATATTGGTTTGTATTTCATTAAAGTTACCGCCATGTTTTGCGCTTAATAAACGCAAAATCAAAATGCAGCGGCGAACATTGTCTGGGTCAATATCGATTCCATATATATTATTCCTAATTATACTATCTATGGGTTTATGACAAGTTTTCAAAATATATTCTGCAGCGGCAACAAGAAATATACCACAACCACATCCGGGATCGATTATCTTAAGCAAATGTAGCATTAAGTTTCTATCCTCAAAAACGCTTTTAGTAATATACTCGGCAATATATTGTGGTGTAAAAACGATGCCATTTTCATCTTTGTTATCTTTCTCAAGCAGTGCTTCGAAAAATTCGATAACTGTTTCCAAATCTGTTGGCAAATGGGCATTTTGTAGAATATTGGCAACCATACGCGCTTGCTCACTGTCGTAATGTGTTGTATCGCAACTGTATGTTGTGAGACAGTAAAGCATCACTCCATTTTCTATATTTTTATTGGAGAAATCCTTTAGCCTTTTCTTTAGTGTTACATATAAAGCTAAACGATTACTCTTAGATAATTCCATTTTTATTCCTCCGATTTTCGTACTGTTGCGATGTCTTCTATACTGCTAACCCAATGCCTCATATATTTTTAATAAAACGTCTGTATTAACATTCATTCCTGCTGAAAGTTTAGAGATAGTTGAAGGACTCAGATTTGCACTTTTTGCCAAGTCCTTTTTCTTTAGTTTTGTCAACCAACAGTTTCCATAGTTTGGTATAATCCATAACCATTGTCTCCATCTCAGAAAGTATTATCATTATACAACTCAGAATAATAATTTTCAATAAAAAACCGAGATTTCATAATTCTATTCTTATATCAAGAATTACATTTTTGATATAAGAATAGACCACACGAAAGGTTTTATCCTTTGATGTGGTCTTTAGTTTATACCTCTGCCTGAAGAGCGCCGTTTAAAAATCTTCTTGTGTCAGAAAATTTCTAAGTAGCACATCCTTGCTGAGCAGTCTTTTTTATACCTGTATGTATTAAGAAAAAATATCACAAAATGCTACGGATACAGGTTCTGGAAAAAATTTTTTAATTACCCTTGCAACCCCATCATTATCACATGATGCGGTAATATAATTGGAGGCTCTTTTTACATCCTCGCAGGCATTTGCCATCGCAACTCCCATACCTGCATATTCTATCATGGTCACATCATTCCTGCCATCTCCGCAGGCTACCAGTTCATCTCCTGTCATGCCCCATGTATGTAGAAGATAATCTAATGACTGAGCTTTGTCTATTCCCAAAGGGACTACCTCTATAAAATATGGCTCCGAGCGGAAAATATTCAGCCTGCCATGAAACATTTCTGCCATATTTTCTACTTCTCTTTGAAGAATCTCCGGATTACCGGTAATAAGAAATTTATTTACCGGAAAAACAGCTCTTTCCTTCAGGCTTTCCACCTTCTCCAATGGCATTTTTACTACCTTGGATTCCACCTGTGCATATTCATTTTCAGGGTTTTCTGTAATAATTTTTCCATTTTCATATGTAAGAACAGCAGCTTGGGGAATTTTCACTGCATAATCAATTACCTCTGCATTATATTCCACTGGAATGGTTTTATTATATATCACCTTTCCTGTCTGAAACTCTGTGATTTTTCCTCCGTTAAAAGAAAGGATATAGCCGCCTAGAGTATCCATATGTACTGCGCGGGCTACATGAGAAATACCCGGTTCCGGTCTTCCAGATGCAATGATTACCGGAACTCCTGTTTTTTGAAGTCTTTCCACCTGAATCAGAACCCCCGGAGTGACCTCTTTTTTTGTATTTAACAGGGTTCCGTCTATATCAAGTGCCAGTGCTTTATATCTGCCCATATCTTTCACCTATCTATTCTTTCACCTATTATTATTCAATTATATGCAAAATCAATTTCTGTGCCTCTGACCTGTTTCCTTTTTTATCACTTACAAGATAACTGAGTTCATAATCTCCGACTGTATCTGTATCAATTTCCTCAAGTCCGTTTATTACGATACGGTTTGATACATCCTCGCTGTCATCATAGGTGTCACTTACCATACTTAAAGCGTTGGCCGTAGTAAATTCTTTTCCTTTATGCAGTGTATAATCGGTATATTTCAACTCAATCTGCGGTATTCCTGTGGCATCTACTGCCGCCTTGTCAATTTTTACCGGAGTACCGCTTCCTCCCTCTTCTGCCGGTGGCTGAGACTCTGTCGTTTGATTCTCTCCGCTCACAGGGGTATCCTGAGACTCTGTTGTTGTATCACTATCGCTTTGTGAAGGAATTTCATTGTCTGTGCCATCATTTTCTGTACTGTCATTTTCAGTCAGCGAAATATTAATAAAATCCTTTGTACCTGAATATTTAATTTTTGTGCTTTTCTGTGCTATATTGTTTCTTTTGTCACTTGCTGCGTATGTCACCTGAATAAACTGCCTGTCATTTATCACAATCAGATTTACAATGGACAGGGAATCTGTTACATCACCATCATGTTCGTCATAGGCTGTAACTCCCTTTAAAAGTTCCTTTATATCCATATCATCAGTAAACAAATCTATTATTCCCGCCTCGCTGATAACAATTTCTGGCGGCTTTTTATCTGTCACAATCGTACTGATTACACAGCCGGAAAAAATTATAATTACACACACTATCAAAAGAAAATATAATTTTTTTCCTTGCATATTCGTTCCTTTCTATATCGGGGAATTTATCTCCTGTATTATAACTCCTGAATTTTATTCATCTCCATATGAGCCATAATTACCATAATATTTGCCATAGTATTTTCCGTAATATTTACCATAATATTTGCCGTAGTATTTTCCATAATAGCCGTTTCCTGCAAGAGGAACCTTATTGAGTACAGCCCCTAATATCTTACAGTCACATTTATCAAGCTGTGCTTTTGTATTCAGCGCCAGTTTTACACTGATTTCCGCATGTGAAATAACCATAATCGCTCCATCGCACTGCTGCGCTACTACAACACCGTCGATAACGCTTCCCACAGGAGGTGTATCCATAATAATATAGTCATAATTTCTTCTAAGAGTACTCAAAAGCATTTTGAACTTGGTTCCACCAAGCAGCTCTGCTGGATTTGGAGGAACCGGACCTGAAAAAATAATATTGAGATTTGGAACATTTGTATCATATACAACCTCATCATATTCATTCTGTCCTGAAAGATAATGAGTAAGTCCAAGCTTTGCATTTTTAATTCTGTATCGTCCGATAAGAACTGACTTTCTTAAATCACAGTCCATAAATACAACTTTTTTTCCCGTTTCAGCCATGGAACTGGCAAGATAGAATGCTACTGAGGACTTTCCCTCATTTGGAATATTACTTGTAACAGCTATCACTTTAATATCGTTTCCGCAGAGCTGGACATTTGTTCTAAGTCTTTTATAAGATTCATTTACCTGATTATCAAGCTTGGATATTTTATTAATATTAACTGTAACCATTTCTTTAACCTCCTGTCTATCTCTTCACTGACCTTGAACCGGAAACCGGTCGTGACTGTGTCTGTTTTGAAGGAACCGGTCGTGCTGACGGCGGCTTTGCTGCCTGAGACGGTTTTGCCGATGCGGAAGCCGGTCGTGTTGTCTGCTTGCTCTGTTCACTTTTCGAATGGCCTGAGCTGGAACCCTTTCCATCATACTCTGCCTCTGACATCACTGGTATCGTTGCCAAAGTGCTGATACCCAGATATTTTTCGATTTCATCCGGTGATTTAATTGTATCATCTGTAATATGCATTATAACGATTACAGCAATTGCTATAATAATGCCAAGAGCAGCACCAATAATCATATTTTTAAATACATTCGGTGAAACAGGTGAAGAGCTCAAATTGGCAGATGAAACAGTATTAACATCTTCTATTTTCATAATATCTTTTATTTTGACTGCACTGGTAGCTCTGACTGCATCCGCAATCTGTCTGGCACGTGCCGGGTCAATATCTGTAACTGTAATATAAAGAATACGTGTATCCTGTTTATTCTCTATCGTTATCATATTTGCAAGCTCACCTACGGAAAAGTCCAAATCCAAGTCTGCAATTACCTGCTCCAGAACCGGCAGGCATGTGATAAGCTCCTCATAGTCTTTTGTCATAAAATTACTTGTTGTATAATCGCTGGCGTTTACCTTTGACTCATCATTCTGATTCATAATATAGATAGATGTTGTTGACTGATATTTTGGTGTAATTAAAAATTTTGTCCCAAGGAATGCAAGTCCGGCGGCTAAAACTCCCACCAGCAATATTACGATTAATCTGTCCAGAAGCAGAAACATAATTTCCTTTAAATCAATTTCGACTTCATCATTTGCCTGTACGTTTACATTAGTCTCCATATCCTTTTTTCCTTTCTTCTCATCATTAGATATATTCATTATTTAACATTCTTTCCGGATTTTCTATTAATAACCGCCTTACATAGTCTTCACCCAATTTTTTTTCAATATATTTCACACATTCATCCAAATATGGACCTCTTGTTCGATTTGAATGTGCGTCAGTTGCGACAAAATGCACAAGATTTTTTTTCATAAGCTTAATAATCTGCTTTTTTACGCTGTTTCCAAGAGTTCCCGTCACACTGGAGGCATTTACCTGAATATATGCACCGCTTTCAATAATCTGTTCTATCATTTTTGTATTACTGAACAAATCCGGATACCGCTCAATATGCGCAAGAATCGGAATATATCCTACTCCTTCCACCTTATAAAGACTTTGCATAATATAGTTTGCCGTAGCTGAAGGGTGAAACTCAATCAAAACATAATCCGTGTCATTCATCGTACTAATCAGGTCGTCCTGAAGAAATTCCATAATTTCTTCTCCGAAAAAAATTTCCCTTCCAAAGAAAAATTCTATCTCTGGAAAATCCTCTTGTACCTTTTCTGTAAAGAGCTGGTACTGGTCATAGATTTCTTCCCTTGTAAGCTCAAATCTTCCTATTGTATAATGAGGAGTCAATACAATATGGCGTATTCCATTTTCATAAGCAATATTCAGCATTTCTTTTGACATGGCGGTTGATTTTGAGCCGTCATCTACATGGGGCAACATATGACAATGAATATCATAAAAACCATTTAACATTCTATTTCACCATTCCTTGTTTACTTTTCACTATTCCTTATTTACTTTTCACCATTCCCTGTTTACTTTACAAATCTTGTTGTCTGTTTTTGTTTTGTATATTTATAGGTAAAAACATCTTATATTAGATGCCTATAAACATACGTGGGCATTATAACACAAGATGATAGCATAATGCAAGGAAATTTTATAAAGATTGAAATAAATTTGTGATTGACAAAAGAATTATATTTGGTACAATAATATTTGGTATAGTAATGCTTGCAAGATATACCTCAATAGATTTTACATCATTCTATGTCGCTATAGCTCAGCAGGATAGAGCGACCGCCTCCTAAGCGGTAGGTCGGAGGTTCGAATCCTCTTAGCGACGCTGAAAACGCCGAAAGTTCTATAAAATTAGAATCTCGGCGCTTTTATTTTTTATAGAAAACCTCTGTCATACCTATGCCATCCATCCCTGTAGCCAGATATTTCCTTTAAATCTTCTTCCCTCTTTTGGCTCTCCCATTAAATCCTTCTGATTCATACAGACATCTATATAAATCTCGTTATAACTTAGCCTGAGCTTCCAGATTTTTTCCTTTGTAAACAGATTCACTGCTTTCTCAGCACTGACAATATCTGCAACAATCGAATACTGGTCACATTCCATGCCATAGGGAATAAAAGAAGTTTCTACAATAGAAAATACATCTTCTGTAAGGATTCTTTTTGAAACACGGGTATATATATCCATATCCTGATATGCAAGACTTTCCATTGCCTTCTCATCTCCCTTTCTCGCCGCTGTCAGCAGCCGGATTCGCTTTTTCTGCTCCTTTACCTTCCTTTGCTGCTCTTCCTCACTAAACGCGAGTGGAAGAAGAATCGTTCCGTTTAATGCCAGACCGGATAATGCCATAGTCGTTCTACCTGTTTCATTATCCGATTTTTCCTGTATTCCAAGATATTCAATTCCATTCTGCACAAAAAAAATAATAAACACCCCAACTCTGAAATCCTCAAAGGCAGCGCTGTAAATATTTCCTGTCGCTCTTTCCTCCAGACTTACATCTGCTTTTGAAAAATATTTTGTGCCCTTTATAAAAGGATAACAATATTCGTACAGAAGTTCTCCATCCTCCTTAGTTCCAATCCATGTAAGCCCAAAACCGTCTCCTGCCATTTTTGTCAGCTCAAAAACAGTATTTTTTTCTGTGTTTGTATATTCCGCATATGTATCCGGTTTCCTGCTGGCTGCCTCAAATATCTGATTTAATTTTCTGTTTGTTTTGTATTCACTAAAGCCGACTGCTCTCATAAACTTATTCATAATTTCAATACCATTCCTTTCTTATATTTTACAGGAATTGCCTTACACATTTCCTGTAATACTGTCCCAAAGAGCATCTATTACCAAAAATTATTCCTTAGTTCCTAATAACGATTTCTTATAACCCTGCTTAAAAGGTTCCTATTTATTAGACAAAGTGCAGGATAGTTACTACAAATTTACAATATTATAGACACTTTGTAGAAAAAAGTTTTTTCCTATTTATATATAAAGAACAAAAAATATTGTATTTATTACTTTATCATTTGTCAACTAGATTTTTTTATGGTATACTAAAAAAAACATGGTTATTTGGAGGTTTTTGTTATGAGCAGCAATAAAAAGACAAAGTCAAAATTTAATTTTATTATAATCTGTATTATTGGATTTGTAGTTTCCATTTTTTTCGAGTTTTATTTTATCAATTATTTTCCTTATGACTACTTTATGTTATTTGGAACCGGAATAATTATGTGTATTTTCGGGTATCTTTCTATTGACGGTGTTCTGGAAATTATCAACCAGACTTCCCGCAAACGTAACGAACAGAATGAAATTATGATAAAGGCAAGCAAAGCCATCTATCTTACCACAAAGAAAATCGCTCTGAACAGTCATTCCATGCCAGACACCCTTGAAACACCGAAAGATTTTGGCTCACTGATTGATGATTTATCACAGGCAAATGAACGTCTGGCAAAAGAGATTGAAAACGCTGTTTCGCTCCAGTCTCTTGTCCAGAAAAACAGAACGATTGTAAACAATGCCCGTGAAATTATTGAAAACCATGAACAGCCACTGTCTCCTCTGGAGGTTGAAAAGGATTTAAAACTGGATGAAGCAATTTCAGAAACTGATTTTGAAACAGTGACACAGCCGGAAACAATTGATTCGATGATAAAACAAGAAGTATCCAGTCAGGAAATGGCGATTCAGGAAGCCGCTGGTATGACGGTTCAAAAAGAAGGCAATACAGAAACACCTGTGATTGCTGATATTTTAGAGGAAACCATAGAAGCCGTCGGCAATATTATAAAAGAATCAGATGAAACACCAAAACAGGTTTCTGATACTTCAAATTCAAATGCTTCTGAACAGATTTCTGATGCTGTTGTCTCACAGACTGCTTTTTACAATCAGATTGAACCAGAACTTTCTTCCGAAACTGCGTCTGATATTTTCTCAGAAGTAAAAGAGGCTGCCAGTCATATATTGAACAATCCGGCAGAAAAGAACACTTCAGAGGAAAACATCAACACAACTGAAAATAGTATTATAGGGGAAAGTAATTTCATAACGGAAAGTAATATTACAGTAGAAAATAATATTGTAACAGAAGACAATAATCCTGCAAAAAGCAGCACAACAGAACATACTATTATAACAGAAAATAATATCACAACAGAAAATAATGTTACAGCGATAGATAATATTGTAACAAAAGACAGTAATCTTGTGGAAAATAATACAGCGGAAAGTAATATTGTAACAGAAAAAAGTAATCTTACAGAAAATAATACAGTTGAAAATAATATTGTAACAGAAAATAATATTATAACAGAAAGCAGCGAAACAGAAAAAAGTAATGTTGCATCAAAAGACGGCAGTCTTGCAGAAACTAATAGGACTTCAGAGAAAGCTGAAACAGCAAAAGGTAATATTGCAGCGGTAAATAATGAAACGGGTGATTCTTCCAAAATACCGGCCTCAGAAGGCAATACCGCTGACAAACCAATGACTTCTGAAGAAATCGCAGCATTATTTGCCAATTTATAGAAAGAGCAGGAATTTATCATGAATTACATAGTGCTAGATTTGGAATGGAATCAGTCCGCACATGGTAAGAATAGAGAACTAAAAGCCCTTCCCTTTGAAATTATTGAAATTGGAGCAATTAAGCTGAATGATGATTTTCAGATTGTGGACCAGTTTCAGAGTATTGTGCGTCCGGTGATTTATCCTCAAATGCACTATATTTCACGAGAAATTACCGGTTTCACCACAGCCGAATTAAAAAATGGAGATAAGTTTCCAGAGGTATTGGAACGTTTTATAAAGTGGTGCGGAAAAGAGACTTTTCGATTCTGCACATGGGGACCATTAGACCTTACAGAGCTCCAGCGCAATATGAAATATTACCGTATTCCCCTGTTTCCTGCGCCTGTATTTTTTTATGACATTCAGGAAATATTCAGCATTGTTGTTAATGACGGAACCGCCAGACGCTCACTTGAATATGCGGTAGAATACTTCAAGCTCAAAAAAGAGATAAAATTTCACAGAGCAATGAGTGATGCATATTATACAGCCCTGATTATGAGCAGTATAGACAAAGATGTAATTTTGCAAAATTATACAATAGATACTTATCAGCGGCCAAAAAACAGCAAGGATGAAATCTGCATTACTTATGGAGACCACTCTAAATATATCTCAAGAGCATTTCCAAGTAAAACAGAGGCCATGGAGGACCGCGAGGCAGTTTCCACAAAGTGCTGCAAATGTGGCAGACGACTCAGAAAAAAAATCCGCTGGTTTTCAGATAATTCCAAAAACTATTACTGTCTTGCCTGTTGCCCTGACCATGGATTTCTGGCAGGTAAAATTCATATAAAAAAGACGGATGATGAACTTTATTTTATGATAAAAGAGTTAAGGCTTGTAAATAAAGCGGAAGCGGACCTGATTTATGAAAAGAGAAATGAATTTAGACGAAAACGCCGTTTAAAGCGCAGCCAAAATGCCTCATATCACCAATAATTTTATTTATTTTTTATTTCAGGAGGGGAAAATGCGTTTTTTTACAGATAAAAAACAACAATTTACTGTACTTATACTGTTATCCATTCTTTTTACTTCTTTTTTTCATTTGGATATTATCATACTTGCAGATGAAACAGAGCCGGAAAATGTCCCTTGGCCCACAGCTCCCTCTATATATGGCGCCTCGGCTATTCTTATAGATGCGGATTCCGGCGCTGTTTTGTACGCAAATAATGTGCATGAAAGGCTTTATCCGGCAAGTATTACAAAAATTATGACCGGACTTTTGTCAATTGAAAATCTGAGTATGAATGATACAATTACTTATACAGATGACGTATTAAACTCTCTTCCGGGCGATGCATCCAAACTGGGACTGATGTCTGGTGAAACCACCACGATTCACGATGCGCTCTATGCGCTTTTTTTAAGAAGCGCCAACGATGCAGCCGTGGGACTGGCAAAAAAAATATCCGGCAGCGAACAGGCCTTTGGAGAGCTTATGACAGAGCGTGCCAGACAAATCGGAACACTGGACACCAATTTTGTCAATTCTACCGGCCTGCATGACGATATGCATTACACTACTGCATATGATATGGCATTAATTACCAGAGCTGCCATGTCAAACTCGGAATTTTCCGCTATATGGGGATGTCAAAATTATACACTTGCTGCTACAAATCTCAGCGAAAGCTATCGCATATGGCATACACATTCTCTGATTGTGTCTACCTCAAACTACTATTATCCCGCTGCTATTGGCGGAAAAACAGGATATACCGACGAAGCAGGGCGCACGCTGGTAACGGCTGCACAAAAAAATGGCCTAAAATTAATCAGTGTAATTATGAAATCAGATAATGAACATATTTTTTCCGATACCGCTTCACTGCTTGATTATGGATTTCAGAATTTTACCAGAGTGAATATCAAAGAATCCGAAACACGTTTCGGTACAGATTCCTCCGGTATTCCTGTAATAAAAAAATTATATGGAAGCAATGCGAAGATTTTTTCCCTGTCCGGTGACACCATTTTGATTCCTGCAAGTCTTTCTCTTTCAGAAATTCCTTATACTATCGAATTTCTTGAAACGCCAGATAATAATATTGTTGCATCCATTACTTATGAATATCAGGGAAATTATCTGGGAAAGGCATCTTTAATGATGAATCTTTCGAACAGCTCTGAAATTCCTCTTTCCAAACCGCAGAAGGCGGGAAACCAGTCTGGTATCAGTTCCTCTATAAAAGAAACTGCTTCTATAAATATTTATATTCTGGCAGGAATAATCATTTCTTGTCTGGTTGTTGGCTTTATTCTTTTTAAAATACTGCGATTCAAACATAAAATGGCACAGATGAAGAAAAGAAGAACTTATAAATAGAAAGGATTTCATTATGAGATTAAGAAATATAAAGGGAGCCAGAGAAATTGTGGAAAACAATCCCTACACTGTTATAGAACCGGAAATCAACAAGGGGCACTGGAAGGAATGTTTTCACAATACAAATCCCATTCATATAGAAATTGGCATGGGAAAGGGAAGATTTATCACACAGCTTTCTCTGGAACATAAGGATATTAACTATATTGGCATTGAAAGATATTCCAGTGTTCTTCTGAGGGCGGTGAAAAAGCTTGAAACACTGGATATTTCATCAATAGAAAATCTGATGTTTATCCGAATGGATGCGGGAAAAATCTGCGAAGCATTTGACAAAAATGAGGTAGACAGAATTTATCTGAACTTTTCTGACCCATGGCCAAAAGAAAGACATGCCAAAAGACGCCTGACTTCAAGGCAGTTTTTTGAGCGATACAGCCAGATTCTTTCTTCGGATGGATGCGTGGAATTTAAAACAGATAATAGAGATTTGTTTGAATTTTCATTAGAGGAAATTCCGATTGCCGGATGGAAAATTGTAGAATATACCCGTGACCTTCACCATGACAAGAATATGGCAAAGGGTAATATTATGACTGAATATGAAGAAAAATTTTCTTCCCTTGGACAGCCGATTTATAAATTGATTGCAAAAAAAGAATAAGTTGCATAAGCAAAATAAAAAGAAGCTGCTGCACTTTTGCAGGAATAATGTCATCTGGTCTTTTCGCATACTCTTTTTTCTAAAAAACCTTCTCTTCAATTTAAATATCTTGCTTTTGTATAGATGTTTCTTGTTAAATTCATGTAATTAATAAAAATTTTTTAATTTTTAGTCATTGACAAATATTTACAACTATAATATAATACAAATTAATGTCAAATAATATTTAACTTTAATTTGTATTATATTATATAGAAAATTATTTTAAAACCATATTATTAAATAAAAGTGAATTTAATTTTAGAAACAGGCGATATGATTTGTATATTAATATATTTTTGGTTTTGGCAACATAATACAAAAGCAATTTAAGAAGGAGGAGATGTGAATAAAAAGTAAAATTGCAAAAGTGTCAGGAACCGTAGTATTATTAACAATGATTTTAGTACAGAGTGTATTCGCCTCAGGTGGTAATAAGATAACTTATTTGCCAAAAACAGTGTAATAAAGCAGTCTGCGGTATATGTTGTCAGAAGTTGCTTGAAAGATTATATAACAATCAATAGAATATCAGTCTATCCGGTATCGGGTACAGATAATTATACACAATGTTATTTCAAAATGTATAGTTCAACAGAGGCAAATACGCCAGTTTCTTCTAAAGTATTAGTAACAGAAGGAAATACATATAATATTTATTTTTATAATACATTTGATGCACCTTTATTTGACATTTGTGTTGCTGGCCATACACCAAGTCTGGATGGATATGTTGCATATTATTACAATGGTAATTAAAAATATGTATGGGGTTATCGCAAAATAGCTGTTATATACAATATATGATATTTAAATCTTATCATATATTGTATAAGCTGTATTTTGCAACACCCCATTCTATTTTTTAGTTATTATTTATTCTTTAGAAAACTAAAATGTTATTAAAATCAATAAAAATGCAAATGTCACAATTATTCCATAAAAAACAATCTTATGCATAGATAAATTCGCCTTATTTAAAAAGAATATCATTCATATTTATCAGCTTGATTAATCAAATGCATCAAAATATCAAAAATTATAACAGTACACAGTTTAATTTCAGTCCTAAATGCAGTTGTAAATTAAACTGTGTAATTTTTCTACAAAAAATAGAAATTTTCCAAATATTTTTCCGTAAAATGGAAAATGCAATCAACATAAACGTTGGTTGCACAATTTTACAATCAACACAAACATTGATTGCAGATTTATCTTAAATTCCACGCGTTCTTCTTTGAATATCCTTCATGAACGTTACTCTTACAGTTAACTCAGCTCAGGCACCCTCGCGGCACATGAGAGGTTTTACTTAGTGCTGCTCCATTCCTGACCTGACACGGTTCATAAATTCTCATTGCGCAAGACCCAAACGTCAACGCCACTTATAAAAGGCTGCTCCACAAAGAAATACCCTAGGAAGAACATCACCCCTGCTAAAGCGGATTGCAGGTACAGGGCACCGCTGGCTCCCCGGCTGCGTGGAAATCTTATGACATGAAACACAGATAGTATAACCGATTTTTTAATAATTGTCAAACTTTTTCCGTTATTTCAAAAAAATGATTAATCGGATTTTTACCTTTTCCAAGCTCAAGACTGTTTTCTGCCGCCATTTTGGCATACTGCTTTGCCTTTCTGACACTTTCCGTCAATATCTCTCCTTTTGCCAGATTACATGCAGCCGCGGCTGACAGTGCACAGCCTTTACCCATACTTTTGGTGCTCTCTTTATATATTCCTTCTATCCAGGTAATTTTTCCATTCTCAAAAAGCATATCTCCTTTTTCGGTTATCCTATGTCCTTCTCGGAAAAATATCCCTCTGACTCCGTATTTCTGAGAAATAATTCCGGCAGCCGCGCCCATATCCTCTATACTGTCAATGCTGATTCCACTGATAGTTTCCGCTTCCGGAATACTTGGAAGTATCAGGGAAGCCATAGGAAAAAGCCGCATCAAAATAATTCTTTCCGCCTTGCTCCCAATCAGCGCCCTTCCACTGTTTGATACGATATTCGTATCAAGGACCAGATTTTTTACATGATATTCCTCCATTTTACATGCAATTACTTCAATAAGTTCTTCACTGGACACCATGCCGATTTTTACCGCATCGGGATAAATATCCTGAAATACACAATCTATCTGTCTTCCCAAAAATTTAGGCGTAGATTCCTGAATATCATAGACACCTGTTGTATTTTGTGCTGTCATTGATGTAATGACAGATGTGGCATATAATTTGTGGGCCGTAATCGTTTTTATATCCGCCTGAATCCCACCTGCACCGCCACAATCACTGCCTGCTATTGTAAGCACTGTTTTCATGGTTTTCACCTCTTTATGCATAAAATTTTATCCATCAAACAAAGTTTGGTTGTATTATTGAGCAATCAACCTTTGGCAGGCTACATCATTAAGCAATTAACTTTCAACTGATTGTATCTTTCATATAATCGGACATACGGCAGGCGCCAAGAGCACCGGCCCTAATCGTATCCAGTTCATTTTTCTCTGTAATTCCTCCCAAAGCATATACTGGTATCTTTATATTTTTACAGATATTCTCTAAAAAGTCAAGCCCCTTTGGCTTTAAATCTTTTTTACATTGTGTTTGAAAAATATGTCCTGCAATAATATAGTCTGCCCCGTGCTTCTCGGCAAAACGTGCCTCTTCTAAAGAGTGTATGGATACGCCTGTCAGGTCAAATTTATGCAGCAAAGAAAGATTTTCACAAAAAATATTGAAAGGCAGATGAATTTTTTTATAATTAATTTGAAAAGCTGTTTCTATATGTGTATGAAGAACAAGCATATCCTTGTTTTCCAGAGCAGCTAAAAGATTTTGTGCAAGATTTTTATATTCCTCTATATTAAGATTTTTTTCCCGCAAAATCATCAAATCTACTCTCTTTGCAAGCTTTACAAGATGCTCAATATAAGCTTCCTTATTACAGGTTTTTTTATTATATATTTCTTCCCCATATATATCCTTATTGCATATTTCCTTATTATATATTTCTTTATTACAATTTTCCTTCTCTGCTCTGAATCTTTCCCTGTAAATCTCAAGAAACAGCTCTCTGTCTGTAATTGCTATTTTTTTATACAAATACATAATCATTCATTACCGGCTGCAAACCTCTCTCTCTGATGGCTGCTATTACCTGATTTACATCTCTTCCATCTGCAATCTCAAACTGGTCATCTCCCCTGTTTTCATCTTCTGCATGACTTCCGATTCCGGTGCTTACTCCTGCTGAAATTTTGGTAGCAGCCATTCCTATTACATGGTCCCGAAAACCTGCTCTTTCTCTTGTGGAAATCGTCATTCCCGCAAACGGCATAAACAGGCGGTATGCCGTCATTACCTGCAAAAGCTGTCTCTCGTGTACATTCATTGGATTAATTTTATCATTGTTTACAATCGGGCGCAGTCTTGGACAGGAAAACGATATTTCTGCATGAGGATATTTTCTCTGGAGCAGATACGCATGCATACCAGTTGCAAATGCATCCTTTCTGAAATCATCTAGTCCGAGCAAAGCAGCAAATGCCACCCCTCTCATACCTCCCCGCAGAGCACGCTCCTGTGCATAAAAGCGATATGGAAAAATTCGTTTATGACCGGATAAATGGAGCGTCTCATATTTATCCGGATTATAGGTTTCCTGAAATACTGTAACATAATCTGCACCACACTGGTGAAGATATGCATACTCATCAGAATTCATCGGATATACCTCAAGCCCTGTCATTTTAAAATATTTTCGGGCAATTTTACATGCCTCCCCAATATAGCTGATGTCTGACATCTTTCGACTCTCTCCTGTCAAAAGCAAAATTTCCTCCAGACCGGTTTTCGCAATGGCAGCCATCTCCCGCTCAATGCCTTCCATATCAAGTCTGGCTCTCTTAATTTTGTTATGACAGTTAAATCCACAGTATACACAATAGTTTTCACAATAATTAGAAATATACAGCGGAGTAAACAGATAGACACTGTTCCCAAAATGCTTTCTTGTTTCTAACGTGGCTTTTTCTGCCATTTCCTCCAGAAAAGCATCTGCAGCAGGCGATAAAAGCGCTGCAAACTCGTCCTGTCCTCTGCTCTCTTTATCCAGAGCATGTCTTACATCTTTTTCTGTATACTGATTATAATCATAATTTTTTATTGCAGAGAGCACCTGTTCCATAATATTTGAATCTGAAAGCACCTCCATGTCCTCTAGATATTCCATATGACTGGTGCGGGCTTTCTCCATATCCCGTTTGACTGTTTCACTTAAAATACTTTCATTTATATCTGTTGACATCATAATTTTCCTTCTTAAAGCTCTTTTTCAAGTTTAATTTTCAGTTTTGTATTTAATGCTCCAAATTTAACTTTTAAATTAAACTTTCAAATTTTGTTTTTAAACATAATTCCACAAGTTTCCTTTTAAGCCTAATCTCTCAAATTTGTTTTAAGTCTAATCTCTTAATTTCCTTGTTTAATTCAGTTATTAAACCTTCCTTTCTGACCGATTTTTAATCTTTTTCTTATAAATGTATCTACTGTAAAAATCCGGTCAACGGTGATGAGGCACTTGCTGCATCCCTTACGCGTCCAAGTCCGGCAAGATACGCGGTTCTTCCTGCCTCTATTGCCTTGCCAAATGCTTCAGCCATAAGAGGTATATCTTTTGCTGTGGCAATAGCTGTATTTGCCATAACAGCAGCCGCTCCCATTTCCATCACCTCACATGCCTGTGAAGGGCGCCCGATTCCCGCATCCACAATAATCGGAAGGTCAATCTCTTCTATAAGAATTTTAATAAATTCCTTTGTGGCAAGACCTTTATTGGAGCCAATCGGCGCAGCCAATGGCATAACAGAAGCCGCACCCGCACTTACAAGCTCTCTGGCAGTATTTAAATCTGGATACATATAAGGCATAACAATAAACCCCTGTTTTGCAAGAATTTCCGTTGCCTTAACTGTTTCATGGTTATCTGGAAGCAAATACTTGGAATCATGGATAATCTCTATTTTTATAAAGTCTCCGCACCCTACCTCTCTTGCCAGATTTGCGATACGCACTGCTTCCTCAGCATTTCGTGCCCCTGAAGTATTTGGAAGAAGTGTTACATTCTCTGGTATAAAATCAAGAATATTTTCTTCCGATTCTGTATTCGCGCGTCGAAGTGCAAGGGTAATTATCTGTGCTCCCGCGTTTTCCACCGCTGCTTTAATAAGCCTTAAATTATATTTTCCTGAACCCAAAATAAAACGCGAGGTAAATTCATGACCTCCAATTATAAGTTTATCATCTTTCTTCATTTCTTTTCCTCTCTCTTGTTTTTATTTTTATTCAATTTTTTATTCTTATCTATTTTTTACTCTTGTCAACTCTTTTGTTCTGCTTGTGAATTTATCATTTTTTCCACTTTTTTGATAATTTCCTAAATTTGTTATCTTTTACTTTTGTTTTTGACATTTTTGCTTTTAATATTTTTTCTGTTTCTTCCTGTTCTTACTGCAAAATAAGCCGTACTGCTTGATTTGCCTGATGCCCCGCACAAATGCAGACTCTTGGAGCCATTAATCCTGCTCCATCTCCTGAATCAGTCTTTTGATCTCCACATAAATAAAAGTTTTGAAAGACTTTTCTTGTTCGAATCTCGTTTGCATCCCCAAAGCCTGCCATACCAGAACCGGATATCAACCGGATATATGGCAGTCTTTCCAATATACCATTTACCAGCATTGCCTTCTCATCTGCCCGGTCAAATGCCTCACAGACAATTGTCTCGTCTTTAAAAAGCTCCTGAAGATTTTCTTTTGTCACCCGTACATTATCTGTCAAAATATGAATAAATGGATTGATTTCTGTTAATTTCTCTTTCAGACATTCTGTTTTCGGCCTGCCTATATGCTGTACATAATACTCCTGCCTGTTTAAATTACTGATATCCACCATATCAAAATCTATTAAATGCAAAGTACCTATACAGCTTCTCGCCAGCATAACCGCTATATGAGAGCCAAGACCTCCAAGACCTGCAATGGCCACTCTGGACTTTTTAAGCCTTTCATAAATCTCAATACCAAATCTCTGAACACAGATATCTTTATATTCTTGTTCTGTCATTCTATCTCTTCTTCTCCTTTTCTCAGCCTCCGCCTACAAAATGAACGATTTCCAGTGTATCGCTGTCAGACAAAACACATTTTTTATAGTTGTCTCTTGGAACAATCAGACCATTCCGCTCTACTGCAATCCTGTCTGTGCGATATCCAAGCTGTTCTAAATAATCATAAAGCAGTATGCTTTCTTTTAATTTGCTTTCTTTGCCATTTACCTTCATATATGCTGCTCCTCTTAATAAGATATGTAGCACCTCGGCCTGCTTTCAGGCAAACAAAAAAGCCACACGAAGA
>ERZ778516.266-NODE-266-length-45182-cov-6.599131_pt1 | contig 45182 bp, 38 predicted proteins | sample MGYA00510342_ERZ778516 | MGnify/ENA primary metagenome ERZ778516 (study PRJEB29527, sample SAMN07138961) | mouse gut metagenome | material: feces | host: mouse | place: China:Nanjing | collected 2016-01-25 ...
ATATATTAAGAGAGGAATTTCCATGGCTGAAATCCAGACTTCCAAGCCTTTGGACAAATAGTTATTTTGTTTCAACAGTTGGCGGCGCCCCGTTAGCTGTAATAAAACAATACATTGAAAACCAAAAAACTGTTTAGGAGGTGAGAGTAATGCAGCTGTTAGAAACAGTAAAACTATATATGACAAAAAAGCAGAAATCACTGGTTGTTATGACTATGAAAGAGTATATCCATACTGTTAACAGTCTTGTTTTTATTGCCATAAATGGTACATCTATCCGTAAATACACGACTGCCGATATAAATTCCGGCCTGCCGTCAGCTCTTGCGAATCAGTGTATTCGTGATGCGAAATCTATTATGAATAAATACAATAAGGAATGCCGTAAAGCTGCATTTAAAAATAAGAAAGTTATGAAACAAAACTCCGCTGTCACAGCAAAAGAACCTGCTGTTTCAGTATTAAGAAAACCTTGTTGTTATATCAATAATCAGAACTTTAAAATCAAAGGAAATTTTATTGAATTTCCCGTCATGGTGGATGGCAAATCAAAAAGGCTGTCTATTTGCACAAGCATGACAGACAGGCAGAAAACTGCCTTTGCACATGCAAAACTTGGTACTATGCGTATTGTCCAAAAAGGAAATAAGATAGTCGTTCAAATCGTATATGATGTACAAGAACCTGAATATTGTGATTCTGGAAATGTTATGGGTGTTGACCTTGGCATGAAGTGTCCCGCTGTGTCTTATATATCAGACGGTAATGTCAGATTTTATGGAAATGGCCGAAAGAACAAATATATGCGGAGGCATTATGCGTATCTTCGCAGGAAACTGCAAACATCTAAAAAGGAGGAGGCTGTTAAGAGAATAAGCGATAAAGAACAGCGTATTATGCGTGACATCGACCATAAAATCAGCCATGATATTGTAGAAACAGCAGCAGCGCATAATGTAAAAGTTATAAAATTAGAGCAATTATCCAATATACGCTCTACGACAAGAACAAGTCGTAAAAACAACCACAGCCTGCATAACTGGTCATCCTATCGGCTTGCACAGTATATAGAATATAAAGCCAGACTTGCAGGAATCAAAGTTGAGTATGTAAACCCGGCATATACAAGCCAAAGATGTCCTGTCTGCGGACATATACATCATGCAAATGACAGAAAGTATCTATGTAAATGCGGGTTCCATATCCACAGGGATTTGCTTGGTGCAGTCAATATTTGCAGCTCAACTGAGTATGTTGGAGGTAACAATACCAGACATACTGCCTAGGGAGCTATATGCTCTGCCCTAGGAAGGGTGATGGCACACCCATACCTTGCACTGCGACCTACCAGAAATGGACTGGTCAGCCGCTAAATAGCGGCAGGTAGCAAGAGTCCCTGCCTTTAGGCATGGGGAGTGTCAATGTTGGAAAAGATAATAGAAATGCTGCCAGAATAATTATTTGAAAATAATTAAAAATCCAATTTATTTACAATTTATATGAAGGAGGAGTTTATGGAAGGAAGAAACTCAGAAGAAAAACAGGGAATTACTTTATTGGGAAATCAGGGAACAAAATATCCATCAGATTACGCCCCTGAAATACTGGAAACCTTTATAAACAAGCATCAGGAAAACGATTATTTTGTAAAATTTAACTGTCCTGAATTTACAAGTCTCTGCCCGATTACCGGACAGCCGGATTTTGCCACAATTACGATTTCCTATGTACCAGATATAAAAATGGTAGAGAGCAAATCTTTAAAATTATATTTATTCAGCTTTCGAAATCATGGAGACTTTCACGAAGACTGTGTAAACATTATTATGAAAGATTTAATAAAACTGATGGACCCAAAATATATCGAAGTGTGGGGAAAATTTACTCCAAGGGGTGGTATCTCCATTGACCCATACTGCAATTATGGAAAAGCTGGAACAAAATGGGAACAGGCGGCATGGGACAGACTGGCAAATCATGATTTATATCCTGAAAAAGTAGATAACCGCTAGATTTTTAATGAAAGTGAGGGATAACCTTTGATTATATATAAAGAATTTGATATTTCTGAAATGGCCGATGTAGTCCCCATTTATGAAAACATAGGGTGGACCATGTATCTTCGGGATAAGGATAAGCTTTTTTCTGCTTTTGAAAATTCCCTGTATCTGCTTGGCGCATTTGACGGTGAGCAAATGGTTGGATTTGCAAGGGCTGTGGGTGACGGCGAACATATTGTGCTTGTACAGGATTTGATTGTTTTATCTGAATATCAAAATAGAGGAATTGGAAGCGGACTTTTTGAAAAAACTATGAAAAAGTTTGCAAATGTCAGAACATTTATGATAATAACTGATATTGAAGATAAGAAAAATCAGGTATTTTATCAGAAATTTGGTATGAAGAAGCTTGATGAACATGCCATGGTTGGATATATCAGATAATATTAATATTGAGAAAGGTATTTTTTAAATAAATTTCCATAAATAAGTTTTTGCAATTGAATTTCTATCAGTGAATTTGTCATGTCACATAAAATATTTTCAATTTATTATAAAAATGTTTGCTTTATTCTCGATTTTGGGTTAATATATAGAATACAGGAAAAGATTATAGTTAGATTCAGAGAAATTTGGAGGAAAAAGGTTTGGCGAACATAGCAATAGTAACAGACAGCAACAGCGGTATTACACAAAAGCAGGCGCAGGAAATCGGAATATCTGTTGTTCCAATGCCATTTGATATAGATGGAAAAACTTATTATGAGGATATCAGTCTTACGCAGGAGGAATTTTATATAAAGCTTGCAGGTGATGCAAATATTTCCACTGCACAGCCGGCACCGGAATCTTTTATGGATATCTGGAGAAATCTTTTGAAGGACCATGAAGCGATTATTTATATTCCCATGTCCTCCGGCTTATCAGGTTCCTGTCAGACAGCGATGATATTTGCGGCAGAGGACGAATTTGAAGGCAAAGTATTTGTGATAGATAATCAGCGGATTTCCGTTACGCAGAGACAGGCCGTTTTGGACGCAAAGGAGCTGGCAGATTCGGGAATGGATGCAGAGGCAATCGCAAAATATCTGATGGATACAAAATTTGAGTCCAGCATTTATATTATGGTGGATACGCTGAAATATTTAAAGAAAGGCGGAAGAATCACACCTGCGGCGGCCGCCCTTGGAACGATTCTGAAATTAAAGCCGGTGCTTCAGATTCAGGGTGAAAAGCTTGACGCATTTGCAAAAGCAAGAACAGTTAATCAGGCAAAAAATATTATGATTAATGCCATGAAAAGTGATGTAGAAAAGCGTTTTGGCGGTGATGTAAATAATGTTCATCTGGAAATTGCGCATACAAATAATCTTTTAGAGGCACAAAATTTTAAAGAAGAGGTGTTAAAGGCGTTTCCAGAATATACAGGGGAGATTTATATTGACCATTTGTCATTGAGTGTTTCGTGTCATATTGGTGCGGGTTCCCTTGCGCTGGCATGTTCAAGAAAATTATCCCGCTCCTGACTGCAATCATAGATGGAAGTTGAGAAATATGAAAACAGGAAGCTGGAATAGAAGTACAGAGATATTAATAAGGAAATCGCAGCAGAGAAATATAAAAAACAGGCGGCGTCGGTCTTTTACTGAAAGATTGGCGCTGTTCTGCATTTTCTATAATGCTGTTTATAAGAGGTGTGCTATGGAGCAGAAATATATAAAATTTATTGCTCAATCGAAGAAAGATTATTTTGATTTGTTAAAAAGTGTAATTTCCATTCCGTCTCCTTCTTATAAAGAAAGAGAAATTGCAGTTAAAATAAAAGACTTTCTTGAGCAGGAGGCAGAGAAAAATCATAATTGCAGAGCGAACATTTATACAGATGATATCTGGAATGTATACTGTGAGATAGGCGGGCCATTTCATACTGATACAGAATGCGTGCTGTTCTGTGCTCATACAGATACAGTATTTCCAGATGATAAAGGGCCTATCCCCGTCAAAGAGGAAAATGGCCGCATTTATGGTCTGGGAGCGAAGGATAACTGCGCAAATGTATGTGCTCTGATGTTTTGTGCGAAGTATATTTTTGAAAATTATACAGATATACAGCAGAATTTACTGCTGGTTTTTGATGTGTGTGAGGAAGGCACCGGAAATCTTCGGGGCTGCCAGAGAATCTTTAAAAAATATTCAGGAATTAAGCAGATGATTGCCTTTGACCTTGATTATAAAAAACTGTTTCACAGAGCAGTTGGTTCAATGAGATATGAAGCGGTGGTAAAAGTGCGGGGTGGACATGCATTTCATGATTTTGGAAATAAAAATGCGATTGAGATAATGTCTGATATTATTCAGAAGTTTTATAAGATAAATATATCTGATATGAAGGGAAGTTCTTCCTGCAATGTCGGAATGATAAAGGGAGGAACTTCTGTCAATGCCATTGCCGAGAAATGTCATGCTTTATTTGAGTGGAGGTCTGACTGTGAGGAAACATTACAGAATATGGATGACCTGTTTGAAAAAATTTTGAAGAAGGCAGAAGCGCGGGCTCAGGGCGAAGCATATGTGGAGAAAAAGCTGATTGGTCTGAGGCCGTCTGCAAAAGCATTTACAGAAGAGGCCAAAAGACGACAAAATAAACTGACAGAGCGTATTATGCATATAACGGAAGATGTGACAGGACAACGCCCCTGCTTAATTTGCGGTTCCACGGACTGCAATATACCGCTGTCAGAGGGGATTCCGGCAGTGTGTATTGGAACTTGTCTGGGAGAGGGAGAGCATACAAGAGAGGAATATATAGAAATTTCTTCTTTGGAAAAAGGGCTTGTTCTGGCATTGGAAATTGTTTGTGGTTTTCTGACTGAAACGGTCTGAAAGGATTTTATTTATGAAAATATTATTAACGGCGATTAATGCAAAGTATATACATTCTAATCTGGCAGTTTACAGTCTGAAGGCATATGCGGAGAAATATTACGAGAAACTATATTCTCTTAAAAAGTGTGAAGAAAAACCTGAAAGAGAGCAGCCGGAAATTAAAATACGTGAATTTACAATTAACCACAGTATTGACGAAATACTCAAGGAACTGTATCAGGAGCAGCCGGATGTATTGTGTTTTTCCTGTTATATCTGGAATATCACATATGTCAGACTTTTGATAAAGGAGATAAAAGTGCTTCTGCCGGATACAGATATCTGGCTTGGAGGACCGGAGGTTTCTTATGATGCCAAAGATTTTCTTCAGGAATTTTCAGAACCGGAGGGGATTTTGTATGGAGAGGGAGAGCAGGTATTTTCGAATTTGTGCATTTATTATGCCAAGGCAGGTAATACAAGATGTCAGTTGAGAAAAAAGCGGAGATATAATAAAGATGAAAAAACTGATTTCAATGAAATAATTGATTTCAATGGAATTATATATCGAAAAGAAGAGAGCTGTCAAACGAAAGCCGAAATTATCTGTAATCCTCCTGAATCTCCAATTGATTTGTCAGAGCTTCCATTTCCATATGCAGATTTAGAGATACAGAAGGATGGAACAAAACAGCTTATTCCAAACACTTTGATAAAGGATTTGGAGCATCGGATTATTTATTATGAAAGCAGTCGGGGATGTCCGTTTTCCTGCAGTTATTGTCTGTCCTCAGTCGAAAAATATCTGCGTTTTCGGGATTTGGAAACTGTGAAAAAGGAAATACAGTTTTTTCTTGACTATCAGGTAAAACAGGTAAAATTTATAGACCGTACTTTTAACTGTAAAAAATCTCATGCTATGTCCATTTGGAACTATCTTATGGAGCATGATAATGGTGTTACCAATTTTCATTTTGAAATCAGTGCGGATTTATTAGATGAAAAGGAACTGGAACTTCTAAAGAAGCTGAGGCCCGGATTGATACAGCTTGAAATCGGTGTACAGTCTACCTGTGATAAGACAATTCAGGAAATTAACCGTACAATGAAGCTTCCAGAGTTAAAAAGAGCAGTGGCGCAGATTCGGGAGTCTAATAATATAAATCTGCATTTGGATTTAATCGCAGGACTTCCATATGAGGATTTGGAAATATTCAGAAAATCTTTTAACGATGTTTACCATATGCAGCCACATCAGCTTCAGCTTGGCTTTTTAAAAGTATTAAAAGGCTCTTCCATCGCAGAAAAGAAACACAGCTATGGTATGGTACATAAAAAATTTCCACCTTATGAGATTATGTATACAAAATGGATGAGTTTTGATGATATGCTTATTTTAAAAGGTATGGAGGATATGGTTGAAAAATACTATAACAGCGGACAGTTTACTTACAGCCTGAAATTTCTTGAGCAGTTTTTTAAAGATTCATTTGAACTTTATTATGAACTCTCCCTATATGAGAGAGAACATTTTAACAGAGATAAAAAGCATGCAAGAATTGATTTGTATTATATTCTTCTGGACTTTTTCAAAAGCAGACAAAATATCAAAAGACCGGATTTATTTGAGCAGCCGGTTAATCAGCCGTTGGCAGGCTGTATATCAACGAAATCGTTTGTTATATTGTTTCAGGAAATTCTTGTATTTGACCTTTATTTGAGAGAAAATATGAAGACAAGACCTGAATTTGCATTGGATGTTTCATTATATAAAAAGGTATTTCGCAGTATTTCTGAAAATTTTGGACACAAAACAGCGGGACATGTAGAAATTTTTTCTGAAGAGACATGGAAAATTTTACAGAATGTAAAACAGGAGCTACATGATGTAAAATGGAAAGAAATTTTTATAAAATCAGCGTTTAAAATTGAAAATCTCAAAGGAAAAAGGCTGGTTTATTTTGATTATAATACAAGAAATCCTTTCAATCATAATGCGCAGACTTATGAAGTAATTATAGAAGAAAACATATAGACAAAGAAAACAAGAAAAAGAAACAGGAGAGAAGAATGTTAAGAAATTATGTAATTGTAGATTTGGAAACAACAGGTCTGCGTGCAGATACAGATAAAATTATAGAAATAGGAGCAATAAAGGTAGAAAATGGACAGGAGAGTATATATAATTCATTTGTCAATCCGGAAGTTTCTATCAGTGAGAGAATTGTGGAAATTGTGGGTATTACAGATGAAATGGTAAAAGATGCGCCGAAAATCAGTGATATTATCGGTGAATTTATAGAATTTACAAAGGACCTTCCGCTGCTTGGACACAATCTGCTGTTTGATTTTGGATTTTTAAAAACAGCGGCGGTTCAGAATGGGTACAAGTTCCAAAAAAACGGACTTGATACTCTGGATATTGCCAGAAAGTATCTTCCAGAGCTGGAAAGCCGGAAACTGGAATATCTGTGTAAATATTTCGGCATACACGACGAACAGCATCATCGGGCATGGAACGATGCGAAGGTGACAGGACAACTTTATCATATACTTTGTGAAAAATTTGAAAATATGGAAGATAAAAATAAAAAGGTTTTTGAGCCGAAGGAACTGCACTTTGAGATAAAAAAGACAAGTCCGATTACACCGCGCCAGAAAAGTTATCTGAGTTCATTACTTTTAAAGCATGGCATAAAACCGGACTATACAATAGATGAGTTGACGAAAAGCGAAGCCTCGCGAATTATTGACCGGATTCTGTCGAAGCATGGCATGAGCTGATTTCCTCCAGTGTTTTTAAAATATTGTTTTTCATCAAAGAGTCAAGACCTGCGGCACATTCTTTTAAATGAAGAATTTTGTCGCTTTCATTTCTTTGTATATAAAGCTCAGCCAAAAGCTTGTAATTCAGGCTTATATCTGTTAAAATAGCGATGCCGAATTCAAGAACAGTGATACATTCATTATCAAAGCCAAGCTCATGAAGACGGGAACCATAGGCGGCAATTGTTTTTACAAGTTCGGTATAGTTCATATCACATTCATCTAATAACGCCAAATTGGCGGGACCATAAGCAGCTTTCAGTTCTGTGGCTGTCTTTCCGGTGAGATTAAGAATTTTTTTTTCACTTAGAGCAAGCAGAACAGTTTCATATCCGGAGAGTTCAGAGTCCTTGTGTTTTCCAATAGGAAAGGTTTCTATGGGAATGTGAATATAGGGAAGGGTGTCAGGGGAAACTTTTCTTGTAAGATTAGCAGCAGATTCCCGCTCCCAGAAATTTGTTTCGGTGGCATTTGAGTTACGATGACTTTTTTTTAATTCGTAGGTAAGCCAAAGAACAAATATAATAGTGCCAGCAAATATCATAAAATAAATAGGCATAATAATCCTCACAATCTGCCGCTTTTGCGGCTATAATCTGTCATCAGTTAGAAACTGATGATTTACACATGCATTTATGCATGTTATTGTAATATAACAAAAACACAAAATAATGAAACCGGAATGGAGGTAGAAGCATGAATATCTGGAATCCCAAGAATCAGAAAAAAATTGTTGCCATTATAGCCATTATCTTGGTGCTTGCAATGGTGGTTCCATTTCTGACTTATTTAATGTAATTCAGAGTAAAGTATACCTGCTGCTGTGTTATTCGTCAAGAAGCAAGAGCAATAAAATCAGAAAGAAGTAGTATTTATGAAAGCCGGAAAATTATCAGAGCTGATATTGAGCAGGTCTGTATTAAAAAAAATCAGAAATAAAAGAAAAGAAATTCTGTGCGGCGCGAGAACAGGAAACGACGCTGCTGTTATGAAAATAAACGGAGATTTGACCGCTGCCTGTGCGGCAAGTTCTTCATTTTCTTATCTCCCCAGAAATTTTACAGATTCAGATTGTTGTTTGACTTCTGTACTGTTAAATGCAGAGCTTACTGTATTGCGTGCGGCAAACAGTGTATCTGCAGAGTGGGGAGAACCATTTTCTCTAATGCCTGTGCTGTTGCTGCCAGAGGGCTTTGAGGAGTCGGAATTAAAAAAGGTAGTCGATATGTTCGAAAAGACAGCAGAACATTTGAATTTGCAGATAGCAGGCGGACATTCGGAGATATCTGCTTATGTAAAAAGACCGATATTTTCGGTAACTGTTTTTGGAAACAGGAAATGTTTTATATCAGATAATACAAAAGCGTATGGACAGGATATTATAATGACAGGATATGCCGCATCAGAAGCAACCAGAGTGATGACAGCGCTTTGCAGAAAAAAGCTGGAAGAGAGGTTTACGCCTTTATACATAGAGAAGGCGGCAGAGTATACCTGTGAATTATCTGTAATAAAACATATGGAGACAGCGAGACAAAACAATGCAGCGTGGATGCATGATTTATCAGAAACAGGAGTTTTTGGCGGACTGTGGGAGCTTGGAGAAAAGCTGCATGCCGGAATGGAAATTGATTTAAAAAAGATACCCATTCGGCAGGAAACAATAGAATTCAGTGAATATATGGCCTGTAATCCCTATACTGTGCCGTCTTTGGGAGCTGCGCTTATTACGGCGGAAGATGGGAATGGGCTTGTAAGAGAACTGGAAAGACAGGGAATTCCCGCAGTTGTTATCGGAAAGATAACGGAGGGAAAGGACAGAGTACTTGTTCATCATGAAGAAAGACGATATCTGGAACAGCCGCGGTAAGCATATATTTGTCTTGTATCCACTGATTGGCTTTGCTTGAAGCGGGAATTCCTTCTTAAAAAACAAATTTAGCAGAAAATATTTGCAGGAAAAATTTAATAATTTTCATACAAGATAGGAAAGGAAGTAGTGAAAATGGTAGAATTGACAGAATTAAGAAAACTGATTCTGGGAGTAGTAGAAAAAAACAGCAGAATTGATGTGCATGAGCTTTCGGTTCTTTTGGGGGCCACGGAGATAGAGGTGGCAAATGAGCTGGCAGAAATGGAAAAGAAGAAGGTTATCTGCGGTTATCATACATTGATTAACTGGGAAAACACAAGCGATGAGCGTGTCAACGCCATGATAGAGGTTCAGGTGACGCCGCAGCGCGGAGAGGGATTTGACAGAATTGCAGAGCGTATTTACAATTTCAGTGAGGTAAATGCGGTCTATCTGATGTCCGGCGGTTATGATTTTTTAATTCTTTTAGAAGAAAAAACCATGCGTGCAGTATCACATTTTGTATCAGAAAAGCTTTCTACCATAGAGGCAGTCAGAGGTACAGCCACACATTTTGTATTAAAAAAATATAAGGACCACGGAACTGTTCTTACAGAGAATAAAACGGATGAAAGGATGGTGATTACGCCATGAGAAATCCGTTATCACAGGTGGTACAGGAGATAAAGCCTTCTGGTATCCGTAAATTTTTTGATATTGTAAGCGAGATGAAGGATGCGATTTCACTTGGAGTCGGTGAGCCGGATTTTGATACGCCTTGGCATGTCAGGGAGGAGGGTATTTACTCTCTTGAAAAAGGAAAAACCTTTTATACTTCCAATGCGGGATTAAAGGAGCTTCGAGCTGAAATTGCCAGTTATATGAATCGCAGATTTCAGATTTCTTATAATGCCGACAAGGAAATTCTGATTACAGTAGGGGGAAGTGAGGGGATTGATTTGGCGATAAGAGCGCTTGTCAATCCGGGGGAGGAAGTGCTGATTCCCATGCCAAGCTTTGTGTCATATCTGCCATGTGTACAGCTTGCCTACGGAGTACCGGTTGTGATTGAGCTGAAGGAGGAAAATGAATTCCGTTTGACGAAAGAGCAGCTTTTGGAACATATTACGGATAAGACAAAGCTTTTGGTATTGCCGTTTCCAAATAATCCAACCGGAGCGATTATGCCGCGCAGAGAGCTTGAAGAAATTGCAAAGGTATGTGTGGAAAAGGATATTTTTGTAGTTTCAGATGAAATTTATGCCGAACTTTCTTATTATGGAGAAAGACATGTGTCGATTGCAGAAATGCCCGGAATGAAAGAAAGAACAGTATTGATTAACGGTTTTTCAAAGGCATATGCTATGACAGGCTGGAGACTTGGATATGTGTGTGCACCGGAAAATATATTATCACAAATGCTGAAAATTCATCAGTTTGCGATTATGTGCGCGCCTACTACCAGTCAGTGTGCAGCGGTAGAGGCAATGAGAAATGGAGATAAAGACGTGGCCGAGATGACACAGTCTTATAATCAGAGGCGGAGATTTCTTTTGAATGAATTTCGGCAAATGGGGCTGGAATGCTTTGAGCCGTATGGGGCATTTTATGTATTTCCCAATATTAAAAAATATGGTATGACCTCGGAGGAATTTGCAGAACGGCTTCTTGAAGAGGAAAAGGTGGCAGTTGTTCCGGGAACCGCGTTTGGAGACTGTGGAGAAGGGTATGTAAGGATTTCCTATGCGTATTCTCTGGAACGCTTAAAGCTGGCGCTGGACAGAATAAAGAGCTTTCTGGACAGACACAGGGAGGAGTTATGATAAATATTGTACTGCATGAGCCGGAGATACCGGCAAATACCGGAAATATAGGAAGAACCTGCTGCGCGGCAGGAGTAAAGCTGCATTTAATAAAACCGCTTGGATTTCGGCTGGATGAAAAGTCTGTCAAGCGGGCAGGGCTTGATTATTGGGAGCATTTGGATTATGAGGTGTATGAGGATTATGAAGATTTTCTGTTGAAAAATCCAAAAGCAAAAATTTATTATGCAACAACAAAGGCACCGTATATTTATTCTGAAGTCCGGTATGAAAGTGACTGTTTTATTATGTTTGGAAAAGAAAGTGCCGGAATACCGGAAGATATTCTGTATAAAAATCAGGAAACCTGCGTGCGTATTCCCATGAATCCGGAGATTCGGTCGCTGAATCTGTCAAATTCCGTAGCGGTGGTTTTGTATGAGGCGCTTCGGCAAAATCAGTTTGAGGGGATGCAGACAGAAGGAAAATTAAGGACGCATGAGTGGAGAGAAACTTTGTAGATAATATAAAATACTAAATATATAAAATATCAGGGGCAGAATAGTTCTACCCCTTTCCTTTTAAAAGACTGAATACAAACTGGGTTCCTACCCCTTCTGTACTAATCACATTAATATTCTCATTATGTGCCGTAATAATTTCCTTTACAATTGCCAGTCCCAGTCCGGTTCCTTTTTTATCCTTTCCTCTGGAATCATCCACCTTATAAAATCTCTCCCAGATTTTGAGCTGATTTTCTGAAGAAATTCCCACTCCAAAATCCTTCACGGCTACAAACACCTTTCCATTTTTATTATAAACATTTATAATAATTTCTGAATCATTTCGACTGAATTTAATCGCATTATCAATCAGATTATAAATCACCTGCTGTATCTTCATCTGGTCTGCATGCACCATATAAGCACTGTTTTCGTGATTCAGCCTGATTTTTATATTTTTGGCATTGCACTGTCCTTCAAAACTTGCAATCGTGTTTTTCGCAATTATAAGAAAATCAAAATCTGTCAGCTCCAGCATAGTTCCGTTTGCGTCAAAGGAATTCAGTGTCAGAAGACTTCCTGTCAGTTTATTTAGACGCTCTGTTTCGGAAAGCACAATGTTCAAATATTTTTCCTGTGCCTCCAAAGGGATTGTTCCATCCAGCATTGCCTCCACATATCCTTTGATAGAAGTCAGAGGCGACCTGAAGTCATGGGATATATTTGCGATAAATTTTTTCTGAGCTGCGTAGAGATTCTGAAATGCGCTTGACATAAAGGTCAGCGAATCCGCCAAAATCTTCATTTCATCTTGAGAATGAATCTTAAGACCTTCATATTCATAATTACCCATTGCATATTCTTTTGAAGCTGTCATAATTTTTGTCAATGGTTTGTAGACACAGACAGAAAAAATCACCAGTATTATCATTGAAATCGCAAACATAATAATAAATGTTACATTTATCATATTCATAATCCGTGTGTGGCTGTTTTTGACCACCGGCATAGGTTTATTCAGCATAATATATCCATAATTTTGTCCGTCTTTTTCAATCGGCGAATAAACGGTCAGCCATTCTTCCTCTGTTTGACCAAAGAAATTTCCAACGGCATAATAAGTATTCTTAAAATATTGAGAAAAGTCTGGAAGCTTTTCAGGATTTTCCTCAGGGAAGGAGGAATATAAAATAGTGTTTGCAGGTCCTGTAACCCAGAGCGTTATATCCTGTGTCAGAGGGATTCTGCTCATATCCTTTTGATAATCATAAATGGAATTATCAGAGGAACTATTAGTGGAATTGTTGGCGGAATTGTTGGCGGAATTATTGGCGGAATTATTGGCGGGATTATTAGTATAATAATTATTTTTTATACAATAGCTGCTGACGGAATCCGCCTGACTGCTGAGTTCCGCTGCCTGCCTCGCAGTTTCCATGTCCATTACCTTATAGGAAATTATAGTATTAATCAGCGTCAGTGACAATGTGGCAAATATAATATATCCAATTAATATTTTATAATAAATGCTGTTTTTCATAAGATTTTCCGCCGGTTTATTTTTTTAATTCAAATTTATATCCAATGCCCCATACAGTAGACAATGCCCAGTGCTCATGTTCGGTCATTTTTTCACGAATCCGCTTTATATGAACATCAACCGTACGGGTATCTCCCATATATTCATACCCCCAGATATGGTCAAGAAGCTGTTCTCTTGTAAACACCTGATTTGGAGAGGAAGCAAGAAAATGCAGCAGCTCCAGTTCCTTTGGAGGCATATCTATCTTTTTTCCCATATAAATTACAGAATAATTATTCATATTAATTTCAAGGTCTGGATGGGAAACAATATTATTTTCCTTTTCCACAGATAAAGAAGGTGGTATGTGAGTACGCCGCAGCACGGCTTTTACTCTTGCCACCAGTTCTTTGGAATCAAATGGTTTAATAATATAATCGTCAGCCCCAAGTTCCAGTCCCAGTACCTTATCAAATACCTCACCTTTGGCAGAAAGCATAATAATAGGAGTAGAGCTGGTTTTTCGGATTTCGCGGCAGACCTGATATCCATCCATTCCCGGCAGCATAAGGTCCAAAAGAATCAGATTCGGCTGAAAAACTGAAAAAGCCTTCAAAGCCTCGTCACCGTCTTCCACACATTTTGTATCAAAACATTCCTTTGTTAAATAAAGAGCAATTAAATCAGAAATATTTGTATCGTCGTCTACAATTAATATTTTTTGTTTGTTTGCCATAGCCAGTACCTCCTTTTATTTAAATTCCACAATTGTTACACCGGAATCACCTTCACCAAATTCACCAAGGCGAAAATCCTTTACATATTTTAATTTTTTTAAATGTTTGTGTACTGCATTTCGAAGTGCGCCGGTTCCACGGCCATGCACTACCCGTACATTTGGCAGATGTGCAAGATAGGCATCATCAAGATATTTATCCAGATTTGGAATCGCCTCGTCTGTGGTCTGTCCAATTAAATTAATTTCGGTAGAAATCGTTGCTGTTTTTGACATCTTGATTTTACCGGAGCTTAACTTCTGCATATTTGGTCCTGTTACTACCGGTTCGTCAATCAGCTCCAAATCTTTAATATTTATAATCGAACGGAGAATTCCCATCTGAACAGCCACATCTCCCTTTGCATTGGGTGTACCAGAAATCGTGCCATTCAGATTCAGGCTTAACACCTTCACGGCATCCCCCGGATGAAAATCTTTTATGGTATATGCCTTGGAGCTTTTCTTAACTCTCTTCAGTACAAGTCTGCTTTCAGCTTCATTCATTTTATTACGAACTTTATGACGTTCATTCTCAAGTTCTTTTGTATGAATATGAGCATCTTTAGACAGTTTATTAACCTTCTTGATTGTTTCATCTGCAAAATCCTTTGCTTCTGCGAGAATTCTTGCAGCTTCTTCGTTTGCTTCGCGCAGGATGCGTTCCCGTTTTTCATCAATTCGTTCCGTTTTATTGTGAAGCTCTGACTGCAAAGCCGCTATTTCTGCGTGTTTTAAGTCTATTTCCGCCTGCTTCTGCTCCATTGCGAGCTTGCTTTGTTCCATATCAGACAGAATATCTTCAAAGGCTTCATTATCAGAATCAATTCTTGTTTTTGCATCGTCTATGATATATTGCGGCAGTCCAAGCTTTGAAGAAATGGCAAAAGCATTACTTTTACCCGGAATACCGATTAACAGGCGATAGGTAGGACTTAATGTTTCTACTGAAAATTCACAGCAGGCATTTTCGATGCCATCTGTGGACAGGGCATAGAGTTTTAATTCACTGTAATGAGTGGTAGACATGGTTCTAACCTTCATATTATGAAGGAAAGAAAGAATACTGACTGCAAGTGCAGCGCCTTCTTCAGGGTCTGTACCGGCACAGATTTCATCAAACAATACAAGAGAATTCTCATCCGCTTTGTCAAGAATTTTGATAATATTTGTCATATGAGAAGAAAATGTACTAAGACTCTGCTCAATACTCTGCTCATCACCAATATCTGCATAGATTTCCGTAAATAACGCAAGCTCGGAGCCGTCATCGGCCGGAATATGCAGACCGGAAAGCCCCATAAGCTCAAACAGTCCCACAGTTTTTAAGGAAACCGTTTTTCCGCCGGTATTTGGACCAGTGATAATAAGCTGGTCGAACATATCTCCAAGATGAATATCAATCGGAACTACTTTTTTTGTATCCAGCAGAGGATGGCGGCCATGTTTTATTTTAATAATTCCGTGGTCGTTAAATATCGGCTCTGTTCCTTTCATATCCTTTGACATGGCAGCCTTTGCAAAAACAAAATCAAGGTGAGTCAGAACTTCCAGATTATTTTTCAGTTCTTCTGTCTTTTCACCTACCAGAGCACTTAATTCTGCAAGAATTCGTTCAATTTCTTCTTTTTCTTTTCCAGCCAGCTCCCGAAGTTCATTATTCATCTGAACAACCGCCATAGGCTCAATAAAAAGAGTGGAGCCGGTGGAGGACTGGTCGTGCATCATACCCGGAACATTTCCTTTACAGTCAGATTTTACAGGAAGGCAGTACCGGCCGTTTCTCATGGTAATTACAAAGTCCCGCAGGTTGTTTCTCATTGTCTGGGAATTTACCATGGAATTTAATTGGGAACGTATTTTATCATTGGTATTGCGAATGCTTCTTCGAATGGAATGAAGTGTGCTGCTGGCATCGTCTGCAAGCTCTTCCTCGGAAATAATGCAGCGCTTTATTTCATTATTAATCGGAGAAAGGGGTTCAATACTGTTAAAATATTCAGTTAAAGAATCTGTTCTTTCTTCATCTCCCTCTCTGCGTCCAAAAGTTTTTACGCGCAGGGCGGTGTCTAATACCTTGCTGACATCAAGAAGCTCTGTCTGTGACAAAGTGCTGCCAACCTCAAGGCGCTTTATCGAAGCGCCAATATCCTTTGTACCTGAAAAAGATAAAGAACCACTGTGCCAGAGTCTGGATAAAGCATCTGAGGTTTCTTTCTGTTCTTTTGAGAGATATTTTAAACTGGTTACAGGCTCTAAAGCTTCACAGAGGGCTTTTCCTTTTGGGGAAGAAGCGTAGTCTGCAAGCAGAGCTTTTATTTTTGTATATTCGAGGGTTTTAAAAACTTTTTGATTCATAATTCTATTTCTCCATTTATTTGAGCAGTGATTGCAGCCGATAGTTGTCTGATTATATGGGGATTACTGGCTGCGGGATTTATATCAGAATTTAGTTTAACATAAGATGAAGAGAGGGGCAAGGCTTAGAAGAAGGAAATTTTGAAAAAATGGGTACAAATTTCATTTTATGTAAGAAAAATCTTTTCGAATCCGGAAGAATTGTGCTATAATATGAGGCACAGATATATTGATATATGTAAATCGGGTGGATAATAAGGTTCAAAAAGAGGAGGTATTATGAATTATTTGAATACAAATATATTGGAAAGATTATATCAGAATGTTTTAAATGATAGAATATTTGTTGATAAAAGTATGCTGATTCATAAGGTATCTGAAACAATGAATACAAAAAGTAAATATATCTGTATTACAAGACCAAGACGTTTTGGAAAAACAGTAAATGCAGCTATGTTAGGGGCGTATTATACGAAAGGGTATGACACTCATCAAATGTTTGATAGGTTGAAAATTTCACAGACCGATTCCTATAAAAAACATTTGAACCGGCATAATGTGATATATTGATTTTAGCCGTATGGATGTTTGCTCCGGATATCGGGATTATGTAATAAGCATTATAGAACGTCTCAAACAGGATTTGACAGAAATTTATCCACAGGTAAGCCGGAAAAAGTATGGGAGAGGTCAGAGAAATTGTAAAGGATTCACAGGAAATGCTGGAAGCAACACTGGCATGTGAAGAAAAGAAAGTGGCGGCTGTCTTAGAGAAAGTGCATGACAGAGAGATTCCATTTTTAAAATATAATGACGAAAATTCATTATCCTGTGTAATTACGTTATGCTATTTGGCAGCCAGAGACAGATACCAGATAGAAAGAGAACAAAAATCAGGAAAAGGATATTGTGATTATATATTTATACCAAAAGAAAACGGACTGCCGGCAATTATTTTGGAATTAAAGGTAAATAGTTCCTATAAAGCGGCCGTTCAGCGGATAAAGGATAGAAATTATATGCAGAAAACGCAGAAATACTCAGAGGTGCTGCTGGTTGGAATTAATTATGACGAGAAAAAACATTATGAATGTTTGATTGAGAAAATCAGCACTTTGTAAAAGTGAATACTCTGAAAAGCATAATGAGAAGATTGAAAACGTAATAAAGAGATTGAGAGGTAGAAAATGAAATATATTGAAACATTTAGAGAAGGTGAAAAAATAGGAGATATTTATTTGTGTAAGTCAAAATCCTCCGCCGTGACTAAAAATGGAAAACCGTATGATTCCATTATTCTTCAGGATAAAACAGGAAGCATAGACGCAAAAATCTGGGACCCGAATTCTATCGGAATTGATGACTTTGGAGCATTGGATTATATTGATGTTGTAGGGGATATTATCTCTTTTAATGGTGCACTGCAGATGAATGTAAAGCGTGTTCGGAAGGTATCTGAGAGAGAATATGACCCGAAAGAATATCTTCCAGTGAGCGATAAAAATATTGATGAAATGTATGCAGCACTTATAGGGTATATTCAGTCTGTTAAAAATATATATTTAAGAAAGCTGCTTGAGAGCTTTTTCGTAAATGATGCTGCGTTTATTAAGTCATTTAAAAATCATTCCGCAGCCAAAAGCGTACATCACAGCTTTATGGGAGGGCTTTTGGAGCATACACTTTCTGTAACAAGACTGTGCGATTATTATGCGGCGAATTATGAGGTTATTAACAGGGATTTGCTTCTTACAGCCGCCATGTTTCATGATATGGGAAAAATAAAGGAAATTTCTCCATTCCCAATCAATGATTATACAGACGAGGGAAATCTTCTGGGGCATATTATGATGGGGTGTGAGATGATAGGAATAGCAGCGGCAAAGATTCCTGAATTTCCAGATAAGTTGCTTATGCAGCTTCGGCACTGTATTCTGGCACATCATGGAGAGCTGGAGTTTGGTTCACCGAAAAAGCCGGCGTTAGTTGAGGCAGTTGCTTTATATCTGGCAGATAATACCGATGCAAAGCTTGAGACTATGAGGGAGTTATTAAAAGGAACACAGCCGGTGGATGGAAGCGAGTGGCTTGGATATAACAGGCTGTTTGAATCCAATATCAGAAGGACAACAATTTAACAGCAATAAAAATTTTACAAAATTGTGCAGAAAGCCCACTCCTTTAGGTGTGGGATGAATAACATTGACATTTTAACGACATTTTGAGGGACATTTTAAAGGAGACTAGAATTGATAAATAAGAATGACGAATTTTTGCTGAAAATAGAAGATATGGGAGTAAATGGGGAAGGAATCGGGCATGTAGACGGGCTGGCGCTTTTTGTAAAGGATGCCATTATTGGAGATATTGTTCGGGTAAAGGTTATGAAAATGCAAAAGAATTACGGATTTGCAAAACTTATCGAGGTAGTGGAGCCATCGAAGGACAGGGCGCCGCTGCGATGTAAGGTGGGAAGAAGCTGCGGCGGCTGTCAGATTCAGGAAATGGAGTATCAGGCGCAGCTTAGATTTAAGGAAAGGAAAGTTCGCGGTAATCTTGAGAGAATTGGAAAAATAGATTTTAGTGCAGAACAGGCGCCTGTTTTTTATCCATGCATTGGGATGGAAAATCCGTGGAATTACAGAAATAAGGCGCAGTTTCCAGTTGGAAAAAGCAAAGATGGAAGAATTATTGCGGGTTTTTATGCAGGAAGAACCCATTCTATTATTGAATGTGAGGACTGTGCAATTGGAATAGAAGAAAATAAAGAGATACTAAAAATTGTGATAGAGCATGTGCAGAAATATGGTATTCAGCCTTATGATGAGAAGACACATAAAGGGCTGATACGGCATGTCCTGATTCGGAAGGGCTTTCGAACAGGAGAAATCATGGTATGTTTGATAGTCAACGGAGACAGGCTTAAAGGCGCAAAGGATTTGGCAGAAAAGCTTATGAAGGTGCCGGGGATGACAAGTATTTCTTTTAATATAAATAAAGAGGCTACGAATCGAATTTTAGGAGAAAAGGTGGTAAATATCTGCGGGGAAGGGTATATTCGGGATTATATAGGAGATGTAAAATTTCGAATTTCACCGCTGTCATTTTATCAGGTCAACCCTGTGCAGACGCAGAAATTGTATGAAACAGCGTTAAACTATGCAGGGCTTACGGGAAAGGAGACAGTGTTTGATTTGTACTGCGGAGTTGGAACGATTTCACTGTTTCTTGCGGGAAAGGCAAAAAAAGTAATTGGAGTGGAGATTGTACAGCAGGCAGTCAGAGATGCAAGGGTGAATGCGGAGATAAATGAGATTAAAAATACGGAATTTTATATGGGAGCGGCAGAATCGGTAGTGCCGAAGCTGTATGAAAGAGGGGTGACTGCGGATGTGGTGGTTGTGGACCCGCCGAGAAAAGGGTGTGAGGAAAGTCTGCTGGAGACCATTGTGCAGATGAGGCCGGAGAGAATTGTGTATGTGAGCTGTGATTCGGCTACATTGGCAAGGGATGTGAAAATTCTGGGAGACAGAGGGTATCAAGTAGAAAAAGTGCAGCCGGTGGATATGTTTCCAAATTGTGAGGATATAGAAACCGTATGTCTGTTAAGCCTGAAATAATAAGAAAAATATACTTTTGATTTATTGAAGAACCGTGATTTGCCACTCGTTTGCCACCATGTCATTAAATAATCAAACAGTACCAGTGAAAAACTGGCCTGTGGATTAAGATATTCACACAAAATGAAACAAACAAGCCCTCGATTTGTGGTTGAGGGCTTTTATATAGTTATTATAGTTGGTACAGGATGATAAAGTCAGTTAAATTTGCGGGATTTACCAGGTTAAAGGTAAGTCTTTTTTATTCCAAAGATAAAGTAAACTAAAAATTAAAAAAATCTCTTGGCTTTTGGAACATACAATATATAATAGAACTATGGGGACAAAAGAAAGGTTCCATAGATAAGATACAAAAAATGATAAACGAAACAGAAGAAAGGAAATCACTTAAAATGAAACTATTTCATATTTCAGACCTGCATATAGGAAAGCAGCTCCACTACTACAATTTGAAAGACCTCCAAACTGAAATTCTCTGCCAGATTGTAAAAATGGCAAAGGAGCATCGACCGGATGTTATTTTAATTGCAGGTGACATTTATGACAAATCTGTTCCATCTGGCGAGGCGTATGAAATCTTTGACGAATTTCTAAACCGTCTTGCAGATATCAACCCTTCTATTCCGGTGCTTATAATTGCCGGAAATCATGACAGCGCAATGCGGCTGAAATTCGCCAGTTCATTTCTTGAGAAAAATAACATTCACATTTCTGTCCTTCCACCACAGAGCGGGGAAGAATATCTGAAAAAAATCACACTTCATGACCAGTATGGAAATGTCAATTTTTATATGCTTCCATTTACCAAGCCGGCTTATGTAAGAAATCTCTTTGAAGACGGAACTGCAGAAGATTATAACAGTGCAGTCAGAGCAGTTATTGAAAGAGAAAAAATAGATACTGCAGAGCGCAATGTCCTTATCGCTCATCAGTTTTTTGTATCAAATACCACAGAGCCGGAAAAATGTGATTCCGAGCTTGCATATATTTCTGTCGGAGGCATTGACAGTGTGGATATAGACTGCATACGTATATTTGATTATGTGGCTTTGGGACATATTCACGGTCCACAGTGTATCGGAGAAAATTATATCCGTTACAGCGGAACGCCTCTGAAATATTCTGTCAGTGAGGAACGTCATCAGAAAGGCATCACGGTAGTTACCTTGGAAGAAAAAAATACTTCTTTGAAATATGACCATATTCCTCTTTGCGCCAGCCGCGATGTACGCAGTATCACAGGGACTTTAGAGCAGGTAATTGCGGCGGCATCAGACAAAAACCGCTCAGATTATGTCAGTATTACTCTTACCAACGAGGAGAGCCTTTACCGCCCGAAGGACCAATTGGAGGAGCATTATGACAATATTTTGGAGGTAAAACTTGAAAATAAAAGAACTCAAAGCAGGCTGGAGAATGTCGAGAATACAGAGGAAATTTTATATCCAATAGATGCCTTTCGGGATTTCTATCAGATAATAAACAATCAGCCTGTAAGCTCTGTCGAGGAGGAGCTTATGTCAGAGATTATCAGTGAAATTATTAATATTCAGGAATAAAGAAAGGAACGAAAAGAGAAAGATATTATGAAGCCAATATATATAAAAATGCAGGCGTTTGGTTCTTATCAGGAGGAATGTATTTCCTTTGAGAAGGTGGACCATGGCTTGTTTTTAATTACAGGAGACACCGGTGCGGGCAAAACTACTATTTTTGATGCAATTACCTTTGCACTTTATGGAAAGACCAGCGGCGGTAAACGCGACGGCAAAATGATGCGCAGCCAGTATGCACCTGCAGATATGAAAACAAAAGTAGAATATAAATTTTATTATTGTGGAAATGAATATACAATTATTCGAAGTCCTGAGCAGTTAAACTGGAAAAAGATGACAGACGAAGACGGAAAAGAGTATTACAAGCAGCTTTCTACGCCGTTACAGTCGAAAGTGGAGCTTATTATGCCCGACGGTTCTTCATTTTCCGGAACTTCAACGAAAATTAACCATAAGATTGAAGAAATTATCGGATTAAATGTCAAACAGTTTACACAAATAGCAATGCTTGCGCAGGGAGACTTTATAAAACTGCTTCATGCATCTTCTGAGGAGCGCAAGGAAATATTTGCAAAAATATTTGATACAAAAATATATGAAGCAATTGAGCAGGAAACAGCAAAGCGCGCAAAGGCAGCAAATATAGAGCTGGCAGAAAATAAAGCGAATATAGCAAGGGAACTTGAACGGGTGAAATGTATAGAAAACAGCCGTTACGACGAAGAATGGAATTCGGAAAAGTATCAAAAGAGATTCAGTGAAACAGGTAAAGAGGCTTTTTTGGCGCTGGTATTGGATATCTGCAAAGAAGCTGAGGAAAAATGGAATCAGACAGAAACAGAGCGGAAGGAAACAAATACAAAAATCAGCAGTCTGGACAAAGATATCCTGTATGCTAGGAGCACTAATAAACTTTTTGAAGAACTGAATCAATGGGAAGAGAAAAAACGGCTGCTTGAGAAAAGGTCACAGGAAATAGAGCAGCTTAAGCAGAAAATTCAAATGGGCGAGCGTGCTCTTGAAGTCGAACGGCATTACAATGAACTGGAGCAGAGAAAAAAGGAAGCCGGTCAGTGCAGGCAACGTGCAAAAAATCTGGAGCAATGGATTTCTGAAAATCAGAAACAGGCAGAAAAATTAAAAAATGAAGCGCAGCAGGCAGGAAATAAATATGACAGCGAAGCTCCGCAGCTTTATGCAGACGAGGAAGCTATTGGTAAAAGTTTAAATAAATATGATGAACTTGAAGAAATTATCGAAAAGCAAAAAGATACAAAAGAAAAGCTGAAACAGTTTGCTTGTCAGGCGGAAAATCTGGTAAAGGACAAAGAAAATTGCGAAGAGAAGCTGAAAAAACTGTCGGAGAATACAAAAGAATTGAAGGAAAAAACCAGAAATCCAGAGGTTTTGGAAAATGAAATAAAAATAATTGAAGCCAGACAAAAGGACATGGAAGAAATAATAAAAAATATTTCTGTTCTTGAGAAGACGAAAACGGAATTAAAGAAAAAAGAAGAATACTATCAGAAAGCTGCAGAAAAGGAATCTGCAAAACAGAAGGAATACGAACAGCTATATCACGAATTTATAAACAGTCAGGCGGCGGCGCTTCGGGCAGAATTGAGGGAAGGAACGCCATGTCCTGTCTGCGGAAGCATTTATCATAATTGTGAAGCAGCCGGAGAAATAAATGAAGAAAAGGGAAGTATAGATGACAAAAAACTGAAAAAGGAAAAAGAAGCATATGATAAGACGGTTCAGGAAAAAGAAACTGCTTATAGAGATATGCTGGATAAAACAGGTGAAAAAAACAGCGTAATTCATGTTTTATATGCAGGCTGTAAAAAATTTTATAATATTTCTGAAAATCGAGATTTTTTTGAAACAAAATTTGAAGATGAGTGGAAACAGAGAATAACGGAAGATAATAAAAGTATTCTTCAGGAACTGAATGAGAATAAGAAGCTTCAAAAAGAGACAATAAAAAATCATAAAATAATTAAGGAAAATGAAAAAACAATAGAAGTGCTTATACAGACAGCAGAAAATATAAAGAAAACAATAGAACAGAAAAATTCGGAAATCAATCGTCTGAAAATGGAAGAAAGCACATATGACACGAAAGTGGAAGTATTAAAACAGCAGCTTGTTTATGCAGATAAAAGCAGCGCCATAAAGGAGCAGAAGAAAAAGCAGCAGGAATTGAAAAAATTGAAGGAGGCAGCAGATAACACCAAAAAAGCATTTTTGGAATTTGAGGAAGAAATGCACAAAAAAACCGGAGAACTTGTTTCCGAGCAGGAGAATATGAAAAGATTTGATGCCAAGCTGCAAGAGGCGAATACATGTTATAAAGAGAGCCTGAAAAAACAAAGCTTTGAAAGCACAGAAGCATTTTGGGCGGCGCTGATAAAGAGAGAGGAAATAGAAAAGCTTCGAAAGAAAATCACAGACTATAAAACTGAACTGGCAGTGGCAGATGATAATCAAAAGCGTTTAATAAAGGAGACGAAAGGAAAAGAAAAATCAGATATTACATATTATGAAAGAGAAAAAAGTGAGTTGGAAAAATACAGTAAAGTTTTGGATAAGGCTGTAAAACTTTTGTTTAATCTGGTTTCCGTAAATAAAGAGGCATATAAAAAAGCCTGTCTATTGTATGAGCAGAGAGAAAAGATGCGGCAAAAAGCGGTGATTTTAAAAGGCCTTGATGATACGGTAAACGGCAGACTTTCAGGAAAGCATATAAATTTTCAAACTTATATACAGCGCCGGTATTTTAAACAGGTAATTGACCGGGCAAATAAGAGACTGTATGTAATGTCGGGAAATCAGTTTCTTTTACAGTGCAGGGATGTGGAGAATCTGGGTGCGCAGGGATATGTGGGACTGGACCTTGACGTTTACAGCATTGTAAATGACCAGACCAGAGATGTGAAAACATTGTCAGGAGGGGAATCGTTTATGGCCGCGCTTTCCATGGCGCTTGGAATGGCGGATATCATTCAGAACAGCAGAGGAAGCATCCATATTGATACGATGTTTATAGACGAAGGTTTCGGTTCATTAAGTGAAGAAACAAGGAATCAGGCAGTTAATATTTTAAACGAGCTGTCGGAGGGGAAACGGCTGGTAGGTATTATCTCTCATGTCAGTGAATTAAAATCACAGGTTGAGACAAAACTTGTAGTAAAAAAGAATGATAAGGGCAGCAGCACAGTCTGGGAGATATAGAAAAACCTTTTTTGTGAATATGAATAAAAACAGGATAACCTAAAGAGGTAATTAATAAGACAATAATTAAAACACTGCATTAAGACAGAAATTTATGCTTAATGCAGTGTTTCTTTATATTATTATTGTGAGTCTATTCCAGTGCTTTCTTCTTCTGTGATATTTAAAATAAGCTCCACAGAACTGCTGTAATCATGAGAATCTGTTACAGAATAGGTAACTGTATAGGTTCCTGCTGTTAATTTTTTAACTAAAATTCTTCCTGCTGCCTGTGTGGAAGGATTCTGCGTGATATTATGCAGCATGTCTTGTACAGTGGTACTCTGGTCTTCGGCAGTAGCGCTGGTGTCTGCTTCCGAAAGAGAACTGGTACTGATTTCGTTATTTTCGGTGGTAGTTTCTTCTACTTCTGTATAGAAGTCAGAAGGATAGGAAATAACTACCTGATTTGTAATATCAGTTCCCTCAAAGTCAACACAATGAATCAGATTATTTTCAATCAACGCAATAAGCTCATCATAACTGGTGTTTCGACTGACAGAAAGCTCAGTCTGTCCCAGTGTAATCACTGGTGTCTGTTCTACATACAAAGTTGCGGAGGCAGATGCTTTCTTTCCGGTAAAGTCTGTAACCGAATAGGTAATTTTATAAGTATCTGCCTTTAAAAATGCCTGTTCTGCAGAAACAGCATTTCCAGAACTGTCTGTCAATGTCACAGTAACAGATGAAGAACAATCGATACCGGCAGAATTAAAGCATTTTACATTTTCTCTGAGGTTTACTGTTCTGCCAACACAGGTGTGTATGGTCTGTGGTATTTCCAGTTTAATCGGATAGACATTTGAAGAAGGATTGTAGAAATCCATAAAGGCAATATTCATATCTACATTTCCTGAAATTCCATTTACCCTTCCAGTGCTTGAATATTGCCATATCTGATATGGGTATTTCAATGAAGGAAGTGTATTACCGGCCGAATATCTTACACCGTTGTTTTTATAAGCAGCCGTATATCTTGCCAGCCATGAGGCATATTTTGAAGTCAGATATGCCGCGTCAAAACGCTCAAAGTCATATGTATTTGCATAAACCATTGCTTTGTAGCCGGCGGCTTCCAGCATACTGCAAAAGGTATCAGCCATAGCTGTCATAGTGGCTTTGGAAATTCCGATATTGGTACGATATCCGTCGGAGGTTTCCCAGTCAAAGACTACCGGATAGGAAATATCATATCCCCTCAGTGCATCAATCATCATAGATGCTTCTTCGACAGCTTCCTGTACGGTAATAGCCTGTGAGAAGAAATATGCACCGACCTTTACTCCCGCAAGAGAAGCATTTTTTAAATTTTCTTTATACCATGTATCATAATAAAGCTTGCCGGTTCCATAGCCGCGGCCTGCTACTTTGATAAAAGCGAAATCAATACCATCATTTTTTACCTGTGTCCAGTTGATTTCTCCCTGATATTTAGAAACATCAATTCCATGAACCAGAGTGGCTGCCGAAGGATTTGGAGGCTGAACATTCACTGTGCCGCCAGAGCTTCCGCCCTGAGTCGGAGCTTCTGTTACAGGTTCTGGGGGCTCTAAATCCGGAGCGTTGTTTGCCTCGTTTCTGTTTAATACCTCATCTTGTGTAGATAAATCTTCAGGAGATATTTCCAGATTTTCTACCGGAATAATTTCTGGAACATCAATCACAGGTTCGGCTGATGTTTCCGGTGGGACAGTAGTCGTTTCCGGTGGAACAGTGGTGGTTTCCGGTGGAACAGTAGTCGTTTCCGGAATGGTAGTCGTTTCTGCAACGGTGGTCGTTTCCGGAACAGCTTTCAAAGCATCGGTATTGGTTTCCTCTACGGTTGTAATCTGTTCTGTCGGTCTGCTGGTTGCATATGCCGCCGGAGGTTTATTTATGGCGTTATAAATAGCAGAAGCACTGACTGAAGTAACTGATAGTACAGCAACTGCAGTGACTGCGATTGCCTTTTTCTGTGCAGGGCCTGTATATAAATTTGTAATTCGCCAGCCCAGCCTCGAAAAAGGAGCTTTCCAGTTAAAATTTTTAAACATAGTATTCTCCTATCATATAGTTTGTATTTTTTGCAACATTTTTTGTTTTTTTGGAATATTTTTTGTCTGGTAATTATTATAAGCCAGCTTATCCAAGATTGCAAGAAAAGAAACAAAAAAATACTTTCCAATTATTCCCTTGACAGATAAAGTATGAAAAGCTATTATTAAAAATAAAGAAATAGTTGAAATTTTAGGAGGATTTTATGTTATTACAGATTTGTCAGAAAATTTATCAAAAGCCAGTCAAAGAGTGCACAAATGAAGAATTGTATCTGGCGCTTCTTGAAATGACAAAGAAGCTTGCAAAAGAAAAAGAGGAAAATAAAGGAAAAAAGAAGATTTATTACATTTCAGCAGAGTTTTTAATTGGAAAGCTTTTGTCGAACAATTTAATTAACCTTGGTATTTTTGAAGAAGTGAAAAAAGAACTGGAAGAAAATGGAAAGAGCATTTATGAAATTGAGGAAATCGAGCCGGAACCGTCTCTTGGAAACGGAGGTCTTGGAAGACTTGCTGCATGTTTTCTCGACTCCATGGCAAGTCTGGGATTGAACGGCGATGGAATCGGACTGAATTATCATATGGGATTGTTTAAACAGGTTTTTGAAAATAATTGCCAGAAAGAAACTGCCAATCCATGGATAGAAAACAAGGGGTGGCTTACAAAAACAGACCTGACCTACGATGTTTCCTTTGGAAATTTGACAGTAAAGTCAAGACTTTATAATATTGATGTTACAGGATATGAAAACCGAACAAATAAACTTCATCTGTTTGATATTGAATCAGCAGATGATAGCATTATAGAAAAAGGCGGTATTACTTTTGATAAAACAGATATCGCAAAAAATCTTACGCTGTTTCTTTATCCTGACGACAGTGACAAAGCCGGTAATCTGCTGCGTATCTATCAGCAGTATTTTATGGTCAGCAGCGGTGCGCAGTATATTCTTGACGAGTGTAAAAAGAAGGGTTCTGACCTTCATGACCTTGCCGATTATGCGGCAATTCAGATTAATGATACGCATCCGTCCATGGTAATACCAGAATTAATCCGTCTGCTTACAAAAGAAGGAATTAAGATGGACGAGGCTGTAGAAATTGTCACAGATACCTGCGCATATACAAATCACACCATTCTTGCAGAAGCGCTTGAAAAATGGCCGTTGTCTTATTTGGAACAGGTAGTGCCGCAGCTAATTCCTATTATAAAAGAGCTGGATAAAAGGGTAAGAAAAAAATTCTCTGATAAGTCCGTATATATTATTGATGAGGCAGACAGAGTACATATGGCACATATGGATATTCACTATGGACACAGTGTAAATGGTGTGGCATATCTGCATACGGAAATATTAAAGGATACAGAATTAAATAATTTTTATAAAATTTATCCTGAAAAGTTTAATAATAAAACAAATGGAATTACGTTTAGAAGGTGGCTTCTCCACTGCAATGAAGAGCTGACCGCATATATTGAAGAGCTTATCGGCTCGGATTTTAAGAAAGATGCGGATTGTCTGGAGAAATTAAAGAGCTATACAGAAGACGAAGCAGTTTTAACTAAAATACTTGATATAAAAAAGAATAAAAAGACAGAACTTAAAAATTATTTAAAAGCCACACAGAATATTGATATTGATGAAAATTCTATTTATGATATTCAGGTAAAAAGACTGCATGAATATAAGCGGCAGCAGATGAATGCATTGTGGGTGATTCATAAATATTTTGAAATTAAGAGCGGGAAACTTCCAAAGACTCCAATTACCGTTATTTTCGGAGCAAAGGCGGCGCCTGCATATGTGATTGCAAGGGATATTATTCATTTAATTCTCTGCCTGCAGCAGGTAATTAATCAGGACTCTGAGGTCAGCCCATATCTGAAAGTGGTTATGGTGGAGAATTACAATGTGTCAAAGGCTGCGAAAATTATTCCGGCATGTGATATTTCAGAGCAGATTTCGCTTGCGTCTAAGGAGGCATCCGGCACCGGAAATATGAAGTTTATGTTAAACGGCGCAGTGACTTTAGGCACAAGAGACGGTGCCAATGTGGAAATCGGCGAGCTGGTAGGTGAAGAAAATATTTATTTCTTCGGCGAGAGCAGCGAACAGGTAATCAGGTATTACAAAAAGAGTGATTACAGCGCGAAACAGTATTATGTTGATGATGAGGAAATCAAGAAAATGGTTGATTTTATCATCAGCGTGCCGGTGATGAAGGCGGGGGATGCGGAGAGTCTTTTAAGACTTCATGCGGAGCTGATTAAAAAAGACTGGTTTATGACGCTTTTAGATATTAAGGATTATATCAGAGTAAAGGAAATCGCGCTGAATGATTATGAAAACAGAATGGAATGGGCAAGGAAGATGCTTGTCAATATCAGCAAAGCAGGCTTCTTCTCATCAGACAGAACGATTGCGGAATATAACAGGGATATCTGGAAATTGTAACTTTTCACAGAAAATTTAAATTCTATATGTTTTGAAAAAGTGGTAAAAAATAAAGAAGATAAAATTTAATATGAATGAAAGCTGCCGCAATGAAAAAAATCGGTACAATATAGAGTGGTTTTAATCTATACCATATATTGTCTGTATTCTGCTTGATGCGGCAGCCCTTTTATGCTTTGTTTAAAGATTAAGAAAAAATCACGTTTTTTATTGTCTGAAAATCACCGGTTACAAATCCGTTTTTATCCAGAAGAACACTCATTTTATTATTACAGCTAAGAATATATAAATGTTTCGTTTCCTTCCAGTTTTGTATATCTTTATATTGAATCAGAGTTTCTTTTCCGGTGTTTGCAAGAACAGACAAATGATTCTGATAAAATTTTACAGTTCTCTCCGGAATGTCATTTCCACCCTGCATCATTGCTTTATATTTGCTTTTCCGTCTTGTACCGGGAAGCATAACTGTCAGCCAGAAAAGCAGCGCGCCTAGAAAGATGGATTCTCCCAAAAGAAAAATCAGGGACCCTCCAGTATGCAAAAGCCATATGGCGACAGCAAGATAAATAATAAATAGAATCAGCGCCATTTTTCGTATTGCTTTTTTATATGCTGCGCTTTCTGCTGCGCGCATGCCTTCATCAAATAAGGCGCGGGTGATATGGATATGATTTATGCAGTCAACGTTGGTGTTGGTTGCATGATTTTCAGCTATTTGTGTAGTCATCTGCATTTGTTTCCTCCTGTTTTCGTTTTAACCATGTTTCGTCATCTTCATAAAAAGGAACCTGTTCCGGAAAAGCAGTTCCGATTTGCTCTTCTATCTGAAAGCAGTTATTTAAAATATTATAAATCAAAAATACGGCAGTATATAAAATAAACCAGAAGCCTGTCAGCGGCAGCAGAAATACTGACACTGGCAGCAGCAGAACCATCAATATCCAGTATAGCATCTGAAGAAATGCAATTCCCGCGGTTTTTGGAAAAAACCGAATCATAAACAGCAGACTGTTGCGAGCACACTGGCGAAACGGCTGCTCAAACAGGGCAATCTGCGGCCAGCAGACAGAAAAGAACATACTAAACAGCAGCAGCCCGAACAGATAGAGCGCAAGAGTTCCCCAACCCGGAAAATATGCAGACCACCAGAACAGCATTGCCATAAAAATATAAAATCCGAGTATCACACAAAAGAGAATACCGGGCAAAATCCCCTGTTTCCAGTTTTGTTTCCATGCACGTTTATAATTATCCCACCAGTTTCCCGACACGTCGCGAAGACCGCGGAGAATGGCATCGTACATGCAGGAAAGAGCAGGACCGGCAATTATTCCTCCAATCATACATGACGGAATTAAAACCAGTACGCTGGAAGATAAAATCGCCAGTATAACGCCGGCTCCAAACGGGATAAATCCCACCACAGTCAACAGGTTTACCAGCAGAAATTTTTTTATATTCAGTTCTATTACTTCCGTATATCTTGGAAATCCTGTCAGCCGTTTTCCATTTGAAATATATGAATTTGGGTGAAATAAAAAAGTCATAAAATCCTCCTAATCTTCTTTAAAATGACAATGGTTCAAAAACTCGGACAGCAGTGGTTTCAAATCCTCCGTATAGTCCTCAACGCAGACAAGCTCCGCGCAGACAGCAGTAGTTTCACACACACCGAATGCGGATACGCCGCGCGCATATGGATTGTCCTCATTGATACAGTTATATGTAATCAGTGTGTAGTTCTGCCCGCCTAGGCTTACGGTATCTTCCGCAAGAATCTCATAATTTTCCTTTGCAGCCGCCAGCCATGCCGCACAGCTTGCTTTTGCCTTTTTTTCACTGACAGCCTCGTTTGTAAGGAAATACAACTGGGCATCATACAAATCTATGGTATCACCTTCACTGTTTTCATAAGAAACAGAGTTGCCCGAAATCCATGTGGCATAATACAATCCGTCAGCCGCCAGCCCTTCTTTGATGTCAAGAAGCGTTAGCTTTGTCGAAGCTTCAACGCCTACACTGGTTCCTATGACAGTCCAGTCATCTGACCATTTCTGCCCGTCTTTTGCTGACTGCGGTTTAGAAGCGCATCCGGTTAAAAATAATATCAGACAGACAGGAAACAATACTTTACTTTTTTTCATAATCCATTCAGTCCTCCTTGCAGAATATTCCAAAGCTGACCGCATTTATCGGCATACTTTGTCTGTTTTTTGTTATAGAAGCAGCGCCGTCCAAGATATAAATCCGATAAAAGCTCCTGATTGCTGCCGGATTCTGTCTGGCCAAGAACGGTCGTAGTATAATTACCAAGTTCCAGTTCTGATAAAAGCCCACAGGATTTCCACTGAAATACCTTGTCTTCTGAAGAAAAATCTGTATCGTCGGGACAGCTTCCGTCAGGCATTGCCAATACCTGAAATTCTTTTTGTACTTCCTCCGGCTTTTCCATTAGAAAAAAATAACTTTCACAGTCATTAATATCGCCCATAAGGGCAATTGTCAAAGCCTGTCGGTAAGAAATCATATCTGCATCTTTATCATTTGGGCTTCCTTTTATAAACTGATTTATCTGCACCAGCGTTTCACCGTCATGGTTATAGTCTCCGGCAAGATATGCAAATGCGTTTTCCAAGGCAGAAACAGTATCGTCGGGCAGACGTGTTTCACCGATATAGGCGATTTGAATATCGGGAGTTTTCTTAAACCAGCCAAAAGCATTTCCGATAAGGTGGATGGAAATACAGAAAAGAACACCTCCACAGATAACATACCATTTATAATAATACCACCAGTTTTTCATAAAAATCATTCCTCCTTTTCCGGTGTTTCTTTTGTGGTTCCTCCATATAAATAAGAAACCGGAAGACACACAAGAGGAGGCTTTGACGCCATGTTTTCCTGAAGTAAAAGCTCTACACACATTTCAGCAATATCATGGACAGGCTGTACAATCGTAGAGCAGATATAATCACTCTCATTAATATTTCGGATACCGTCAAAGCCAATAACCTGTACATCATCGGGAACCTTCACATTCAATTTCTTTAATATTTTGAGAATGCGGTAGGCAACCACATCTGTCCCGCAGAAAAGTCCGTCAAAATCAAGTTTTCCATTGTGCATATGCTCTGTGAGAAAAAACTCAAATTCATCTAAAGAATCTCCGTCCCACAGGATTTTTGAAGTATATTGCAGATTTCTCGCCAGACATCCGTTTTCAAAACCGGCTTTTCGTTTGTTTGGCTCGTTGTCAAGTGAAGAACCAATGCGCAGAAAGGCAACATTTTTGCAGCCAAGGTCTGCAAGCTTTTCGGCAGCCATCTGTCCGCCGGCAAAATTATCACTGGCAATACAGGGACTGTGAGAGCCCATAGAGCGGTCTATGGAAACAAAGGGAATATTCTCGCCAATCTGTAAATCCGGATTATAGGTCAGTCCAATGATTCCGTCTACTTTATTCTGCTGCGCCATGGTGACATATTCCTGTTCTGCGCCGTGGTTGTAATCAGTACAGCAGAGCAGCATTCGATATTTTCTTTTTAATAATGAAAGGTTGATTTCATAAGTAAGCCATGCGAAATACGGATGCAGCGTATTTGGCATAAGAACCGCAACTGTATAGGTTTTGCTTGCCTTTAGCCCCTGAGCATAGCTGTTGACCTGATAATTCAGTTTTTTAACCGCCTCCTCAACACGAATGCGATAGGATTCTCCTACGGGCAGTCCGTTAATTACTTTGGAAACTGTACCCAGTGCGACGTTTGCTTCCAACGCCACGTCTTTCATGGTAGGAGCAGAATTTTTATTTCTCATAAAACATTACCTCTTTCTTTCTGTAAATTTAATTACATAAATTCATTACTATATGAAATTCATTACTATATGAAACTTATTATTATATGAAACTTATTACTATACGAAACTTATTACTATATGAAACTTATTACTATATGAAACTTATTACATGAAACCTTTCACTATAAAACTTATTATAGTGCTTTTTTTTGATTTTGTAAAGTGAATTTTCATAAAATTTCATGAAACGATACATAAAGTAAAAGTATACAAAATTCCTATATTTTCTTTGTGAAAAATAGATAAAAAAGTAAAAATCCACAAAAAATATAGAGAAAATACTTGACGAAAAATAAAAATAATGCTATCTTTATCGCAGTGATAAAATAACGTTTCATGAAAAGTATGGTTTTAAAACGCTGAGCAGACAGAAACGGCCGGCTGGCTGCCAAAAAAATCTGCCGGAAGTACAGAACGTGATTCTGACTGACGGTGTACAATGAGGAAGGAGAGATTATATGAGCAAGTTAAAAACAGCGGTTCCAGCAAACAATATTAAACAAAAAACGCTGTTGGAACGTATGGGCGCATACTGGCAGTTGTATTTAATGCTTCTGATTCCTGTCGTACTGACCATTATCTATAAGTACATACCAATGTACGGCATTCAGATAGCGTTCCGCGATTACAAATCCGTCCGGGGCATGTGGGACAGCGACTGGGTAGGCATGAAATGGTTTGTGAGATTTTTCAGCTCACCGAATTGTCTCAGAATGATAAAGAATACAGTATTATTGAGCTTTTACAGTCTGCTGTGGAGCTTTCCGATTCCGATTATTCTGGCACTGCTGATTAATCAGCTTCGGTTCAACAAGTTTAAAAGAACGGTACAGACAATACTGTACGCGCCGCACTTTATTTCGGTTATGGTTGTATGCGGTATGCTTCGTGTATTTTTAAGCCCTTCAGGCGGTCTGATTAATCTGATTGCAGGAACCAGTATTGATTTTCTTACAGAGTCCGACGCATTCCGAACTATCTATATTGCGTCTGGTATCTGGCAGGATGCAGGTTGGGGTATTATTGTGTATATGGCTACGCTGGCCAATATCGACACCTCTCATTATGAGGCGGCAAAGATTGACGGAGCGTCTATGTTCCAGAGAATCCGATATATTGATTTGCCGGAGCTTGTACCACAGATTGTGCTGATGTTGATTATGAGCGCAGGTAACTTGATGAATGTGGGATTTGAAAAGGTATTTCTGCTCCAGACAGATTTAAACAAGGCGACCAGCGATGTGATTGCGGTGTATGTGTATCAGCAGGGTATTGAACATGCAAAATACAGTTATTCTACGGCGGTAGGTCTGTTTAATACAGTGGTCAATGTGGTATTGCTGATTGTGGTAAACAAAATCACAAGCAAGGTTTCAGAAGATATCAGTTTTGTATAGGAGGTATGGCATGGGAAGAAGAAAAAAAGCAGGACAGCTTCGCGGCTTGTCAGATAAAACCAGTGATATTATTCTGGTAGTGATTTGCCTTGTGATTGTACTTTTGGTTGCGTATCCGCTTTATTATGTGCTGATTGCTTCCGTTTCAAATCCATACGATGTATATGCGGGGAAAACATTTTTATTTCCAAGCGAGTTTACTTTGGATGGGTACAAAGCAGTATTTGCGGATAAGAAAATTATTACCGGATATCTCAACAGTATAAAATACACGGTGGTTGGAACCGTCTTTTCTGTAATCATGGTATATCTTGCGGCATATCCGCTTAGTATTAAAGAGCTGCCGGGAAGAAAATTTTTAAGTATTTTCTTTATTATCACTATGTATTTTGGCGGCGGTCTGATACCTACATATTTAATCGTCAGAGATACCGGCTTAATCGACAGCATGTGGGCGCTGTTTCTTCCGGGCGGAGTTGCAGTGGGCAACATGATTATTGTCCGTAATTTCTTTGAACACAGTATTCCGCAGGAAATGATTGAAGCGGCGGAAATAGACGGCGCTTCAAAATGGACCACCTTTATTAAAATCGTAGTTCCGCTGAGCCGTTCGATTATGGCGGTTATGGTGGTATTCAGCATGGTTGCTTACTGGAATGACTGGTTTACGGCACTGATTTATCTGCCGGGAGAGGAAAACGCTCCACTTCCACTGGTGCTTCGAAATATCCTGATTAAGAGTTCGGCAAGCGCAAGTCAGGCAAGTATGATTTCAGGCGGTTATGCAGAATTAAATAAACTGACAGAAATGATTAAATTTTCATCTATTATCGTAGCGGCTGCGCCAATGCTTGTGATTTATCCGTTTGTACAGAAATATTTTGAAAAGGGATTTATGGCGGGCGCAGTAAAAGGCTGACGCGATTCAGAAAGAAGGAGATGAGGAAATTGAAAATGTGGAAAAAATTCGTTTCATGTATATTGACAGCGGGGCTTGTACTCCCGATGACGGCATGCAACAAGCAGGAGCAGTATATTATGGAACCGGGCGTTGCAAATACAGATGTGTCTCAGACAGAATTTACGATTATGGGTTCTATCAGCGCGCTAAGCAAGGGATATGACAACAACGAAGTTCTGAATCAAATGCAGGAAAACGCGGGCATAAAAATCAAATGGAACGTGATGAGTGATTCCTTAAGCGAACAGGTAAATATACGTATTGCAGGCAGACAGCTTCCAGATGCGTTTCTTGCAGTTGGCTTTAATAATTATGATATTACTACTTATGGAAGCGATGGAGCCTTTATTGATTTAACTCCGTATCTGACAGAGGAATATATGCCGAATCTGACAAAAATTCTTGAGGAGAATCCGGATATCCGAAGCGCGATTACCATGAATGACGGTTGTATTTACGGTCTTCCGGCAGCAGAAAAAATGGGAACCGCAGGTATTGGAAAGGAAGAGGATTATAGTATTTATACAATTCCGCAGTTCAGTATGATTAATAAAGCATGGCTGGATGATTTGGGACTGGAGGTGCCGACTACACTGGATGAACTGCATGAAGTACTGAAGGCGTTTCAGGAAAATGATATGAGCGCAAAATATTATGGGAATGACAAGGGAACCACGATTCCCATGAGTACCGGTTTTGACCAGTGGTGCTGGGGACAGAATATTTTCTATGCGGGCTTTGGATTTACAAACTGGCCGAATGACGTTATCAATGATTTGGTGTTGAATCCTGACGGAAAGGTTGAATTTATCTGCGCTTCAGATAAGTATCGTAAAGCCATAACCTATTTTCACGACTGGTATGCGGAAGGCCTGATGGATATAGAAATGTTCAGCCAGAGTGATACGCAGTTGATTTCGAAATGTTCGCAGGGATATGTGGGAGTATCTACGTGGTGGTATATTGAAGAGCTGATGGGAGAATATGCCGATGACTATGTATTTCTTCCAGTGCTCGACGGCCCTGACGGCACGCATAATGTAACGGTTCGTACCGGAGGAGCGGCAAACAGCGGCAGTTTAAGTATTACAAGCGCATGCAAGAGTCCTGCGAATCTGCTGAAATTCTTTGACCAGTGGTATGAGCCGGAGAATGTCATGCAGTTACAGTATGGTCCGATTGGAACCTACTTTACAGAGAAGGATGAAAACGGCGTATGGATTAGCATTTCAGAAGAGGAAGCAAAGGAGAAATTTGGAAAATCGGCCGGAGAGCTGAAGAGTGAGAGCGAGGTGCGTGGGCCGAAGCTGATTCTCAGTGATTATTACAGCACGACGTTTAAAATGGAAGACCGTGCGATTGAAAGACTGGAAGATTTATACAATTTTTGGATGCCATATGTTGACAACACGATTACTTATCCGGTAGACTGTGTATATACGGAAGAGGAACTGGATGTAATCGACAGGTACAAGACGGATTTTGAAAGCAGCGTATCTGAACAGGAAGGTTTATGGCTTAAGGAAGGCGGACCTAGCGATTCTGAATGGAACAGCTATATTGATAAGCTGAATGATAAGTGCGGAATGAAAGAACTGCTGGAGGTTTACCAGAACGCATATGACCGTTATATGGAGGCAAAACAGGAAAAATAGCATAAAAAATTAATTTCAGGACTGCTGCATAAAATGAAAACAGCAAAAATAAATGCAGCAGTTTCTGAATAAAAATATAGGAGGTTAAAATGACAAGTCAAATATTGCGTGAAGCGCGAAAATATGAAGAGGCTTCTGAAAAGTTAATCAAGAAAGAGGAACGTCCTGCGTTTCATTTATCTACGCGTACAGGCTGGATGAATGACCCAAATGGATTTTCTTATTATAATGGAAAATATCATATGTTTTATCAGTACAACCCATATGAAACAAAATGGGGGCCAATGCACTGGGGGCATGCTGTAAGCTCAGACCTGCTTCACTGGGAATATCTTCCTGCGGTGCTGGCTCCAGACGAAGATTATGACGGAGACGGAGGATGTTTTTCCGGCAGCGCGCTTACACTTCCGGACGGCAGGCAGCTTCTGATGTATACAGGAGTGCGCAGGGAACATCAGACAAATACGATAGTCCGTGATATCCAGACACAGTGTCTTGCTGTGGGAGACGGCGTGGATTATGAAAAATATGAAGCGAATCCTGTGCTTGACGAAACAGATTTGCCGGAGGGAAGCAGCAGGTTTGATTTTAGAGACCCCAAGATGTGGCAGAATACAAACGGAACCTACAATTGTGTTGTAGGAAACTGCCGAACAGACGGAGACGGTCAGGTTTTGCTGTTTCACAGTGAAGACGGTTTTCACTGGGAGTTTCAGAAAATATTAGTGTCAAATAATCACCGGTTTGGAAGGATGTGGGAATGCCCTGATTTCTTCCAGCTTGACGGAAAGTGGGTGCTTTTGACCAGTCCGCAGGATATGCTGCCGCAGGGATTTGAGTATCATAATGGAAACGGTACACTCTGTCTGATTGGGGAATATAATGAGAAGACAGGAGATTTTACGGAACAGAAAAATCAGTCGGTTGATTATGGTATTGATTTCTATGCTCCACAGACAATGCTGGCTCCAGACGGACGCAGAATCATGATTGGGTGGATGCAGAACTGGGATGCGACAAATCTCTCCGCGCCGGAGGAACGTCTGTGGTTTGGACAGATGAGCCTTCCAAGAGAGCTGTCTATCAAAAATGGAAGACTGTATCAGAGACCGGTCAGAGAACTGGATGAGCTGCGGCGCAATAAGGTGGTTCATAAAAATGTAACATTTTCCGGTATTACCCGTCTGGACGGAATCAATGGAAGAAGGGTTGATATGGAATTGACGCTTCGCGCAGAAGATAAAGAGAAGCTATATCAAAAATTTGCAGTCCGTTTTGCACAGAATGATACATATCATACAGCGATAAGTTTTCGCCCGCTGGAATCTATTCTAAAAGTAGACAGAAAGTTTTCGGGCACAAGAAGAGCGATTGTGCATCAGAGGCGCAGTCTGGTGGACAGCTCTGACGGAGAACTGAAATTAAGAATCATTCTTGACCGCTTCAGTGTGGAGATTTTTGTAAACGACGGGGAGCAGGTAATGTCTGCCACTTTATATACAGACCCAAAAATAGACGGAATTTCATTTTTTGCAGATGGAAATGTAACGATGGATGTGGTAAAATATGACTTGGTAACTGAGGAAGATTAATTTTAACTGATTTTGATTTACTGGTTTGAAGGGAGGATTTTTTAAAATGCAGAAATTTGATGTTGTCGCTTTGGGTGAATTGCTGGTGGATTTTACAGAAAATGGTAAAAGCACTCAGGGAAATACCTTGTTTGAAGCGAATCCGGGAGGCGCGCCATGCAATGTTTTGTCAATGCTGCAGCGCCTTGGAAAAAGAACCGCCTTTATTGGAAAGGTGGGAAAGGATTCTTTTGGGGAAATGCTTCGGGATGTTGTGGCAGAGCAGGGAATTGATACAGGAAATTTGATTGCAGACGAGGGGGTTCCTACAACGCTGGCATTTGTGCATACTGCTTCGGACGGGGACCGCAGCTTTTCGTTTTATCGGAATCCGGGAGCAGATATGATGCTTTTGGAGGAGGATGTTGACATTTCACTGTTGGAAAATACCCGTATTTTTCATTTTGGCAGTCTGTCAATGACGGATGACGGAGTGGAAAAGGCAACAAAAAAGGCGATAGAAACGGCAAAAAAGGCAGGAGCAATTCTTTCTTTTGACCCGAATCTGCGCCCGCCTCTGTGGAAAAGTCTGGATATTGCGAAGGAGAAGATTGCATATGGAATCAGCCAGTGTGATATTTTGAAGATTTCTGACGATGAGATTGAGTTTTTTACAGGAGTATCGGATATTGACGAGGGTGTTGCAAGGATTCAGGAAGAATTTCATACGCCGCTTATCTGCGCTACAATGGGAAAAATGGGCAGCAGGGCTTATTATAAAGGAAATCGGGTAGAACATGCGCCGTTTTTAAATGAAAATACGATTGAGACGACAGGTGCCGGAGATACTTTTATGGCGTGTGTTTTAAACGGAGTTCTGGAGAATGGCCTGGATGGAATGGACACACAGAAGCTGAAGAAAATGCTGGAATTTGCAAATGCGGCGTCTTCGATTATTACAACAAGAAAAGGGGCGCTTAAAGTTATGCCGGAGAAAGAAGAAGTGCTGGAGTTTATACAGGAAAGAAAAGGGTAAAAGGCTGAGAATTTTTTGATTTATTTGCATGTTGGAAAGGAAGCATAAGAAAGGTAAGAAAAAATGACCGAAACAGAAGTATTATTGAATAATGTTGATAAGGTGAAAAGCTTTGTAATGGCTGTGTCAAAATTTGATACGGATATGGATTTGGTTTCCGGAAGATATACGATTGACGCAAAATCTATTATGGGTATTTTCAGTATGGATTTGTCAAAGCCGATTGTGCTTAAAATTTATGAGGACGGGGACAAGGCGGCGGAAATTTTGAAGGCGTTAAAGGAATATATGGTATAGTCGGCTGTGTGCCTGAAACAGAGGCAGCAGAGTAAAATTATAAGAAATAGATGTCTGTTATGATAAGAAAAGCAGACAGCTATTTCTTATTTTTATATTATTTGCGCAATATTTCATTGGGATTATAAGCCGGCCTATGTTATAATTGTGATATTAAGTAATTTTACAAATCAAAATTGTTTATATAAAAGAAAGGGTAACTTTATGAATTCTGGTAAAATGTTTTATCAAAATATTGACAATACCAATTTGCTTATCAAAACGGACACAATGACCATGACATACTGGCCTTTTTTGGAATATTGGATGTATTCCGCATTTCCACAATGTCATGGCTTATTGAACTGCCTTGTTAGATATTATCCTTATTCTAGGAAGTGGATAAATCAAATGTTTGGTAATGACAAAGAGAAACAGGTTTCTCCTGTCTGCCATACTGTTATTGTAGATGGGAAGAAAATAACAATATTGATGTATCGATATCATGTAGAGTACAGAATAGAAGGCAAGAAGGTGATTTTACCTTGTCTGCCGTATCGTGCAGTGGAGAATCTGAATAATGATACTTTTCTAATGTTGCTGCCTATTGTGGATGCAGGCGCATATGACAAATACGGGTATGAGGAGATGTGTGTAGATTTGCATCGAAGGCTGCCAGAAATGGCTCTTCCGTCAGAACATAGAGAATATTGGATAAAAGAACTGGCATATATTCTCACCACAGGATTGTTAGACGATGACGGCGCGGAGGAGGGGCCTTTGTGGTATATCTGGCAGGAAACGGCAGATAGTCTCTATGGTGCCATGTGGTGGCCGTATATGAATGAACTTGAGTTGTTCCAGCAGAAAATTCCGGATATCCTTTATCGGTCATGTGCCTATATTACAGCTCCAGAAGGAGAAAATGTTTTTTTATGGGCAGAACGTATGCTTTCTGAATGGATTTCTTCGTTGTATGAGAAGTAAAACCGGCGAAATTCTGTTTGTCGGGATAAATTATGACGAAGACGATATATAGTTCCAATTAAAAAAGTTATATTTTTTCCAACAATCTCTGATTATATGGTACTTAATATTTAGAAAGGCAAAAACCTGCTTTTCTGTTCGCGGACATTATAAAAGGAATAAAAATTAAGAGAAATAAAAATAAGAGGAACATTTACAATGAAACTATCGGAAACGCTGTTATATGATTACACAAAGAAAATATTGGGCTTTGCTTATGAGAAAACAGGCAATTCCTGTGAGGCGGAGGATTTGGCGCAGGAAATTATGCTTCAGCTCATAGACTGCATAAAAAGTGGCAGGGAAATTGAACATATAAGCAGCTTTATCTATACAGTCTGCTGTTATACATGGTCAAAATATCTGCGCAGCAACAAGCGGTACTGGGATTATGCAGACATAGAAGAAGCAAGATATGTGGCAGATATTGTAAACATTGAGCAGGAGGCGGAGAATAATATTTTAGGCGACAGTCTGAGAAAAGCTATATCTCAGCTTGCGAAAATACAGAGGGAAATTATTCTTATGCATTATTATGAAAATAAGACAACAAAAGAAATTTCCCGTATTTTAGGAATCAATGACAGTACAATTCGATGGTATCTTGGAAATATCCGCAGAGATTTGAAGGAGAAAATAACAATGAGTGAACAAAATTTAAATATGCGTCCACAGTCTATGATTGTAGGAATGGATGGCTGGATAGAAGATGTTTCAAACTTTCGTCCGCTGCAAAGTGACCTGCTGGTACAAAATATTGCAATTGTCTGCTATAACGCCCCACTGTCAGTAAGTGAGATTTCACAGAAGCTGAATGTAGCGGCAGCATATCTGGAAGCTCATTTGGAGCAGATGGTTTATATGGATTTTTTAAAGAAAAGCGGACAAAAGTATCAGACCAATTTTTTTATTAAAACAAATAAGGCGCAAATGGAAGAACTCCGTTATGGATATCAAAACGCCGGTATTTATGCAGAAAAGCTGTATGATGCGGTTATGGCAAGAAAAGAGGATTTTTGCTCTGTTTCTTATTTTAATAAAGAGAATATCCGTGAGGAAAATCTTCTATGGCATATACTTCTGAAAACTGCACATGAACTTTCATGTGAGCAGCTAGAGCGAAAATGGAAGGAAAGCGGATTAGAAGAACCAATTAGAAAGGACGGTTCCACATACTGGGTAATTGCAAATATGAATGTGGACAGACCTGATATACCGGAGGAAATGAAAAAATACTGCAAATCCCGTGTGTGCTATGGCTATAAGCAAAATGAAAATAGTTTCGGTACTGTTTATCAGGCAGATACCGCGTTGTCAGACAGATATGATATGACATGCAGCCGTACAATTACAGAAAACAACACACTGCTGAAATTTATGCATGTAATTTTGTCTATACGGGATAAAAAGGAACTGACAGAATATGAAAAACTGCTGATTGCGGAATTTGTAAAGGATGGGTATATTATAATGAAAAAAGATGCAATGAAACAGGAAAGACCTGTCATTAATATACCAATATTTACAGAAAATGAAATGAAACAGATACAGAAAATTATAGATGAAATAAAAGATATGTTAGGACATGATTTTCTGAAGAATTATATCGAGGGCTTTGCTGCAGTTATGGAACCTTTGATTCCTTCTTATCTTGATAAAAATTTGAGAAATTATCACAAATATGCAGTAATGGGAGGAATTGATTTATTTGCACATCTGATAAAGCAGGCAGGGGAAGGCGGAAAATGCAGCTTGAAGCTGCCGGATAAAGATGAAGCGAAATATATTTGTACATTGGTCGTTTTGAAATAAAAAAACGGATAAACTAAAGAACAAATAATAATTGAGTGATGTGTAAAAAAGGACAGATAAATGTCAGTTATAGGAAATTGAGTATAGAAAGTAACAAAATAACATTGACATTTCTCATATATAATGCCTATAATATGAATCATAAAACCTAAGAAATATCTTATAGTATTTATTTTATGAAAAGAGGAAATTAGAAAAGAGGAAATGATATGGCAGGATATTTATTTGTTCATTTTATTGGTGAACAGGAAAATGGAGAACAAATTTATTTTTCCGTCAGCAAAGATGGGTTGCACTGGCATGATTTAAATGCAGGAAAACCGATTTTATATTCTGAAACCGGAACCTGTGGCGTCAGAGACCCATTTTTAGTCAGAAGTCCGCTGGATAAAAAGTTTTATCTGATTGCAACTGATTTAAGAATCGCATCCGGAAACGGATGGGGAGCAGCGCAGGAAGAAGGAAGCAGGGATTTAATTGTCTGGGAAAGTGAAGATTTGGTACACTGGAGCAAAGAACGAGCCTGTACAGTAGGAATACCAGAGGCAGGGTGTGTCTGGGCGCCGGAGGCGGTATTTGACAGAGAAAAACAGAAATTTTTTGTTTTCTTTGCTTCTAATGTGCAGGCATTGGATGAGCAGAAGAGAAAACAGAGAATTTATGGAACTTATACAAAAGATTTTCGGGAATTTTCTGAGACCTTTTTGTATATGGAGCGCGAAAATCATGTAATAGATACTACGATTCTTGAAAGTAATGGGCGTTATTATCGCATTTCCAAAGATGAAACAACCAAGCGGCTGATTCTTGAAAGCGCAGATTCCCTCAGAGGAGAATTTGTAAAGATAGATTCACAGGTTCTTGAACACCTTGAGGGAGTAGAGGGACCGGAAGGATATTTGCTGCCGGACGGCAAAACATGGTGTCTCATTGCAGACCAGTTTGCCGCCGGAAAGGGTTATCTTCCAATGACTACACAGGATTTATCTTCTGGTGAATTTCGGATTTTGTCACCGGAGCAGTATGATATGGGAAAGGTTAAAAAGCGTCACGGAGGAATTCTTGAAATTACAGATAAGGAATACGACAGGCTGTGTGATTATTTTGACAGAGAAAATCCTGTGGTTCAGGGATTGTTTGCAGACCCGGATTTGTATTATGAAAATGGTACTTATTATATTTATCCGACAACAGACGGCTATGAGGGCTGGTCCGGTCATGAGTTTTCTGTATTTTCTTCGCAGGATACAAAGAATTTCCGGAAAGTAACGACAATTCTTGATGTGGCCACGGAGCAGGTGTCATGGGCAACGGGAAGTGCATGGGCGCCTTGTATGGCAAAAAAGGGAGAGAACTATTATTATTATTTCTGCGCAAAAAATGAGCAGGGAACATCCTGTATCGGAGCAGCAGTCGGAAATTCACCAACAGGACCATTTCAGGCTATGCCGGAACCTATGGTGACAATGGATATGATGCGGGAATACAATATCAAAATGGGCCAGACCATAGACCCGTCTGTCTATATGGAAGGCGATACGGCGTATCTGCTGTTTGGAAATGGTGAGGCGGCCGTTGCCAGGCTGTCTGAAGATATGCTTCATATAGAATGTGATACGCTCAAAAATCTGGAAGGTCTGACGGATTTCCGCGAGTCTGTGATTGTTATAAAGAGAGAAGATACCTATTATTTTACATGGTCATGTGATGATACAGGAAGCGAGAATTATCATGTAAATTATGGAATTTCAAAATCTCTGTATGGACCTGTGGAATTTAAGGGAGTTCTTTTGCAGAAGGATAAAAAACGGGATATATTGGGAACCGGTCATCACAGTATTTTGAAACTGTGGAAGGACAAATATTATATTGCGTATCATCGTTTTGGAACCCCGCTGGAAAAATATCCGGAAGGGAAGGGCTGGCACAGAGAGATATGTCTTGCGCCACTCGAATTTGACAAAGAAGGAAATATTTATCCGATTGTAACTGTATAATACATTCTGGGTTATTATTCAGCATAGCAGCAAAGTAAAAATATCCTTTTTTCTGCCTTGAATTTTAGTGTACATTGTAATATAATTATCTTACATAGGTAATTGCGAAACTCACGATGCTCGTTCGCAATCATGAACCAAAACAAAGA